>Ga0209598_10002337_pt1 | contig 14873 bp, 8 predicted proteins | sample M_140807_EF_Meta_FD_187317 | JGI IMG/M metagenome (GOLD analysis project Ga0209598, IMG submission 187317) | Freshwater microbial communities from Lake Montjoie, Canada to study carbon cycling - M_140807_EF_MetaG (SPAdes) (version 2) | ecosystem: Environmental > Aquatic > Freshwater > Lake... | reverse complement strand
GGACAGGTGATGTGCTGCCATATTTTCTCCGGAAAGTGCGAATTCTTAACGGCGCTCACACGGCATTGCTGATTCGCGCTTGGCCCAAGGGATTTGAGATTGTACGCGACGCCGTCAATGACAAAGAATTAGGGCCGTGGCTGAACGACCTGCTTGTGGAAGAAATTGTTCCAGTTCTTGAGGGGCGTTGCGACAATCCATCCGGATTTGCCAAGGATGTGCTCGATCGTTTCCGTAATCCATTTTTGCAGCATCGCCTTGTTGATATTTCCCAACATCACGATGCCAAGGTCAAGGTGCGTCTGGTGCCGTCTTACGAGGAATACCGCACACGGTTTGGGCGCGAACCAGCGCGCCTGGCAGAATTGTTGAAAAACGACGGTGCCCTCCCCCCACGCGATTGATGTTTGTGGAGAATCCAGATGCTGCTTGCCCTTCTATTGCTGGTCTCACTTCAAGATACTTCCGTATTCGAAACCGGAGGAACACGGGTTTTGGCAGGCGAGGGATCCGCTGGTGAAGGGCCTGCCTGGCACCCGGTTTTGGGAGTATTGACAAGTGGGCATGGTGGGATCTGGCGTCTCACCAGTCAGGGCACCAGCGTTATTTATCGCGCCAACGCAGGGACCAATGGTCTTTTATTCGACACGGATGGCTCACTGCTGGCATGCGAGCCAGTGCTTCGCCGGGTCACGCGCACACGGGCCGATGGCTCCCCGGTCGTTCTGACAGACTCGTTTGAAGGGCATAAATACAACCAGCCCAACGACATTACTGTGGACAAACAAGGGCGTATTTATTTCAGCGACCCACGCTACGGCCCACGCGATGGCATGGAACAACGCGACAGCCAAGGTCGCACCGTGGAAGGCGTTTACCGGATCGATCGCGATGGCAAGGTAACACGCGTCATTGGCCGCGAAGTTGAACGGGCCAACGGTGTGCTTGTTTCGCAATCGGGCAAATACCTGTTCGTGGCGGACAACAACAACGATTCAGCAGGTGGAGCCCGCAAATTGTGGCGATTCAACAGGGGTGAAGACGGCGGCATCAATCTGGCCAGCAAGACTTTGCTTTATGATTGGGGCACCGGCCGAGGACCCGACGGGCTCAAGCAAGACAGCCTGGGAAGACTGTTCGTTGCAGCAGGTTTGAATAAACCCAATCCTCCCCACGAATCGGATCCGACCGTTAAGGCGGGAATCTACGTGATTCACCCTGAAACGGGTGCTAAAATCGATTTCCTCCCCATTCCTACCGATGAAGTTACCAACTGCGCTTTTGGCGGTAAGGACCGCAAAACGCTTTATGTGACCGGCGGCGGTACCCTGTATGCTGCGCGTGTGAAGGTTCCGGGTGTTGTTGTTTGGCCCACTGAATGAGCCCGGGTGTCCGTTGCATCCGGCCAACCGGCTGCTATAGTGGTTATTCTCGCCGAAGTGCCAGAAAGCGTGCGTTTCGCTTATGGTGGCGTGAACATTTATTTCAAGATCAAGAGGTGATAGCGTGTCGATCGTTCGAGTCGAAGATCTTATCGAGGCGGGCGTGCATTTCGGACACCGGGCAAGCCGGTGGAACCCAAAGATGCGCCCCTACATTTACGGCAAGCGTAACCTCATTCATATCATCGACTTGCGCGAAACGGTGCGCGGTCTCCTTCGTTCCCACAAGTACCTGAACAACATCACCTCAGCCGCTGGCGGCGGGTTGGTGCTGTTCGTTGGTACCAAGCGACAGGCCAAGGAAGCAATCGAACGCGAAGCCAAGCGTTGCGGAATGCCCTATGTGACCGAACGCTGGTTGGGTGGAACCTTGACCAATTACCGTACCATCCGCGACCGCCTCAAGCGCCTTACGGAACTTGAGTCGATGTGGCTTCCAGCATTCGAAAACGTGAAGAACGTCGATTTGAATGCTTACATGAAAACGATGCTCAACGAAACAGGTCGTTTGGATCTGGCAAAGGCACCGGAAAGTGCCCATATCCGCACGTTCAGCAAAAAGATGGTTTCAACGCTGAGCCGCGAACTGACCAAGATCCAGCGCAACTTGTCGGGTATTCGCGACATGTCCAAACTGCCCAACGCCTTGGTTGTGGTTGATCCCAACCGCGAGCACATTGCCGTCAAGGAAGCCCAGCGCATGGGTATCGCTGTTGTGTCCCTCATCGACACAGACAGCGATCCTGACATGGTGGATCTGCCCATTCCAGGCAACGACGACAGCATTCGCTCCATTGAACTGATCCTTGGAAAGCTGGCTGACGCAGTGGTTGAAGGCCGCGCAGCAGTCGTGGCCAAGGAAAGCAATGAACCCCGACCACGCCCGCAGCGTCAGTTGGGCGACCGGGATCGCGACGGAAACTAATCGCGGTTTGCAATGGTTTCCTGATAATTTCTGGCTGGTACCGACGCCGAGCTCGATCGGTCCAGCTCTTATGGCAAGGTGCCAGCGCTCCTGATACTATTGCCTTTCAAATCAAAGTGTCTCTCTTCCGATATTGAAGTTTCACGAGGATGCGTGACTATGGCTGAGATTCCTGCCCTTCTGGTAAAGCAACTCCGAGATCGCACCAACGCCCCGTTTGGTGATTGCAAGGCTGCGCTGGTTGAAGCCGACGCCGATATTGAAAAGGCCATTGAAGTTCTTCGCAAAAAGAACGCAGCCATTCAGGCCAAAACCTCAGGCCGTGAAACCGCTGAAGGCCGCGTAGGCCTGTTCATTGCAGCCGATGGTTCACACGGCGCGCTAATCGAACTCCGTTGCGAATCGGCTCCAGTGGCTAAAAACGAGCATTTCGTAACGTTGGCCAATGACCTGTGCGCGCACATCACCAAGACTGGTCAGCCTGCCACGGCAGCTGAACTGCTGGCACAACCTCACCACACCGACAGTGGCCGTACGGTCAATGAAAAAATCGGTGAAGTCGTTGGGCTTTTGCGTGAAAACATCAAGCCTCACCGCATGAATCGGTTAGAAGGCAAGGCCGTTGGTGGTTACGTCCACCACGACGGTTCGGTAGGCGTTCTGGTTGTTGCAGAGGGCGAAGGTGCTCCAGACGCTAGCCTTCTGCGCGATATCGCCATGCATATCACTGCCAAAATTCCGGCTGCAGTTAGCCGCGATCAGATTCCCGCCGAACTGATTGAGAAAGAACGCGAAATAGCCAAAAGCCAAGCTGAAGCCACCTCTGCTGGCAAACCTGCGAACATCGTGGAAAAAATCGCTGAAAACCGGGTTAACACCTGGCTCAAGGAAAGCTGCCTTGAAGAGCAAACCTTCATCAAGGATGAATCGAAGACTGTTGGACAACTGCTTAAGGCAGCGGGTCTGAAAGCCAAGGCATTCATTCGTTTCAAGGTAGGCGAAAGCGCCTGACCTAACACTGGTCCTGCCCGGGAAAAGGGCGCATGGAAGATCTTCTCGATCACCTGTGTGCCCACATGCGCGCTGCCGATTTGGTGGCGCGTTTTTCTTTGGATACCACCCACCGGTTGGTTTACGCCGACTGGCTTGAACAGCGTGGGGAACCCAAACGCGCCTTGGCTGTTCGTTTGCATGTGCATCTCGAGCAGCTTGGATACCCTTTGCTGATGCCTCCAGAGCGCTCCCATGCGCCATGGATGAATACCGCCACGGATGGTCGGACAGGAAATCATCTGGTTGCGTACAGGCGCCTGTGCCAATTATGGCGCAGACACCGGCAACAATGGCTTAGCCAATACCCCCCTTCCCTACGTCGGCATATCCGCTTTCGTGCCGGACTGCCGTGGCGCTTTGTAGGTCCGGCTGATTTATTGCCCGCGAAGATGCCCCGCGAATTAAGCTTGGTACGATCATGGCGGCTTACCGATCCGCCTTCAGCCAAAACCCATTCAGCCAAATCTGTTTTCCAGAACGCCTACGAATTAGAAATCTCGGGCCCCGCATGGCGGGATACGCTTCCAAACTGGTTGGAATCCGGAGTCATTCCTGAATCAGTTGTTCGCTTCGGTGTTATCAATGGTGCGCTGGCCGCGGAAACGATTCCACACCTGCTCGCTCAAATGTGGCCGGCCATGCGCCATCTCGATGTTTCTGGAAACGCCCTCGGAGCTGAAGCCATTGCAGGAATTTGGCTCGGCTTGCGCTATTCACCAATCGTTGGCCTCGACTTAAGCCGCAATGCCATCGGGGAAGGCTTCAGCTTGTTTCTCGATTCAGGCCCATCTCGGCTAAAACAACTTTATTGCGCGGGAAACCATGCCGAGGATATCGGGACCGCAATGATGGGCGACAGTTTGTGTGTGCGCCAGTTGACTTCGCTCAATTGGATGGGCAACAGCCTGAACCCTGAGGGCGCAGAAGCGATTGCCCGCTGGGATGCCCCCATGTTGCGCAACCTCGACATAAGTGCTAACCATCTTGGTGCAGCAGGTGCTCTGCATCTGGGCAAAAGTGCTTGGATTAAGAACCTTCGATATCTGAATCTTGCGGAAAACAACCTCCGCGAAGAAGGCATTGGGCATTTGGCTCCCGCCTTGGGCCAATCTCTAAGACGTCTGGCACTAGACAGCAACCTGCTTGAAGCGAGTTCCTGTCAATTCCTGGCGGAATCCCCTGCGCGAGAAAATCTCATGATCTTGGAGCTTTCACGCAACCGTCTGGGAAACCGAGGCTGGCAGCTCCTTTCTGAAAAAGCATGGCCAAGGCTACGCCACCTTGGTTTGATGTTGAACGATATTGGTCCTGATGCTTCGGCACCATCACGCGATAACTTCCCGCGTTTGGCGCGAATCAGGCTGGCTAGGCCACCGGAAGGCGAATCTTTTACCCCCTGATTGGGGCAAGCGAACCTTTCGGGTATAGTAAATGTTGTCGCGCAAACAATTTACGGGGAATTGGCTATCCCGGCTATCGAGGTCCAGATGAATCGGCACCTGAGATTGCGGACCATTTTCGTTGGTTTATTGCTTGCCGGCGCCCTGACCGTTGGGGGATTGTTATCATTCGTCACCTACTATACAAACCAAACGAACATGCAGGACTCCGCGGATCGTCTGGCCACTCAGATATCGCAAAGCAGCATATCAAATCTGATATCGGTCAATGACCATATAGAGCGCGACCTGAATCTGTTAGCGATCATGACAGCTTCCTACTGGAACAAGCCGGATTTCGCCAAAACTTTTTATGAGGCATGGACGCTTTACAAGCATGGTGAAGGGCGTAATCACGGAATTTCTTTCGTGGAATCTGCCACAGGCAACGGGATCATTGTCGGGAATTCGGAATTAGAGACCGTTGAGAACGATGGTCATGGAAATTTCACGGCGAAATCACGAAAAAGTGGGGTGGTGAGGCCTCTGGAAGATCTCCGCGACACGAGATGGTACAAAAAATGCATGAGCAATATTTTGGTCGCGGATAATGGTTGGACACCTCTAGGCTACTTCAGTCGCCATAGCAGTTTGAAACAAACCCCGGGCGTTTCCGGATTCCGCGCCGTCAGGTCGCCAGACGACCCCACCAGGGTTCTTGGCGTTCTCTCCATTCAAATATCGACTGACTGGATTCACAATAATTTAGTCGAATCAGTAGCCACATTTGTGGTTCCAGCCAAGGCCTTCATATTGGAACGCGGAGCTGATGGCATCAATCATCTTGTAGCCCATTTTGACGCCGCGATTCAGAAAAAAATAAGAGACAAAGGTTCATTGCTGCAACCATCCGAATTGGATTGTCCCATAACAGTTTCAATAACCAACCACATTCCTTTGGACATTCAGCCAGATTCAAAGCCCATTCACCAACGGATAGAAACACCGGAAGGTGTGTATTTCACAACATTCTCGTCGTTTGCATCAAAAAACAGCCCTCAATTGATCATGTGTTACAGCGCGAGTGAATCGTTGCTGATGGCTCCCGCCAGAAAAAGATTGCTCATCAACCTGCTTATCACGCTTGTGGTTGCAATTGTGATCATGGTTCCAACAATCTTGTTCGCGATGGCCGCGGCCCGGCCGCTGGAAGCACTGACACGAATCGCGAATGCTACTGGCAGGCTCGAACTGACAGCCCTCCCTCCCTTGCAGGATTCTGGTATTTACGAAGTTGATCAATTGGCTAAAGCGACAAAATCGATGCAATCTGGCCTAAAAGCCTTTTTACGCTACATCCCTCCTGATTTGATTCATCGGTATTTAAGGCCGGAAGGATTCGCGCAACTCGATGGCGAAATGTGCCATCTGACCATTCTCTTTTCAGACATTAAGGATTTCTCGTCGATTTCCGAAACAATGCAACCTATGGCACTCGTGCGCCAGTTGAATGAATACCTCGAAACAATCAGCAAGCAAATCGCCATCCACAATGGCACGCTCGATAAATATATTGGCGACGCCGTAATGTCATTTTGGAACGCTCCGAACAACGTGCCTCGACACGCGCGCGAGGCATGTGCCGCCACCCTGAACAGCCGCAAGCCTATGAGGGACCTGTTTACTCGCTGGAACAGTGAAGGATTGCCCCTGTTTTACACACGGGTTGGCATCCACACTGGAAATGTGATTGTTGGCAATATCGGCTCTAGTGTCAGGCTTAATTACACCATCATTGGCGATGCCGTGAATTTGGCCAGTCGATTGGAAGGGCTAAATAAAACCTACGGCACAAAAATACTGATCAGCGAATTCACTCGCGACGAAGCGGGTGGTGAATTCCTGACCAGACCCGTGGATCGCGTCGCCGTTAAGGGAAAGTCTTTGTCCGTGCAGGTTTACGAACTGATGGAATGGCGTGTTGATGCTTCGGAATCCCAGTTGGAACTGGTCAACCTGACAGCCATGGCGCTCCTCGCTTATCAGGCTAGGCGATTCGTCGAAGCTGTTCAAACGTACCAATCAATTCTTGAAGGTTGGCCAGACGATACCCTAGCCATGGTCATGCTGGAACGGGCAAAACAATTCGTTGAGACCCCACCCGACCAGAATTGGGATGGCGTGTACTACGCCGACCATAAATAGTTGTTAATAATAACCCCAGCAAGCGAAAATCGATTCAAGGGGATAAAACGCGCATCGTGTATAGTGGGGTAATGGCCGAGCAACAATGCTCACATGGCAGTTCCTTGATTGGGTTCGATCCATGCGTTTGAAATTGCGGACCATTTTTGCAACGGTGACGGTTCTATCGACACTTGGTGTTGGTTGCGTCTTGTCAATGCTCGCCATGCAAAGCACGATCAAAGGATTGCAGGATTTCTCCAGGCAAATCACGCTGGAAAAAGGGAATGCCGGCATACGCTCCATCGAATTGCTGCTGAGCGAGTCGGAAGACATTCTCCAGACCATGGCAGACTACATTGAGCGACGCCACCAAGCGCCAGAGATTCTGGATTTGATTCCACGATTCTGGCTCGACTACCAACATAATTTCAAAAACAAAGGGTCGATGGTCTTCATTGAAGCGGGCACTGGCAAGGGCGTCGCATGTGACATCGACAACAACATAAAAATCATCAGGAGACTAGACGATGACGCGTTTGAAATAGTCGATTCAACCACAGGTGTTTCCAAGCCGATTCCCGACTTCCGGTCTCTTCCGTTCTTTCGTTCGGGTATGGCCACTCGAAAACCGGGGTGGACGCAGTTTTACGCTTTCAACAATCACCTTAACAGACAAAATTCTCGTGGAATAACCAAATTCATTCCCGTGAAAGACCCATTGAACAAGGACCGTTTCATCGGCATGCTCGGTCTTGACATCAACATGGAATGGGTCGGTGAATATCTTAGAAATTCCCTCGCCAAATCGACTGTCGGGTCAATCGCCTTTGTTCTCGAAAGACGCAGGAACGGCACGTTCAATTTGATAGCTGATACCGAACATTCACTGGATGAAAGCGGATTGGACATCGATGGCGATGGTTACATCGATCCGGATGAACTGGGTGATGAAATCGTGTCCGCGACAAAAATGGTGATTCCCAAGGAATTGACAAACGATAACGAGAGCCAAGCGTACTTCGACACCATAAAAACAAAAAAAGGCGACTTTTACGCCACTTTTCTTTGTCCTGTCCCAGGGCAACCACCTCATTGGATTCTCTGCTTTCTTGTCTGCGAGCAAGACCTTATAGCACCCGCCAAAAATCGGCTTTTGGTTCACTTAGGGATCACGGGTGGAACCATTATTGTTTCCCTTTTTCTGACCACATGGATCGGCTTCGCCATTGCCAAACCAATTGAAAATCTTTCACGCACAGCGCGCAACCTTGGCCAGCTCAAGCTTGCCAGGGAACCAATGAACAAATCATTGATCCATGAAGTGGACGAACTCGGCAACGCTATCCGCTCCATGCACACAGGTATCAGTTCGTTCCTGCGCTATGTCCCGCAGGATCTCCTGCGCCGCTACATGGCTTCCGGGCAAACGGCGACGATTGATAGCGAATTGACCGAAGTCACCATTCTCTTCGCCGATGTCAAGGATTTCACTTCCCTATCGGAACAAATCGAGCCCATGATTCTTGTCAGGCAACTCAATGAGTTCCTTGAAACCATCAGCGTGTGCATTCTTGAACATAACGGCACGGTTGACAAATACATAGGCGACGCCGTCATGGCGTTTTGGAACGCCCCAATCAGGGTACCTGGACATGCCCGGGAAGCCTGTTCATGCGTGCTGGAGTTTTCGCCGCGCATGGCTGTTCTCCAAAACAAATGGCTCAGCGAAGGGCTGATCACCATGAATATCCGGGTAGGGCTCCATACTGGCGAGGCTATTGTCGGCAATCTTGGTTCAAGCGTGCGGCTCAACTACACCATTATCGGCGATGCCGTGAATCTTGCCAGCCGGTTGGAAGGCCTCAACAAGGCCTATGGCACCGCGAACCTGATATCAGAATCGACGCGAGCCTTGGCAGGATTTGAATTTTTGACACGGCCTGTCGATATTGTTGCCGTAAAAGGAAAAAACGCGCCTATTCAAGTTCACGAATTAATGAATTGGGCCAAAAAGGCCACTGAAGAGGAGCAGGAATTGGCGCGCCAGACATCGCGCGCTTGGGATTTATACAAAAATCAAACATTCAAAGAAGCCGAAGCGGCTTACAGCAACATCCTCAAACATTACCCACACGACGGATTGGCCAAAACAATGCTGGAAAGGTGCAAGGATTTGCTCGCCTCGCCCCCCTCCGCGCCTTGGTCGGGCGTTTATCGATCCCGCAACAAGTAATCGATCAAGTCCCCGCGGGCTTTTCCCTGCGTGTCAGCCACTGGCGCATGAGAGCCAGTTCCGCTTCCCAGCCGTCACTTGCGCGAATAGCCACGAATGCATCGAACATCAGATCGAGTGTTTCCAGAAAATCTCTGAGGAACCCGATCCGCTCCTCATCCCTCACACGCTCATTTTCTCCCTCGGGAGCCGGCAATTTCAGGCCGGAAACAGCGAGAGTTTCCGCTGAAAGTGTGAATTCATATTGCTGGTCATGCCTGGAAATAATGAATCCCATCTTTCGGGGTAATTTTCCCGACTGAAGGGCACGCCGGGCCTCAGGCAAACGAGTGGGCGCATCGCTGCTAATGGTTTCCTTGCCGGTTTCACCCATAGGGCACTCCAGCGTAAGCGTGCGCACAGCAAGAATGGCCACCTGGGATTCATCTTGCAGAGCCAGCGAATCGCCCCTCTCTTCAAGAATAAACCATAGCCATGTTAGATACTCATTGCCCAAAAAGTCGCGGCTCGTGTCGTCGGGCGCCCAATTCAAACGGTCGGTCGACTTGCCCGGAACAAAGGAGCATGGTGTAGCGTCGTCGATGGCCCGGGTCAGATTGCGCGTTTCCGCCAAAAAGTAGGCCTGCCTGCCTGCTCCCAAAGCCTCCAGACCTGTGCCGAACGTTTCTTCAAACAACGGAAACAACCTGTCCAATGCGGGTGCGCCAGCACCAGACACCAATACCTCGCCAGAAGGCAAATCCCAAAGCAATCCAAACCCTTTTCGTTTGACAAACCGGCCATCACGCGCCTCTTCTTCGAGCCGTTCCTTGGCACGCTCCTTGGCCTCCCGACGCTGCCTGTTACTGATCTGCCCTGATGGATTTGAAGCCGCAACTCCTTCTAGTTCTTCGGCCGTGTAAGCGCGCAGTAAATCTGATGGGATCTTGAAAGCGTCGATCCTAAGCGCCCACTGCAATGTGTCGCTGACGATGTTCTTGGCCAGATCAAACTTTCGGTCAAGGATGTGGTCACCTGCAATCCACCCAGAGTCGATGCCGTCGGCGGAAGCCACTGCTGCGCGACCGTTGCCAATCTTGTGCTTTTCGAGATTGGCGAGAGAGTCTTCGCCGAACGCGGGTGGGCGCGTGCCCGTAGGCCGGAAGCGAGCAAAAGATATCCTTGAACCAAAGAAACCCATCGCAATCGTTCCTTTCGCATGATCCGCAGCAACTGGCCTACTGAGTCAAGATAGCGGATTGGCGTGATTTGTGATGGGGCCAGTCACGATTTGCGGTTCTCCACCAACAGTTCCCTTGTTGCCGGTGTTGCTTGGATAGACAAATTCCAGCATTGGCATACGGTTGATCCCGGCATGGATTTGACCCTTGCCGGTACGGGTGATAGGTTCAGCCAGATGAATCGGTTCATCCGATTCGAAAGCATGAACGGGAAGGAAGGCAGACCATGGGCACAACTGCAGACGATGCTACGGCAGCCGGTGAAAATGCCGGTGCAGAAAAGCCAAAAGCCTCCCCTTCCCGAAAAGGGCGGCCACCCAAGGGCGTATGGGGGATCGATCTTGGCCAATGCGGTTTGAAGGCCATTCGTTTGGAAGAACGCGATGGCACGATTGTCGCCACACACTTTGATTACATCGAGCACCCGAAGATTCTGAGCCAACCCGATGCTGACCGCGACCAACTGGTGCGGGAAGCACTCACCCAATTCCTTCAACGCAACAAGTGGCGGGGCGACCATATTTCGGTCAGCGTTCCCGGCAAAGCTGGTTTGGTTCGTTTCGTAAAACTGCCTCCCGTGGAAGAAAAGCGCATCCGCGACATCGTGGCGTTTGAAGCCAAGCAGCAGATTCCGTTCAAATTGGAAGAAGTGGTTTGGGACTTCCAAAAAATCGGCACGGGCATGGTGATCGATGGATTGGCCATCGACACGGAAGTGGGCCTCTTCGCCATGAAGAGGGATATCATTTCCAAGGAAATGCAAGGCTATCGCGACGCCAAGCTTGAAGTGACCACCATTCAGATGGCCCCTTTGGCACTGGCCAACTATCTGGTTTACGATCTGCTGAAAATCGACCCGCCCGAACCGGGTGCCGAAGAAATGGGCGACATGGGTGGCGGCGGCAAGTGCGTGGCTGCGCTCGATATTGGTGCGGACGAATCAACATTGGTGGTTACCGATGGTGGCAAGATCATCATGCAGCGCCCGGTCAACGTGGGTGGTAACCACTTCACCAGGGCTCTCACCAAAGATTTCAAATTGACCTTCGGTAAAGCCGAACACCTGAAGCGGCACGCGGCCAAGGGATTGGGCAAAGACGGCCCCGACCTGAAGACTATTCTAACTTCGCTCAAACCGGTGTTGAGCGATCTTGTCAACGAACTGCAGCGCGCGCTGACGTACTTCAGCAACACCAACCGAAACGCGGAAATCGAATATCTGGTGGGCCTTGGCAACGCCTTCAAGCTGCCAGGACTTCAAAAATACCTTCAAGATAAGCTGGGTCTGGAAGTCAAGCGACCCAAAACATTCGAGCGGGTTGACTTGTCTGAAATCAGCGGTCAGGCCAGCTTCTCTGACAACTTCCTGACGTATGGCGTTGCTTATGGTTTGGCGCTTCAGGGTGTGGGCCGTGGCCAGATCAAGGTCACGTTGCTGCCGCCTGAAATCAAATTTGAAAGAATGATCCGGGCCAAGAAGCCATGGGCCGCTGCCGCCGCTGCCATGCTTCTGCTTGGTTTGGGTGGGCTGGCCGCGGGCAGCTACTATCAGGCCAAACCGTACATCGACCCCGCCGTTATCGCCGAGGTAGCAAAAGCAAAATCAGTTAAGGGAACTGTTGACAGCGGCATTTCTGCCTTCAAGAAAATTCAGGACGACACCACTGCCGAGGAAAAGAAGGTCAAGAGTTCGGTCGCTGGCCAGGAGGAACGCAACAACTGGCTTGAATTGATGATGTTCCTCAATGAATCGGTACCACGGCCGGATGGTAGCAACCTGTATGCCCCCAAGGCACGTGAATATTACGAAGGCTGGCGCGCCCCATGGACCGAGTGGGCCAAGGAAATCAGCGATGCGACACCCGAACGGCAACAGGTTCTCAAACAGTGGGAAGCCAACCTGAAAACCGCTTGGATGCGCGAACTGCGCACGAATAACGAAAAGGATCTGGTCCTTCTGCCACTTCCCGCTTATCCATTGCCGGAAAAAGACCAGAAGTTGCAGACCGTTCACGACCTTTATGATCGGGCTCAAAAAGAAAACAAGCGATTCTTCCGCGCCCAAAAGGGTAGCGATGCCTACGACCTGTACCGCACCACACAAGGCGTCGTGCGGGAATCGGCTGGTGGGGAATTACCTCCCGGCACCCAAGATTTGGTTCAGGTGAACATTGAATCCGTCACATGCCGGTACACAGACAAGCTCGACAATTTCTGGAACGGCATGCTGAAAGACAAGACGTTCAACAGCCAGAAAACGGAACGTGTACGGCCGCGTGATCACCTGAAAGCCGCGCCTGAGGGCGAGGGTTGGGTTGTTGAACTGCGTGGTTACACATTCCATTGGGACGAAGCCAACTTTGTGAACAACGCCGTGGTGGACAACCTTGCGGCTTGGGGCGTACGGACACAATTGGTGGCCCCGCCGCCCATGGCGCCTCCGGCGGATGGTATGCCTCCAGCAGAAGCTGCAGCCGCACCCGCTGAAGGAGTCGCTCCACCTACTGCCGGACCTGTGGTGAATCGCTTGAGCCACTTTGCGCTTTACTCGTACGACCTTGCCAACACGGCTGACAGGAGCAATTTCAAATTTTCCCAAGGTTCCTTCCTAACATCGCTCATGGGGGGTGGTGCGGCAGCAGCAGGTGTTGCCGGCCCAGGCGGTGAAGGTGGTGGCCCCATGTCGATGGGCTCGATGGGCGGTCCCGGAGGCCCCGGCGGAGAAGCTGGAGCTGCAGGTAGCCCACGAGCAGGCTGGAAGCCACTTGGCGGAGGTGCTGGTGGTGGATCGATTCCCGGCGTGAGCGGCGGCCCTCCCGGCGGCGGTGCCATGATGGCTGGTGGCGAAGGTGGAGGTAGCATGTCCGGTCCTCCCGGTAGTGCGGCTCCAGGTGGCGCCCCAGGAGCATTCACGCCACCTGGCAAGCCCGGTTCAGCGCGACGCACCGAATTTGTGATTTATTTTGTATGGAAAGAACCGAAACCTTCGGATGAATTGCGGGACTTCGCCGCGGCCGCTGCAGAAGCCGGAGCCTCCGCCAAGTACTACTCGGAAAAGGCAGCATCGGCTGTCATTCGGCCCTCGCGTCAAATCCCCTTCGAATTGCGGACAGGTGGGCTTCCCAAAGGCTCACTTCCTCCTGAACCTCCTTTTGAGAAACCCGCAGCACCGGCTTCAGCTACGCCACCTGAAGGTGCTCCTGTCGCACCCGCAAGCCCTGCTGCTCCAGGCGGAACTCCCCCTGCTCCCGGAACTGGACCAGCAGGTACTGTCCCTAATGAACCTAAACCGGTAGCACCAGCTCCCGCCCCAGCGCCGGCTGCACCCGGCAGTCCCGCTCCAATGCCAACCAACGTACCGCCGGCCACTCCGCCGGCCAAACCCGCCAATCCTTCATCGCCCCCCGCCGCACCCGCGGCGCCCGGCCGCTAACCCTGGAGGGATCAAGCCATGGCCGCCAAGTTTGATGTCGAGCAGGTCAAGAAGCACCTATTCTGGATCCTTCTGGGTGTTGCAGCCCTGATCGAGATTGTCGCTATTGCACTCCTGATGGTCAGTGACCCTGCCGCAGAGAAGCGTAAGGAATATGTTGACCGTCAAAAGGAAATGAAGTCCATCAGCGACTTCAAGAACTCGAAGTTCCTGCCGCCATGGGAGGAACGCAAAAATGAATTCACGGGTGAAAAAAATGTCATTTGGGAAAAGGCGTGGAAGCCACAAGAGCCGATCTACGACTTCCCCTTGGGTATCAAAAAACTTGAATACCCGGATGAGAAACCCAGCAGCGCCGAGCTGACCTCGTACCGCGACCGTTATTACAAGGATCAGTTCGACAGGTCCGTCGCCGAGGCATCGACCACGAAATATGAAATTGAATACAAGAACGGGAATCCGGACCGTTATCTTCTTCTGCAAGGCCCATCCCCAATCGCCTTTGGTGGCGCGGGTGGAGCCCAGACTGGTGGCGGAATAATGGCAGGTGCCAGCCAACCGGGTAGCAGTGAAGGCGGCCCCATGAAAGCCGGTGGAGCTTCGGCTGGTGGTGCTGCGCCTGCGAGCGTATCTCCAGGTATCCGCGGCATTCTTGGCGAACTCCCGACATTCACCATTCCGCCCAATCCAGAGGAATTCTGGATTCTTCAGGAAGATCTTTCCGTGCGCCGCGAGTTGGTGCATACCCTTCGGAAAGCCCTTGGCGAAATGGCCGTGATGACTCGTAAACCTGCCAGCAAGGAAAATACCGGCGCAGTGGTGCTGGTGAATTCCTTCTGGGAGTTGACGCTGATTCCCGAGGCAGGAGGCAGGCTTTCCGAGAAAAGCACCATCCGCAATGTTCATTGTCAGGGCCGGCCGCAGGCTCTTTATGACAAGGCCTTGAACTGGAAGACCGAGTTCCTGATTGCCCAAGGTGCCAATACCAAGGTGGTGCTAAG
>Ga0209598_10002335_pt1 | contig 14874 bp, 12 predicted proteins | sample M_140807_EF_Meta_FD_187317 | JGI IMG/M metagenome (GOLD analysis project Ga0209598, IMG submission 187317) | Freshwater microbial communities from Lake Montjoie, Canada to study carbon cycling - M_140807_EF_MetaG (SPAdes) (version 2) | ecosystem: Environmental > Aquatic > Freshwater > Lake... | reverse complement strand
TAGCGTTTGTCCGGCGCGAAAAAGTGCATCGACCCGCCCTTGCCCTTCGAGCAACCGGTCGCTTTGCCGAGGAGTTCCGCCATGCATTCGTTCATCGACATGCCGACGACGAGCGCATGGCCGTGGTCGCGGTAAGCGGTGATGGCGTGGTCGTTCGGACCCATCAGCGCGCAGGTGCCGACCGCGACGGATTCTTGGCCGATGTAAAGGTGGAGAAAGCCGCCCATTTTCCCCTGCTGGTAGAGCTTGAGAGACGCCTGCTCGAAGCGCCGGATGCGTAGCATGTCGGCCAGGAAGCCGAGCTTCTGCTCGGGCGTCAGGTTGGCGTTGATCGGAGCCTTGGCGTAATCGACAGGGCTTGATGCGGTCTTGGGTTTTTCGGCTCGGGCTACGCTCACGATTGTTGTCTTTGTTTGCTGCGCGAGAATTTCATGCAGCAATCAGTGTGCCTGAAGGGAGCGAGAATGTTGCGGAAAAAATCTTTTTTGGCAACGCGAAACGGGGTCTGCCTCGAATACAAATTCTCCGCGAGGCCGAGCGCGCCGCCGTCGCACGTTCGCCTTGCGAAGATGCGCGGCTTGCGCGCCATACGCTCGACTTCTACATTGGCGCATCGAGCGCACTATGCCTCCCGGACGCCCCCGAACGGAACAGCATCGAGGACTCGGATCAAAATTTACACAAGTGACTGATAAAGAACTACTTGACAAGGCTATCCATGTCGCTAAGCGCGCGTACGCGCCATATTCGAAATTTTTCGTGGGCGCGGCGCTGGTGGGCAAAGATGGTCGTGTCTTCGAGGGTTGCAACGTGGAGAACATCAGTTTTGGTCTGACCATCTGCGCCGAGCGCAATGCGGTCTTCGCGGCGGTAGCCGCGGGTTGCCGCGAATTCACCAAGATCGTCATCGCGGCCGACACGCAGGAACCGGCGTCGCCGTGCGGGGCCTGTCGCCAAGTGCTGGCCGAGTTTGATCCGAACATGGAGGTTATCCTCGGAACTTTCAGCGGCAAAACAATAGCCTATCGTCTCTCGGAATTACTCCCCCGCCCTTGCACCGGGATTTTGGATCGTCCCTGACGTTCCACGTGGAACATGGCTAGTATGTACGAGTATCCTGAAATTTTTGACGTGCTCGTTTTGGGTGCCGGGCATGCCGGGGTCGAGGCGGGTCTGGCCGCCGCCCGTTTAGGGGCGAGGACCGGAATTCTCACTCAGAACCTTGATACGATCGGGCAGATGTCCTGCAATCCCGCGATCGGTGGATTGGCTAAGGGCCACATGGTCCGGGAGATTGATGCGCTTGGTGGGGTGATGGGACAGAACACCGACGCCACTGGTATCCAGTTCCGGATGCTGAATGCGCGTAAAGGTCCGAGTGTCCAGGCTCCGCGTGCGCAGTGCGACAAGAAGGCTTACCAGTTCCGGCTTAAGTGGATCCTTGAGCACTCCCCCAACCTTCACCTACTGCAAGGCAATGCAGTGCGGATTTTAGTCGAGCACGACAAGGTGGTCGGCGTCGAAACAAACCTCGGCTTGCGCTATCGAGCCAAGGCAGTGGTTGTGACCACGGGAACCTTCATGCGCGGACTCCTCCATGTCGGGTTGCAGCAGATGACCGGAGGGCGCATGGGCGATGCTGTCTCGACCTTGAGCGATTCCTTGCGAGAACTCGGACTGGCTGTCGATCGGTTCAAGACCGGGACTCCGTGTCGGTTGCTTGGACGGACCATCGATTTTTCCCAATGCCAGCGCCAGGAAGGCGACTCCCCTGCCCCAATGTTCAGCTTTTTCCCAGAGGAGCTGGCCGAGGAAACCGGTGGCCCCTTCAGCCTGAACCGATGGGAGGGCGGACGGTTCCACGTGGAACAATTGCCCTGCTGGATCACTTACACCACTGAGCGGACGCATGAGATCATCCGGGACAACCTCGACAAATCGCCCATGTATGCCGGGATCATCGAGGGCGTTGGGCCGCGGTATTGTCCGTCCATCGAGGACAAAGTGGTCCGCTTTGCCGACAAGGACCGCCACCAACTTTTCCTCGAACCCGAGGGCCGCCAGACGGGCGAGTATTACGTCAATGGCGTGTCGACCAGTTTACCGTTCGAGGTGCAGTTGGCCTTCATCCGATCTGTGCCAGGACTGGAAAACGCGCACATTCTGCGGGCCGGCTATGCGGTCGAGTATGATTATTGTCCGCCGACCCAGCTGCATCGGACGCTCGAGACCAAAGCCGTGGCCGGGCTCTATCTGGCCGGGCAGATCAACGGGACTTCGGGCTACGAGGAAGCGGCAGCACAGGGTTTGGTGGCCGGGGCCAATGCGGCCTTGAAATTGGACGGCAAGCCCGCGTTCCACGTGGAACGTTCCGAGGGCTATATCGGCGTGCTGATCGATGATTTGGTCACGCGCGGGACGCCTGAGCCGTATCGCATGTTCACCAGCCGCGCGGAGTTCCGTTTGCTCCTTCGGCAAGATAACGCCGATCTGCGCTTGGCTGAAAAGGCGAGGGGAGCGGGGTTGATTTCGTCCAACCGTCACACCAAAACATCGGCGAAAGCCCTTGCTATACAGCAACTTAAAGAAAAATCACAAGCCGTTCGACACGAAGGAATTACGATAGGGCAATGGATCCGTCGTCCGGAGAACTTTGTCTCCACTTTGCCGGAGGATATCCGACGGTTGGCACCAGAAGACATTTGGGCGCAGGTCGAGACGGACCTTAAATACGAGGGGTATATCCGGAGGGAACTGGATTCCGTGGCCCGGGCCCGTCGTCAGGAGCAAGAGTCGGTGCCAATGGATCTCGATTACGCATCGATCCGTGGACTGCGCAACGAGTCGCGCCAAAAACTCACGCAGATTCGTCCATCAACGCTCGGTCAAGCCTCGCGCATCAGCGGAGTGACCCCGGCCGATGTGGCCTTGCTGTCCGTGTGGATCCGCAAGTCGCGGGGAGGGGAGAAACAACTCGCGGGCGCCTGAAAACTTTCCGCGCGCGGACATGCTCGCACAAAACTTTTTGGTTTGTGCTTAATAAACGCCGCACCCGCACGTTGACTGGGTGTGGAGTATGCCCCCGGAACAAATCATCACTGAAGCGCTGGCCCGCTACGAGCGGCTCTTGGTCAGCTACGCCAAGGAGATCACCGGTGACCTCGATTCGGCGCGAGACGCCGTGCAGGAGACCTTCCTGCGCCTGAGCCGGCAGGACGTGGTCGCATTGGAGCACCGCTTGCGTCCGTGGCTGTTCCTGGTCTGTCGCAACTGTGCGATCGATCACCGGCGCAAGGTGGTGCGTTTCAGCACCGAGCCGATCGAGGACCTTGATTTCGCGAGCAACGAACCCGGGCCCGACCATCGCGCCGTCGCAGCGGAGGAGGCCAACCGTTTGCGCGACTTGGTCGCGGGTCTGCCACGTCAGCAGCGTGAGTTGATCAAACTGAAATTCGAAGCTGGCCTGAGCTACAAGGAAATGGCCGAAGCGCTGAAAACCAGTGTTTCCACCGTCGGCGTGCAACTGCACGACGCGATCAAAACCCTGCGCCGGCAATGGATCGACGAAAACCCCGAAATTCTGCCGACATGAACGAAACACAGGCCACCGCTTACGCCCTGAACGAATTGCATGGGAAAGAGCGAGACTCATTCGAGTCCGATCTCGCCGGGGACATCAAGCTGCAGGGCGAATTGCAATCGACGTCGCGCGTCGCCGACGCGCTTGAGCAAATCATGGTCGAACCGCACGAGGGGCTCGAACCGCAGGCGAGGGAACGTTTGATCCGCGAAATAGCGAAAAACCAAGAGGCGTTGCAACAGCGCCGAAAAATAGTCCGCTTTGCCGTGCCGGTTTCTTTGGCCGCCGCCGCTTCGATCGCGGCGCTCTTGTGGGTCGCTGGGGGGAAGACCACGCAGGCGCCCGCCATGGCGGCGGCCGCAGCGAGCGAGCGAGTTTTTGTCCGCGCAGAATCCACCGCCATGGCTTCCGGCGAGGGGACGAAGGGCGAGCAACCCACCAACACTCTGGTGCCGCAAAAGCGGGTCATGCCTTGGAATGCGAAAGTGTTGGGGGCTGATGCCGATCCCGGGCGGTAGACAATCCAAGATTCGCTGCATAGTAAGAAACGGGCGCCCGGCCCGCGCAAAAAGCCGTTGCCTTTCCTTCAGTCTGGCAGAAGGTTCACTCGGACCATCCCGGCCCGCCGCTATGCGTTACCCAGCCGCTATTTTTCTTCTTGCTGCTGCTTCGGCATGGGCCGATGGGAGGCCGCCGACTTGGGAACCGGCGCGCACTGTCCGGGTCGAGGAAGTTGTTTCGTCAGGCATTCTGGCACCGACCGATCCGCATCCCGTTTTTTTTGATTTCTTCAGCGATGCCATCTTGGAAAGCGACGGCTCGGTGGTCTTCGTTGCCAACAGCGCGAAGGAAGGCGTGTCCGTGCTCGGACGCGAGGGCGTTTACGGCATCGACCGCGAGGGCCGTCCATCGGCCTTTGTGCAAAAGGGCGACACTTTGGGCGAAGGCCAAAGCGCGGTGACGGCGATCAAGGCACTCGAGATGCGCGCCGGTGTGCCGGTTGCGCAGTGCCTGCTCGAAGACGGAAGCGAGGAAACGATCGTCATGGGGAATGTCGCAGCCGACCGGGAGAGCTTGGTTGAGTCCGCGGAAAGTCGCACCGGAGATGTGGCAAATGACAGCCGCTCGATTCGACGGGTTGGTCGCGACGGAACCGAACAACTCGTGGCTGATCTGTCCACCCGCATCCCTGAACTTTTCGAAGGCGCATTCACTGGCTTCGGTGCTCGCACCGTCGGATTTGGCCCGTGGGTCATCTTCAGCGGATCGGCCAACGCTTACGAAGGTTTGTTCGCCATGAACCTGGAAACGAACAAGCTTTACCTTCTGCTCGACAATCTCGCCGTGCTGGGAAACCGACACGTCGAGGAGTTCCAGATCAGCGAATCTCCCCGGTCTTGTGCGGATTTTGCTGTAACGGTCAACTTTGCCGATGGGGGATCCGGCATCTATATTTTCCGCTTCAGTGACGACGAGGGTAACCTGCTCTTCGGAGGTTAGAGTTGAGAAACTCCCGGGCTTTCGCCGCGGGGAAAACAAAGATATATTTCACACATGGCTTCGATCGATTTGAAGACCGCGGTGCCGGGACCGCGGAGCAAAGTGGTTTTTGAGGAGCGTCGCAAGCATGTGGCGCCGGGCCCGTTTCATACCACGCCGATTGTGGCGGAGAGGGCGGAGGGTGCGACGATCACGGATGTCGACGGCAATACGTTCCTCGATTTCGCCTGCGGGATCGGGGTGACCAATCTGGGGCATGCCGAGCCGTCGGTCGTTGCGGCGGCCAAGGCGCAGGCGGACAAATTTTTCCACACCAGCATCAATGTGGTGGCCTACGAGGGATATGTGGAGTTGGCCAAGCGTCTGAACGAGCGTGCGCCGGGGAATTTCCCGAAGAAAACATTTCTCGCCAATTCCGGTGCCGAGGCCGTGGAGAACGCGATCAAGTTCGCCCGCGCCTACACGAAACGCCAGGCGGTGATTTGCTTCGAGCATGCGTTCCACGGGCGCACTTACATGGCGATGGCGCTGACCGGCAAAGCGAATCCTTACAAGAGCGGGTTCGGTCCGTTTCCTTCGGAAATATACCGCGCGCCGTTTCCCGATTTTTATCGTTGGCCGGGCGTGGACGGCGAAGCACCGGTGTGTCCGGGAAAATTGCCGTGCGCATTATCGCGTTGCCTCTGCCGCGAGGCCTTCGCCCGATTCGAGGAGATCGCCCATGCTGACATCGGCGAAACGAATGTCGCCGCAGTGATCATCGAGCCGGTGACGGGCGAGGGCGGATTCATTCCCGCACCGGCTCCGTTCCTGCGCATGTTGCGCGAGTGGTGCGACAAGCATGGCGTGGTGCTCATCTTCGACGAGATCCAGACTGGCTTCGGCCGCACAGGCACCTTGTTCGCTTGCCAACAATCAGGGGTGACGCCGGATCTTCTCGTGCTGGCCAAAGGGTTGGCCAACGGGCTGCCGCTCTCGGCCGTGACCGGGAAAGCGGAGGTTATCGATGCCGTCGGGGTGGGGGGTGTGGGTGGAACTTATTGCGGAAATCCGGTCGCTTGCGCCGCGGCACTGGCGGTTTTGGACAAATTCGACCGTCCAGAGACTCTGGAGCACGCGCGGAAGCTCGGAAGACTTTTGGAAGACCGCCTGAAGTCTTGGTTCCAGAAATTTCCCAAGATAGGACAGGTGCGCGGCCTTGGACCGATGCAGGCCCTGGAACTGGTCAAGGATAGGCAAAGCAAAGAGCCCGACAAACTGGCGGCCGCCGCCGTGGTGAAGCACAATTACGAAAACGGTTTGATCACCCTGGCCTGTGGCACGCACGGCAATGTGCTCCGGTTTTTGATCCCGCTTGTCGCCACCGAAGCGCAGCTCAATGAGGGCTTGGATGTGGTTGAAGCGGGATTGGTCGCGCTCGGCTGAGCGCGAGCCCAACTATAGGATTATTCCGCTGCGAGTTCGTCTTCTCCGATCAGTTGAAGCCGCGCGTGGCGGGTGTTCCATTCCGCGATCGCTCGGTCGGCAGTGATCAAGGGTGAGCCGAGGACGAGTGCCGTGGCCACAATGATCCGGTCGGCCGGGTCGCTGTGAAAATCCGGCAGACGGCAACTTTCGATGCTGATTTCGGGATGGATCGGCTCGAGGCGCACCGGGGGTTGGAGGTTTGCGCGGATCCATTTGTCGGTGTCCGGTTGCAGAACGATGCGGCCTTTGGTCGCGAGCATGGCTGCCTCCCAGACCGAAATGGCAGAGACAATGGCCACACCGCGGAAATTGCGGAGCGCTGCGACCCGCCGGTCTCCGGCCGATGAACGAAGCCAGATGTGCGTGTCGAAAACAGCTGACTCTATTTTTTCAAGCATCGGCGTGCCAAGATTCGCCCGTGCTCAAAGCATCGTCGAGAAGGGTCACCGTTCCGGCCGCGCGCCCGAACAAAGAAGGCGCAGGCGTCTTTTCCACCGCGACGAGTTCTACCGCCGGCCGGCCGTGACGACTGACCACGACCGAGCATTTTTCACGCTGCACTTTCTCGATCAGGCCGAGGCACTTGGCTTTGAATTGGGTGACCGTTACTTGCATAAAATGACCATGGTCTGACCATATCTATTTGTCAACCGTATGACACACGCAGAATACTGAACATTTGAACAGTATTCTTCTTTCGTGCTAAATCTGCGGGGTGAAGCGGACCGAACAGCGCGCGGCGGTGCATCTGGATGCGGATGCCTTTTTTGTCGGGTGCGAGGTGGCGTCCGAGCCGCGTTTGCGCGGCAAGGCGGTGGCGGTCGGCGGAATGAAGCGCGGGATTATTGCGTCGGCCAGTTACGAGGCGCGGCGGCTCGGGGTTTACACGCCGATGCCGACGGCGCGGGCGCTCAAGATTTGTCCGCACCTCATCGTGTTGCCGGGTGATTACGAAAAGTATGAGCATTTTTCGCGGTTGATGTTTTCTTTGGTCCACGACTACACGCCGGTGGTGGAAGTAGGGTCGATCGACGAGGGCTACGGGGATTTTTCGGGGGTGACAAAATGGACGGCGCGCGAGGCAGCCGAGAGGCTGCGCAAAAATATCAGGGATCATTTACGGCTGTCCGTCTCCCAGGGTCTCGGGACGAACAAACTGGTCGCCTCTGTGGCCTCGAAGCTGCGCAAGCCGGATTGTTTCCTCGAAGTTGCGGCGGGAACGGAGCGGGAATTTCTCGCGCCACTCGAAGTAAAATGGCTGCCGGGCGTGGGGGCGAAGATGGAGCAAGTGTTCCAAGCAGCGGGGTTGCATCGCATCGCGGAAGTGGCGGCAGCCACGCCGGAGAGTCTCGAGTTGATCGCGGGTTCGGGGGCGGGGCGGCTGTGGGAATTCGCACGGGGGATCGATGAGCGTCCGATCGTAACCGAGCGCGAGGACGTGAAATCCTACGGGAAGCAGGAGACGTTCGATGAGGACACGACGGACGAAGAATTTGTGCGGCGCACATTGCGCGGCATGGCGGATCATTTGATGAGCAAGGTGCGGGCCGATGGAAAGATGATCCGCTGCGTTGAAGTGAGGCTGCGCTACAACGACATGGAGCAAAGCCGGCGGAGCGAGAGTTTGCCCGAGCCGGTCGATCTGGAAACGGATGTGTATAGCGTCATCGACCGTCTGGCGAAACGCGCGTGGGACCGGCGGGTCAGCCTGCGTTTGGTCGGGCTGAAATACTCGCGCGTCTATGACGGCGGAGGATGGCGCCAGACCGGATTGAATTTGCCGGGCACGGGCTACGAGCGGGAGACAAGGCGCGAGTTGGCACGGGTCATGGATGAGGCACGGATAAAATATGGGTGCGGTTCGATCCTTAGAGCGCATCAGTTGCCGGCGAAAGAGTGCGGGCAGTTTTCAGCGGGCCCTATTCAGCAAAAACGGTCCGCAGGACGGCGCTATTCCATCCACACTCAAATTCGGCATTCAGCCCTCCTTAACGCGAAGAGTTGTTTCTGTTTTCTCGATTCGTTGCTGCGGCCGGAAGACATCGTGCGGTTGGCGGTGGAACGGGGCCTGAAGGCTGCCGCTTTGACCGACCCGAATTTGCACGGGGCGGTGGAATTTTGCGGGGCGGCGAAGGAAGCGGGGATCAAGCCTCTCGTCGCTGCGGAGGTGAAGGTGCGGGGTATTCCGTATCTCGCTTACGTGGAGAATGCCGCGGGCTACCGGAATTTGTGCGGATTGCTCAGTGGAACAAACAAAGACGCCTTGGACGGATTGATCATGCGTCCGATCAGCGTGTTTCCGGAAATCCGCTACGCATCGGCCAAGGACGTCAAATTTTATGAAGTGGTGCAAAGCATCCGGACTTTGTCGCTCGCCGGGCAGCCGCATGCCGAAAAACGGCGGGGTGATTTTTCGTGGGATCGGGAAATTGCGTCGTCGTCGGCCCTATTGCGTGATGCGGAGGAAATCGCGGAGCGCTGCGAGTTTGTCCTGCCGGTCGGTGGATTGAAATTTCCGCGCTTCGCTCCGCCGGACAAATCGTCGCCGCGGGAATTTCTCAGACGCCTCGCCTGCGAGGGAATGCGGCAGCGGTATGGGGCGATGCCGTCCTCCGGCGTGCGCCGCCAGATCGAGGAGGAACTGCGCATCATCGCGGAGGTGGGCTACGAGGAATATTTCCTCGTCGTCTGGGAATTGCTGCAGGGCTGCCGGGAGCGAGGGATCGAATGGATCACGCGGGGAAGCGCAGCGGATTCGCTGGTCTGCTATTGCCTCGGGATCAGCTCGGTCTGTCCGGTGCGCTTCGAATTGTATTTCCGGCGTTTTCTCAATGCAGAAAGGATGAAGCTGCAGAAGTTGCCGGACATCGACATCGATTTTCCGCATGACCGGCGCGACGAGGTGGTGGATCTGATTTTCGAACGTTACGGCCCGCACCACGCAGCGGTGGTCGGGGGATTCAACACGTATCAGGGGCGCTCGGCCTTCGCCGATATCGCCAAAGCACTGGGCGTCTCGGAATTCCAAATTCGTCGGATGACCAAAAAATTGCCGGTCACGTCGGCGCGTAATGTGGCCGCCGCGGCGCGCGACGGAGTGGAAACACGAGGGTCGACGTGGGAGGAGAATCCGTATCAGGCGGCGCTGAAATTGGCCGCGCGGTTGGACGGATTTCCGCGTCATGCCAAGATGCATCCGTGCGGCGTGGTCATTTCGCGCGAACCGGTGGGGGAACTGACGCCGCTTTTCACCAGCGCAAGCGGACGACCCACCACACAGTTCGACATGGAAGCGGTCGAGGCGATGGGATTGGTCAAAATGGATGTTCTCGCGCAGGGAGGACTATCCGTGCTGCGCGACGCACGGGAGGTATTGCGATTGCGCGGGATCGAGCCGCCGGAACCGGGATCATGGGATGATCCGCACGTCTGGCGGATGATTGCCGACGGCGAGGCGCGCGGGGCTCACCATATCGAGAGTCCGGCCATGACGTCCCTGGCGCGGATGTCCGGCGTGCGGGCCATCGATCAATTGATCGCCATCGTGTCGGTGATCCGTCCGGGCGCGGCCAACAGTTTGCGCAAAGAACAATTCGCGCAGCGGGCGCGTGGCGTGGAACCGGTGACGTATGCGCATCCGAGTCTGGAGCCGGTGTTGCGCTCGACCTACGGCGTGGTCGCCTACGAGGAACACGTGCTGCAAATTTGCGAAGTGTTCGCCGGATGGAACGCGGGGCGGGCGGATATGTTGCGTCGCATGCTGGTCAAAGACCGGATGGCCGATGTGGAGGAATGGCGCGCAGAATTCGCCGCGGCGGCCAGGAAGAAAGGAAGAACCGATGGCGAAATTGCGGCGGTGTGGGATTTGCTCATGCAATTTCGCGGGTATGCGTTTTGCCGCGCGCATTCCACGGCTTACGGACTGGAAGCTTACGAAGCGGCGCAGTTGAAACGGTATTGGCCGGCGGAGTTTTTGGCGTCCGTTCTGACCCACGGTAAGGGGTTTTATTCGCGCTTCTTTTACACCATCGAGGCGCGCCGGCTGGGGATCGGGTTTGCCGGGCCCAGAGTGAATGGGGAGGTTCGGATGTTTGCGGTGGAGAAGAGAGCCGCGGAGGGCGCAGAGGACACGGAGCGGAAGAGGATCAAGGTGCCGCTATGCATGGTCAAAGGATTGTCGGAGAGATTGCTCGAACGGATCGAGGAGAAGCGGCCGTTTGTGTCGTTGTCGGATTTTTGTCGGCGGTGTTTGCCGGCGGCGGACGAGGCGATGGCGTTGTTGCGGGCGGGGGCTTTCGACGGATGCGGGACTTCGCGCACGGAGCTTTTCTGGGAGCTGCGGGCCTTGGTGCCGTGGACGGCAGGTCAGGGACTTTTGCTCGAAGCGAAACAAGCGGCGGCGCCGGTGTTGCGCACCGAGCCGGACCGGTTGCAGAAATTGCGCGATGAAATGGAATTGCTCGGGTTTCCGGTGAACGGTCATCCGGTGGAACTTTTTCCGGAGGTGGCATGGGATACGTATTGTCCGGTCGGGGAGGCGAGAAACTTCGCGGGCCGGCGCGTGACAACCTGCGGGCTGGTCGTGGCGCAGCGTTTGCACCACCAGTCAGATGGACGCGCCATGAAATTCATCAGCATTTGCGATCGGACGGACATCCTCGAGTGCGAGATTTTCGCGGATGCTTACCGGCGATGCGGCGGGGTGCTGGCGCGCTGGTCGGTGGTGGAGGCGACCGGTCGCGTAGAGGCTTTGGGCGGCAATCGCGGTTGCGTGCTGCGGGTGGAAAGCGTGCGCGCGGCGCGGATTACGGCTTCGGCCGTTCGTCCTGCGGCATCTCCGAAATTTGGAATTTCGGCACAGCTTGCCGGACAAAATCTTTGAGCATGCCGAGTGTTTGTTCGCCGGTCTTGGCACCGGGTTTGAATCCCTCGAGCACCGGTGCGCTGACGATGACGTAGGCCCAGCGGTGCTGGAGTTTCTTTGTCACCATATCCCAGTTGGTTTTGGCCAAGCGCACCCAGTGGTAGGGTGTGGAGGTATCTTTGCCGACAAACCAGTAAAGAAAATAGCTCTTCAATGTGCGGCGCTCGCCGGGAGCGACTTCGATCTGGCGCGTGAGGGTGAGCTTCATCACATCGAGCGTGCGGCCGTTGGACAGCGTGACGGGAACAACCTCGCCGCTCTGGATAGTCCAACCTTGGGCGGGCAGACAAATTTCCGGGCGGTGAATGCTGCGCTTTTCGCCGCCGCTCAGCACGACTTGCGCGGTCAGGGTGTCGCCGCGCAGATCCTGATAGATTTTTTTGGCGAACTGCGTGTCGCCAGGAAGCATGGCCAGCTCGCTCGGCGAGACCGGTTCCTCCGTTCCCCACCACTCGCCGACAAGGGTCGGCAAGTTCATGACGACGCCGGCCTCGGGCGCGATATCGGGCGGCGCGCTTTCGCGGCAGAGCCAAACAGTCAACGAGGCCAACGCGGCCAGCGTCACGCTGCGCCACCATGGAATTACGATGGCCGCCGCGGTCATGGGTTGGATTCCTTTTCGGGAGCGATGCGTTGCAGCAACCATCCGACACCGAGCATGCCGCCGAGCGCCACGCCGAAGACGAGAAATCCCGAGGCTTGGTGAAACAGCGAGGGACTTTCCATTGATCCGATGGCCGTCTCGGGGCCGAGGGTGATGGTGCCGAGCGTGAGCATGATGATGCGCGCAAAATTGCCGGCCACGGCGAGCGGAATGGACGAGAGAAAGATGACCCACTTTTTCCACGGGCGGTCCATGACGAGGTAACCGTAGAGCGCGCTGACCATCATGAGGGCGAAGAGCGAGCGGATGCCGCTGCACGGATCAGCCACATCGACGGCGAAGCGTTCGCCCTGGGCCAGTCCCGCCGCGAAGTCCGGAGCGGAGACGATGGCCGTGCCGCTTTGCAGACAGGAAAGACCGATGAGATTGAGGAAGCCGACGCTGACCGTGGACATGAAGATTCTCAGCGGAAAGGCGAGAAAGTTGTCCATGAAGGGCAGCGGGAACATGAAAGCAAGGAACGCGACGGGAAAGGCGAGAGCTTTGAGCCAGTTCCATCCGAGCAGCCAGAGGATTGCGGCAGCGGTGAACCCGAGGAGCGCCCCGTAGCCGAGGTAGATGTTGTCGGCGAGATAACCGACCCAATACACGAGGAACGCGGCGAAAAGCGCGGCCAGCCCGAGCCATGATCCAGACACAGGTATTTCGCCGAGTGTCCTGCGGCGGTAGTAGACGAGACCGATGACCGCAAGCGGAACGAGCCAGCAGTGTTCCCATTCCGGCGACCTCCAGACGTAGGCCATGAAGTGGAACATGTTCACACGCGTCGCGCCGTAACCGGACGCGTAGGGGAACCAACCGAAAAGAACGAAGAAGGCACCGGCCGCGACCGCAATGGCGAGGAGGACGGCAGGCGCGGTCAGATTGCGCAGATCAAAAGAGGTTTTTGCGGAATTCATCGACCCTGATAACGCGGAACGTTTTCACAGCCACCGATGGTCGGCAACCGATTTCCATTCCGCGAGAAACTCTCCCAGTGCCTCGCGCCAGGTTCGCGGCCCGGGCGGCAGGGTGGCGGATAGCTTAGCGGTATCCAGGCAGGAATAGCGTGGCCGCTTCCGCCAACCCGGTCCCAGCTCCTCATAGGACACCTCTTCGATGCGATGGCAAGCAACCGGGAGGCCGAAAGACTCCATTTGTTGACGGCAGACCTTGGCGAACTCTTCCCACGAGGTTTCGCCTCCATTGACCAAGTTGAAAAGGCCCGTTTGGTCCGAGTCGACGAGCCGCTTGGTCCAAAATGCGCCGTCCCCGGCGTAAAGGCAGCTGCCTTTTTTTCCGGCGGCGGTGCGTAGCGAATCTTGTGTCGCGAAAAAATCGGGCATCCTGCTCATGAATGTTTTACCACCCAATCCGTAAAGCCATGACAGGCGCAGAACCAAACTGCGCGGACAACTCTGCGGGATGAGCTTTTCCAAATCCGCTTTCTGGTGCCCGTAGACCGAGAGCGGTGAAGGAGCGTCGGCTTCGGTGAGAGGTTTGCTTCCGGTGCCGTCGAAAATGTAGTCCGAGCTGTATTGCACGAAGAGCGCTCCGTTTTCCGCGCAGCGATGCGCGAGATTCAACGGCGCACTGCGGTTCACTTGTGTCGTTCCTTCCGCGTCGCGCTCGCACGCGTCGAAGTTGCAAACGGCCGCGGCGTTGATCACCGTGTCCCAAGATTGACCAAAAAGCTCGTCGAGCCGGCTCGCGTCGGTGATGTCCACCTCTTCGTGATTGAACGCAACAAGCTCATTGCCAGATGCGGCAAATTCCTTGGCCAGATATCTGCCGAGCAGTCCACCGGCGCCGAAAAGAAGGATCTTCATGTTGTCGCGCAGAGCTTCATTGTTTCGCGCAGCACATCATCGACGGTCACGGCAGCGAGGCACAGGTAAGAATCCATCCCGCAGCGGTCGATGCAGGGATGCAGCGGACAGACGCGGCGTTGCACGGCGCGCTCGCGGTTGTTCCACGGGGCAAACCAATCGGGTTCGCCCGAACCGAAAACCGTGACCACCGGTTTGCCCAGAGCCGCGGCCAAATGTGCCGGCAAGGAATCGTGGCACAGCATCGCATCGGAAGCGGCGATCGCGGAAGCAAGCTCTGCAATGTCAGGAGTAACGACCGAATCGATCCCATTGGCCCGCGTTTCGCCCTCGCCGGTCATGATTTCAAAAACGGCAAACTTGTCGCACAGAGCGCTGTTGTTCAAAAGTGCTTTCCAATTTTCCGCGGACCATTGTTTCGAAGGAACCCGCGCATTCGTGTGAACGGCGAGAAGTTTTTTTCCAGGAATACGCAAAGTTTCGACACGCGCGGAGGGTGTAGTTCTGATCCAAGGAACCTCGTAGCGGCAGGACGTTCCCACGGATGAGGCGAGCTGCTCCCAGCACCGCGAGTGCGCCTGACCCTCGTCTTCGCGGTGCAGCCATGTGGTCAGCAGCGGTTTCGCGGGGTGAGTGAGGGCCCAGACTTTTTCGAGCATTCGACCGGCCCAGAGTTTCTTGGCGCGCCAAGGAAGAGCGGCGGCGTAGTAGTTGCCGCGCGTCATGGGAAACCCGAACCGCTGCTTGGCATCTGTTGCAGCCATGAGGACTTCCGCGCGCGCATCAGCCCAAACGCAAACCGCCACATCGAACGACGAGGCCGACAGCTTGCGTCCTTCGGTTTTCGCAGCCTTGATAGCCTCGAGGGCTCCACATTCTTTTTCGTCCACCCATGGGGGCTCCCATGTATGGATATCCGGCGGCGTATTCA
>Ga0209598_10002334_pt1 | contig 14877 bp, 11 predicted proteins | sample M_140807_EF_Meta_FD_187317 | JGI IMG/M metagenome (GOLD analysis project Ga0209598, IMG submission 187317) | Freshwater microbial communities from Lake Montjoie, Canada to study carbon cycling - M_140807_EF_MetaG (SPAdes) (version 2) | ecosystem: Environmental > Aquatic > Freshwater > Lake... | reverse complement strand
CTGCGACTTGAGGGAGGCCACCCTCACCATGAAGAATTCGTCGAGATTGTTGCTGAAGATCGCGCTGAACTTCGCCTGCTCCAGCAGGGGGGTGTGCTCATTCAGGGCCTGCGCCAGCACGCGCTGGTTGAAGGCGATCCAGCTCAGTTCCCGGTTGATGTAGTGCTCGGGGGCAACCAGGGCTGCGGTGGGGCTGGACGCGGTCATGGTGGCTGGCGGGTTACCGCATCGGCAGGAGGTGAAAAGCTAGCAATCTCATGCCGATCATCCTGGTGCTCCAGCTGCTTGACGGCCCACGCCGCCCGCCACCAGCACCGCCACCGCCACCATTAGGCCGATGCTGAGCCAGAAGGGACTCCGGTGGCCCAGGGTTTCGTAGGCCAGGCCCGCCAGCGGTGGACCCAGGAAGCTGCCGGCGCTCTGGAGACCCTGCAGGCTGCCCAGGGCGGCCCCCTGGCCCGATCCCTCCAGTCTTCGGCTCACAAGGCTGCGCAGGCTGGGAGTGACCAGGCCAGTGCCCAGGGCCAGCAGCGCCACGGCGGAGAACACGGTGGGAATGGCCGTGGCCGGTTGGGCCAGGGGAATGAGCAAGCAGCCGGCCACCACAGAACCCAGGCCCACCAGGCTGAGGCGCCACTCCCCGATCCGCTTCACCAGGGGACCGATCAGACCGCCCTGCACGACCGTGGCCACGACCCCCACCACCAGGAAGGCCAGCGCCGCCAGGTCCGGACCCCAGCCGAAGGCCTGGCGGAAGTAGAGCACCAGCATGGCGGTGAAGCCGCTGAAGGCCAGGAAGAAGAGGAAGAAGGCCCCGCACAGCCGGCGCACCCGCGGGTTGGCGAAGACCGTGGCGAGCTGGCTGAAGGGCTGAAGCTCACGCCGCCGCGGCAGCGAGATGCGCGCTTCCGGGGCATGGGTTTCCGGCAGCAGCGTGAGCACCACCAAAAGGTTCACCAGCGCGAACCCCACGGCCACGAACAGCGGCAGGGTCACGGAATGGCGTGCCAGCAGCCCCCCCAGGCCCGGGCCGAGGATGAAGCCCAGCCCGAAGGCCACGCCGATCAGTCCGAAGGCCCGCGCCCGTTGCTCCGGTGCGGTGATGTCGGCCAGCACGGCGGCGGCGGTGGCGGCGGTGCCGCCGCTCAGTCCGTCGATCAGCCGGGCGAGGAAGAGCAGGGCCAGGGGCAGGCCGGCGGCGGCTGCGCCTGGCCAGAACTGCGCCCAGGGCAGGCTCACCGTGAGGGCGAACAATCCGAGGCCCAGCACCGATCCCGCCACGCACAGCGCCATCACCGGCCGGCGGCCGAAACGATCGCTCAGGGCCCCGATCAGGGGCGTGGCGCTGAACTGGGCCACCGCGTAGGTTCCGGCCAGAAGGCCGATCGTGCGGCCATCCCGACTGAAGCCCGCCAGCAGGAAGGGCAGCAAGGGGAACACGATGCTTTCCCCCAGCCGGTCGTTGAGCAGGGTGAGGAAGGCGCAGAGCCTGGGGGAAGGTCGTCCGAGCGGCAAGGCGGCCAGCCGCGGCAGGAAGGTCAGCTTCCCACAGCGAAAGGGGTCGGGCCGCGCAGCCGGTTCAGTCTGGGCAGACGGCGGCGGGCCCCAACCACCCAAGATGGGCTCGGCGTCGCATCGACCCGCCTTCCACAGATGCTCCGAGATGCCTTCGTGATCTCTTTGTCATGACTGCCCCTGGATCGTCGGCCGGATCCACCGACGCCGTTGTCAATGTGGCTCCCCCCGTCGCCGCCCTCGCTCTCACCACCACACCGCAGGGATTACCCCGCGATGACGGGCCGGTTGGGATGGCGACTGCGGCGGTCGCCCTGCGGTTCTCCGCTGCCCTGGCCTGGCTGATCCCCATCTCCGGCCTGGTGCTGGTGTTGTTTCTGGTGGTTCATCTGGCCGGGGTCAGCCTGGCGGTGCTGGATCCGCCGGGCTTCGAGCGCCTGGCCGAGGCGCTGCACCGTCAGCGCTGGTTGCCGCCCCTGGAGGTCGCCCTCGCGGCGGCCCTGCTGCTCCATCCCCTGCTGGCCCTGCTGCGGACCGCTGCCAACCGTCAGGCTCGTGGTGCTGTGGCCGGCCCGCAGCGCAGTCGGCGGGGTGGTGGCCTGGAGGCAGCGGCCGCCATGGCCGGCCGCTGGACTCCCTGGAGCGGTGCCCTGCTGCTGGTGTTCCTGGTGGTTCATCTGGCCCAACTGCGGCTGCATCGGCCGGCGGCGGGCGCCGAGCTGGAGGCCCTGCTTGCCGCCCTGGCGTCGCCGCTTTCACTCGGGCTTTATACCTTTGCCGGTGTGGCGGCGGCCCTTCACCTGCTCCAGGGCCATGAGAGCGCCCACCGCAGCCTGGGGTGGCTCACCCCCGCCAACCGGGATCGTATCCGGGGCCTGGGGCGTGCCATGGCCGTGGTGCTCGGGGCCGGCTTCAGCCTTGTGCCGATCGCCCTGGTGCTCAAAGTTTCCCTGGCAACGGCCCGACCATGACCGCGCTGTTCGCCTCCGGCCCGCGGCGCTCCAGCGGCTCCCCCGCCACCGCTCCCCCAGCGCCGTCGCCACGTCAGCTGTCCGCCCGGCCGCCTGCGCCGCGCCTCGATCCACGCCTGCCGGCGGGCCCGCTCGATTCGGCCTGGCAGCGGTGCCGCGAGGGCCTGCCCCTGATCAGCCCAGCCAACAAGCGCAAGCTGCGCGTGCTGGTGGTGGGCAGCGGCCTGGCCGGCGCCTCGGCTGCCGCCACCCTGGCCGAGCAGGGCTACCGGGTGCAGCTGGTTACCTATCACGACAGCCCGCGGCGGGCCCATTCGGTGGCGGCCCAGGGGGGGATCAACGCCGCCAAGAACTACGCCGGAGACGGCGACAGCATCGACCGCCTGTTCCGTGACACGCTGAAGGGCGGTGACTTTCGCGCTCGGGAGGCCGGCTGCCACCGGCTGGCGGAGATCAGCGGCGCGATCATCGACCAGTGCGTGGCCCAGGGTGTGCCCTTCGCCCGGGAGTACGGCGGCACCCTGGCCAACCGCAGTTTCGGCGGCGCCCTGGTGAGCCGCACCTTCTACGCCCGCGGCCAGACCGGCCAGCAGTTGCTGTATGGCGCCTACCAGGCCCTGATGAGGCAGGTGGCGGCGGGCCGGGTGGAGCTGTTCACCCGGCGCGAGGTGGTGGAGCTCATCAGCGTGGATGGGGTGGCGCGGGGCGTGGTGTGCCGCCATGGCCTGAGCGGCGCCCTGGAAGCCTTCACAGCCCACGCCGTGTTGCTGGCCAGCGGCGGCTACTCGAATGTGTTCTATCTCTCCACCAATGCGGTGAAGAGCAATGCCAGTGCCATCTGGAGCGCCCACCGCCAGGGTGCCTGCTTCGCCAACCCCTGCTTCACCCAGATTCACCCCACCTGCATCCCGGCTGGCGACACCTGGCAGTCCAAGCTCACCTTGATGAGCGAGAGCCTGCGCAACGACGGGCGCGTCTGGCTGCCGGCGCAACCGGGGGATCAACGGCCGGCCGCCGCGATTCCCGAGCAGGAGCGTGATTACTTCCTGGAGCGCCAGTACCCCACCTACGGCAACATGGTGCCCCGCGATGTGGCCTCCCGCCGCGCCCGCGAGCTCTGCTTGGAGGGCCGCGGTGTGGGACCCGGTGGTCGCGGGGTATACCTGGATCTCGCGGAGGCGATCCGTCGCGACGGCCGGGCGGCGATCGAAGCCCGCTACGGCAATTTGCTCGAGATGTATGAACGGATCACCGGCGAGGATCCGATCGCGTCGCCGCTGCGCATCTATCCAGCGCCTCACTACACGATGGGCGGTCTTTGGGTGGATTACCACCTGATGAGCACGATCCCCGGCCTCTTTGTGCTCGGGGAGGCCAACTTCTCGGAGCACGGCGCCAACCGGCTGGGGGCCAGTGCCCTGATGCAGGGCCTGGCCGATGGCTACTTCATCGCCCCCGCCACCGTGACCGCCTGGCTGGCGGGCCATCCTCAGCCGGAGATCACGGCCGACCATCCCGCCTGCCGCGCGGCGGTGGCCGCGGCGGAGGTCCGGATCGCCGCCCTGCGGCCGGAGCCGGGCCGGCCGGTCGGGGGGGATGGCGCCGGGGGTCGCACCGCCACCGATCTGCACCGGGAGCTGGGCCTGCTGATGATCGAGGTGTGCGGCATCACCCGTAGCGCGCCGGAGCTGGGGCGGGGCCTGGCGGCTGTGGAGGCCCTGCGCCAAGAGTTCAGGGAGCGGGTGCGGGTGCCCGACCACGGCCCCGGGCCCGACGAGGCCCTGGAGAAGGCCCTGCGCCTTGAGGATTTCCTCGGCCTGGCGGACCTGATGCTGCGCGATGCCCTGGCACGGGAGGAATCCTGCGGCGCCCATTTCCGCGAGGAGTTCCAGACCCCCGAGGGCGAGGCCCGCCGCGATGACGACCGCTTCGCCCACATCGCCGCCTGGGAGCACAGGGAAGGGGAGCCCCCCGAGCGCCACATCGAACCGCTGTTGTTCACCGCAATGGCGCCGAGCCAGCGCAACTACCGATGAGGGGGCGGCCCCGTGGAGCCGGAACACTGGCAGCGCATCCAGGCCCCCTCGCATCCAGGGCCCTTGCTCTCCTGAGGGTTTGAGCCCAGGTCCCACCCCCTGCTGCTGATCACGCCAGCCTCTCCCCATCCACTCCGCTCCCTGCCTCGCCTCATCGCCGTGCCATGAGTCTCCAGACCGCTCCCGCCACCATCAGCCTCACCCTGAAGGTGTGGCGCCAGGCCGGCCCCGGGCAGCCAGGGGGCTTCGAGAGCCACCGGCTGGAGCGGCTCAGCACCGATCTCTCGCTGCTGGAGGCCCTTGATCTGCTCAACGACCGCCTGCTCCAGGCCGGCGAGCGCCCGATCAGCTTCGAGCACGACTGCCGCGAGGGTATCTGCGGCTCCTGCGGCTTTCTGGTCAACGGCCAGGCCCACGGCCCCCAGGCGGCCACCAGCGTCTGCCAGCTTTACCTGCGCCGCTTCCGCAATGGCGACACCGTGGTGCTGGAGCCCTGGCGGGCCCGGGCCATGCCCCTGGTGGCGGACCTCACCGTCGACCGCAGCGGCTTTGATCGGATCATCGCCGCTGGGGGCTACTGCTCGGTGAACACCGGCAGCGCTCCGGAGGCCAATGCCATCCTGATCGGCCGCGACCAGGCCGCCAGCGCCTTCGACGCCGCCACCTGCATCGGCTGCGCCGCCTGTGTGGCCAGCTGCCGCAACGCCTCCGCCAGCCTGTTTGTGGCCGCCAAGCTGGCCCACCTGGGCCAATTGCCCCAGGGCCAGCCCGAGCGGGCTCAGCGGGCCCGGGCGATGGTGAACCAGATGGCGGAGGAGGGATTCGGCGGTTGCAGCAGCCACCTGGAATGTGAGGCGGCCTGCCCCAAGCAGATCTCGGCCGACTGGATCAGCTGGATGCGGCGGGAGTTGCGCGGCGGTTGAGGGTCTGGGACAGCCCGGGACCATCCTCCGGTAGCCCGATCCATCGGCGTCAACATGGAGTGGTTCCCCACCGAAGCGCTTTCCCATGTTCCGACACCTGCTGGTGCCCACCGATGGCTCCGATCTGGCCGATGGCACGATCCGCCGGGCGGTGAGTTTCGCCAGGGAGGCCGGCGCCCGGATCACCTTCGTGCATGCCCAGGAGAGTTTCCTGGTGCGTTCGGAGGCGGGGCTTTACGGCGAATCCCTGAGCCTCGATCCTTCGGTGGCTGACCAGTTCAGCCGCGCCGAGGAGGATTACACCGTGTCGGTGTTGGCCCGGGCCCGGGCCGTGGCTGAGGAAGCGGGTGTGGCCTGTTCCACCGTGGCTGCGGCCAACCCGGTGATCCACGAAGCGATCCTGGAAACGGCGGCCGCCGAGGGCTGTGATCTGATCTTCATGGCGTCCCATGGCCGCCGCGGCCTGGCCGGGCTGTTGCTCGGCAGTGAAACCCAGCGGGTGCTGGTGCACAGTTCCCTGCCGGTGCTCGTGTACCGCAAGGGGGAGTAACCCCCCCCGGCCGGCACCACGCGGTCAGGGCCTTCCCCTTCGTCGACCCGTTGCCTAGGCCGTGGCCTCCAGGTCGTACCGGATCGCCCGTCGGATCGCCTCCAGCGCCCCGTCTCGCACCAGCCGTTCCGCCATCGCCAGACCGGCGGCCAGATCACCGGCCAGGCCGCTTCGCCAGAGCTGGAATCCCCCGTTCCAGAGCAGGCTCTCCAGCAAGGGTCCCTGTCCCTGCAGGGCAGCGAGGGCCTGCTCACGCCACGCCGTCAGGCTGTGGAGCTCCGGTTCGGGGCTGCGCAGGCCGTGGTCGCGGGCCTGGAGGAGCAGCCGTTCGGTCTCGCCGCCGCGGCGGTGGGCGGCGACTGCCACCCGGCTGGTGGGCAGGTCCACCCCGCCCTCCAAGCCCTTGATGGTGATCACCTCCGGCGTGCCCACTGCCGTCAGGCAGTCGTGGATCAGGGCCTCGGTGGGGGCATGCACGAAGCCACTCACCTGGAGGTCGCCATCGGGGCAGCAGCTCCACAGCAGCTCCAGGGTGGCGATCGGGGGGCGTTTGCCGATCGCCACCCGCAACGGCACCAGGCTGTCGGCGGTGGCGAAGTGGCAGGGCTGGTGCAGCAGGGCCAGGCCGTGACGCTCGAACAGCGCCTGCACCTGGGGCCAGGCCAGGCCCCGCAGGTCCAGATCGAGGGCAGCCAGGGCCTCCGCGTGGGTGAGGCCGTATTTCACCGGCATCGGGTCGCCGCCCTGGAGCACCACCCCCAGGTCGGCCGCTGCAAGCAGGAGCGCCGTGAGTGGCAGGATCGGTGCGGTGCGGCTGCGGCCATCGAAGGGCACTCCGAAGCTCACGGTGCGACGGCCCGCCACCGCCAGCCGCGGCCCCTGCCGCCGGTAAGTGTCGAGCATGCCTGCCAGCTCCTGCGGCTGGGGCCGCCGCAGTCGGTGGGCGATCAGGAAGGCGCCCGCCTGGGCGGGATTCACCCCCTCGGCGAGCAGTAGCTCCAGGGCTTCGGCGGCCTCCTCGCGGCTGAGGTTGCGGCCGGTGCGTTCGCCGCTGCCGATGGCGGCCAGCAGCTCCCTCAGACGGCGTTCTGCCGGCCCCTGGCGCGAGTCCTGCAGCCGGCGGCGATCGGCGATCGGAGCATCGGGATCAAGGTTGGGCTGTGCTGGATTGCAACCATGGCCTGGCTCAGCTTCCCCGCGCGGCAGCATGGTGATGGGGTCTCCGGGGCGCAAAGCTGACACCGCGGATCATGGCAAGTCCCCTGCTGCTGCTGGTGCATGGCCGCTCCGGTGGCGCCATCCCCGCGGAACTCACAGCGTTGGCGGCTGAGCTTGAGGATCGCCGCGCCGCGCCGGTGCTGGTGCAGGCCCTCACCGCCGCGGCTCCACCGGAGCTGCCGTCCTCCCGATCGGGCCAGCCCCTGACCCTGGTTCCCCTGCTGCTGTTGCCCGGCACCCACGTGCGCCTCGATCTCCAGGCGGTGGCGGCCCACTGGCGGCGCCAGGGGTCGTTGCGGCGCCTGCCGTTTCTGGGGGCGTGGCACGTCTGGCAGCAGGCGCTGGTGGCGGAGGTGGCGGCGTTGCAGGCCCTGGACCGCTCGCCGATCGCGACGTCTGCGGAGGGCGGCAACGAAGATCCCACCGCCAGCGCCGCCCAACGATCGGGCCATCGGGGCTCCCCCAGGTCATCCGCCCTGCCCGCCATCCCCGGTCCTGTGCTGCTCCACCACCCTCTGGAGGGAGCACTGGCCCAGCGCTACCTCAATCACCTCAGCCGTCGCTGCGGTGCGCGGTGCGTGGCGGCTCCATACAGTTCGGCGGAGAACGAGGAGCCTCCCCTGGCTATCGACGGCCCCGCCCTGCCCCTGGCCCTGGCCGCCAACCGGCTCACCGAGGCCCAGGGGGGCTTGTATGGGCCGCCCCTGCTGGCTCGGGAGCGCTGCCGTTGCGTTCTGCTGAACGCACTGGAGGCCTTGCCATGAGCAGCGCCAAAGGCACCGCTGGGGAGGGAGCCAGCCAGCCTCCACCAATTTCAGGCTCGCAAGGATCCCCCCACGCTCCGGTCACGCCCGGGCTCTCCGGCACCGTCTATCTGGTGGGCGCCGGCCCCGGCGACCCCGAACTGCTCACCCTGAAGGCCCATCGCCTCCTGCGCAGTTGCGATGCCCTCGTTCATGACTCTTTGGTGCCCCGGGCCCTACTCGATCTGGTGCCGGCGCACTGCGAGCGGCACTTCGTGGGCAAGCGCCGCGGTCATCATTCGGTGCCCCAGCCCAGCACCAACGCTCTGTTGGCCGAGCTGGCCGGGCGCCATCGCACCGTGGTGCGGCTCAAGGGAGGCGATCCCTTCCTATTCGGCCGCGGCGGGGAGGAGGCGGCCCACCTGGTTGCCCGGGGCGTGACAGTGGAGGTGGTGCCCGGCGTCACCTCCGGCATCGCGGCCCCGGCCTATGCCGGCATCCCTGTCACCCATCGCCGCGCCGGCTCAAGCGTCACCTTCGTAACCGGCCATGAGGAGATCGACAAGGGCCGCCCCGGTGTGGACTGGCGCGGCCTGGCCCGCAGCTCCGATGGGCTGGTGATCTACATGGGCCTGCACAATCTGCGCCGCATCGGCCAGGAGCTGTTGGCCGGCGGGCTGGATCCCGCCACACCCGCTGCGGTGATACAGCAGGGAACAGTGCAGGGTCAGCGGCTGTTGATCGCCACCCTCGAGGAGCTGGCCGACCAGGCGGAGGCCGAAGGTTTCTCGTCGCCCTCGATCGTGGTGGTGGGTGAGGTGGTGGCCCAGCGGGTGGCGTCCTGCGCACCGGAACCCGCTGACGCCGAGATGCCGATTCCGTTCTGAACGCCCCCGCTGCACCTCACTCGAGCTGCAGCACTCCACCGGTGCGATCCCGCCGTTGTTGATCCTGGGCCGAGTAGCGGGCCAGGCAGTTGCCCCGGGGCGCCAGCACGCAGGCCACGTAGTCGGACGCGTCAATCAGGGCGGCGCGCAGGGCCTTGGCCGGGGGTGTGCGCTGCACCTCCGAGGAGGTGTTGCCGAAGTTGAGGGTGCCGGCTGCGCCGGTGAGCACCTGGCCGGTGCGCCCCATGTTGGGGAAGAGCAGCAGGGCACCGGCCGCCGCGGGGAGCAGGCTTACGCCTTTCTGCTGGGCTCCTGCCACGTTGGTGGCGCGGCCTTCCACGGTGCGGGCGCCGATCACCTCACCGGTGGTGCTGTCCACTACGCGTACGTCGATCGCGACGTAGTCCTTGGTTTCCAGCTGCTGTTTGTTGTTGCCGAAGCCGAGCAGGCCGAAGTTGCTGGTGGAGCCTTTCTCACTCACGGCTGAGTCGTAGGAGGTCACGGTGCCGAGCACGATGTAGCGGGCGCCTGTGAGCTGGCCTTTGCGCGCCGCATTGGGGCCCTTGCGCACCAGGCCCAGCTCGGCCATTTCCTGCTCGGAGAGCACGGCACCCACGTTCTGGCGCTCCACCACCTTCAGCTCACCGGTGGCCTGGAGCTCATTGGCCAGGGCATGGGCCAGGTCGGTGGCCACCGGGCCCTGCCACCACCAGGTGCTGGGGGTCACGGTGTTCTTGAAGTCCGGCACCGACACCGTGGGCCGGGTGGCGGGGCGGGTGGCACCCGACTGGGCGAGGGCGGCCTGGCCGGAAGCCAGTGGCGCGCCGATGGCCATCAAAAGCGGCGCTGCGGCAAGCAGGCGCCGCACGGGGGTGGACAAGGGGCTGGAGAGGAGGTGCGCCATCGATCGCGGCAAATCTGGGGAGTGAACGGGGTGGAGGCGGTGTGTCTCGGGAGGTTCGCAAGGCCCGTTGGTGGCGGCAACAGGCAGGCGGCATGGGCTCCGCGCTTCAACGAGGCGTGCCGAGGGCCGGGTTGGTCGGGGCCGGTCGGAGGGGTGGAGTCGATCGTGGTTGCATTCAAGCAACGCCACTTCGGGCTGCCAGCGGGGGAAGTGGCCTGCGGAAACCGGCTTTTGGTATCGGCTTTCACTACCTGCAGCAGGGCGGTTTCGGTTCACTGGTCGATCAGCTTCCGGTTGCGCCTCGCCGCGCCTTCCCCATGACCGCCACCGTTCCTTCACCCAACCTGGCTGCCGGTCCCCCGGAGCTCCCTGAACCGCCGCGTTCCCCCAGACCGGCGCCGATGTTCGAGATGATCCCTTACGAGAAGTTCCGCGATACCCCCTCCGTTCGTTTCTTCGACATCACCGTGCCTGGCTCCAATGCCCGCGACATGGTGGTGCATGCCGGCCCGGCCATCAGCCCCCCGAATGACCCGGTGTCCGGGGCCTGGCAGTTCTATCTGCATCCCCACCAGGAAGACAATCTCCTCGCCATGCATGGCGGCCGCACCTTCTATCTGGTGAATCTGGGCTGGAACTATCCGTTCCACATCGTGCGGCTCGAGAGCGGCGGCGACATCCTGCGCATCCCCCCGGGCACCTTTCACCGCTCCGTGTCCGACCCCGATGGCTCCCTGGTGTTGAACCAGGCGGTCCGGGAGGAAGGGGCCAGCATCGTGCGCGAATTTCGCGTTTACAACAGCAGCCGGATTCCCCGCCTGTTTGCCGTCACCTCCCGCACCGCGCCCCTGCCGAAGCTCCACGGGGTGAGTTGGTAGGCCCTCGTTCGCCCGGCCCCGGCCGGGTGGATGGGCCCAGGAGAGGCCGGATTAGCCAAGGGCAGGAAGGATCAGCCCAGTCGCAGGTCGATCGTGGCGTCGCCGCTCCGGCGGCGGCCCTGCCAGGGCTGGTCCTGATCGTCGGCAGTGGCCTCATCGGTTGCGGCGAGGAAGGCCGTGCCCTCTTGGTTGAGCTGGAAGGATGAGCCAGCTCCATCGCCATGCAGGCTGAGGACCAGGGGCAGGTGGGGGGCGATGGCCGGATGCAGGCAGGGATAGAGGCGCTGCAGCCGATAGCGCACGGCCAGGGGGCCGCCGTCGGCCGGCAGCTCCAGGGGACGCCCCGAGAGCCCCAGCCGCCAGGCCTGCCGAAAGGCCGGGCTGGAGCTGATCTCGAAGCGCCGAAGTGAGCCATCCACGAAGCGGCTGGTGAAGCCGCCTTCGCGTGGGAAATCACAGATCAGTGGCCAGGGCTCCAGGGCCGGCCGCACCTCCAGCAGCGCATCGCCGTCCTGCCAGCGCAGCAGGGGCGGGAAGCGCCATTCCCAGATCTGCCGGAATGGCGTGGGATCGAGGGCCAGGCCGTCGGTGGCCAGCTCGGCCAGCACCGCTTCTAGATCGGCCCAGAGGGCGCTGGGAAGCAGTTGGCGGTCGTGGAGTTCACCGTCCCACTCCCTCAGGTCGGTGGGGCGATGGCGTGGCTCCAGCAGGTGGGCGGCCAGGGCGCTCCAGAGCAGGGCCACGGCGCTGCTCCACTCCACGTTCGGCAGGCTCTCCAGCGCCCGGAACTCCACCAGACCCAGACAGCCGGCAGGGGCGCCGGGATTCCAGAACTTGTCGAAGCTGATCTCGCTGCGGTGGTTGTTGCCGCTGCGGTCGGCGTGGAGGTGGCGCAGGGTTTCGCCGATCACGCTCCGCTGGTCGGAGCCGGGTTGGGCTGGGCCCTCGCCGTCGTCGGCCTGCTCCAGGGCCCGGTAAGCCAGCTCCAGGTCAAAGCTGTCGCCGGCCGCCTCATCGGCCCGAGGGGCCTGGGAGGCCGGACCCACGCAGGCGCCGCTGAACAGGTAGGCCAGGGAAGGGTGGTGCTGCCAGTAGCGCAGGATTCCCGCCAGCCAGCCGGGCCGCCGGAAAAAGGGATGCTCCTCCAGGCTCGGGCCGCCCCAGAGCAGATGGTTACCGCCGCCGGTGCCTTCCTGACGCCCATCGGGCGCTTCCTTCCAGCTGCGCAGCCCAACGCGCTCACCGGCCCGCTCGAGGATCCGCAGCCAGCGGTCGTAGTCGGCCCAGCCGTGACAGATGGGCAGGTTGATTTCCAGCACGCCCGGATCGGCCGTGAGACCGAGCATCTGCCAGTGGCCTTCCCAGTCGACCGGAAGCATGCCGCTCAGGCGTGGAGGCGCCAGGCCTTCGAGGCTGTCGGCTACGGCCTGCAGCAGGGCGGTGAGGGGGCGGCGGATCAGCGGCGGCAGAAAGAGCTCCCAGCCCTCGCCATCGGTTTCCAGGGTCAGCACCTGGCGGGGCACCCCTTCGGAAAAGTGCTCCAGGGGCAGGCGCAGACCAGCCGGTCCGGGGGCACCACTGAGCTGGCGGAGAGTCTCGTCCAGGGGCCAGGCGGCCGGCAGCCACTGGATCGGGGCTTCCGCATCGCTGGGATCGGAATCGGCCGCACTGAGAGGCACCGCCCACGCCCGCCGGGCGGGGTCCAGGGGATCCCGCAGTTCCAAGGGCTCCAGGCACACCCCGAGCCGGCCCGCCAGGCGCTCCAACCAGGCCGATCCGTCCTCGGGACTGAGGGCCTCACCAGGGTCGAGCCGGTCCGCAGCGGGCCAGCGCACCGTGGGCTGCCCATCGAGGCCGGTGAACAGGCGCAGGGCCCAGCGGGGGTTCACCTCCCCCTCGTACCGCTTGCCGGGGCAGTAGAGCAGGGTGCTGCCAGGCCAGGCCGAGCGCTGCAGCTCGCTCGCCATGGCCCGGGCCATCGGCAGCTTGGTGGGCCCATCGGCGGCCACGCTCCATTCGGCACCGAGGGGCTCCAGCGGCACGTAGGTGGGTTCCCCGCCCAGGGTGAGCCGGATGCCAGCGGCTTCCAGCCGCTGCTCCACCGCCTCGGCCACACCCTCCATCCAGGCCGGGGTGTTGAAGGTTTCAGAGACCTCCCCCATGGGGGGCACTGGGAGGGAGACGGACACTGGGAAGGGCGTGCAGCGGGGGCTGGATGGGCCTCGGATCAGGGTCTGTTGGCCCTGGCCAGGCTCGCTCGGGAGGAGTGGCGTGGCGATGGAAGGGGCGGAGCGGAGGATCCGCACGGCCCCGGTCGCCTGAAGGCCCGGACCGGGATCAGCCGGTCGGGCCCTTCAGCACTTGGCCAGCTTGCACCGGCACAGGGGCCACATTCCAGATCCGCTCGGCGTACTCCCGGATCGAACGGTCGCTGCTGAAGAACCCGCAACGGGCGGTGTTCAGCACCGACATGGTGCTCCAGTGCTGGGGATCCCGCCAGGCATCATCCACGGCGTTCTGGGCGCGGCGGTAGTCGCCGATGTCGGCCATCACGCGGAAGGGATCGTGGCCGCAGAGGTTGGCCAGCAGCGGATGGAAGAGTTCGCGGTCGCCCTCGCTGAAGTGGCCGGAGCCGATCAGGTCGATCGCTTCTTTGGCGAGCGCGTCATTTTCCAGCCAGGGCAGGGGGTGATAGCCGTTGCGGTTGATCTCGGCCAGCTGGTCGGCGGTGTGGCCGAAGAGGAAGAAGTTGTCCTCACCCACCCGATCGCGGATCTCGATGTTGGCGCCGTCGAGGGTGCCGATCGTGAGGGCGCCGTTGAGGGCCATCTTCATGTTACCCGTGCCGGAGGCCTCCATGCCGGCGGTGGAGATCTGTTCGGAGAGGTCCACCGCGGGGTAGATGCGCTGGCCCAGCTTCACGCTGAAGTTGGGCAGGAATACCACCCGCAGGCGGCCATCCATGGCCGGATCGATGTTCACGATGCCGGCGATCCCCACGATCAGCCGGATGATCAGCTTGGCCATGTGATAGCCGGGTGCCGCCTTGCCGCCGAAGATCACGGTGCGGGGCGGCAGCTCCTCGCCGTTGCGGAGGCGCAGATAACGCTCCACGATCTGCAGGGCGGCCAGGTGCTGGCGCTTGTATTCGTGAATCCGCTTCACCTGCACATCGAAGAGGGAGGCCGGATCCACCAGCACCCCGGTGTCGTGGCGGATGGTGCTGGCCAGCCGCTGCTTGCTCTGCTCGCGTACCCCCTGCCAGCGCTCGAGGAAGGCGGGGTCGTGGGCCAGGGGTTCGAGCGCCTGGAGGCGGTCCAGGTCGCGGCGCCAGCCTTCACCGATGCTGGAATCGAGCAGACCGGCCAGGGGCTGGTTCGCCACCGCCAGCCAACGGCGGGGAGTCACGCCGTTGGTCACGTTGGTGAACCGATCCGGCCAGAGGGCGGCGAAATCGTGGAACACGTTCTCCACCAGCAGCTTGCTGTGGAGCTCAGCCACCCCGTTCACGTGGTGGCTTCCCACCACAGCCAGATGGGCCATGCGCACCTTGCGTTGGCCACCTTCCTTGATCAGCGAGAGGCGCTCCAGCAGCTCGGGCTGGCCCGGGTAGCGGATCCGCACCATGCGCAGGAAGCGGGCGTTGATCTCGTAGATGATCTCCAGTTGGCGTGGCAGCAGGTGGCCGAAGAGCTCGAGCCCCCAGGCCTCCAGGGCTTCCGGTAAGAGGGTGTGGTTGGTGTAGCTGATCGCTGCGGTGGTGATGCTCCAGGCCGTGTCCCAGTTGACGCCGTGTTCATCGATCAGCAGCCGCATCAGTTCCGCCACAGCGATGGCGGGATGGGTGTCGTTGAGCTGCACCGCAAACTTGCGGTGGAACTCGGTGGGGGCCATGCCCTGGCCCTTGAGGATGCGGAACATGTCCTGCAGGGAGCAGGACACGAAGAAGATCTGCTGGCTAAGCCGCAGCCGTTTGCCCTGCTCCATCTCGTCATTGGGATAGAGCACTTTCGAGAGCGTTTCCGATTGCACCTTCTGCAGCACGGCGCGGGTGTAGTCACCGGCGTTGAAGGAGGCGAAATCGAAGGCATCGGGCGCCTGGGCACTCCACAGCCGCAGGGTGTTGGCGGTGTTCACGCCGCAGCCGAGGATGGGGGTGTCGTAGGCCACGCCGATCACGGTGTGGCCGCCGATCTGCACCGGATAGCTCCATTCCGGCCGGATCACCTCCCAGGGGTTGCCGCGGGCCAGC
>Ga0209598_10002327_pt1 | contig 14907 bp, 14 predicted proteins | sample M_140807_EF_Meta_FD_187317 | JGI IMG/M metagenome (GOLD analysis project Ga0209598, IMG submission 187317) | Freshwater microbial communities from Lake Montjoie, Canada to study carbon cycling - M_140807_EF_MetaG (SPAdes) (version 2) | ecosystem: Environmental > Aquatic > Freshwater > Lake... | reverse complement strand
CCGGCTGGCGCTCACGCTGTCGAGCTCCTCCTTGGTGGGGTGCCGGTTTTCGGCGAGCTGTTCCGCCCGGTAGCCCATGCCCTCCACCATCACGCCCTCAGGCAGGGTGGCGGCGTGGGCCTTCATGCGCCCCAGCAGTTCAGGGATGCTCTTCACGCCGATCAGGTCGGCGTTGAGCAGGGTGTGGCTGGCCAGCACCAAGTGGCCGTGGGCATCGATGAAGCCCGGCAGCAGGGTGCGGCCGGCCAGGTTCACTTGGCGGGCGCCGCCACCGGCCGCCTTGATCGCCCCGGCCAGGGGCCCCACATAAAGGATGCGCCCGCCTTTCTCCACCAGTGCCTCGGCGTAAGCGGGCTTGGGCCCCGCCATCGTGAGGATGTCGCCGCCGCGATAAAGGGTGGCGGCGGGCTGCTCCAGCGGTGCCGCTCCTACCGGGGTGGCGGTGCCAGCGATCAGACCGAAGGTCAGGCCAAGCCCGGCGGCCCGAAGGGCAGGGAGAACCAGGGGGGCTTTGGGGTTCACGTGGCGGCAGGGGATGGGATCGGGAGGGGGCTCACTGGAGCGATGGGGTCACCGGGTGGGAAAGAGCAAGGTGGCCACCAAGCGGGCTCCCCAGCCCTGGGGGCCGCTATCGGGTCCATCGACCCAATAACGCACGCCCACTCCCAGCGAAATCAGCTGGTTGCCCACCTTGGTCACCTTGGTCACCACCAGGTTGAGCGGCACGGCCCACTGCTCGGCGGCCCAGTCGTAGGTGGATTCGGTGTTGAGGCTGAAGGTCCAGGCGTTGGGGGTGGTGTAGGCCAGGAACGGCTGCAGGAAGGTGGCATTCACATTGGCGTTGGAGCCGTTGTTGGCCACGCTCCAGAGGTGGTTGGCCAGGGCGCCCACCGTCCAGGGGCCCCGCTGCACCAGGGCCACGCCGGTGGGTCCGAGGCCCCATTGGTTGAGGCCGCTGAGTTGGCCGGTGGCGGTGGGCAGCAGAGCCACCGGGCCGACGCCCCAGATCACGCCCCCGGGGCCGGGCCGGGCTGGGGAGAGGAACAGGCTCTGCACGGTGTCGCCGAAGTTGAGCTGGCCGGTTTCGGCCCCGGCCGCGCCTTGGAAGTTCACCACCGGCAGGATCGTGCGGGTAATCAGGTTCCAGTTGGCCGAGAGCTTGAAGGGCACCACCGGCTGGATGTTGAGGTTGGCCCGCTGGATGTTCTCCTGAACGCCGATGCCACTGTCGTAGTTGAACTGGAACGGCACGCTGATCAGCGAAGCCACCGGGTTGGCCAGTTGCTTGGCGAGGCTGGCCTCCTCGGTGCGGAGCTTCTGGGGTGTGTCCTGCCCCTGGCCACCCCCAGCGACCGGGGCCGGCGCCTGGGCGATCACGGGTTGGTTGGCTTGAACCGCCGCAACGCCCCTGCCGATGGGGGAGCCCTCGGCAGCGCTGGGTGTTGTCGGGCCAGCGGGAAGCTCCGCCGCCAGGGCCTGGGGGGCTGGAAGGTACCCCATCACCAAGGTCGCCAACCCCAGGGCCACCACCCCAGAGCTGCTGCGGCGCCGGGCCGGGGCGGAGGCCTGGGCAAACGGAGTCATCGGCGACAAAGGCTTGGTCGAAACCGACCCGGTGGTGACCATACAAGAGCTGGGGGAGCGCGCAAAAGTTAGGTCTGCCCTGGATTGGATGCCGCAATATTGCGTTTTCTGCGCAATGCCACCACAAGGGGGGCGTCACCGGCGGCAAGCACCCCAACGACCTAGTGACGCTCGCTCATGCGCCGCACCATCTCGTGTGTGCCGAGCTCGCCTGATCATCGCGCGGAGAGATCACACGACCCAGATCTCCTCCAGATCCAAACCCAGCCCCTCCGCCAGCTCGCTCCCATCCAGCCGGCTGGCGTACTCCAGCCGTTCCCCCATCCCCAGTTGGCCGCACCGCCAGATTTCCACCGCCTGCTCGTGGGGGAGCAGAAGCCAGCCGAGGCGGACGCCATTGGCCTGGTAGAGGTCCATCTTCCTGCGCAGGGCGGCCACACCTCGGCGGCCTTCTTCGCTGGTGCTCGCTAACTCGATCACCAGATCGGGACTGAGGGGCGGGAAACTGCGGCGTTGTTCTGGGCTGAGGCCCTGCCAACGCTCCTCAAGCACAAGGGCGGCATCGGGGCTAAGCACGGAGCCATCCGGCAGGAGGAAGCCTGTGGAGCTATCAAAGATCCTCAAGCTGGGCTGACCGCGGCTGAGGGCCATGCCCAATTGGATGAGCAGGCGGCTGTTGCGACTGCCCGTCTCCCCACCGGTTGGCGTCATGGCGATCAATGCTCCATCCGCACCCAGCTCCAGCATCGCCTCCGGATTGGCCTGGCACACTTGTTTGAACTGTTCTGGCGTCAGCCGCAGATCCCAGGGCAGCAGCAGCGGCGCCGGCTCAAGCTCAGACAGCTGGACGGATGCGGTTGGGGGCGCCAGGGCCATGGGTTGGGCCGTTGTCGTAACTCAACCTTAATGGCGCTAGCAGTTGGAGGGCCACCGCTGGGCATCAGTAGCCTTCAAGGCGCCGCCGAGCCAAACTGGTGTGTGCAAACCAGAGTGAGCGCCCCAGGCCGCCCTGGGCAATCAAGAAACATGAAATAGCTTGCAAACAAACCACCTCTACTTACTGTAAAACTGGCCACTGCAAGGTTGAGATAGATTGAAACCGCCACAGCTATTCCGCGTAGGGAAGCGAACCAGAGGCTGGGGCCGAGGTGGATAGAATGAACACCAGCACATTACCGGGCTCCGATGTGGCGTCGCTGCGCAGAGCAGAGATCCTGCCCTGAACGGGGCTGGTGTATTCAGCTAGCACCTCACCAAAGGCGTTGCGCTGAATCGCCAGCTTTTGACCGGCCCTCACGTTGTCGGTGATTTTCACCAGCCATTCAATGAAGCCTCCCTGGCTACTGACGACGGTGTAAACGTTCTGACCGATCAACACATTGGCATCGATGGCGGTGCGCCCGATGGGGCCAGGAATCACGCCATAGTGCTTCAAGACATTCAGCGTGCCATCCACGAACAGGGGAATCATGTCCAGATCCAGCCGTCGAGCAGGGCCAATCTCGGGGGTGAAGCAGGGAATACCGGCTTTGATGAAAGCGTTATGAAGAACACTGGGATACACAGGATTGTCCCAGATCAGCGGCACGGGATAAAGCATCATCATCGTCTTGACCTCCGGGATGCGCATATCGCCGATATGAAAGGCGGCAGCGTCGATGCCCGTGGTGCCCGTATGGAAATCAATGGCCAGATCGGTATTGGGCCTGAGCAGCCGATTGAACACCAGGCCGGCCTGGCGACTGGCGGCACCGATGCCCTGTTCATTGCCCGGCCACTCGCGGTTCATGTCGGTCAACTCAAGGCCCCGGCCCATACTCGGCCAACGCCGCTGCATGCTCTCCACCGCCGGGCGGGCAATGTCTAGAACCGCCATCACGGTGCCTGTCATTTCAGCCGGCTTGAGGCGACCCATGATCGTCTGGACGGTGTGCACCGAACTCATTTCATCGCCATGGACACCACTGGTCAGGGTGAAACGCTTGCCGGGCCGGATCCCCTTGGCCACGATCACCGAGACATACCAATACTGCCCCGTGGACATCTGAACACCCTGGAAATAAAGCAGGTGTTTGCGGCCGGGCTCCAGGTCGTCGGTATTGAGTGAACTCACCACTTTCTTGCCGTTGATCACATCACCGGTGAAAACGGTCCTGACCCCACCGGCCTTGACCACACCGGCCTTAACCCCAGCCGGCGGCGCGGCGCGGACCAGCTCTGGCGCCATGGCCAAGACAGCCAGAGCCCATGGGGCGATCAGCAACGACTGGAGGCGATGACAACGGCGGCGGTTAAGGCTCAAGATCGGTGCTTAAAAATCAAGATAAATTCTAAAGCAACGCCTGCCAAATCAGCTTCGATGGGCCAACTCAGCACTTCCCGCCGGAGCCGCCACTTTGCCGGGCCAGGCATGGAGGGCTGGGCCTGCCCCAGGGCTGGGCCTGCCCCAGGTCGGTCGTCGCAGATCTGCGTTTTCGGCGTAGTGACGCCGCCGCTGATCGATGGCGAATCGCCGCAACAATCGCGATCATCCAGCCAGCTTTGCCACTCCCTGCGTGTTGAAACGGCCTGGCCCGTGCCTGATCCCCCTGTTGCTGGCGGGTGGCGGCGCGATCACCCTCCTTCCCCCCGCCCGGGCCGACGTGCCCCAACCGGCGGGCGCGGCGGCCAGCCTGGCATTGCCCGGGTGCCGCCAAGCCCTGGGGTTACCTGCCAGTACGGCGCCAGCCGAACTCCTGCGGGCCGATCCGGCCCTGCCGGCCAAGCTGGCTGCCGCCCCCGCCTGCCGCAACCCTGGCGATGCCCTCGCGCGGCTGGAGCGACTGGAGCAGGAGCTGGCGGCTTCACGCCAGCGCATCGCGGCCCAGCAGAGCCAACTGGCCGCCGAAACCTCCCGCCAGGACAGCCTCGCCGCCGACCTGGCCCAGCTGCGCCGCCAGCTCACCGGCCAGCCCGCCAGCCCTGGTGCTGCCATCCCCGGTGCTGCCATCTCCAGCGCTCCCGCCGCCGCACAACTCCCTGCCGGGGGGTCGCTGCCCGTTGCGACCCCTTTGCAATCCCCCCGCCCTGCAACCGAATCACCCCCAGCGATCGCCCCAGCTCCTGCTGCCACCAGCATCCCGTCCGCCGGGGTTAAGGCGCCTACAACGGCTCCGGGGGGCACAGCTCCGGCCACCGGCCCGGTGGCCGCCACACCCAGCGCTCCAGCCTCCTCCGCAACCGCCGCGGCTGAAGGCACCCCCAGCACCCTGAGCACTCCAGCCCCTGCCGGGATTAGCACCGCACCGGCATCCACGGCCACCTACACCCCCGGCAAGGGCTTCGCCCTTCAGGCCGGCGGCGCCACCCTGCGCCTTTGGGCCGAGGCCAAGCTGCTGGGCTTCTCTAGCAGCCGCTACACCTTCAACCCGGGCCAGCCCTTGATCGTGAGCCCGAAGGATCCGGCCGCCTCCTACGACCTTTCGGCCCAGCAGAGCATGGTGTATGCGGCCTTCCGCGGGCCGAAGTGGGGCTCCTGGACCCCCGGCGCCTTTGCCATCTTCTGGCTGCAGGACAACCTGCTGGCGGAGGGCTACAGCTTCACACCGGTGGTGGCCTACGGCGAGATCGGCAATGGCGCCTGGCGGGTGGCCGCCGGCCAGAACTTCGATGTGTTTGCCCCCCGCGATCCGGACACCCTGCCCAACGGCAAGCTGGCCGCCACCGGCAACCCCGGTGCCTATCGGCCCCAGTTCCGGGTGGAGCGCAACTTTGAGGCTGGCCCTGGTTTTGGTGGGGTGGTGCAGCTGGCGGCCTCCTCGCCGGTCACCACCGCCCTACCCAGCAACGTGGATTTGGCCAATCTCCAGAGTCAGGAGATCGTGGAGGACAACGGCTGGCCCAACCTGGAGGCGCGGCTCAACTTCGGTTTCGGCCCCTACGCCGACCGTGCCGGTGGCCGCAGCCTGCGGCCGGTGGAGCTGGGGGTGTCCGGGATCGTGGGCCAGCTGCGGGTGCTCGACAACATCCGCCCCACCGATCCGCTCACCCTGGTGTCCGATCGCAGCACGGTGAACGTGTGGGGGGCCGCCATCGATGGGCAGATCGCCCTGGGCCGCCGCTTCGGCCTCAGCGGCGAGCTCTACACCGGCCAGGGGTTGAGCGAATACATGGCCGGCATCCTCCAGACCTACAACCGCGCCACCAATCAGGCGGTGCCCACCGCCGGCGGCTGGGGCCAGTTCTATGTGTATCTGGCCGACAACCTGCGCCTCAATCTCGGCTATGGCATCGACAACGCCCAGGACTCTGGGCTGTTCGGCCTGCAGGTCAACAGCGGCATCTTCGCCAACCTGCTGTGGGATGTGAATCCCTGGCTGCAGCTGGGCCTGGAGGGCAATTACAAACTCACCACCTATGACGTGTTCGGCGACAAGAACGCCTGGGTGGTGATTTCCCAGGTGATGTTCCGGTTGTGAGGCTGAGCTGATCGGCTCAGCGGGCCAGGCCCAGAAACACCAGCAGCGAGCGATGGAGGCGGAGCAGGTCGCCATCGGTTAAGCGGCCGATGCGTTGGCCCAGGCGGCGGGCACAGATCAGCTTCCGGGCGCTCTGTGGGAGTGGCGGCAGGCGCAGACCTCAGCGATGAAGATTTCACGGAGCAGCTGGAGAAGCAGCAGGAGGAACTTGAGGGGCTGAATGCCCAAGCGCGGCAGCTGGAGGCCACGATTGCCCTGAATGTGGCGGGGATACTGGAAGCATGACCGCCGCCACCCTCGCCGACTGGACCACCCCCCGGCCCTTCGCCCTGCCCGATCTGGGGCCGGGCATCGAGGGCGAGCGGCGCGAGGCGTTGGAAGTGGCGCTGCGGGCGATCGCGGCCGACCCCACGGTGCAGGCGTTGGTGCTCTTCGGCTCCCGCGCCACTGGCGCCGCCCGGCCCGACTCGGACCTGGACCTGCTGGTGGTGGAACGAACCCCCCACCTGGAAGGCCCGGCGAAGGTAGCCAGCTGGTGGCGCCACTTCGAGCCGCTCAAGCAGCTGCGCCTGCCGGTGGATCTGATCGTGAGCGGGAGCGCCGACGCCGCCCGCCTTGCCGGCTCCCGCTGGCATGTGATCAGTGAAGCGGCCCGCCATGGGCAGGTGCTGGTGGTGCGACCATGACGCCCCAGGAAGACGCCCGCGTGCTGCTGGCCCTGGTGGATCGCCACCTGCGCGCCCTGAGACTCAACCTCGACCCGACCTATCCTGATGAGGAATGGGGCTTCACGGCCCAGCAGGCGGTGGAGAAGCTGCTCAAGGTGCGGATCGTGCTGCGGGATGACCGGCCGCCGTTCACCCCCATGCTCAACGTGTTGGCTCAGCTGGCGGGGGTGGATCTGGATCCCGAGCTGTTGGAGCTGCAGCCCTATGCGGTAGAGGCGCGCTATGAGGAAGGGCCATTTCCGTTGCCGGCCAGTCGGATGGGGATCATGGCGGCGATTGAGCAGTTAAGGGATGAAGCTGTTCGTGGGATTAGGGAGGATTGAGATGAGCACGTGGATGTATTGGTGGTAGGAGGAAATGGAGGGGCTGAATGCTGAGGCCAGGGAGCTGGAGGCCACGATTGCCGCGAATGTCGCGGGGGCCTATGGCCGGGGTGTCGATGCCCGCAAGGTGATCTGACTGCGGCTAGTCGGCTGTCGCTAGCGCAATCGGGGGCTTTGATCATTCACGCCATGGGCAGCACGATCCCCGCTCTTGGTCCGGCCGTGGCGCCGGTGGCCCTGGATCCCCACCGAAAGAGCCACACCCCAACGCCGCCTATCGACCAACAGCCTGTTGGACATGTCTGCTCCCGATCAGCCGCCAGTTGATTCCGACTTGGCCGCCATCAGATTCCGAGTTGGACAGCTCCAGATTCCGGATCAGCCGCTGCTAGCCTCCGGATTAGCTACCGCGGATCCATGCTCTCGCAGCCGGCCTGGCCCCGCGGCATCGTCAGGCGCCTGCAAGAGAGCCTGGGCGACACCCCCGTGGTGCTGCTCAACGGGCCCCGCCAGAGCGGCAAGACCACCCTTGTGCGGCAATTCGCCAGCGAGCAACGCCCTTACCTCACCCTCGACGACGCCACCACCTGCGCCGCCGCCCGCGAGGATCCGCAAGGCTTCATCCGTCGCCTTGATGGGGCCGTGATCGATGAGGTGCAACGGGTCCCCGAGCTGCTCTTGGCGATCAAGCTGGCGGTGGATGATCGGCGTCGGCCCGGCCGCTTCCTGCTCACCGGCTCCGCCGATGTGATGGCCCTGCCCCGTGTAGCCGACTCGTTGGCCGGGCGCCTGGAGGTGCTGTCACTGCTGCCGCTTGCGGGTTGCGAACTGGCCGGCCAGCCCAGCGCCTGGATCGATGCCCTGTTCTCTGCCCTGGCGGCCGAGACGGCGCCACCATCGCCACCACCCGACCAGGCAGCCGCCCAGGTGGGCGAGGCCCTGGAGAAGCGGGTGCTCACCGGCGGCTACCCCGAGGCGTTGCATCGCAGCAGCGAAAAACGCCGTCAGGCATGGGCGCGCAGCTACCTCAACGCCATCCTGCAACGCGACGTACGCGACATCGCCTCTGTCGATAAGTTGCAGAGCCTTCCCCAGCTGCTCACGGCACTCGCTCAGGTGTGTGGCCAGCTTTGCAACTACACCCAGCTGGGAGCCCGCATCGGCCTCGATGGCAAGACGGTGACGCGCTACATCACCTTGCTGGAGCAGCTCTTCCTGGTGCGGCGTGTACCGGCCTGGTCAGCCAATGCTCTAGCGCGGGTGGTCAAAACCCCCAAACTCCAGTTTCTCGATTCCGGGTTATTGAGTACGCTCTTGGGGCTCAGGTTGGCTGGGCTCGTGACGAATCGGACCGCTTTTGGACCAGCGCTCGAGTGCTATGTCTATGCTGAATTACTACGTCTGGCTAGCTGGAGTGAAGACAGCTACGAACTCTTCATGTATCGCGACAAGGATCAACTGGAGGTGGATGTCGTGATCGCCAATGGCCATGGCCAGCTTGTTGGCATGGAGGTTAAGGCTGCGGCCAGCGTTCAGGCGGCCCAATGCGTCGGCCTGCGCCGCCTCGCCAGTCAGGCCGGTGATCGCTTCCTCGGTGGCGTGATCCTCTACGACGGCATCCAGAGCCTGCCCATGGGATCTCTTGCCGGCCGCCCGATCTGGGCCCTGCCACTCGCCAGTCTCTGGTATAGCCCTCCGCTGCCATGACCCCCAATCCCTACAACGAGGATCACCTGGTGGAGCAGCCCGCCCTGGTTCCATCCCCAGCTGTTCTGGAGCAACGCCGTCCTGATCGCCAGTGAAGACGAACCCCGGCGTGTATCGCTGGAGGTGCTATTGCGCGGCACCTGCCAGCCGCAGCGCCTGCTCGGCGCCGGAGCCACGGTCGGTCGGAAGTATTCGGTGAGTACGTGTCAATCTGGTAAGCGACGCTGCAGACAGCCAGCAGTCGCCACACAGCCAGGTGCAGTTCATGTTGAGATGGCAATTCCAACCCGACGAAGCCTTAATTGCGATCTTGGATAGTTCGCTGAGAATCTGCATTGACCAGCTGGATGATTACCTGAGTGATCACCTGGCAGGCACGACCGCCGAGGTGGAATTTGCCTGGCTGGATGGAACTCGCACCTGGGAACTGTTCGACCCTAGCCAACTTCTTGGTGAACTGCAGAAATTGCTAACCGCCAATCGATCGGCCAAGCTATATATGCACAATGATTATCATTTTCTCATTCTGCACGAAGTCCTGAAACTACAGATAAGCTCTCATAACAATCTGGTCTCTGCCTGCGGTCAACCTCTTGCCTTTGGCAGTATATTGCTAGGCCAGGTCGACTTTGATTTCGTTAGGGAGTACTTTTGGGACGAAGACTTTCTTTTGGATCCTGAAGTATTGGCTAGCTTATCTGAAGAACACAAAGCAGTTTTAGAATTCAATCAAGAGACGTTTGCCCTAGTTCAGGGACTCAAGCCCCATCCTCAGGAACTAGAACTCCAGGAGGTAGATGCAGAGCCCGAATCAGGGCAAAATTACTACAAGCAAGCCAAATGCTACCCCTATGACGAAGTGCAGCAGGAATAAGCAATAGGCCGCAGCGTCTACTCGCCTGCTGGCCTCACCTCACCGCCGCAGCAGCCAGAGCACCAGGGTCAGGCCGGCTGAAACCAGCAGTCCGCTAGTGAAGGGGAAGTAGATCTGCAGGCCGGGACGCTGAATGCTGATGTCCCCCGGCAGCCGTCCAAGGCCGCTGCTGCTGATCAGGGGCCAAAGGAGGCCTACCACCAGAAGGGCTGCACCGATTGTGATCAGCAGGCGTTGCATCGTCATTTGGGTTGCGGGTTGCGGGTTGTGGGTTGCGAGTTGCGGGTTGGAAGTTTGCTTCGGTGACCGTGAATCAGTGACCGTGAATCGGTGGCGATGAATCAGTGGCGGTGAATCAGCGGCGATGAATCAGCGGCGATGAATCAGTGACCGTGAATCCGTTGTTCGGCCAGCTCCGGAGTGGCGGCCACGCGGCTGGCCGCCTGGGCTGATGCGGTATCGATCCGATCCACCCCGAGGCGGAAGATCGGCCGGCCCTCCTTGATCGTTTCCAAAACCTTGATCGTGCTGATCTTGGTGGGATCACCCTGGAGTGGATCGCGCTCCAGGATCACCAGATCGGCGAGCTTGCCGGGCTCGAGCGTGCCCTTGCTCTTCTCCTCGAAATACTGATAAGCCGCCCAGTCGGTGATGGCCTTGAGCGCCACATAGGGGCTCACCCGCTCCGCCGGACCGAGCACAAAGCCACTGCGGGTGGTGCGCACCACGGCCGTCTGGGCCAGGCGCAGCATGTCGGGCGGCACCACCGGCGCATCATTGTGGTTGGTGAAGATCACGCCCTGGCGGTTGGCATAGCCCGTGGGGCTGATCCCCGCCGCCCGTTGCTCGCCAAAGCTCTGGCGGTGCCAGTCGCCCCAGAAGAAGGTGTGAGCGGTGAAGAAGCTCGGCACGATGCCCAGCTCCTTGATGCGATCTACCTGGTCGTGGCGGGCCAGCTGGGCGTGGATCGCTACCGGCCGCAGATCCTTGGTGCCATAGGTGGCGCGCGCCTGCTGCACCGCCACCAAAAACTGGTCGAGGGCGGCATCGCCATTGGTGTGGGTGAGAATCTGAATGTTGTTGCGATAGCCGAAGGCCACCCAATCGCTCACCTCCTGCTGATTCATCACCGCGTAGGCGCGGTAATCAGACTTCTGACCCGGCGGCGGTGAGCTGTAGGGCTGGCTCATGTAGGCGGTCTTGCCTTGGGGTGAGCCATCACCGGTGAGCTTGATGCCACCGATCTTGAGGTGGTTGCGGTAGATCCCCACCTCCAGCTTGGCGGTGGTGGCCCCATCGGCTGGTGGCGGCGTGGCCGCTTCGGCGCCGCTGGCGAATTCACGGCCGGCGTTCGACACCAATGAGCTGATCGGTGCAGGTGTGCCTGGAGCGTTGGTAGAGGCGGCCTTGCCGTTTGCGACGGCCCGTGGGTCGCTGCCGGGAGTGTGGATCACGGCCCTGCTGCTGGCCCGCGCATCGAGGCTGCTCAGCTCGCCGAGCACTCGGTAGAAGGGATAACTCACCACATCGAGAATTAGCCGCCCCTGGCGGCCCGCCTCCCGCAGCAGGGCCACATTGGCAGGGTTGCTGAGGCCGTCCTGGGCGGTGGTGAGGCCGTAGCTGGCCCACCACTTCTGGACCGCATCGAGGCGCCGTAGCTTCTCGGCCTGATCGGGCTGGGGGATCAGGGCCATGAAAGGCAGGCCGGCCGTTTCCTCCAGCACCCCATTGGGCTCGCCGGTGGCGGGGTCCCGCTGGATGAAGCCACCGGCTGGATCGGGCGTGGCCTTGCTGATCTTCACCAGTGCCAGGGCCGGGCTGTTGGCCACCACCAGGTGGCCGGAGGCATGAATCAGCACGATCGGCAGCGTGGCGCTCACCGCATCGAGGTCGGCGCGGCTGGGGTGGCGCTTCTCCTCCAACAGGCTGTCGTCGTAGCCCATGAAGAACTGCAGCTGCCCGGCCGGGGCGGGGTGGCTGGCCAGGTAGGAGCGCACCGTGGCCTGGATGTCGGCGATGCGGCGCGTGCTGCCCACCGGCGGCGGGCTGAGGTCGGGGCGGCCCCAGGTGGCCACGTAGTCGGGCAGGTGGCCGTGGGCATCGATGAAGCCGGGCAGCAGGGCCCGGCCGGCCAGGTTCACGCGCTTCGCGCCGCCCCCCGCCGCGCGGTTCGCCCCGGCCAGCGGGCCCACGTAGACGATGCGGCCGCCGCGCTCCACCAGGGCCTCGGCGTAGCTGGGCTGCGGTCCGGCCATGGTGAGGATCGGGCCGCCGGCGTAGAGGGTGGCAGGGGCGGCTGCGGCTGGGGGGGCCGCTACCGCCGCCGGCAGGAGTCCGGCCATGGGCGCTGCTCCGGCCAGCAGGGCGGCGGCGATCAGGGGGGAGCCAGACCTGGCGGCACGCCTTCTGGCGACAGATCGGGGCAGCGGAGAGACCATGAAATTCAGTGGGCTGCTCGGGTTTTAGGTGCCCCGGCGGCGGCGGTCACCTGGGCGATGGGGTTTCTTCGTTTCCCGACAAGCCAAGGCGACCCCGGGTCGCTCCTTGATGGAGACAGGGTCTCAGAGAAACACCTCCTCCTGGGGATACCCCACCCGACTCGGCAGCCGCCGGGCGTAGATGGCGGAGAGCAGCAGCAGGATCCCGATCCTTCCCACGAACATCCCCACGATCAGCACCAGCTGGCCCCAGCGGCCCAGGGTGGCAGTCACCCCAACATCCAGGCCCACGGTGCAGAAGGCCGACATGCAGGTGAACAACTTCTCGAGGAAGGTGGTCTGCGCCACCAGCGGCGGACCGCCGGCAGTCGGCCCGAGCCCCAACAGCAGGGTCATCGCCAGCACGAACAGGGCCGAAGCCAGGGTCACCCCCACCGCCCGCAGCACCAGCTCTGGCGCGATCGAGCGCCGCTGGATCACCACGTCGGTGCGGTTCTCAAGAGTGGAGCGGGTGGCCCCCATCAGCACTGCGAAAGTGGTGGTCTTGATGCCGCCGCCAGTGCCGCCGGGGCTGGCCCCGACGAACATCAGAGCGATCATCAGCAGCAGGCCCGCATCGGAGAGGGTGGTGATCGAGAGGGGCACGGTATTGAAGCCAGCCGTGCGGGTGGTGATCGACTGGAACAGGGTGACCTGAAGCCGCTGCCACAGCGACAGGGTCTGGATCACCCCATCGGGGGCGAACTGCTCGGTGACCAACAGCCCCAAGGCCCCCAGCACGATCAGCAGCGCGGTGCTTCGCAGCACCAACCGGGTATGAAGGCTGAGGTGGCGCCGGCTCCAGAGCCGCGGCTGCCGCCAGTGGATGCGCTGGTTCCAGAGATCCTGGGTGACCCGCCAGCCGATACCGCCGATCACGATCAGGCTGCCGATCACCCCGTTCACAACGGGATTGCTCTGGTAATCCACCAGATTGTTGCTCCGCAGGCCGAAGCCGGCGTTGTTGTAGGCGCTGATGCAATGGAACAGCGACGCCCACAAGCGCTCCACGGGATTGGCGATGTCGGTGAAGCCGAAGCCGAACAGCACCAGCGTGCCGAGGCCCATCACGCAGCCGGCGCTGATCAGGATGCGGTTGAAGGTGGGGCCGATGCCCCCCACCCCGAATTCATCGAGGGCGCGTCCCTTGTCGAGCCGCTGACGCAGGCCGGAGCGCCCCTGCACGAAGCCCTGCAGAAAGGTGGTGATCGCCATCAGGCCGAGCCCGCCGATCAGGATCAAGCCCGCCAGCACCCCCTGGCCCAGCGGGGTGAGCTCGCTGCCCACATCAATGATGGAGAGCCCCGTCACCGTGATCGCCGAGGTCACGGTGAACAGGGCCTCCCACAGACCCACGCTGTCGCTCGAGCAGAGGGGCGAAGCCAGCACCAGGCTGCCGGCGGCGATCACGAGCAGGCCCGTGACCACGGTGAACTGGGGAACCGTGAGCCGCTCCCGCCAGTGGTGCAGGCCACTCCACCAGGGGGCGAGGGGGCGCCGGGTCATCGGCAGGGCAATGGCAAACGGCGCCAGTCTGCTGGGAGCGGGGCACCGTCGGGTGTTTGAGGCTCAGCCTGTTTGACGCTCCCTAGGGTGAGGCATCGATTCCTGTTCCTGGGCAGAAATCGCTGGCGTCCGGCCTGTCGGCGGCGGCCTGAGGGGTCAGCTTGGCAGGACGGCTAGCTCCCCCCTGATCCGATGGCCTCTCCGAGCCTCCTCACCACCCTGCTGATCCTGCTGGTGGGGGTGCTGTGCGCCCGGTTAGCCGCTGGGCCCCTGGCCCGCTGGGCCATACCCGCCATCCTGCTGGAGCTGGGCATGGGATTTCTGCTCGGCAACACGGTGCTCCCGTTTGCAGCGGTCGCCCCTCTGGAGGGGCTCACCCAGCTGGGGGTGCTGGCGCTCTTTTTCCAGGTGGGGCTGGAGGTGCGGGGGGATCTGCTGACCTCCAGACGGGTATCGATCCTCAGGGTGGTGGCCCTCAGTGTGCTGGCCCCCCTGATCGCCTTTTGGCCGCTGCGATTCGGATTCGGCATGGCCCCGGCCACAGCGTTTCTCTGTCTGGCGGTGCTCTGCGCCACCGGCACCGGCGTCACCCTGCGGGTCCTGGGGCAGCGTCAGGCCCTGCAGAGCCCATCCGGGCGATTGCTGGTGGGAGTGTCCGTGCTCGACGACCTGCCGGCGATCGCCCTGCTGGGTGTGGCCTCCGCCATGGCCGGCGGGAACGTGGCCCCCCAAGACTCCGCCGCCTTCGGGAGCATGGCCCTCGGGAGCATGGTGTTGGGACTACTGCTGGCGGGGCTGAGCTGGCTGGCGGTAGATCGTTGGGCGGTGGCGGCGCCACGGCCCCCGGCAGGTCCGTTGTCCATCCTGCTGCTGTTGATCGGCTGCGCCTGGGTGGGGGAAGCCAGCGGTCTAACCAGCCTGCTGGGGGCTCTCTGGGCCGGCGTGCTGCTGGCCCGCCTGGAACCTCCGGCCCAGCCGCTGCGGGAGGTGCTCGTGCTGCTGGCCGAGGTATTCCTGCCGCTCTATTTCATCAGCGTGGGCATGAGGCTGCCCGGCTCAAGCCTCCTGGAGCCGAGGGCCTGGACCTTGGCCGCCTTCCTGATGGTGGTGGCCGTGCTGTGCAAGCTGGTTTGCGGCCTGGGGGTGTCAGCCGCGGATCGACGGGCAGGGGTGGATCCCTGGGTCGTGGCCTTCGGGCTGGTTCCCCGCGGTCTGCCAGGACTGGTTTTTGCCACCACGGCCCTAGCCCGG
>Ga0209598_10002325_pt1 | contig 14913 bp, 10 predicted proteins | sample M_140807_EF_Meta_FD_187317 | JGI IMG/M metagenome (GOLD analysis project Ga0209598, IMG submission 187317) | Freshwater microbial communities from Lake Montjoie, Canada to study carbon cycling - M_140807_EF_MetaG (SPAdes) (version 2) | ecosystem: Environmental > Aquatic > Freshwater > Lake... | reverse complement strand
TGTGAATGTGGACACGGCACGCCGCGCCGAATGAAGGTTCCAGAACGTTCTACCAAGGCTATGCGCATGCACCGCCGGCCACACGTGTCGTCTGATCCCGCCGCCATGGCGCACGCGTGGCAATGTCATTGGGTTCGTCAATCCTTGCATGCCACGCTGACACCACCTCCTCGTGGTTCGGGTCAGTGGGTGGGGAGTTGCCTCTCACGCGACGCTTGTCTCCCCAATTGCGTGGCCTTGGATGCGGACCTGATCAACAAGCTCACACCCAAGCAGACGGTCGGGGCGTTTGCGGGTCGTCTGGCGTGAAAGGCTGGTTCTCGGGCGGAGGCCGCAACCCAAAGGCGCTCCTGGCAGACCGGTACCTTCTCGGCGAGCCAATCGGCGCCGGTGCGATGGCGGAAGTGTTCATTGCGCACGACAAGACGCTTTCACGCGACGTAGCGGTCAAGATCCTGCGTAGCCAGTACGCCTCGGAACCCGAGTTCCTGGAACGGTTCAGGCGTGAAGCGACCCTCGCCGGCTCGATGTCGCATCCAAACCTCGTGCAGGTGCACGACCTCGGCGGTCTCGGGACTGTTGCCGGTGACCGGCCATTCATCGTAATGGAACTCCTGCCGGGCAGGACCCTCGCCGACCTGATTGCAAAGGGCCCGCTTGCCATTGACACCGCAATCACGCTGACCATTGAGGTCGCAGCGGGCATGGCCTTCGCGCATCGTCGGGGACTGGTACACCGAGACCTCAAACCGCAGAACATCCTCCTGTCCGAGGAGGGCCATGCGAAGATTGCCGACTTCGGCCTTGCCCAGGCCGGGACCGGCAGCCAGTTCACGCAACCTGGCACCGTTTGGGGAACGGTCCAGTACATCTCTCCCGAACAGGCGCAAGGCGAGCCTGCCGGCCCACACAGTGACATCTACTCTCTCGGGATCATCCTCTACGAGCTTCTCGTCGGTCGGCCACCTTTCGAGGGCGACACGCCGGCTTCGATCATGATGAAGCACGTGTATGAAACACCGCGATCACTTGGGTCGATCCGGTCTGCATTCTCGGGACCACTCGAAACGCTTGTCACTCGAGCCTTGGCGAAGAACCCATCTGCCCGGCTGGAATCGATGGAGGCGTTCGCAATTGCGCTGAAGCAACTCCGCCTTGGCAGCACGCGAGGAGACGACGCGCCTCCGAACATCACGCCCCGGGGGGGAAGTGATTCGGCGACGACGCGGGCTGTTCCAGTGATGCGGGCAGGATCGGGCCTGGGGACAAACTCACGCGCTGAAAGAACCGAAGTACAGACGGGTACGGCAGGGTGGGGTACCGATGGCAAACCCGCCCGGGGTGACACCACCCGTGTCGTGTCGACGGTCGGCGCCGGGCAACGTGGCGGAACGAACAGCCCGCGTCCGTGGAGCGACCCCAGTGGCTCGGGCAAGGCGGAAGCGCAAGGCGCCTCAAAGGGGAGGAACACCGCCAGCCAGCCCCAAAAGCGCGGAATGGCGGTGCGGACGCGCGTCCTTATTGCGGGCGGGATCCTTGGCTTCTTCGCACTCATGGCCATCGGTGCATTCGCGGCGAGGACATTCGGGTCCGCCACCCTCGTTGCGACGCCCATCCCCCTACCGACCGTGCCAATCGTGCCCCCACCTCCCACCCCAACCCAATTGCCGGTCATCGCCCTCGCCACCCCTTCGCCGGCAACGGTTCTGGTGCCGGTCGTCACTGGAGACACGGTGGCACGTGCCCAGGAGAGATTGGTGGCCCTTGGCCTGACCATGGTCCAGACCGAGGATTGGAACAAGGACGTCGCCGCCGGCATGGTCGCAGCGCAGGACCCAGTCGCCGGAGCGGCGATCGAGCGAGGCAAACCCGTCGCACTTACCGTCAGCCGTGGGGCACCACGCGTCACTGTTCCGAACATGATCGGCAAGACCGGGACGGTTGCGCGCGAGGAGTTCATAAAACTCGGTCTCAAGGTCGAGGTGGTGGAAGAGTTCAGCACCATCGCGTCGACCGGGGTAGTCTTCGACCAACAGCCGCGAAGTGGAGAGGTCGAAGCGTCGCAAACAATATCGATCCGCGTGAGCCGCGGACGAGACCAAGTCAAGGTGCCAAGGGTCGTAGGGATGGTGGCCGAGATCGCCCGCCGGACGCTCGAGCGCGAAGGGTTCCGGGTATCTGTCAGCGACGAACCCTTCACAGGGGTCGACCCTGATGTCGTTTTCGCCCAGGAACCCCAGGCCGACAGCGCCGCTGACCGAGGGGCAGCCGTCCAGATCCGCGTTCGACGCATCTTCGGAACACCGACAAGCGTTCCCCCCGGTTCCACCACACCCGGTGTCACTGGGACACGGACCGCCGGGTCACCAACGACCACGCCTCGCCCCGTCTCGACCCCGGGAGCGCCGTCGATCTCGACCCCAATTGTCGGTGACTCGCGCCTTGCCCCGATGCCCACTGTGGCCGGTACGACTGGCGCATCTCCGTCGCCAGACCCACGCCTGCTTCAGGCGTACGCCACCATGACCGGAGCCAGGCCGGGGCCATCAACCCCGGCAATCCCGACCGTGGACGCGCGCCCATTGCCGTCGCCATCGCCGACGAAACCATGACCGCAACCCGTTCCAATCCATTCACCCCAGCGCGCAAACAATCACCCAGTCACTTGTCCACCGTAAGGCAGGTCATGGCGTTTGCTGCACTAGCCTGGGCGATCGCGTACCTGTTTGCACGGCGTTCCCGGTGGCACAAGCGCGAACTCGAGGCCGAAGGATCTCTGTCCGGCGCAGGAGACCCCCGCGTCACCCCACCGGGTCCGATCCCTTCGAGTATGTTCGCTGCATCGCGGAAACGTTCTGGATTGCGTCGGGAAGGGCCATCTACCAGGAAGGCAACCAACGCCCTGCCAGCCAAGGACACGGCTATGATGGCTGTAACGGGATCCTCTCCAACTGTGGGGATGCGCCGGTTCAGCGAAAGCGCCATGAATGGCGACGGCATGGCCGAACTCGGACACGCATCACCACACGAACTACACGTCCACGGCTCCGAGGAAGTCCCAGAGACGAGACGTGAAGGGCACGCAGGTGCGGGAGAATTGGACATGAGCGCACCCAAATCAGTCGCTAGCGGCGCCACCTCAACTACAGGCGGTCGCCGGAAACGTATCGAGGCGGATGCGATCCACGTCGGAGCAACCGTGGTAAGCAGCCACCTTGCGCGGGCAATCGCCCAGATTCCCGGTGCAACCATTGGCGACGACCACGAATTCGTGCATCGCCTGCGGGTGGCATGCCGACGCACTCGCGTGGCACTGGAATTGTGGTCAGGACCGCTCGGGCAAGTGTTCGGAGAAGGCGAGGTCAAGCGGGCGAGACGCGTACTACGTGACCTCGCACGGTCGGTCGGCGCCGTCCGCGACCTTGATGTGTGGTTGCTCGACTTGGTGGCACTCTCGGCGAGGGCCGGCGTCACGTCGGGGGTAGGCGAACTCCGCGATCGCGCGAACGACGAACGCGAAATCGCGAACAGTGCGTTCAGGAAACATCTGGAGTCTTCCGATGTTGCGTGGTTGTGCGACGTCGTGCCGGTGTTGCTCAAGGATGCAGTCAGTCAGGAACCAAAAGACGACACGGTACTGATTGGCGCGCGTCAACAACACGGACGGCGGGCGATAGCACGCGCTGTCCGCGACCTCAACGATGCGGGTCGCCCTCTGTCGGCGTGGGTAAACCAGCCTGAACCGCACAGTGAGATCGCCAGGATCGCATCATTTCCGGCCGCCCCGGCGCACGAGATCAGGCTCTACGCCAAACGCGCCCGATACACCGCAGAGGCATTCGTTCCCGCGTTCAAGGACGCGCCAGAAGCCTTGGACGCGGCGATCGCTTCACTTGCACGGATCCAGGAAAAGATTGGCGATTGGCACGACCGGGTGGGTTGGCATGAGCGGATCGTGACAGTTGCAAAACTGATTTCCGCCCGTCCGAATGCTGGCGACGACCTGGTTGGATTGATGCAGCTGGCGTCACAAGTGGGTCGTGAGCGTGACCTCGGGCTCGAGAAGATCGGTTCGGCATGGCGAGACCGGCCTCGCGTGGGCGCACTTCGTGATGGACTGGACATCCGGAAGTAGGGTGCCCCGGCGCGCTTATTTCGGCCAGCTGCAACCGGCATTTGGCTAGCCCATGCTTGACGGAAGATACTTGCGCGGGTTTATCGGCTGGTCATTCACGAGTACTTCAAAATGCACGTGTGGTCCGCTCGTCAATCCGGTCATGCCGATGTACCCGAGGACCTGCCCTCGACGAACCACCTGACCCTCCTTTACCACCGGGGGCATTCCTCGATTGTCCAGATGCGCGTAAAGGGTGGCAAGGGTCGGGCCGTGCGCCACGACAACCATCATCCCGTAACTGGCTGATGGCACGCCGGGAATGGCAAGTCCGGCCTTCAGCACAATGCCATCGGCTGCTGCCCGGATGGCGGTTTCCATGGGCTTCGCAAGGTCGATTCCCGTGTGGAATGACTGCGCGAAGTTCCGTTCACCAAACTCGGTGGTCACGTCGGGATCAGTTACCGGCCAGACAAATCCGAGGGTGGAAGGTTGCAGGAGATTGGTGCGGACGCTACCAGCCACCGCAACGGGCGAGGGTGAAGACACAACGGTGGGGGCTGGGCGCTGGGCAAGCGCGGCAATCGGCGCTATCGGTGTTGGGGTTACTCCCGCGGACGCACCGGCGGGGCGGGTCGCGGCGGGTGTACCGCCACTGCGCCCTGCCAGGGACGTGGCAGTCTGCCGTGCCACGACGGTTCCCTGCGCATACACGGTCGCAAGCGCACGCGCCTGACCGGCCAGTGCGGTCTGCGTTGCCTGCACTTGCGCGAATGCCTGCCGGGTCGCCTCGGCGCTGGCACCAGCCTGCTTCGTGGCCTCCGCCTGTGCCGCTACGGCGGTCGCCCGTTCGCTCGCGGCGCGCGCCTCGGCCTCGCGCTGGGCCTCGAGTTCGCGTTCCCTCTCAATCTCGCGCAGTTGCTGCTGGTATTGCTGCTGGATTGCCCCGATCGCCGAAACTTGGTCACGCGCCTGACGATCGTAGTCAGTCAGCTTGACCTCGGCGTCCTTGGCCTCCGCCTCAGCCTTCACAACAACCACGGCGTGTTCGTCGCGGGCCGCTTGGAGAGACGCGCGGGATGCCTCAATCTCGTCCCTTCGGGCCGACGCCGCCTTTTTGGTGAGTGCCAATGCCTCCCGCTTCTCAAGGAGGGTGGAATGGTCACGGCGTAGTTGACCGAGCAATCGGGTGTCAACCTGAGCGACGGCACGCATCGCCACCATCCGCTGGACGGCCTCGCCGAGACTTCGAGACGAGAGGATCTGTTCAAGTGCCGTGGTCCGGGTCGCCTTGTAAAGGATGGTGAGATGACTTCCATATGCATCTGCACGGGCTTGGACCGCACTGAGTTGGTCACCAATCTGGCTTTCAAGGGCTTCGGCCTCGGATTCCAGCCGGACAAGGTCAATCTCGGCTTCGCGGAGCTTCCCGACAATCGCGATGATCTCCTCGTCGAGACGACGTAGCTCATCTGCCAGGGACTTGGTCGCTCCACGCAACTCCTCGGCGCGACGCGCCTGTTCGTCGCGCGCGCCGGTGAGTGAACGCACCGCCTGTTGCGCCTGCAGAAGGCGAGACTGGAGTGCATCAAGCAGGCCCTCGGCCCTCGCTTCGGTAACAAACGGACCGCAGATAAGGATGAGTGGGAGAACCACCAGCGACAGGCGCCTCACAGAAGCAGAGACTGCGGCGGACTTACCCTGAGATGTGCTCCGATTCCGGGGGCGTCGCGGCACTGGGGAAACCGGCGTCATGCGTTCGGCCCCTGAATGCCAGGAAGCGTCAGCCCGCCCTCGCCCCACTCTGCCCCTTGTGCCTTGAATGCTCCTTGCTCGGAAGCCGTTGTTCCAAATCGTCCAAAGCGATCGTCGCGGGTAACCATGCCCGCATCAAGTTCGACGACCCGCCGACGCATCCGGTTCACAACGTCCCGGTCATGGGTTGCAACGATCACGGTCACTCCTCGCCGATTGATCGCACCGAGGAGTTCGATGATCTGCCAGGAAACGTCGGGTGGGAGACTTGCGGTTGGTTCATCAGCGAGGAGGAGCGTGGGGGACCGGACGATTGCCCGCGCAATCGCGGCCCGCTGCTGTTCACCACCCGACAATTGATGCGGAAACCTGCGGGCATACCCAGACATTCCCACCAGATCCATGGCTTCGGCCACGAGGTCACGTGCACCGACCCGCCGGCCCATGCCGGCGACCCGGAGGCTGAAGGCCACATTCTCCTCCACTGTCTGCTGGGGGAAGAGTCGGATGTCCTGGAACACAACCCCTAGTTGCTGGCGGAAGGCCGGAACACGACGGTCGGGGAGGGTCTTGAGGTCGTGACCAGCAACCATGATGACACCGGAAGTCGCCACTTCCTGCCGAATGAGCAACTTCAGCAGCGTACTCTTGCCCGCGCCGTTCCCGCCCACCAGGAACACGAAATCCTCGTTCGGGACGGTGAGGGTCACGCCAGACAGTGCCTGCTTGCCACTGCCGTAGGCCTTGATGACATTGCGCAAGATGATCATCGTCGAATTACCTCACGCGTCCAGAAACCGGCGTACCGAAACGTAACTGCCGACGGTACCTACCCCCACGCCAACGAACCCCGTCACAACCAGCAATTGCAAGGGAAGCAGCGGATCAGAGCGGATCGGCAGGAACTTGAGGACGTCAAGGAGTGCGCCCTGGACCGTTCCCAAGGCCAAGAGCGTCACGGCCCCGACGATGACGGCCCCGACGATCCCGTAGAGCATTCCCTCGATCACGAATGGCCACCGAATGAACCAGTCGGTCGCACCGACCAGGCGCATCAGCTCAATTTCCTGTCGACGTGCGTATACGGCCAACCGGATGGTGTTGCCAATCACAACGACCGTCACGCCAGCAAATCCAATGATGGTGAAGGCCCCTCCGAAGCGCGCCGCCTGCGCCAACCGGACAAGGCTGTCAACGGCATCTTCTGGCACCGTAACTTCGTCGACGGACTGCTCGGCACGAAGGATCTCGGCGACCTTTCGCACCTCTGAGGCGTCCCGAACCCGCACCTCGACACTCGCTGGCAAAGGATTGCCGCTCACCATGTTGAGCAACTCGGCGCGGTCGGCCAACTGTTCCCGCAAGCGCGCCATCGCAGCGGCCCTTGAAAGATAGTCCGTCTCCACGACCGAACCGACAGTACCAATGCGATCCCTGAGTGCTTCCCCGGTCTCGTCGTCGACATCTTCCTTGAGATAGGCGATGACATTGACCTTCTGCTCAAGCGCCTGGATCGCAAGGTTCAAGGTACTCACCACCAGCAGGAAGCCATTTAGCACGAGCAGCATGACCACCGTGGCGAAGATCGCTGACGCACTCTGGGTGCCGTGACGGTAGAGATTGACCACCGCGGTCACGATGGCGTAGCCGGCGACGCTGGCCATTCGCGACAGTTGGCGCATACGTGGAACCAAACGGGGCGATGACAGAACGTGTCGCGCGGCGGTCGATACCCCGCTCCGACGCCCTGTCTTTTTGCCCGTTCAGCCCAACATCCGGACCCGTGACAGATCCTCCAGACGGCGGGTCCCCTAATCACATTTGCAGTACGTGGAAGAGAGGGACGAGCGCGAGAGGTCAGGCCTCGATCTGCTGTTCGAGCCACGCCTCCATGAACGCGTCCAAATCGCCGTCCAACACGCCCTGGGTATTGCTCGTCTCGAAACTCGTGCGATTGTCCTTGACGAGGTTGTACGGATGGAGGACATATGACCTGATCGAATTGCCAAATCCCGCTGTCATGGGTTCGCCGCGTAGCCGGCGTTGTTCTGCCTCGACTTCCGCAAGGCGTCGATCAAGGAGGCGAGACTTCAGGATCTTCATCGCGACTTCCCGGTTCTGGGTCTGTGACCGTTCGTTCTGGCAGGTCACGACGATCCCGGAAGGCTTGTGGGTCAACCTGACCGCAGACGATGTCTTGTTGACATGCTGGCCACCGGCGCCGGACGCGCGGTAGACGTCCATCTCAACGTCATCGGGGTTGATCACCACGTCAAGGTCGTGTTCGACCAACGGCATCGCCTCGACCAATGCAAAGCTGGTGTGGCGTCGCTGCTGGCCGTCGAATGGCGAAATGCGCACCAGCCGGTGCCCCCCACGCTCCGAACGCGCGTAGCCATACGCGTAGTCACCGGTGATCTGCAAGGTTGCGTTCTTAATCCCGGCTTCATCGCCAACGGTCACGTCCAGCACTTCGGCGGTGCACCCTCGCTTCTCGGCCCAACGGGTGTACATTCGGAGCACCATCTCCGCCCAGTCCTGAGATTCCGTTCCACCTTCGGAAGCATGAACCGCCAGGATCACCGCACTCCGGTCGTACGGCCCTGACAACGCAAGTTGAAACCGAAGTTTGGCAACTTGCGCCTCGATCCCCTGACAGTCTGTGTCAACCGCGGAAATGGCATCAGAATCGCCTTCGGACACCGCAACGGCGTGGAATTCCTGAAGATCCGCGACGGAGGACTCGAGGTCGGTCCATGTCTGGACGGTCGCACGGACTCCATTCAGTTCTCTAAGGGTGGCCGCGGCACCTTGCGGGTCATTCCAGAAGTCAGGATCCTGAGAAATTTCTTCAAGGCGTTTGATCTCTACCCGTTTTCCGGCGAGGTCAAAGACGCACCTGGTACAGCGTGATCGTTTGCGCCAGGGTTTCAAGCCGCGCCTTCAGGTCTTCGGTCGCCATCTCGGTCCGTCCGTTCGTGATCGATGTTCATCTATTGTGCCCGTTGCGCGCGCCGGCGCGGGTCTCCGTGAAGTCGTGGCGTCGACCCTGAAATTCCGTACCAAGTGACATGCGATGAGGCGGCCCTCTCACCCAAGACAACAGGCGAGGATGTAACCGGACTTGTGGCACATCGCGACTCTTCCAGTAACGGACGCACTGTCCAATGTGCGGGAGGATGGCGGCCGTTATTCAGAAATGGCCGTCACGAGGAGAGTAGACCGATGAGTGAGTCAACGCCGTTACCGACGCCTGATGGCGTCCTTCCTCAGCGCTCCAGGGGATTTGCGCGACGCGCCGTGCTTGGCACAGCCGTCACCGCATCCGCCATCGTCGCCACTCACGGAGTACCTGAAGCAAGCGCCCAGACTGCGACTGTGGTCATCAAGGCCTTGCCCATTGATCGAGCGAACATCCTTGCAGGATCCCGTTTTGACTTCCGGGTAGAGGTTGCCGGTGCACAGCCCGACCGCATCGAAATCACGGTCAATGGCCAGGACGCCGACACTTTCTTCAAAGGCGCCAACCCCGTCCGCACAAATGAAATTGCGGGCAAGTCCGGTGAAGTCACCTACCGCAACGTCACGGTGGCGAACCCAGGTCCCGTCGCCGTGCAGGTCATTGCAACGGTCGCCGGGCGCTCGTATGTAGACACATTCACCTGGACAGTTCTGAGAATGGGTGCCGGTCAGGCCCGCAACGTAATCCTCTTCATTGCTGACGGGATGGGCTACCCGACCATAACCGCGACGCGCATCGTGTCCCGGGGCATTACCGAGGGCAAGTACGACGGTTTCCTGAACATGGACCGCATGGAGTACCGCGGCACGGTCACCACCAGTGGCTACGACGCACTCGTGACCGACTCGGCGAACTCGGCCTCGGCCTACGCGACCGGGCATAAGTCGGTCGTCAACGGCATGGGCATCTACGAGGACAACACGAAGGACCCGACCGACGACCCGCGAGTCGAGAACATCATCGAACTTGCGAAGCGCACCCGACGCATGGCGACCGGCCTGGTCTCGACCGCCGACATCACGGATGCCACGCCCGCAGCGTTTGCCGCCCACACTCGGCGACGTTCAGAACAGGCATTCGTTGCCTCGACGTATCTCGAGGACGGGCATCGGCCAGACGTGATCATGGGTGGCGGCTCGCGATGGTTCCTGCCGAAGGCGCAGCAGGGGGCGAGTACTGACGACCGGGACCTGGTCGCGGAGTTCCGCGCTGCCGGGTACGCCGTGGCGGCGACGCGCACGGAACTGCGAGGCACCCCGGCTTCCGCCACGAAACTCCTCGGCCTCTTCCACACCGGCAACATGTCGGTCTGGTATGACCGCGAAGAGACCAAGAACCCCAACGTCCTTGGCAAGTTCACCGACCAGCCGAGCCTGCCAGAAATGACCGGACGAGCGATTGATGCCCTCGCGACAAACCCGAATGGATTCTTCCTGATGGTTGAGGCGGGATCGGTTGACAAGCAGCTCCACCCAATGGACTGGGTACGGGCGGTTTACGACAACATCGAATTTGACAACGCCATCGGTGTTGCGCGCCGCTTCCAGGAGAAGAACCCCGACACGTTGATCATCGTGACGGCCGACCACAGCCATGCGATGAGCATCACCGGAACGTACACGCCGTATGAAGGGAAGATTGGCCCGGACGCGGTCGGCACCTACGAGCAGTCGGCATTCCCCACCTTCACCCGCAAGCGCGGCGACGGATTCCCAGACTCGCCGTCGACCAAGACCACCCTCGCGGTCGGTTGGGCCAACCACCCCGAGTACTACGACGACGGCACGACGGTGTGGGCCGAGCCACTCGGACCGTCAATCGAGGACCCACAAGTTAAGGGCACCTACATCGGCGACCCGAAGCGCGCCCCGTCCGGCAAGGGAGTGCTCATGCCCCGTACCGTCCCGGCATCCGTAAACTCGGAAGTGCACACCGCCGATGACGTGCCAGTGATGGCGTCCGGGCCTGGCTCGGAGTTCTTCAACGGTCTTGTTGACAACACCGACCTCTTCTGGGGGATTGTCGCTTCACTCGGCATAGACCCGCTTTCGCCAAACGGACGCAGCCCAATGGGGAAGATCACTGGTGGGCGTTTCGGCGACCCGGCCAATCCGGCATCACGGCCCCACTTCGCGAAGCCATAGTGTCAACCTGCCCCTCTCCCAACGCACTGGGAGAGGGGCCAACCCGGCCAATAGCGCGCGCCATTGGCATACTCCTTCTCACGTGCAGATTGCGAACTCCAGTCGGAAGGAAGATGTCATGACCTCACAGTTTGATCGTCGTTCAGTGTTGGGATGGGCGGCCACGGTTGCCGGGGTTGGGATCAGCGCAATCTCTGCCACCTCCATCGGAGCCCAAGCCGAGGCACCGCTCTCCCTCAAGTTCAGTGAGTTCTACGACGCAAGTACGACCCCGCTTCAGTTCAATCTTTCGGAAAAGCTGCTGTCAGCAAATGGCCGGAGGGTTGCGGTTAGCGGCTGGGTGGCGCCACCCCTGAAGCCCGACCTTGACTTCTTCGTCCTCACCCGCCGTCGCCTCGGGGTGTGCCCGTTCTGTTCGTCCTCGGCAGATTGGCCCGAAGACATCATCCTGGTGACGCTCACGGATTTTTCCTACCGCAATTCCGGCGAACCGGAACCCGTGACCGTGACCGGCCTGCTTGAAGTCGGCGAGGCCACCGACGAAACCACCGGCTTCTTCTCGCTATTGCGCCTACGCGCCGAACGCGTGGACGAATACCGCCTGGCATAGGTGCAGGTTTCGCCCGGAGATACATCGCATGGGCGACCTTTCGATTGCATGGCGGCAGATTTCGGCACGATGGATCACGCACGGACTGACCATCGTGGCGATCGGACTTGCGCTGGCCCTTGCGGTTGCCACAACGCTCCTCTCCCGTGGCGTGCAAGCCGGAATTGACCAGGCGGCTGGACCTTTCGGACTCCTGGTCGGCGCCAAGGGCAGTGCCCAGCAACTCGTACTGAGCACGGTCCTCTTGCAAGGGGCGCCTGTTGGAAACGTTGCACGGGCAACCGTTGACCGGATCGCGAAGCACCCCGGGGTTGCTTCGGCGATACCCCTAGCCCTGGGGGACAGTTACCGGCGACTGAGGATCATCGGGACAACGTCCGACTTCCTGGAAACCCGCACACGCCCGGCGGCGCCAACGTACTTCCGCATAACTCAAGGGCGGGTTTTCGCCAAACCGTTCGAAGCGGTACTGGGATCAGCGGTGGCACTGCGTACGGGGCTCAAGCCCGGCGACACTTTTCGTGCAGACCACGGCGACGAGCCAGAACTCCCCGGTGAGGAGGAGGATGACGCCCACGGCAGTCATCCGTATACGGTCGTTGGCATCCTCGCAGGGACACGAAGTCCGGCGGACCTGGGCATCTATGTCGCGATTGAAAGTTACTGGGAACTCCATGCCGACCAACGCCTCACACCCGGCGACCCGACCGGACGGGATGCGGTAACCGCCATTCTGATCGTCCCGCGTGCGTTCCCGGCGGACGTGTACCGCATTCAACAACAGGCCCTTGCGGGTGTTTTCGGGCCTGACGTGCAGGCCGTCGTGCCCTACCAGGAACTTGCAGCACTCAATCGTCAGGTCAGCCAAGCGCAGACTGTCCTGAGCGCCGTTGCGGTTGGCGCAATGGTCATAGCCGCCACCACGATCTTCCTGGCGATGTACGGGTCGGTCAGCGACCGGAGGCGTGACCTTGCAATCCTTCGGGCCCTCGGCGCGTCCAGACAACGCATTCTGGCAATAGTCCTCGTCGAATGCCTCGTCGTGAGCGTCCTCGGAGCGATTTTCGGGGTGGCGGGAGGCATCGCGGGGGCGCTTGGCGTCGGGTCGGCAATTACCGATGCGAGCAACGTGCAGGTGATCGTGCAACCGTCGCTGATCGAACCTGCCCTTGCACTGTCAATGGTGGTGCTTGGGCTACTCGCAGGACTAGTGCCAGCGACCCTTGGAGCCCGGAGTGACGTTGCGGGCCAGTTGGCACCCATCTAATGCCACTTTCGGGCTCAGCGACACAAGCCCACCTGCAGCCTGCGAGCGCGCACTTGACCCGTGATCTGCTGTAACACGACGAGTCGCACTCGGTTCACCATCCGGTTTCCTTTTTCGCTGACACTGATCTCTGTGCCTGACCGAAACTTCGGCTTGGTCAGAGGAACGGGAGAAGAATGAACCTGAGAACCACCGCACGACACCTCGGCGTTGCAGTGATCACCGCCCTCACGGTCGCTGCGCCAGCAACCGCGCTCGCGGATGCGCCGATTGCGCGACCGGCCCCTGCCGGTTCCGCCTTCAGCTTCGGATTATGGGGAGACATGCCGTACGCCAAGGGCGGCGACTACCCGAAGATGACCCGTCTCGTCAATGACATAAACAGTGAGACGATTGCCTTCAGCGTCTACGATGGCGACGTGAAGGACGGGTCATCACTCTGCACACCGGACCAATACGCCGGGGCCACCGAACTGTTCAACTCCATCAAGGTTCCCACGGTTTACGTCCCCGGCGACAACGAATGGACAGACTGTCACCGGACAAACAATGGGGGCTTCAACAATATCGAGCGTCTCAACTACATCCGACGCACGATGTTCAACACGCCGAACAGTTTCGGCAAGGTCCAGATGGTCCTGGAGCACCAGGGCGTTGCTGGCGCCGCGTATTCCGAGAACAGGCGCTGGACCTACGGCGACGTGGTCTTCGTCACGATTAACCAGCCAGGCAGTAATAACAACAAGATCAATTCCGACAAGGAATGCACCGACAAGAGCGCGCGCGTGGCGGCAGACTGCGACGCCGACAATGCCGAATACAAGGAACGCGACGCCAAGAACATCGCGTGGCTTCGTTCCTCGTTCGACCTCGCAAAGAAGCAGGGTTCCAAAGGCGTCGTGATTGTCACGCAGGGCGACCCAGGGTTCGATCTGCCGGAGACGGAAGGTATCAACGAAAGGCTTGATCCGTCTGCCGTCGGTATGCCACCGAGCGACGGGTACACGAATTTCCTGAACATCCTCGTCGATGAAACCCTCTACTTCAGCGGTCAGGTCCTCTTCGTACACGGTGACACCCACTTCTTCAAGATGGACAAGCCGCTCATGTCGAACGGCGCCGATCGTGACGTCCGGGAGGCCACTGGCACAATCCTGCAAAACTTCACCCGTGTAATGACCTTCGGCAGCCCTTCCGTCCACTGGCTGAAGATCGAGGTCGACCCATCTTCGCGAGCACTCTTCAAGGTCTCGCCAATGATGGTCCCCGGCAACTAGTCCGGCACTCCGCAACGGCGATGCACCACGCATCGCCATCCATGGATAAAACGTGCACCCCTCTCCATGCAGGGAAGGGGTGCACGCGTTTGCCGGCCGTCACTGCCTGACAAAGGACGTACACTCGGGCAATCTTGACTTGGAGCCATGCATGACTGACCGCCTTGGACTCGCTGTCGTTGGCTACGGCATGACCGCCACGAGCCACACCCGGACCTTCGGGGCCGATGGACACCACCTTCGCTGGCTCATTGGGCGTGTTCCGGAACGAGCCGCGGCGTTCGCCAACGAGTACGGGTATGGCAAGCACGGCACGGATCTGGAAGCGGCGCTGAACGACCGTTCGGTCGACGCAGTCATTCTTTGCACGCCGAGCGAACAGCATGAGGCCCAGGCTCTTGCCTGCCTGGACGCGGGCAAGCACGTCCTGATCGAGATTCCGGTCGCGATGTCCGCGGCCGGTGCCGCCCGCGTTGCCGACCGGACCCGGGCGAGCGGCCTGTCGGCCATGGTCGCCCACACCCATAGGTACCACCCTGGCATCCGAACCGCGCACGCCGAAATTGCCGCCGGACGCCTGTCGCTCTCCAACATCGTGGCGCGGTACATGTTCCTGCGGCGCGAAAATGTTGGCGCTTCGGGTTATCGTCGCTCGTGGACCGACAACCTTCTCTGGCACCACGGCTGCCACGCGACCGACCTGGTGATGCACTTGCTTGGCGCG
>Ga0209598_10002324_pt1 | contig 14917 bp, 8 predicted proteins | sample M_140807_EF_Meta_FD_187317 | JGI IMG/M metagenome (GOLD analysis project Ga0209598, IMG submission 187317) | Freshwater microbial communities from Lake Montjoie, Canada to study carbon cycling - M_140807_EF_MetaG (SPAdes) (version 2) | ecosystem: Environmental > Aquatic > Freshwater > Lake... | reverse complement strand
GTCCAGGTCCCCTACACCGAGTCGGTCGAGCAGACCTACACGGTGATGGTGCCGGTGTCGGAGGAGAAGACCTCCACCTACACCGTCATGGTTCCGAAGTCCGAGGAGCGGACCTCGACCTACTCGGTCCAGGTTCCGTACACCGAGCAGGTCGAGCAGACCTACACGGTGAGCGTGCCGAAGTCGGAGGAGCGGACCAGCACCTACACGGTTCAGGTTCCGTACACCGAGCAGGTCGCGCAGAACTACACGGTGATGAAGAACGTGTCGGAGGAGAAGACCTCCACCTACACGGTCCAGGTTCCGTACACCGAGCAGGTCGAGCAGACCTACACGGTGAGCGTGCCGGTCCAGGAAGAGAAGACCGCGACCTACACGGTCATGGTCCCCTACACCGAGGAGAAGGTTTCGACCTACACGGTCCAGGTTCCGTACACCGAGCAGGTCGAGCAGACCTACACGGTGAACGTTCCCTACACCGAGGAAATGGCCGGCAGCCGGACCGTGCAGAAGCGCGTCCCGGTCACGACCATGAAGTCGGTGCAGGTCGCCGGTGGCTCGTGGCAGACCCAGCAGTACACGGTCGGCGGTGGCGTTGACGCCAACGGCTGCCCGTGCGCTGAGAAGGTCTGCTGCAAGCGCGTCTGGGTTCCGACGTGCGAGACGAAGGAAGTGCCCTGCACGACCTACCAGTGCACGACGGAAGAGGTCCCCTACTCCTACACGGTCTCGAAGTGCCGTCAGGAGCAGCGGAGCCGGATGGTGACTGTGAACAAGAGCCGTTCCGAGGAGCGCACCCGCACCTACACGGTGTCGAAGTGCCGCCCCGAGGAGCGGACCCGCACCTACACGGTGACGAAGTACGTCCCGGAGACGAAGACCCGCTCGGTCAGCGTCACCAAGTACCGTCCCGAGGAGCGGACCCGGACCTACACGGTCACCAAGTGCGTTCCCGAGACCCAGACCCGCATGGTCGACGTGACGAAGTACCGCTCCGAGGAGCGGACTCGTAACTACACCGTGACGACGATGGTGCCCGAGACGCGGACCCGTTCGGTCAGCGTCACGAAGTACCGTTCGGAGGAGCGGACCCGCAACTACACCGTCACGACCAACGTGCCGGAAGAGCGGACCCGCACCTACACGGTCACGAAGATGGTGCCCGAGCAGAAGAGCCGCTCGGTCAACGTCACCAAGTACCGCACCGAGACGAAGACTCGGGAGTACACGGTGACCAAGTGCGTGCCCGAGACCATGACCAAGGAAGTTTCCTACACGGTCATGGTTCCGCAGCAGAAGACCGAGACGTACTCGGTTACGGTGCACGACTGCGTGCCGGAGACGAAGACGGAGAGCTACACCGTCCGCGTCCCGCACCAGGTCACGAAGGAAGTGCCCGTGCAGAAGTGCGTGACGGTCGCCGTCGAGGTGCCCGTCGAGAACGCCTGCGGCGGTGCTGCCGGTGGCTGTGGTGACGCCGGCTCGGCCGGTGGCTGTGGCGACGCCGGTGCTGCCGGTGCGTGTGGCAGCTGCGGCGATGCCGGTGCTGCTGGCGCCTGCGGCGGCTGCGGCAAGAAGGGCTGCCGGAAGGGCTGCCGTCGCTGCAAGTAATCGCAGCGATCGGTAGGTCTTGATGTTCAAAGAGGAGGCTGGGCGCCGGGCGCCCAGCCTCCTCGCTTTTTGCGCCCCGGGCCGGTTTTGGCACCTCCCGCCATTCGGGATGGCGTTGCCCGGTGCGATCTGGTGAACTGGCCTCCCTCGGCACTTCACGGAGGAGGCGGCACGGATGCGAAATGCGGCGGACGCAGGCGGTGCGGTGCTCGACGATCTCGACGACGGGGCCGCGGCGGGAGAGGCCGAGGGCTGGATCGGCGATGCCCGCCGGTCGATCCGGGATGCGGACGAAAACTTCTTCCGCGCGTCGCCCGTCCGTTACTGGACCGATTTCCTGGTGAGCCTGGTCGCGGCCTATGCCGCCACGTACGCCTACCTCTCGCTGCCGTTCGGCACCTGGCCCCAGCTGCTGGCGTTTCCCGTGGCCGCGTTCTGGCTCTACCGGCTGGGATCGCTGATCCACGAGGTCTGCCACCTGCGGCAGCGGGAGATGCCGGCCTTCAAGGCGGCGTGGAACCTGCTTGCGGGCGTGATGATGCTCACGCCGAGCCCGTTCTTCACGCGTCATCATCGCGACCACCACAGCCGGCGGTTCTACGGCACGCCCGAGGATCCGGAATACGTCGCCAACGTCATGACGCCGGGCAGCCCGTCGAGCATCCTGGCCTACTGCGTCCACGTGCTCGCCTTCCCGGTGCTCGTGTTCCTGAGGTTCCTGCTCGCACCGCTGACGTTCCTGCATCCGTCGCTCCGCGAGTGGACGCTTCGTCATGCGTCGTCGCTGACCTTCAACCGGCACTACGAGCGGCCGCTCACGCCGGCCGATCGCCGGTCGATCTTCGCCGTGGAGATCCCCTGCTTCCTGCGGGCGGCCCTGATCCCGCTGCTCGTGTTCGCGGGCTTCAACCACTGGACGCGGATTCCGATGCTCTACGCGTTGGCGGTGGCGACGGTGGTGCTCAACCAGCTGCGGCAACTGGCCGACCACCACTTCGAGGGCGACGGCAGCCGCGTCGACATGGCGACGCACATCCTCGACTCCTGCAACTTCACGCGCAACGATCCGCTGACGCTGCTCTTCTTCCCCTTCTCGATCCGCTACCACGCCCTCCACCACCTCTTCCCGTCGCTGCCGTACCACAACCTCGCGAAGGCGCACGAGCATCTGGTGCGCACGCTCCCGGCGGATTCGCCCTACCTGCGGCTGGATCGCCCGGGCTGGTGGAGCGTGGCGCGGCGCACGATCCTCGGGCCGGCAGCCAGTGGCGGGTGACCGCCGGCAGGCGCGCACCGCTCATGGCGGCGAGCCCGGCGATCGGGTCTGCGGACGCTCCGGGGCGGCAGCATGCTGGCGTCCCGTTTTGGCGGCCCGTTGCCGCGATCAGTTCCTCCGATCAGTTCCTCCTATCAGGGCGACCGCTGCTTGAGCAGGTCGCGGATCTCGGTGAGGAGTTCCTGATCCTTGGTGGGCTGCGGCGGCGCGACGGCCTCGTCGGCCTTCGACTTCATGACCCAGCCCAGGAACTTCACGATGAAGATGAACAGGGCCAGGGCGAGAATCAGGAAGCTGACGATGTCGCCGAGGAACTTGCCGTATGGGATCGTCTTTTCGCCGATCGTGATCGCCCACTTCTCGTAGCCGTTGTTGCCGGGCAGGATCACGCCGACCACCGGCATGATCACGTTGTCGACCATGCTCGAGACGATCTTGCCGAACGCGCCGCCGATGATCACGCCGACCGCCAGGTCGATCACGTTGCCCTTGAAGGCGAAATTCTTGAATTCCTCGAACAGGGAGAAGGCTTGCTTGGTCGGCAGCGCCATGGTGGGCTCCTTGGGTGAGAGAGGTGGAACCTGGGATTTTCGGATCGGGCCCGCGGTCGCGGTGATCGAGCCCCGCGCAGGCGGTGATCGAGCCTTGAGTCGGAGAGTGCACAGCGGCCCGCCGTGCGACCGACTCCGACGGGGCCCGCCGCGGTCCCACGTGGCCGAAATCTAGCCGCGGCGGCGCGCGAGCGACAAGCCTCGCCGCCGGTTGGAGCGCCGGCGGGTGAATCCAGAGGATTCCAGCCGCCGACACGGGCGCTTGCGTTTCCGGGAAAACACGCTTCACTAATGGGAGCGGGGCTGCCAGCGGCCCTTGGGGCTGCGGTCGGCACGGCTCGCGGTCGCTGGACGCCGCGAAACCGGCTACGGCAGGGTGGCGAATCAACAGGCGGATCACGAGGAGTTCCCGAACATGGCGGTGCAGAACGTGGCGACGGTGTGGTGGCGAGGAATAGGCGTTTCCCGGGCCGGTGGCGTGTGGGCCCTCGTATGCATCGTGGCCGCCGCCCTGCCGGCGGGGATCGGGGCGGCGCAGGACCAGGCTGCCGGCGGTCAGGTGGCGACCGCTGCCGCGTCGCCCGAATTCGAGGCGGTGATCCGTCGCGAGGTCGAGGCCACGCTCAAGGCGTTCAACGCCAACGATTCCCAGGCGCTCGCCGGGCTCTTCATGGAGAAGGGTGAACTCGTCGACGAAAACGGCAACGTCTACACGGGCCGTGCCGAGATCGAGGGGCTGTTCAAGCAATTCTTCACGAAGTTTCCCCAGGCCTCGCTCGGCATGGAGGTGACGTCGGTGCGCACCATCGGCGACAGCCTGGCCGTGGAAGAGGGTGTGCGGCAGATCACGGCCGAGGAGGGGGCGGTTGCCGCTCAGTTGCGGTATGTCGCGGTGCGCGACAAGGTCGGCGACACGTGGCCGATCGCCTCCTATCGTGAGTTCGCGGACGACCCCGCGCCGACCGCGCAGGAGATGCTGATGCCGCTCTCGATGCTGGTGGGCGACTGGGTGGACGAGAGCCCGGAGGGCACGACCTCGGTCACCTGGCGGTGGAGCGACGACGGCAACTACATCCTTGGCGACTACACGATGTCGGTCGGCGGCGAGCCCGAGTCGGCGAGCACGCAGCGGATCGGCTGGGATCCCGTCGAGGGCACCATCCGTTCGTGGACGTTCGACTCCGACGGCGGCTTTAGCCACGGCGAATGGACTCCCGTCGAGAACGGCTGGGTGGCGAAGACCGAGGCCACCATGCCGGATGGCACGACCGCCTCGGCCACGGTGCTCCTGGCCATCAAGGATGCCGACCACTTCGTCGTGCGGAGCACCGATCGCATCGTCGCGGGGAGCGAGGAGCCCGACTTCGAGCTCGTCATCGCTCGGAAGCCGCCCCAGCCAGGCGCGAAGGCGGCAGCTCCGGCAGGCCAGCCGGCCGCGAAGTGACGCGGCGAACGGCTCGCGTCGGTATCGGTTCTTGCGTCGTCTGTCGGTGGTCGACCCGTGTCTCCCTCAAAGGTTTTCCTGACATGTCGTCTCGCATGCGTCGGATGCTTGCTTGTGTCTGCGTAGTCGTGGCTGCGATGCCGCTGGTGGCCTTCGGAGCGCAGCGTGGTCGTGGGGGTGCTGGTGGCCGTGGAGGTGGCGGACGCCCGGCGGCTCCGATGGCCAGGCCCGCGGCGCCGATGGCGCGGCCCGCCGCCCCCATGGCCCGACCGGCTGCGCCGCAGATGTCTCGGCCGCAGATGCCGCAGCAGCGGCCGCAGCAGATGGCCCGGCCGCAGATGCCGATGCAGCGGCCGCAGATGCCTCAGCAAATGGCGCGGCCCTCGATGCCGATGCAGCGGCCGAACATGCAGATGCCGCAGATGCAGCGGCCGAGTCCGAACTTCCAGCGGCCGAATCTCGGCGGTGCGCCGAACATGTCTCGGCCTTCGCTGCCGACCGCGGGCGTGCGTCCCTTTCCGTCGACGCAGATGCGGCCGGGGATGTCGAGCCTGCGGCCCGGCCTGGGGTCGCTCCAGTCCGGCGGCATGCCGGGCATGGGCTTGCGTCCGGGCTCGAACAGCCTCGGTCGTCCGGGTGGCCTGCCCGGCAGCATGGGCACCGCGGGTCGGCCCGGCCTGCAGCCTGGCGGACTGAGCGGCCTGAATCGCCCGAACGGCCTGCCAGGGGGCCTCGGCTCCGGCGCGGCCAGCCGCCCGGGCGGCGGCTTTTCGAATCCGCCCACTCCCGCGCTGCGGCCCGGTTCGCTGGGCGGTGCCGGGCAGATGGGCGGCGGTCAGCTTGGCGGAGGTGGAGCCTCGACGCTTCCGGGCCGTCCCGGCCTGTCGACGCGGCCCATGGATCGGCCCAGCCTCGGCGCAGCCACCAAGCCTTTCCCGCAGCCTGGCGGTCTGGCCGGGGCGAACCGGCCTGGTGGTGGAGGCGGACCGGGTAGCGGCGGACCTGGCGGAGTGGGTGGTGGTGGACCTGGTGGTGGCGCGGGCGGCAATCGCCCTGTCACGCTGCCTGGTCAGGTGGGCGGCGGTGGTCCCGGCACTGGTGGCGGCAATCGGCCGGTGACGCTGCCTGGTCAGGTGGGAGGTGGCGGTCCTGGTGGCAATCGGCCGGGTGGCGGTGGGCTCGGCGGCGGCGGCGGACTCGGCGGCGGCGATCGACCGGGGATTGGTGGCAACCGGCCCACCACGCTGCCCGGTCAGATTGGCGGTGGTGGTCCTGGCGGCAATCGCCCCGGCATCGGGGGTGATCGGCCGGGCTTCGGCGGCAACCGGCCTGGTGGCTTCGACCGTCCGGGCGGCGGCAACTGGCACAACCGGCCCGGCGAGCGTCCCGGCATCGGCGGCAATCGCCCCGGCTTCGGAAACGGCCTCGGCAACAACAACATCGGCAACAACATCAACAGCGGCAACAACAACTTCAACAACATCAACGTCAACGGCGGCGGCGGCTGGGGCTATCCCGGTGGCTACGGTGGTGGCTACGGTGACTATGGCTACGGTGACTATGGCTACGGCGGCTGGAACAACTGGAACGCCGGCTACGTCAACCCGCACTACGGCGGCTGGTACAGCGGCTGCTGGAACAACAACTGGGGCGGTGGCTGGGGCGGTGGCTGGTGGGCGCCCTTCGCGCTCGGTGCCGCCACCTACGGCGCCGCCTCGACGCTCGGCGGCTGGGGGCTCGGTTATGGGCTGCTCGGCTACGGCACGGGCGCGTACGTGAATCCCTACTATTCGTCGATCCCCACGACGGTGGTGGCGTCGTCGCCCTACGACTACTCGCAGCCCGTGGTGGTCAACAACTCCATCACCAACGACGGCGACCTGTCGAATTCGGCCAATCCCCAGGGCGGCGCTGGGGGCGCCGGCGGCAACGCCGCGCCGAGCCTGGCCACGACGGAGGCCAACGCGGCCGTGGACGACGGCCTGGCCAAGTTCAAGGCAGGGGATTACCAGGGCGCCCTGGCCGGCTTCGACCGCGCTGTGAAGCTCTCGCCGAAGGACTCGATCGTCCACGAAGTGCGGGCGCTCACGCTCTTCGCGCTCGGCCGCTACCCGGAGGCGGCGGCTACGCTCAACGCGGTGCTCGTCGGCGCGCCGGGCATGGACTGGACGACCATCAGCAACGTCTACGGCTCGGTCGACGCCTACACCGGCCACCTGCGGAAACTCGAGGACTACTGCCGTTCCAACCCCGACAGTGCCGCGGGCCACTTCGTGCTCGCGTACCACTACCTTGTCGGTGGCCATGCCGACATGGCATCCGAGGCGCTCAAGGTCGTGGTGGCGAAGCAGCCGGGCGACATGGTGGCGAAGCGGCTGCTCGACGCGATCACGCCGCCCCCCGAGGAGCCCAAGGCGGAAGCCGAACCCGCCGCTGCGGCGCCGGCTGCCGACGGGGCAGCGACGCCGCCCGCCGGTCCGGAGACCGATCTCGTCGGGAAGTGGAAGGCCGTCAGCGGCACCGACACGGTCGAGCTGACGATCACCGAGGACTCGAAGTTCACCTGGAAGGCGACGCCCGCGGGCCGGCCGGCCATCGAGCTCTCCGGCGACGTGGCCACGGCCCGCGATGCCATCGCCCTCAACTCCGAGAAGCAGGGGTCGATGGTGGGGCAGGTGCGGTCGAAGGGGCCCGATGCCTTCGAATTCTCCCTGGCAGGGGCCCCGAAGGAGGCCAAGCCGCTGGTCTTCCAGCGGCAGAAGTAGGCCCGGACGCGGTCCGGTTCGTCCCTGTCCGGGGTTTCTGCCGATGCTATAAATGGGCAGGAGACTGACGAGGAGGCGATGCCGTGATCGAAGCCGCCCGGGCCGACATGTTCGTTGGGGATTCCGCAGCGACGGATGTCGTCGTCATTGGCGGTGGTCCGGCCGGGGCCACCGTCGCCACGCTGGTGGCGAAGCGGGGCCACCGCGTGCGGCTTCTCGAGCGGGAGCGGTTCCCCCGCTACCACATCGGCGAGTCGCTGATCCCGGAAACGTTCTGGGTGCTTGATCAGCTCGGGATGCTCGAGAAGCTCCGGGGCAGCCGCTTCGTCGAGAAGCACAGCGTGCAGTTCGTCTCGGAGCAGGGCAGGCTCTCGGAGCCTTTCTACTTCGCCGACTACAAGCTGCACGAGAGCTCGCAGACCTGGCAGGTCCGTCGCGACGAGTTCGATCAGATGATGCTCGACAACGCCCGCGAGCACGGTGTCGACGTGGAGGAGGGCGTCCGCGTGCTTGACGTGATCTTCGAGGGCGGCCGCGCCGTGGGCGTTCGTGCGGTCGACGAGGCGGGGGTCGAGCGGACGATCCGCGCACAGGTCGTCGTCGACGCGGCCGGCCAGAGCTGCGTGATCCAGGATCGGCTCGGCCTGCGGGAGTGGGATCCGGTGCTCAAAAAGGCGGCCATCTGGACCTACTGGAAGGGCGGGCAGCGGGACGCTGGCCGGGACGAAGGTGCCACGCTCGTCATGCAGACCGCCGGCAAGATCGGCTGGTTCTGGTACATCCCGCTCCACGACGATCTCGTCAGCGTGGGTGTCGTGGCGCCGGCCGACCACCTCTTCAAAAATCGCGATACGAAGGATCTCGAGCGGATCTACTTCGAGGAGGTCGCGCGGTGTCCGGGCGTGCAGCCCAGGATCGCGGCGGCCGAGCGGGTGGGGCCGTTCCGGGCCGCCAAGGAATACTCCTACCGTTCACGGCAGGTGTCCGGCGACGGCTGGGTGCTCGTGGGCGACGCGCTCGGCTTTCTCGACCCGCTCTATTCGTCGGGAATCCTGCTGGCCCTGGTGAGCGGTTCCCGGGCCGCCGACGCCATTGCGGCGGGCCTGGCCGCAGGGGATACATCGGCCGCCCGGCTGGGAGTCTGGGGGCCTGACTACCTGGCGGGCATGGACCGGATGCGGAACCTCGTCTGCCAGTTCTACGACGGCCTGAATTTCGGGCAGTTCGTCCGGCAGCACCCGGATCGCAAGGGTCTGATCACCGACGTCCTCATCGGCGACATCTTCAAGCCCGACATCGACGCCCTCTGGCCCCTCATGGACAGCCTGAAGACTGCCGAAATGGCGGTTTCGGCTGCTCCGGCGGCCGGTCGTGCCGGCTAGGCTGGCTGGTGCGGCCGGGCTGCGGCGGGCCTGCCGCCGCTGCCGAAACCCCTTGTGCTGGTTTTGCTGCCGAAAAAGTGACGTGCAGCGAACCGGGGCGTAGTCTCGACCGTAGAGATGCTGCGTCTGCGTGCGGCATTTCCGGAGGGCTGATCATGGGTTTCCCCGCTCTGTTTTCGAAGCGATCCGCTCGCGGTGACCGTCGGCTCTTTCGGCGACGGGCCTCGCTGAGACGTTCCGGCCGGCTCGGCTGGGAAACGCTCGGCTACGGTCTCGGCGGGCACGAGGCCCTCGAGCAGCGGGCTCTGATGGCGGCGGATCTGTCGCTGTCGTTCGACGACAACCTCACCGCCGGCATCGAGCGGACCTTCTACTCGCCGGGCATGCACGTCGTCTACACGCTGAAGGTGACCAACAACGGCGACGCCATCGCGACTGACGCTCTCGTGAAGACCTCACTCGCCTCGGCCATCAAGGGTACGACGTGGACTGCGGTCTACACCGGTGGCGGCACGGGGCTCTTCGGCGGCGCCGGCAATCTGGGCGAGCACGCGAAAATCGCGGGCCAAGACAGAAGCGACGCATTCGCCACCACCGTCACGCTGCCGTCGAAAGCCACAGCCACGTTCAGGATCGTCGGCACGATCGCCGCCGGGACGACCGGCTCCTTGTCTTCGACGGCATCCGTGAAGCTCGGCTCCGATCCCGACATCACCAAGACCGATGTCGACAGCTTCGTGCCGCGGTCGATCGCCGTCGGCAGCAACGGCAGCTGGACCACGGCGTCGACCGTGAAGCTCGTGGGGCAGGACTCGAAGGGCACGGCGGTCGCCGGCCCGGTCACGCCCTTTGCCGGCGTGCGGTCGGGGGTGCGGTCGGTGCTCGTTGATCTCACGGGCGACGGCAAGGACGAGCTTGTGACCGTCGCCAACTACGGCGGCAGCGGCAAGGTTGCCGTCTACAGCCAGAACGTCGCCGGTGACGGCACCGTGACGCTCGTGAAGGCGAGCGGCTACGACACCCTGGCTCCGTTCGGTCCCCTGGCCCGCGGCATGAGCGTTGTCGCCGGCGACTTCGACGGAGACGGACTCAAGGACCTGGGCTTCGCCCAGTCGTCAGGCGATGGCGAGGTGCGGCTGTATCGCTCGACGCCGACGCAGGCCGGCAGCCCGCTGACGTTCCTGAAGGCCTTCAAGGCGTTCGATCCGGGCACCGCCGTGACTTCGCTGGCAGCCGGTGATTTTGGGACGTTCGACGGGACGACCGCCGACCCCGTGCGGCATGATGGCAAGGATGAAATCGTCGCGGTCGGCACTGGGAACGGCGGCGCCGTGGCGAGAGTCTACCAGGTGGCCGGAGCGACGCCGTCCGTCATCGACACGATCAATCCCTTCGCGGGCCAGCGGCGGTCGGATGTGTCGGTCGAGGTGGCGAGGCTGAATGCCGGCTCGACCCCCGACCTGATCTTCTCTGCCGGTGCCGGCGGCGGCTCGGCCGTCGAGATGTACGACGGCACCATCGGCACGGCCGCCAACACCAAGCTGGCGACGCTCGCCGCCTTCTCGGGCATCGGCAGCGGCCGCCCGGTTTTCGCATCGGCGATCGACACCGACGGCGACACCCGGGCCGACACGATCGACTTCGTGCAGGGGGGCGGCTCGACCACTCCGATGGTGCGCTATTCGGTCGCGGTCGGCAGCGCGGCGGGATCGATCGCCACGGCGAAGATCGACACGGTCGCCGGTGTGGCCGGCTCGCTGCGGTCGGCCGTGGCGGCGGCCGCGACCGATCCGTCCCTGATCGGGACCAGCTCCGGCCTGCTGTACAGGGAGTTGACCAAGGGCACGGGGGCCGCCTTCGCCTCGACCAACACCGGCGTGCGGGTCAATTACGAGGGCTACAACAGCAACGGCGACCGGTTCGACAAGGGTACGAACTCGTCGTTCTCGCTCACCGGCGTGATCCCGGGATTCGCCGAGGCCCTGAAGACGATGACCGTCGGCAGTAAGTCGGCGTTCGTCATCCCGGCGAGCCTCGCCTACGGGAACAGTGCCCCGAGCAACGGGCAGCCGATCGTCTTCGTCGTGGACCTGCTGGCGTTCACCTGATCGCCTGATCGCAGCGACCGGGTCGCGGCGGGTCGCGAGGGCCGGCCGGAGCGGCAGCCGGCGGCACCACCACGAGGCCGGCGGGCTACCAGCGGGCCTCGAGCCCGAGACTGCCGCCGCAGAGGAACAGGCTGCCGGTGCCGAGAACGCCGGTGCCGGCGGATGCCGACTGGCTCGGCGAGAAGTCCCACTGATCGGGCGCGAGCGCCAGGCCGGTGAGCGAGATCATGTTGTAGCCGACGCGGAATCCCCAGACGTCGTTGAAGCGATAGATCGCAGTCCAGTTCATCTCGGCGATCATGCCCATGCCCACCGTGTCGCCCGATCGCGGCGATCGCAGCGGGTCGGTGGCGAAGGCGTCGACCATCGTCTGCGACTGATAGAGCGACGTGCCGGCGATGCCGACCTTCATGAAGCCCTCGGTCGCCCACCGCTCGAACGCCATGCGGCCTCGGATGCCGACCTGGCCGGCGAACAGGTTCGAACTGCTGGTGACACCGTACGAACTCACCGGCGTGGGGTTCGTCGACCGCATCGACAGCAGCGCGGTCTCCTCCACGTCGGCCCAGCGGAAGCCTGCCAGCCAGTCGATGTGGCCGCCGTCGTAGCCGTCGCACCGCTGCCAAGGGCGGCTGGAACGCCGGTTGTAGCCGCCATCGTATTCGTGCAGGACGAGGTTGCACTCGATCGAGTTGAGGTTCGACGAATAGGTCGCCGTGGAGTACGAGCCATCGCGAAAGCCCGACACGGTGGCGAACGCAGGGTATGCCGAGGCGAGGTCGCCGGTCGCGCTCGTCGCGAGTCGGTTGGCCTGCATGCCGTAGACGCCGAGGTAACCCACCTCCCAGCCGACGTCCTCCTCGCCGTAGGTGCCGTAGAGCACGCGTGCCCCCGTGCCGATCGTGCTGGTCAGGTCACCAGTGGACATCAGGGCGGTGTCCGGTGCGGCGGTGTCGACGATCAGCGGCCGTTTGACCGTGGCGTTGTTGCGCTGGAGGAAGAGCGCGTCGAAGACGGCGTAGGATCGCTCGTCCTGCGGACAGGGCGTCTCGACGGCTTGGGCCGCCGGCAGCGGCAGGCAGGCGGCCACGACCGCCACCGCGATGGTTGCACCGATCCGACTGCCAGTCATGAAAATGCCCCTGACCGCTCCATGGGGAGCCACCGCTGTAATCGGAATATTCGGCACGACCAGCAAACGGGCATGAGGATCGTTTGGTCCCGGAGCGTGTCCGGAGGGTGTGGGTGGATCGATCGCGGATCCCAGGCAGTGCTCGAAAGGCCTGAAAAACAGCCGACAAACGTTTTGGTGACACGGCCTGTGAACTTGGGTAAGGTGACGAATAAAGGGATGTCGGCTCATCGGACGGCCCTCCCCGGCGGCCCAGTTCCTTGGGGAACGGGGCTCGAGGTGTTCGATCGGCCACCCCTGCCAAAGGGGTGTCCCTCCACTTTTTCGATTGGATCACAGCATGCGTACAACGACGACGGCGGAGCGGCGGCGGGGCGTTCGGGGTGGCCGCGGACTGGCAGCGCGGCGGTCGAGGTCGACGGGCCGCACGCTCGGCGTGGAGTCGCTGGAAGGCCGCCGCGTCCTCGCGTCCAGCTACATCTACGGCATCGACGACAACAACGTCATCCAGCAGATCAGCACCGGCGCGCAGACGGCGACTCCGGTGTTCAACGCCCAGCCGATCATCGGCAGCGACGAGTCGAACGCGTTCGCGTACGACACCGACCGGGACCAGTTCTTCTTCATCGACGCGTCCGGGGACCTCGAACTCTGGGATCGTGACAACCCTGCGACATCCTCGACGCTGACGACGCTGACGAACGTGGGGGGCACGCCGGCGAATGCCACGTTCTACAACGACGCCTACTGGTACTTCAGCGAGGGTACGAACACGCTTAACAAGGTGGCGTTTACCTACTCCGGGTCGCCGGCAGTGCCGTCTGTATCCGGCACAACCAGCTTCACGATCGCGGGCGGCCCGACGACCACGAACACGTTCGGCGACATCGCCGTGAACAAACTGACAGGCCTCCTCTACGCTTCTACCGTGGACGGTCAGTTCTACTCGGTTGATCTGGCAAGTCCGGCGACGTCGTACGTGTCGATTGCCACTGGCAACCCGGGGATGCAGCTTTCGTTCAGTAGCGATTACTCCACGCTCTATGGTCAGACATTCCTCGATGGCCAGTGGTACACGGTAAACACGAGCACGGGCGCGGCGACGAGCATTCCAGGCTTTACAATCACGTTTTCCGGGAAGGGCCTCCGCGACCTGGGCGGTGCGGCGAATGAGCCGGCGCCGTCGCTGGCGATCACGAAGACCGACGGCAACGTTGCCGTGTTTGCGGGCGACGGCATCATCCACTCTTACACGATCACGGTCACAAACAACGGCCTGGTTCCGGCCAGCGACGTGGTCGTCACCGACAACAACTGGCCGGCCGGATTCGTGCAGGGCGCCGTGACCGCGCCCGCCGACACCACGTTCACTGCGGGCGTGAACGGAAACTTCACCTGGACGTTCGACGTGCCGCTCGCCGCCGGCGCCAGCCAGACGCTCACCGTGCCCTACACCGTGCCGTTCGGCGTGGCGGCCGGGCCGCGGCAGAACACCGCGAGCGTGACGAGCCCGGGTGATCCGGAGACGCACGAGTCGACCGACACGACCGGAGTCCTCACCAATGCCCTCGTGGCCGGCACCGACCTCGGCTGCGTGAGCGCGCCCTATGCCTACGTGATCAATCCGTATGCCGGCACGCCCGCCGTCGTCGGGCAGAACGTCGGCGTGCCGAATGAGGTTGTCGCGAGATTCAACGCGTATCCGGAGTTCCCAGGTTTTCGGGGCGGCGTGCGTGTCGCCGTCGGAGACGTCGACGGCGACAACATCCCCGACGTGGTGACGGCGCCTGGCCCCGGTGCGGTCGGCAGGGTGAAGGTGTTCAATCTCGACGGCACGCCGAAGGCTGGATTCACGCAGCCCTACCTGCCCTTCGGCAGCAGCTATCGCGACGGTGTCGAGATCAACGTGGGCGACATCGACGGCGACGGTGACGATGATCTCGTGGCGGCGAAGTCTCGCGGACCGGGCGAGGTGCAGGTGGCCAAGAGCAGCGGCACGGCCTTCACGTCGTTCAGGTCGTTCACGGCGTTTGGCGGCACCTACCGGGGCGGCGCGACCGCGGCCATCGGCAGCCAGTTGAGCGACGACTTGGCGGCCATCTTCGTGGCGAGCGGCCCGGGCATGAAGCCCACGGTGAAGTACTACACAATGAACACGAATTCGGGCGCCCTGTCGCTGGTAAACCAGTTCAACCCGGTGATGCCGGCCGGCACGGCTGGCGTGTCGCTGACGACCCAGCGGTTCGTCGGCGGCGTGCTTGACACGCTGGTGGCCGCCGGCCGCAATGGCAACTCGAAGGTGTCGGCCTACAACGGCGGCAGCAACGTGAACGTCGCCAATTACAGCACGTTTTCGGCGCCGGCGCCGAAGAACAACACGCCGGTCTATGCGGCCGCGTCGTCGCTCGCGAACCCGTCCGGGATCGTCGACACGGTGTTCATGGCTCAGGGCGACGGGGGTGTGGGCACGATCAAGAAGGTCAACTCGGCGAACGGGGTCGTCAATCCGGTGTTCGCGCCGGTCTACCTAGGCAAGCCTGTCGTGTCTCCACTGCGGATCGCCACGAACGTGCAGCGCGTCTCCTTCGGGTGAGATCGAGCGGGCGACCACCGCACCGCGGTGGCCCTGCCGCCGTCGGCGCTGATTG
>Ga0209598_10002323_pt1 | contig 14924 bp, 12 predicted proteins | sample M_140807_EF_Meta_FD_187317 | JGI IMG/M metagenome (GOLD analysis project Ga0209598, IMG submission 187317) | Freshwater microbial communities from Lake Montjoie, Canada to study carbon cycling - M_140807_EF_MetaG (SPAdes) (version 2) | ecosystem: Environmental > Aquatic > Freshwater > Lake... | reverse complement strand
CAACCTGTTCGATGAGGGTTTCATCAAGGCCGCCGACAAGCACAACGATGCAGGTTTCAACAGCTTCTTTAAGACCGGTTGGGCGCGCTTCTACCTCAAGTGGTATGACGGCCCGCTGCCCTCGGCCGAGCAGCTGTGCCCGAAGACAGTCGCCCTGGTTGAGAGCATCCCCAGCATCAACGCGGCGATGTTCGCCCTGCTGCCGCCGGGCGCCAAGCTGGTCAAGCATCGCGATCCGTTCGCCGGAAGCTTGCGCTACCACCTGGGCCTGATCACGCCGAATTCGCCCAAATGTTTCATCGAGGTGGACGGCGAGCGGTATTTCTGGCGCGACGGCGAGGCGGTCATGTTCGACGAGACCTTTATCCACTACGCCCACAACCAGACCGAAACGACCCGGGTGATTTTTTTCGCCGACATCGAACGGCCGCTGACCAACCCGGTGGCACGCTGGCTCAACCGTGTCTTTAAGGGTTTTGTGATGCGCGCTGCTGGCACTCGCAATTTGCCCGGAGAGCGCGTTGGCGGCCTGAACCGCGCCTTTGAGCACCTCTACAAGATCCGCATCTACAGCAAGCGCCTGAAAAAGTGGAATCGCACTGTCTACTACGCCTACAAGTGGACCCTGCTGGGGCTGCTCGCCTGGTGGATTTTCGCCTGAGATTGCGCGCATGCAACCCGTGACCTTCATCCCCCGAACGGGGCCTTCCGTGGCCGGCGATGCCGGCGCTGGGGCGACCGCCGGGACTTCGCGTCGGCGCATCGCGCTGGAGAAACGCATCCGCCGCCTGACCGGCATGGCGATCGAGCATTTCGCCATGATCGAGGACGGTGACCGCATCATGGTCTGCCTGTCGGGCGGCAAAGACAGCTATACCCTGCTCGAGATCCTGATGAAGATCCGCGAGGTGGCGCCGGTCCGCTTTGAGCTGATCGCGGTCAACCTCGACCAGAAGCAACCGGGCTTCCCGGAGCATGTGCTGCCCGATTACCTGGGCGCTTTGGGAATCCCGTTCCACATCGAGAATCAGGACACCTACAGCATCGTCAAGCGCGTGGTGCCCGAGGGCAAGACTACTTGCGGGCTCTGCTCGCGCTTGCGCCGCGGCATCCTCTACCGGGTGGCGGACGAACTCGGCGCGACCAAGATCGCGCTTGGTCATCACCGCGACGACATCCTCGAGACGTTTTTTCTCAACTTGTTTCACGGCGGCAAGCTCAAGACCATGCCGCCCAAGCTGGTGTCCGACGACGGCCGGCACATGGTGATCCGGCCGCTTGCCTATGTGCCGGAACGCGACATCGAGAAATACGCCGCGCTGCGCGGATTCCCGATCATCCCGTGCAATCTGTGCGGTTCGCAGCCCAACCTCAAGCGCGCCGAGACCAAGCAGATGCTGCGTGATTGGGAACGCCAACACCCGGGACGGGTGGAAAGCACCTTCCGCGCACTGTCACAAGTGGTGCCAACTCACCTTTTGGACACTACACTGCAAGATTTCGCCGGTCTGCGGGCCGACGGTACGCCGCATGCAGACGGCGACACGGCGTTTGACGACGTGCCGGTGAGCGCGCCTCCTGACACCCGTTTTCAGACGCCGGCAGACGAACAAGACTGAAGGAGATGCATCGATGCAGTTGATTCCCCCGCCAGCCGGGACGGCCTCGTTTACCGCGCCGCGCCGCACCTTGATGGGCCCAGGCCCGTCGGACGTCCATCCGCGCGTGCTGGCCGCCATGGCGCAGCCGACCGTCGGCCACCTCGATCCGGCCTTCAACGCCATGATGGACGAGACCAAGGCGCTGCTGCGCTATGTGTTCCAGACGCAGAACGACCTCACCTTCCCGATCTCGGCACCCGGTTCGACAGGCATGGAGACCTGCTTTGTCAACCTGATCGAGCCGGGCGACACGGTGATCGTCTGTGTGAACGGTGTGTTTGGTGGCCGCATGATCGAGAACGCCGAGCGCGCTGGCGGTACCGTGGTCCGCATCGACGACGCTTGGGGTGCTCCGGTGAGTCCGGACAAAGTGCGGGAAGCGTTCAAGGCGCACCCGCACGCCGTAGCGCTGGCGTTTGTCCACGCCGAGACCTCCACCGGCGCCTGTTCAGACGCCGCCACCCTGTGTGGCATCGCCCGTGAGTTTGGCGCCCTGACCATTGTCGACGCCGTCACCTCGTTGGTGGGCGTGCCTTTGTTGGTGGACGCTTGGGGCATCGACGCCATCTACTCGGGCAGCCAGAAATGCCTGGGCTGTCCGCCGGGCTTGTCGCCGGCGAGCTTTTCCAGCCGCGCGCTGGACAAGGTGCGTGCCCGCAAGAGCAAGTCGAATAGCTGGTTCATGGACCTGTCGCTGGTCCTTGGGTACTGGAACGCGGCCAATCGCACCTATCACCACACCGCGCCGACCAACGGTTTGGTTGGACTGCACGAATCGCTGGTGATGGCTGCCGAAGAAGGGCTCGAGGCCAGCTGGGCGCGGCATCAGTACCACCATCAGGCGCTGCGTGACGGTCTGCAGGCGCTGGGTTTTGCGTATCTGGTCGCCCCTGAGGCCCGTTTGCCGCAGCTTAACTCGGTGCATGTGCCGGCTGGCCTCGACGAGGCCGCTTTGCGACGCACCCTGATGGACGAATTCAACCTCGAGATCGGTGCTGGCCTGGGCCCGCTGGCCGGCAAGATCCTGCGTTTTGGCCTGATGGGCTATTCGGCGCGCGAGGAGAACGTGCGCCTGTGTCTGCGCGCGCTGGAGGCGGTGCTGCCGCGTCTCGGTCATGCCGTGGACAAGGGCGCCGCCCTGCGCGCCGCCGAGTCGGCGTGGGCGCTGCAGCAACCGGTGGCCGCAGTCGCCTAAGGCTTGAGCGTCACGGTCTCAGCGCTGGCCGGGGTCACCCGTAGCGCTGAACCGACACCGTACCAGTCGGCGAGCACCCAGCGTTCGCAGGTGCGACCGTCGACGTGCAGGTGGTGTTGTGCCGGACGGTGGGTGTGGCCGTGCAGCAGACGCGCCGCGCCCGACTCGCGCAGCAGTGACTCGACCGCGGTTGCAGTGACATCCAGCACCGCCATTGGCACCCGTGTTTGCGCCCGCTGACTGTGTTGCCGGGTGTATCCCGCGAACCGTTGGCGCAGCGCGTGCGGGAGCGCCAGGAACACTCGCTGCACCAGTGGCGTGCGCACCACCCGGCGAAACCGCTGGTAGGCGACATCGTCGGTGCACAGCGTGTCGCCGTGCAGCAGCAGGGTGAGCGTCCCGTACAGGTCGATCGCCGTCGGGTCGTTCAACAGGGTGCACCCACTGGCGCGCTCGAAGGCGGGTCCCATTAGAAAATCGCGGTTGCCATGCATGGCGTAGACCGGACAGGCAGCGTTGTGAACAGCTTCGCAGGCCGCCTGGTTGAAGGGCTCGCGCAGGTCGTCGTCGCCGACCCAGTATTCGAAGAGGTCGCCCAGCAGATACAAGGCGTCGGCCGCGGCGGTGAGGTCGATCAGCCGCCGCAGTTCGTCCAAGCCCTGCGGATGCTGCGCCGACAGGTGCAGGTCCGAGGCGAACAGGACCGCGCCGTGCCCGTGTCCGACCCGATAGTGGTGCAGCGGGGTCATCGGCAGCGGCGGTGTCGGCCGGCGTCGGTCAGGGGCAGCGTCTTCGCTTGATCAGGCCAGAACCTCGGCACCGGTGATGACGATGTCGTCTTCCGGTACGTCTGAGTGAAAGCCGCTCTTGATCGTGCGCACCTTAACGATCTTGTCGACGACATCGGTGCCTTCCGTCACTTTTCCGAACACGCAGTAGCCCCAACCCTGTCCGGTGGCTGCGGTGTGGTTGAGGAACGCATTGTCTGCCACATTGATGAAGAACTGCGCCGTCGCCGAGTGTGGGTCGTTGGTGCGGGCCATGGCGATCGTGTACTTGTCGTTGGACAAGCCATTGGCGGCTTCGTTGGCGATGGGGGCCAGTGTCTCTTTTTGCTTCATGCCCGGTGCAAAACCACCGCCCTGAATCATGAAGCCCTTGATCACACGATGAAAAATGGTGTTGGCATAGAAGCCGCTGGCAACGTATTCGAGGAAGTTGGCAACCGTGGCCGGAGCGTGCTCGGCGTCGAGTTCGAGGGTGATGTCACCCTGGTTGGTGGTCAGACGAACCTTGCTCATCGGGGATCCTTGCTGGTGGGATTGGGCCGGTTGGCGGCCAAAGTGTCCGCGCGCTTGCCCGGACGGCGCACCATTGTGGGGCCGGAGACCGCTTTTTTGGGGGGATTTGCGTCCGCTGGGCCGCTTGGCTCGAGCGCCGCAATCATGGGCGGCTCGCCGCGTTGCGCTCGCGCGATCGTGACCGGTTGCAACGGCACGTCACTGGCGAACACGCCCGCGGGACCTGTCGGGATGCGGCTCATGCGCTCGACCACGTCCATGCCCGCGACCACTGTCGCAAATGCGCAGTAGCCCTCGTAGCCGGGCTGCGGACGCACGTAGTCGAGATGCTTGTTGTCGTCGAGGTTGACAAAGAACTGGCTGGTGGTCGAGCGCGGCTCGAGACTGCGGGCCATGGCCACTGTGCCGCGCCGATTCTTGAGGCAGGCCGGTGCCTCGTTGTCGATCGGCTCGCGGGTCTGCCGTGGGTTCAGTTCGGCATCGTACCCGCCGGCCTGCACCGCGAATCCGGGAATCGCCCGATGCACGAGGGTGCCATCGTAAAAACCGTCGTCGACATAAGCCAGGAAATTGGCGACGGTCAGTGGCGCCGATTCCGGGTGGAGCTCCAGCACGATGCGGCCCTCGGTGGTCAGCAACTCGACAAAGGGCGCGGCGTTGGCTAGCCCCGGCGTCACCGCCTGTGCCAGTGCACTGCCGAGGGCGACGCCAAAGAATGTCCGGGCAACGCGTTTGACCACGGGACCTCCGAAGGGCTGGGTGGGCTGGGGCCGCGCCATCTGCGTGCTATTCTCGCCACCCCGCGTCGCATCGATTGTAGCCGAGTCGCCTCGACACCATGCTGAGCCTCTACAACTCCTTGACCCGCCAGAAAGACGTCTTTCGGCCGCTCGTCCCGGGCGAAGTGCGCATGTATGTCTGCGGCATGACCGTTTACGATTTCTGTCATGTCGGCCACGCGCGGGTCATGGTGGTCTTCGACATGGTGACCCGATGGCTGCGCAATAGCGGCATGAAGGTGACATATGTCCGCAATATCACCGACATTGACGACAAGATCATCAAGCGGGCGACGGAGAATGGCGAGAGCATTGGCGAACTGACCGGGCGCTTCATTGCTGCGATGAACGAGGACGCCGACGCACTCGGTGTGATCCGCCCCGACCATGAGCCCAAGGCCACCGCGTACGTTGCGCAGATGCTCGACATGATTCGCACTCTGGAGACGCGTGGGCTCGCCTACGCCGCCGCTAACGGCGACGTCTATTACCGGGTGCGCGGCTTCGCGGGCTACGGCAAGCTCTCCGGCAAAGACCCTGACGACCTGCGCGCCGGCGAGCGGGTGCAGGTCGGCGAGGCCAAGGAAGACCCGCTCGACTTCGTGCTGTGGAAGGCCGCCAAGCCGGGCGAGCCGAGTTGGTCGAGCCCCTGGGGGCCGGGTCGGCCGGGTTGGCACATCGAATGCTCGGCGATGGCCGGTTCTTTGCTTGGGCGTCAGTTCGACATCCACGGCGGTGGTCAAGACCTGCAATTCCCGCACCACGAGAACGAGATCGCTCAGAGCGAGGGTGCGCACCAGTGCACCTTTGCGAACTATTGGATGCACAACGGCTTTGTGCGCGTCGACGACGAGAAGATGTCGAAGTCGCTCGGCAACTTCTTCACGGTGCGCGAGGTGCTGGCCAAGTACGCACCCGAGGTGGTGCGGTTCTTCATTTTGCGTGCGCACTATCGCAGCCCGCTGAACTACTCCGATGCCCACTTGGACGACGCGCGGCGAGCCCTCGATTCGCTCTACATCACGCTGCGCGATGTACCCCCGGCCGCGGTGAGCATCGACTGGGCGGAGCTGCGCGCGGCGCGCTTTGCCGCCGCTATGAACGACGACTTCAACACGCCGGAAGCGCTGGCCGTCCTGTTCGAACTCTCGACCGAGGCCAACCGGGGCAAGTCGGCGCAGGTGAGCGGCCTGCTGCATGCGCTCGGTGGCGTGCTGGGTCTGCTGCAAGCGGATGCCGCAGCCTATCTGCGCGGCCCAGCCGCCGCCGGGGGGCTGGAGGACGCCGAGATCGATGCCTTGATCGCCGAGCGCCGCGCTGCGCGGGCAGCCAAGGACTTCGCCCGTTCGGACGCCATTCGTGACCAGCTCACCGCAGCCGGAATCACGCTCGAAGACACGCCGCAAGGGACGCTGTGGCGGCGGTAGCCGTGGCAGTCCGCTAGGGCGACGGTTGCAGTTGCTCAGGCGAGCCTTGCACCGTGGTGTCGCCCACCGCAAACCAGACCAGCCCGTCTTGCACCGTCACCTGCACCGCCATGTTGCGGGCTGCGCAGGCTGCCAGTTCGCGGGTGAAGTCGGGCGGCAGGTCGTAGACCCGCAGATTCGACAGTCGCGCAAGGGTGTCGCGGTTTTGCTGCCACCAGATTGCGGCGCTGCGGCCACCGTAGGTGTAGAGCACCACCTCGCGCGCGCGGCCGGCGGCTCGGCGCAGCAGGCGCTCGTCGGGCAGACCGACCTCGATCCACAACTGCAGATTTCCGGACAGGTCGTGCTGCCACGCGGTCGCCTCGTCGTCGGAAGAGATGCCGCGCCCGAACGCCAGCCCCTCGCCGATGTGCAGCGCGTACGCGAGCAGCCGCACCATCAGGCGCTCTTCAGTCTCGGACGGATGCAGTGCTAGCGCCAAGGTCTGCGACTCGAACACCGATCGGTCGAGGTCGCTCACCTGCAGTTCGGTTTTGTAGATGGTGGAGCGCAGGGCCATGCGGCATGGTACCGGACATGTCTACCGTTTCCCTGCCGTACAATCCCGTCCTCCGCCCACTGCCCGTGACGGCTCGACATGACTGAACCCGCTGCGTCCCCCGCCGGACACGACACTTCCGAAGACCAGCTCGACGAATCGCACATCGTCGCCGAGCGGCGCGCCAAGCTCGCGCGCCTCCGAGAGGCTGGCCCGGCCTTCCCCAACGACTTCCGCCCGCAGCATCAAGCGACGTCGCTGCACGCCATGCACAGTCTGTCCAGCGCCGAGGAGCTCGAAGCCACGCCGGAAGTGGTGAGCATTGCCGGCCGCATGATGCTGAAGCGCGTCATGGGCAAGGCCGCGTTCGCCACCTTGCAGGACACCAGCGGGCGCATCCAGATCTACGTGCAGCTGGATGCTGTCGGTGCCGAGGCGCTCGAAGCCTTCAAACATTGGGACCTGGGTGACATCGTTGGCGCCGAGGGCACGCTGATGAAGACTCGCACCGGCGAGCTCACCGTCAAGGCCAGCCGCATCCGCTTGCTGACCAAGAGCCTGCGCCCCCTGCCGGACAAATTTCACGGCCTCGCCGATCAAGAGATCAAGTACCGCCAGCGTTACATCGACCTGATCATGTCCGAGGACACGCGTCGCACCTTTATGGCGCGCAGCCGGATGATCGCGGCCATTCGTTCGCAGATGGTCGAGGCCGGCTTCCTTGAGGTCGAGACGCCGATGATGCATCCGATCCCCGGCGGTGCGGCGGCCAAGCCTTTTGTGACGCACCACAATGCGCTCGATCAGGAGATGTTCTTGCGCATCGCGCCGGAGCTATATCTGAAGCGGCTGGTGGTGGGCGGTTTCGAGCGCGTCTTCGAGATCAACCGCAATTTCCGCAATGAGGGCCTGAGCCCGCGCCACAACCCTGAATTCACCATGATGGAGTTCTACGCGGCCTACACCGACTACGTGTGGCTAATGGACTTCACCGAGGCGCTCATTCGCCGCGTGGCAACAGAGGCCACCGGCAGCGCCACGTTGCAGTATCAGGGCCGCGAGCTGGATCTCGAGCGCCCTTTCGCAAGGCTGACCATCGTTCAGGCTATCCAAGCGCACGCGCCCCAGTACAACGACACCCAACTGGCGGATGTCGGGTTTTTGCGCACCGAACTCAAGCGCTTGGGCGCGCACGTCGACGGCCCGCAACTCAAGCACGCGGGTCTTGGCGCGCTGCAGTTGGCGCTGTTCGAAGAGACCGCCGAATCGCAGCTGTGGGAGCCGACCTTCATCATCGACTATCCGATCGAGGTCAGCCCGCTGGCGCGCGAGTCGGATACGCGGCCCGGTATCACCGAGCGCTTCGAGCTGTTCATCGTCGGCCGCGAGATCGCCAACGGCTTCAGTGAGCTGAACGACCCCGAGGACCAGGCGGCGCGCTTCCAAGCGCAGGTTGCGGCCAAGGACGCCGGCGACCACGAGGCCATGCACTTCGACGCCGACTATATCCGCGCGCTGGAGTACGGCCTGCCGCCGACCGGCGGCTGTGGCATCGGCATCGACCGTTTGGCCATGCTGCTGACCGACAGCCCGGCGATTCGCGACGTCATCCTGTTCCCGGCGCTCAAGCGCGAGGGCTAGGCGGTGCGGCGGCTGCAGCCCGGCCGCATCGTCCGCCAGGACGACGGCTCGCTGCTGGCGCCCGACTTTGGCGACACCTACGCCAGCCGTGCGGGTGCCTTGGCGCAGTCGCGGGCAGTGTTCCTTGCGGGATGTGACCTTCCGCAGCGCTTAAGTGGACGCTCACATACCGTTCTCGAGACCGGTTTCGGTACCGGGCTGAATGCGCTGACTTTGGCGCAACTGCAGGCCGGGGCGAGCGGCGCGGCGACTGCGTGCCATATCCACTATGTGGGCATTGAGGCGCATCCCTTGTTGCGCGATGACCTCGTCGCAGCGCTTGCGCCCTACGAGGAATTCGCGGCGTGGCGTGACGCGCTATTGGCCAGCTGGCCGCCGCCGATGGAGGGTTTTTACCGCATCGTGCTGTCGCAGCGGTTTACCGTAACGCTGGTCTTCGACGAGGTGCTGGCGGCGCTGCAGGCGCTCGAATGCCGCGCCGATAGCGTCTTCCTTGACGGCTTCGCGCCCGACCGCAACCCGGCCATGTGGCGGCCGGAGGTGCTCGCTGAAGTGGTCGCGCACTGTCAGCCAGGCGCCCGCTTGGCCAGTTGGTGCGTGGCCGGCGAGGTGCGTCGCGCACTGGCGGCAGCAGGATGCACTGTTGAGCGAAAGCCCGGTTTTGCCGCCAAGCGCGAGCGGCTGGAAGCGGTGGCCCCGGCGAGGTTCGAGGCCGAATCGGATCGTCCTTACGCCCTGTCGCGCAGCAGAGCTGAACCGCTGCCCGATCGCGCGCTGGTGATCGGTGCTGGCATCGCGGGCGCCAGCGCGGCCGCTGCGCTGGCGGCGCGGGGCATCGCCGTTACGGTGGTCGATACAGCCGGTCCCGCCAGCGGTGCGTCTGGCAACCCCGTCGGCGTGGTGCGTCCCGAGCCTTCCGGGCTCGATCACCCCATTTCGGCGCTTACCGCCATGGGCACGGTGTGCTTGCGACCGTGGCTGGCTGCGCCGTGCGGTGCCGTCCGTTTGCCTCGCGACGACAAACACGCCCGCCGACTGCGCGAGCACGCCGACGCCTGTCCGCCTGAGTGGATGCGCTGGGTGAGTGCGGACGAAGCGGCAACGCTGACCGGACAGGTCGTTGCCGGCGATGGCGTCTGGATCGCGCACAGCTGGAGCGTGAATCCGCCCGAACTGGTCGCGAAGATGCTGGCTACGCCGGGGGTGACACTGTTGCAAGGGGCTGTTCGGCAGCTCACGCCGGAGCCCTCGCCGGAGCACGCCTGGCGCGTCACTTTGAGCGACGGCTCGTCGTCGGTCTGGCCGCTGGTGGTCGTGGCCAATGCGTTTGGAGTGGGCGGTCACTTGCGGCTGCCGACTCGGCAAGTGCGCGGCCAGTTGTCGTGGACGGACGCGCAGTCCGACCAAGGCCTCAACGCCATCGTCTGCCGCGAAGGCTATGTCACGCCAGCCGTAAACGGTCGTCACATCATTGGCGCGACGTTTCAGCGCGACGACGCCGACCTTGCCCCGCGCGACGCCGACGACGCGACCAACCAGTGGCGTCTCGGCCGTCTGCTGCCGACGTGGTCCGGACGCAGCCTGACGACCGCGCGAGTGTCGGTGCGTGCCGCCACGCCCGACCGCTTGCCGCTGGTCGGTGAACTCGCCCCCGGGGTGTTCGCCAGCCTCGGCCACGGCAGTCGCGGACTCACCTGCGCCCCGCTGTGCGCCGAGCTTATTGCCAGCTGGGTCTGTGGCGAGCCTCTGCCCCTGTCGCGCGATCTGGTGCATCGGCTCGACCCCCTGCGTTTTGGCGAGATCGAGGTGCACGCAAAGCTTGGAGGTGGGTCAGACGATTGAGGGGTGCGGCGATGCGTCGCTGTGTTTCCGGTTCAAGATGTGCCCGTAGGTCTCAACGCAAGGACCCGTCAACCCACCATGCCCAGTACACGCCCCGATGCCACCCTCACGGCACTCGACCTGCAGATCGAGGGCATGCACTGCGGTGCGTGCGCCTTGCGCCTGGAAAAAGCGCTCGCTGCAGAACCCGGTGTGCGCCACGCCGAGGTCAACTACGCGACCGCCAGCGCGCACGTGCTGGTGGCCGCTGGCGGTCCTTCTGCGGCCGACCTCGGCGAGGTGGTAGAGGCTACCGGCTATCGCGTGTTGGCGAGCCAGACGCCGCATGCTGCGTCGGCGACCGATTGGCTGCTGTGGCTGGCTTTGGCGGCTGCTGTGCCGTTTCTTCTGTCGATGGGCGCCATGTTGGCGGGCCGCCACGAGTGGACGTTGCCGCCATGGACCGAATGGATGCTGGCGACGCCGGTGCAGTTCATCGCTGGAGCACGGTTCTACCGCGGCGCCTGGGCGTCGGTTCGCGGTGGTCTTGCCAACATGGACGTGCTGGTGGCCCTGGGCACCACCGCCGCGTATGGCCTGAGCCTGTGGGGCTGGCAGAGCGGCGGTCCGCTCTATTTCGAGTCGGCGGTGTTGATCATCGCGCTGGTGCGGGTCGGCAAGCGCCTCGAGGAGCAGGCACGGCTCCGCGCAAACCGCGACCTCGCTGCGCTGATCGGCCTGGCACCGCAGCGCGCCTGGGTCGAGCGCGGCGGCGTCTGGCAGACGGTGGACGTGGCTGCGCTGCAGCGCAGCGAGCATCTGCGAGTGCCTACCGGAGAGTCGGTGCCGGTGGACGGCGTGCTGCTCGGCGACGAGACGGCGCAACTCGACGAATCGATGCTGACCGGCGAGTCGCTGCCCGCCGACAAAGCACCGGGTGCGACGCTATTTGCGGGGACGCTCAACACCGGCGCGCTGCTGCACCTGCGGGCGACCGCCACTGGCCGCGACACGGTCCTCGCCGGCATCGTCCGTCGCGTGCGGTCGGCGCAGGCGGCCAAGCCGCCGATCCAGCGGCTGGCTGATCGCATTGCTGGGGTGTTCGTGCCAGTGGTGGTGGCGCTGGCTCTGGCCACTTGGATGGCTTGGGCGTGGCGCGGTCATGCCGCTGAGGGGCTGGTCCACGCTATCGCCGTGCTGGTGATTGCCTGCCCCTGCGCGCTTGGACTGGCCACGCCGACCGCGATCCTGGTCGGCACCAGTCGGGCCGCCCGCCGTGGACTTCTGTTTCGCGATGCGGCGGCGCTGGAGCACGCTGCTGGTCTGCAGGTGTTGGTGCTCGACAAGACCGGCACCTTGACCTCGGGCCGGCCGCAGGTGGTGGTGCAGGCGGGGTGGATGCCGCAGACGTCAACCGTTGCGGTCCCCGACCCATTGCGCAACGACAGGGCTTCGCGGGTGGGTCGCCAGCTGGCCGCTGCCTCGAGCCACCCGTTGGCGCAGGCGGTGGCGTTGTCGCTGGCCGATGCCGCACCAAGCGAACCGGCGGGCGGCCAAGCGGCGCGGGTCCGCACACACGCCGGACGCGGCGTCACCGCCCGCATCGACGACACCGAGTGGGCGCTCGGCTCGGCGGCGTGGCTGGCCGAGCGTGGCACGCCGGTTCCAGCTGCGTGGCTGGACGGCACCCGCGCCCGTGGGCTGAGCGTAGTTGCGCTGGCCGATGCCGAGCGGGTGCGACTGGCTTGGGGCCTCGCAGACACCGTGCGCGCCGACGCATCGTTGGCGCTGCAGCAGTTGCGCCAACTCGGCGTGCGGCTCATCTTGCTCAGTGGCGACCATGCCGACGCGGTGCAGCCAGTCGCCCGGCAACTGGACATCGCCGAGTGGCATGCCGGCGTTAGCGTGCAGGACAAGGCCGACCGGGTGCAGTCTTTGCGCGACGAGGGCCTTGCGGTGGGCATGGCCGGCGACGGCATCAATGACGCGCTGGCGCTCGCTTCGGCGACGGTCAGCTTCGCGATGGCCGGTGGTTCGGCGGCGGCGATCGAGAGCGCCGATGTGGTGCTGATGCGCGATGCGCTGACCGCGATTCCCGACGCCATCCGCCTGTCGCGGCAGACCCGCCGCCGCATCCTGCAGAACCTCGGCTTTGCGCTGGGTTACAACGTGCTGGCAATCCCGGCGGCGGCGCTGGGCCTTCTCACGCCCGCTATTGCAGCTGCAGCGATGGCTGCGAGTTCGCTGTCGGTGGTCGGCAACGCGCTTCGCCGCTAAACTTGCGGCCCGCGTCGCTTCGGCGACGAGCTGCCCGAGACCACCGTGACCGGCATCACCCTCGCCCTGTCCAAGGGCCGCATCTTCGACGAGACCATGCCTCTGCTGGAGGCGGCCGGGATTCGCCCGCTGGAAGACCCGGAGTCGTCGCGCAAGCTGATTATCGCCACCGAGCGCGCGGATGTGCGCGTGGTGATTGTGCGTGCCAGCGATGTCCCGACCTACGTCCAGCACGGGGCCGCCGACCTCGGCGTCGCCGGCCGTGACGTGCTGCTGGAACACGGCGGTGATGGTTTGCTGCAGCCTCTGGATCTGCGCATCGCCCGCTGCCGGATGATGGTCGCTTGCCCAGAGGGCTTCGACTACGCAAGCGCCGTGCGTTCGGGCGCACGCCTGCGGGTCGCGACCAAATACGTGTCGATTGCCCGTGAACACTTTGCCGCCAAGGGCGTGCACGTCGATCTGATCAAGCTCTACGGCTCGATGGAACTTGCCCCGCTGGTTGGACTGGCCGACGTGATCGTCGACCTGGTGTCCACCGGCGGTACGCTCAAGGCCAACAAACTGGTCGCGGTGGAGGAGATCCTGCCGGTCAGTTCGCGGTTGATCGTGAACCGTGCTGCGTTGAAACTTCGCCGCGCTGAGATCGCTCCAATCATCGATTGCTTTGCCGGCGCACTGGCGCCCGTCTGACATGTCCCTGATCCACCGACTTGACTCCCGCGACGCCGACTTCCAGAGCCGGCTGTCGGCCCTGCTCGCCTTCGAAGCCTCGACCGACGACGCCATCGAGACCGCCGTTGCCGGCATCCTCGACCGCGTTCGGCGCGAGGGTGACGCCGCCGTGCTCGAATACACGCGCCGCTTCGACGGGCTCGACGCGCCGGACATGGCTGCCTTGGAGCTGCCGCGCGCCGAACTGCAGCGCGCCCTCGAGGCGCTGCCCAAGGCCGAGCGCGATGCGCTTGAGCTCGCGGTGGAGCGTGTCCGCAGCTACCACCAGCGCCAGCTGATGACCGATTGGGACTACACCGAGGCCGACGGCACGGTGCTGGGTCAAAAAGTGACCCCTTTGGACCGCGCCGGCCTCTACGTGCCCGGCGGCAAGGCATCCTACCCGTCGAGCGTGGTGATGAACGCCGTCCCCGCCAAGGTCGCCGGGGTGGGTGAGCTGATCATGGTCGTGCCGACCCCGCGCGGCGAGAAGAACCCGTTGGTGTTGGCCGCTGCGGCCGTCACCGGCGTCGACCGCGTCTTCACCATCGGCGGCGCGCAGGCGGTCGGCGCGCTGGCGTATGGCACGCAGACCATCCCGCAGGTCGACAAGATCACGGGTCCCGGTAACGCTTATGTGGCCTCGGCCAAGCGCCGCGTGTTCGGCACGGTGGGCATCGATATGGTCGCTGGCCCCTCCGAGGTGCTGATCATCTCCGACGGCCACGGCAACCCGGACTGGGTGGCGATGGACCTCTTCGCGCAGGCCGAGCACGATGAGCTGGCCCAGTCCATCCTGCTGTGTACGGACGCTAACTTCATTGAAGGAGTGGCCAACAGCATCGAAAAGCTGCTGCCGACCATGCCGCGTGCGGCGACCATCCGCACCTCGCTGGCCAATCGCGGTGCGCTGGTGCTGGTGCGCAGTCTCGACGAGGCTTGCGAGATCGCCAGCCACATCGCGCCGGAGCACCTTGAGATCTGCACCGAAGACCCGCGCGCGCTGGTGCCGAAGATCCGCCACGCCGGCGCGATGTTCCTCGGCCACTATTCGGTGGAAGCGCTGGGTGACTACTGCGCCGGCCCCAACCATGTGCTGCCGACCATGCGCTCGGCGCGCTTCTCGAGCCCACTCGGCGTCTACGATTTCCAGAAGCGGACCAGCATCCTCGAGATTTCCGAGGCCGGCGCGCAGGTGCTTGGCCGTGCGGCGAGTATCCTCGCGCATGGCGAGGGGCTGCAGGCGCATGCCAGGAGCGCGGAGTTTCGGCTTAAGCCTTGAGGGCCGCGCCGCGCGGGTCTGCGACCTGCCAGCGCATTCCCCAAGAGCCCTTCGGTCCAGCGACTGACGTCTCTTCGAAGCGACTTCGCGCAGCGCTGGAGCGCGAAACGAGTTTAGTCGCGGCCGAGAGCGATCCGCAGTGCCGCCAACAGCGCTGCGGTCTGCTCGTCAGTCCCCACGGTGATGCGCAAAAAGTTTGCGATCCGCTCCGGTCGGGCAAAATGCCGGACGATGACACCCTGTTCGCGTAACTTGGCGTTAATTTCAGCGGCGTTGCCCGTTTTGGGG
>Ga0209598_10002319_pt1 | contig 14939 bp, 13 predicted proteins | sample M_140807_EF_Meta_FD_187317 | JGI IMG/M metagenome (GOLD analysis project Ga0209598, IMG submission 187317) | Freshwater microbial communities from Lake Montjoie, Canada to study carbon cycling - M_140807_EF_MetaG (SPAdes) (version 2) | ecosystem: Environmental > Aquatic > Freshwater > Lake... | reverse complement strand
CCGCAGGGAGGATATTGGGCTGCTCGGCAGGGGTCGGAAGGGTGTTAGGCATGGGCAGGGAGAATGGTAAAAGTTGGGCTCCGGGGCAAGCCAGGAAGATAAAATAGAGGCCGGGCTTAGGCCCGGCCTCCAAGGGGTGTTGGGGGTCAGTAAATTAGCGAAAAACGTGTTGACGGTAGTGGTATAGAGTGGGTAAAAATGGGTAATCGAGGTGAATACTGTTTATTAATGGTTAACAAAGACATATGTCGATGAAAGAGGCCTACACAGACCAGTTTGAGTTTTCCTTGGATCCCAAGGGCCGAGTTTCCGTGCCCGCGGAGTGGCGTGGTGAGGCTTTCGAAAAAAGATTTCTGGTGATGCCGTCCTCAGATGGATGTCTACGTGTTTACCCAGCGAGTTTTCTTGGTCGGCAGATGGAAAAGTTGGCCAGCGATGGCGCCACCTCCTCCGACCTAAAGCGCAAGAGCCTCGAGAAATTGGCGAGCGTGATTCAGGCTGCTGAACCCGATCAACAAGGGCGGATCATGATCCGCGAAAAATTTCGCCAGCACGCAGGTCTCGGACGTCAGGCCGTCCTCATCGGCTGTCTCGATCATTTTCAAGTCTGGGATCCACGGCGGTGGCAGAAGGTCGCTCCGCCCACCGCCACCTTTGAACAGGTGGCTAAGGATGCCGGCCTATGATGTCGAACCTCCCTCCGGTTGCCTTACCGACCCCGTCGAGGCGGACGTTCGCATCCCTCCCCATATCCCTTTCTCAAGTCGATGAACCTGCACGTCGCCGGAAGGCCCGGCTGCGTCTGGAACGTTGCTGGGAACTCCTCCAGTTGGAGGAGGAAAGGAAACCAACCGTACGCCGAATCTGAAACCGTCGGACGGGCCCGGGAGGCACGTACCGCACGGACAGGTCGAGCGTCCCTGGAGGAAATCATGGACTGGAAACAAATGATGCGGGGCAAGTTGGCATGCGGCTTTTCGTGCCGGAGAGATGAATCCGGCCGGGTGGAGGGTCACGGCGTCGTGAAGCTCCCTAAAAGAAACCCCTATGAGCTCATCGGGCTTCGCCGCCCAGTCCGGCGTGAAGTCCTTCGGCTTCGGCCGGCGGCCTAACGGGTGGAGCACGTCCCGGTTCTTTTGGAGGCGACCATGGAGATGCTGCAGCCCGCTCCCGGACGCACGGTCATCGACGCGACCTTTGGTCGTGGCGGCCATAGCCGTGCCTTTTTGGAGCGGGGCGCCCGCGTGGTGGCCCTCGATGTGGATCCGGAGGCCGAGAAGGACGCCCAACGTCTGGCGGCGGAGGCGGGGGCGGAGCGTTTTCGTTTTTACAGAATGAATTTCAGCGAACTCGGCCGACTGATGGAAAAAGAGGTTCCCGCCGATGCCATTCTTCTGGATCTCGGAATCTCCTCCCCCCAAGTGGATCAGGCGGGGCGGGGTTTCAGTTTCCAGCAGGCCGGTCCGCTCGATATGCGAATGAATCCCGAATCCGGCGTGACAGCGGAGAAGTTGGTCAATGAGCTCTCCGAGCCCGAGCTGAGAAACCTTTTGCGGGAAGGCGGGGAAGACCGGGATCCCGGAAAAATCGCCCGGGCGATCGTGCGCGCCCGTCCGCTTCACACCACGGTTGATTTGGCTAACGCGGTGGCCCGGGTGACCCGTGTTCCTCGTCCCGGAGCCAAACATCCCGCCACCCGCACTTTTATGGCGCTGCGTCGCGCGGTCAACCGGGAGGGCGAAAGTCTGTCGGAGGCTCTGGCAGCGATGCCCCGGGCTTTGAAGCCCGGAGGGCGGATGGGAATTTTGACGTATCACTCGATCGAGGATCGGGCGGTGAAAAACTGGATCCGGGAGCACGCCGAAGAGGAAAAACGGCAGCCCGGCATGGCCTTCGGACATGCCAATCCCGAGCGATGGGTTCGTTCGCTCGGGGAGGCGGTCCCCAGCGAAGAAGAGATTTCTGCCAACCCCAGAGCCCGCAGCGCCCGGTTGCGCGGAGCCGAACGTCTGACCGGAGGTGACGCATGAGCCGGAACCAGATTCGCCGAACGAATCAGGTGGGTGGAGCCCAACTCCTCCGGTTTTTAGTTGGAGCCGGCATCACCACCGCCTTGGTGGTGGCTTTTGCCCTTTTGCATGTGACCAACATTCGAGGGGCCGCAGAGCTGAAGAAACTCGAGGTGGCGCAAGGCCGTCTGGATGACCTGGTCAAGTCCGCCCGCTTGCAATCGGAGCGTCTGCGCTCTCCCCGCCAACTTTCCGACCGCTCGGCCCAAATGAATCTCGGTCTGATCAGTGTCAGTCAATTAGAGATCGTTGAGGCTCCGGTGCGACGGCCGTGGAACGGGGCAGATCTGGCGAAGGAGGAAGCACGATGAATCCCCGCAGCCGGGTAATCACGGTGACCATGCTGCTGGCCGCGGCATTCACCGGGATTTCGATTCGGTTGGTCTGGATTCAGATGGTGAAACAGGACGACTATCGCGAGGAAGCGATTAAAATGCATACCTACGGTGAGGCGGTGCCCGCCCAGCGGGGATCGATTCTCGACGTCAGCGGTCGGGTCTTGGCCCAGAGCATGCCGTTGGTTGAGGTTCGTTTGGACGGGAAAGTTTTAGCCGAACGTCCCCAGGAACTTCCGGTCTTGGCGGAGATGCTTGGTGTTTCGGCCGAGTGGCTCAAGGGTCAGGCCGATCCTGAGAATCGGTACCAAAAAATCGCGGAGGGAGTCGGGGCGGAGGTGGAGGGAAAATTACGGGCTAGCCGCCTGCGCTGTATCCGTCTGGAGCGCAAGACCGTGCGGAATTATCCTAACGGAACGGAAACGGCCCAGATCCTGGGTTACGTGAATCTGCGGGAACAGGCGGGATCGGCCGGCGATCGGCCGGCGGTGTTTGAAGTCGGGGAGGCGGGAGTGGAAAAGTCGATGGATCGATACCTCCGGGGTGTGGCCGGCGAGCGTCGGATGATTCGTGACGCCGCTCGAAGGGAAATTCCTTATTTCCGCCTCAGCGACCGCCCGGCTCGTGACGGATATCACGTGGTGTTGACTCTGGATCAAAGCATTCAGCACATCGTGGAACGCGAGGCGGACGCCTTGATGGAGCAGTTTCATCCCGAGGACGTGCACATCGTGGTGATGCGGCCGGCCACCGGGGAAATCTTGGCCATGTCCAGTCGCCCGACGTTCGATCCCAACCAAAGACAGACGTTCGGATCTGAGGCCCTCAAGAACCGTGCGATCGCGGATACGTACGAGCCGGGTTCCACCTTTAAGATTGTGACGCTCGCCGCCGGGCTCAACGAGGGGGCGGCGGATCTGGAGAGCACTTATTTCTGTGAGGACGGCCAGATGTTTTATGCGGGCCATTGGCTCAAAGACCACGAGCCCTACGGACTCATGACCTTGCGGCAGGTGGTGGCCAAATCGAGCAACATCGGCATGGCGAAGCTCGCCATGCAGGTCGGGGAGGAAAAACTTTTTCACTACACCCGGCTTTTTGGTTTCGGAGAGCGCGCACAAAAAGGTGAAGGGGGACTGCCGGGAGAGGAGAAGGGCCTGCTGAGGGATCTGAAAAAATGGAACAAGATTTCCATCACGCGGATTCCAATGGGATATGAGGTAGCGGTAACGAATCTGCAAATGGCTTTGGCCTACGGGGCGATCGCCAACGGGGGAAAAAGAATGGAGCCACGACTGATCAAGGCCGTGGTGGATCGGGACAACCGGGTGGTGATGCAGTTCCTGCCCAAGGTGGTCTGCCAAGTCGTGCGACCGGAGACGGCCAACAAGGTCATCGATGCGCTGCGGGGGGTTGTTTCGGACACGGGAACGGCGGAAAACGCGGCAGTTCCCGGATTCGAGGTGGCGGGAAAAACCGGCACCGCTCAAAAATGGTCCAACGGGGTTTATTCCAAGGAGAAATACCGGTCCTCGTTCATCGGGTTTTTACCGGCGGATCATCCCGAATTTCTGGTCTCCATCATGGTGGATGAGCCCAAAGGCAAGTTGTATTACGGCGGGCAGGTGGCCGCACCTGCCTTCAAGAACATTGCCATCCATGTGGCCGAGCAGTTGAACCTGAACCGGGGCGCGGTGGTGGCCACCCGCGAAAAACTGTGAAACTGACCGAAGTGATGGACGGCGTGAATGTCCAGGACTGGCAAGGCGGTCGGCAGACCGAGGTTTCCGCTTTGGCGTATGAATCTAATCGGGTCGAGCCCGGATCCCTTTTCTGCACGTGGAAGGGAAAGGTGAAGGACGGACACACCTTTGTGCCGGACGCGGTGAAACGCGGGGCGGTGGCTGTCGTAGCGGAACGCCAGCTGGGAGATCTGAAGATTCCCGGAATCCGGGTGGAAAATGGAAGACGAGCTCTGGGGCGGATGGCGGCTAACTTTTATGGAAATCCCTCGCGGCAAGTTCGGGTGGTAGGCGTCACCGGCACGAACGGAAAGACCTCCACCGCGATGCTCTTGCAGTCCCTTTTGGAAGTAGGCGGTTTACGTTCGGGCTTGTTGGGCACCGTGGTGAACGATACCGGCAAGGGCAGGGTAGGGGCGAAGCACACCACGCCAGAGGCGCTGGACCTGCAGCAGTACCTTGCGGAAATGCGGGAAAACGGATGTCGCGCCGCGGCGATTGAAGTCAGTTCCCATGCGTTGGATCAGGGGCGGACCGAAGGGGTGGAGTTTGCGGGGGCGATCTTTACCAATCTGGGACGGGACCATTTGGATTATCACCAAACCTTGGAAGCCTACGAGGAGGCTAAGGCGCAGCTTTTCCGCGGATTAGGGGCTGGAGCTTTTGCCGTGATCAATGCCGAGGATCCGGTCGGAATCCGGATGGTCAACCGGTGTGCGCCGGGTGTCCGAATCATCCGTTATGGGGTGGATCGGGGGGAAGTGTGCACCCGGGATTTGAAAATGGGCACGGGGGGAAGCTCCTTTGTTTTGCGCACGTCGGAAGGCGAAGTGGCGGTCACCTTGCCGTGGCTGGGACGTTTTAACGTGGCCAATGCTCTGGCCGCGGCCGCGGGGGCCTTGGCGGCTGGTGTTCCTCTCGAAAAAGTGGCCGCTGGGCTGGGACGAGCTCCGGCCGTTCCGGGAAGAATGGAACGGGTGGCCGGACCTCAGGAGATCACGGTGCTGATCGATTACGCGCATACAGAGGATGCAGTGCGGGCGGCGCTGGAGACCTTGCGGCCGTTGACGAGGGGAAAGCTTTGGATCGTCCTAGGAGCCGGTGGGGATCGGGACAAAGGCAAACGCCCCAACATGGCGGCAGCCGCAGCGAGTTTGGCCGACGAAGTGATTTTGACTTCGGACAATCCCCGTAGTGAGGATCCAGAGGTTATCCTCCGCGAGATGAGGTCCGGCGTTTCCTCCGGCTCAAGGGTGCAGGTGATTGAAAGCCGCAGTGAAGCGATCCGGGCTGTGGTTCTGGGAGCAGCGAAGGGGGACGTGGTTTTAATCGCAGGTAAAGGGCACGAGGAGTTTCAGGAAATACGCGGTGCGAAGCTTCCTTTTTCGGATCGGCGCGAGGCGGAACGGGCTTGGGCGGAACGGGGGGGTGAATGAAGCCGTTGTCCCTTGCCACATTAGCCGAATTGGCGGGAGCTAAGGTAATCCGCGGGAACGGGGAGCGGGTGGCTTTTGGGGTGAGTATTGATTCAAGGTCCATCAAGCCCGGGGAACTGTTTGTGGCCATTCGTGGGCCGAAGAACGATGGTCATGATCACTTGGCCGAAGCCGCGGAGAGGGGGGCCATTGCCGCCATGGTGCAAAAACAGGAAGTCGGAAAAGTTCCCGTGGGTTTTTCCATTCTTTTCGTGCCAGACACCCAGAAGGCTTTGCAGCAGATGGCACGTGGATACCGAAAGATGCTTCCGGTGCGGGTGGTGTCGGTGACGGGCAGTTCCGGCAAGAGCAGCACGAAGGAGATGCTGGCCGCCGTACTGGGCACCATGGGTCAAACCCATCGAACACCGGGAAATCTGAATAATCACTTTGGCGTGCCTCTCACCCTAATGGGAATTGGGGCGGATGATGTGTGGGCCGTGGTGGAGTTGGCGATGAACGCCCCCGGTGAAATCGGGCCTTTGGCCGAGCTGGCGGAACCCGAAGCGGGTTTGGTGACCCATATTGGTTGGGCCCACGTGGAAGGGACGGGGTCACGCGAGGCAACGGCCCGGGAAAAGGGAGCCTTGTACCGGTCCTTGCCTGCGACCGGCCTGGCGATCAGTAACGCCGATGATCCTTATGAGAAAATGACCCTGGAAGGATGCAAGGCGAGAGTGGTGCGGGTCGGGCGTTCGGCCGAAGCAGATTACCGTTTGCAGAAGGTCGAGTGCGAAGGGGAAACAACGCGCTTTGTCTGCGAGGGACCGCGTGGCCGGATGGAGGTTTTACTGCCCGTTCCTGGCGCCCACATGGCCTTGAACGCAGCCCAGGCCTTGGCGGCTGGGGTAGAGCTCGGTGCAGAGCCGAAGGCCGCAGCCTCTGCGCTGGAACATATTCGTTTGCCGGTTGGTCGGCTGAAACTCGAAAAGTTGCGCCAAGGTTGGCTGATCGACGACAGCTACAACGCGAATCCAGACAGCCTGGCGGCCGGTTTAAACACGCTCCAGGAATTGCCCGGCGAGGGTCGGAACGTTGCACTGCTGGGAGCGATGGCTGAGTTGGGCTCGTTCAGCCGGATGCTGCATGAGGAGGCCGGCGCCACGGTCGCCAAGGGAAAGATCGGACTGTGTTTGGTAGTGGGGGAGGAGTCGAAGTTTTTGGTCGAAGGGGCACAAAAGATCCGTTCGGGCAATTGGGTGCGCTGGTTTGCCAAGCGCGATGAACTGATCAAAGCGTACGTGCAAGAGGCGGTCGGCACCGACCGGATTCTGGTCAAGGGCAGCCGGCGAGAGGGAATGGAAGTTGTTGCCGCTCGGTTGAGGGAGGGAAAAAAATAGTGCTCTACTACCTCAGCCTGCTCAGCCATTGGTTCGGTCCGCTCAACGTTTTCCAGTACGTGACGTTCCGAACGGTGGGAGCCGCCTTGACCTCCTTCCTCTTTTGTTTGTGGATCGGTCCGCGGGTGATTGACGCCCTGCATCGTCTTAAATTGGGGCAACCTCTCCGCCGGAAGGAAGAGGTCCACAAGCTGGCGGATCTCCACGAAAGCAAAAAAGGAACCCCGACGATGGGGGGGGTGCTGATCCTCTTCTCCTTGACCTTGGCCTGTATTCTGTGGGCGCGTCCGACCAACCCTTTCCTCTGGTTGGCCTTGGGAAGTACGCTGGCGCTTGGGACGTTGGGATTTTGCGATGACTACGCCAAGGTCAGGAAAAAAAGTTCCGGGGGATTGAGTGGAAGGAAAAAACTATTGGCTCAGGGAGTCGTCGCGGCGGGTGTGGCGGGGGTGCTGATGTTGAATCCGCAGACCCGCGAAGCGGCGTTGAAGCTGCAGATTCCGTTTGTCCGTGAAGAATTCTTTCTGATGCATCTGCCTGTTTGGGCCGCCATGCTCTTCTTTGTTTTTATCATTGTTGGAAGTTCCAATGCGGTGAATCTGACCGACGGGTTGGATGGTTTGGCCTCCGGTTGCATCCTGACGGTGGCGCTGGTTCTAGGAATTTTCGCTTATCTTTCCAGTCACGCCAAGTTGGCCTCCTATCTTTTTCTTCCGCGCGTTCCTGGGGGTGAAGAGTTGGTGATTTTTTGTGCGGCACTTTTCGGCGCTGCCTTGGGGTTTCTCTGGTTCAACTGTCATCCCGCCAAGGTCTTTATGGGAGACACGGGTTCCCTGGCTTTGGGGGGGGCGGTGGCGGTGGTGGCGATCTGTATCAACCAGGAAATGCTACTGGCCATCATCGGAGGGGTGTTTGTGATGGAGGCGGTCTCCGTCATTCTGCAGGTCCTTTCGTTTAAGCTGACGGGGCGGCGCATCTTTGCGATGTCTCCCATTCACCATCATTTCGAACTTCGCGGTTGGAGTGAAACGGCCGTGGTCACCCGTTTCTGGATTCTCAGTGCGGTCTTCGCCCTAGCGGGCTTGGCCTCCCTCAAGCTGCGGTGAAAGGAGAAGGATTCACATGGAAAGGTCAACGAGTCGTCGTGGTGGGATTAGGCCGGAGCGGTCTCGCGGCGGCGGAATGGCTTTTGTCTCAAGAGGCGGAGGTAACCATGTTTGACGAGTCGAAATCTCCCGTCATGCAGGAGCTCGCTCAAAAGTGGCAGCAGCGGGGGGCTTCCGTGGTCACGGGAAAAGCGGAACTGGGCGAAACAAGGTTTGTGGCAGCGATTCTCAGTCCCGGAGTTGATCCTCGCCGCCCGGTGGTGGGGCAATTGCAAAAAGCCGGGGTACCGATTCTTGGGGAGTTGGAACTCGGGGCGCGGGCCTGCCTCTGTCCAGTCGTGGCGGTGACGGGGACCAACGGCAAGAGCACCACCACGGAATTGATTGCCGAGATCTACCAGGCGGCAGGGAAAAAGGCCGTGGCTTGCGGTAATTTGGGTCGGCCGATTTGCGAAGTTGCGCCGCTGACCAGGGATTTGGATCGGGTGGTGGCGGAGGTGAGTTCCTTTCAGCTCGAAACCATCGAGACGTTCCACCCGAAAATTGCGGTGTACTTAAATCTAACGCCGGACCATCTGGATCGCTATGCCTCCATGAAGGAGTACGGGGAAGCCAAGCTTCGTCTGTTCTTGAACCAGACTTCCCGGGACACCGCCGTGGTGCAACGGGATCTCGTTCTTCCCGACCTGAAAGCCGCGAAGATCACCTTTACCGCCGAGACTTCAGGCGCGGACTACACCCTGCAGGAGGGATGGCTCTGTGCGAAGGGGGAGAAGGTGTTCCAGCAAGAGGAAAGCCCTCTTCGTGGTCCCCACAATGCGGAAAATCTATTGGCGGCATTGGCTGTGGCGGATGCAGAGGGCATTTCCAGGGAAGCGGTAAAGAAAGTATTTCGCTCGTACCGTCCTTTGCCGCACCGGTGCGAGGTTGTGGCGGTGCGTAACGGGGTGACCTGGGTCAATGATTCCAAGGCCACCAACCTCGATGCGATGGAGAGGGCGGTGGCGGGGATGAACGGGCCCGTCATTCTGATCGCGGGCGGAAAAGACAAGGGATTTGATTTTGCCGATTGTCGGAAGGTTTTGGAGGGGAAGGTTCGGGCGGCCCTGCTGTTGGGCGAGATGGCCGGGAAAATCGAAAAGGCTTGGGCCGGGTTCCTGCCCAGCAGGCGAGTCGCGGATCTGGGGGAAGCGGTGGTGCGAGCGGCGGAGATGGCACGCAGCGGGGAGACGGTTCTGCTCAGCCCGGGATGCTCCAGCTATGACATGTTTAAAAATTTCGAGGAAAGAGGGGAGAAATACAGGCAGTGCGTCACAGCCCTGCCCAAGGAGGAAACCACCAAATGAGCGATGAACTGCTCGAATACTCAGCGAAACGCAGCAACCCCACGGCGATGGAGAGCGAAGGCTCTGAGCGTCCGGCGAAGACGGGAGGCCTGAACCGGCTGTCCACGATCTTCCTGGTCGTTCTGGGGCTACATGTCGTCGTGATCGTCGGCATCAGCGCCTACCACCTGCTCCGCGGCAATCCGGACACCAGCATGACCTCGGCTCCCGAAGCCATGCCCGTTCCGGTGGCGGAAACGGCGAAGGCGCCCGAAGCTCCCGCTTCGACCAGCTCCACCCCGGAGGTGACGAGCACCATGCCCAGCCCTGATGACAAGGTCTGGCAGGCCAACAGTCCGGCTCCTACGGAAGCCCAGGCTACCGCGGCGGCAACCCCTGCTCCGACAGAGGTTCCCGTGGCGACAGCTCCGGCCACGGAACGGATGCACGTCGTGGCCAAGGGTGAGACCCTGGCAAAAATTGCCAAAGCCAACGGCGTGACGGCGGCGGCCTTGGCCAAAGCCAACGCGGTTGATCCGGCCAAGCTGAAGGTCGGTCAGAAGCTGAAGATCCCCGAAGCAGCGGGCACTGGCACCGACACCAAGGCGGCTAAGGCCTCGACCCCCGCGAAAGCGGTGATGGCCGCGGCGGCCAAGCAGGAATCCAGTCCGGCTGGCAGCTACACGGTGGCGGCAGGGGATACCCTAGCCAAAATCGCGAAGAAGTTCGGCACCAAGGCGGAGACACTCGCCAAACTGAACTCCATCAACGATCCCAAGAAATTGAAGATCGGGATGAAGATTCAGGTTCCGGGTGAGGCTTCAGCCAAAGTTGAGGCTCCGACAGCGGCTCCGGCCCCTGCGGGTCCGACCGATATGGCGATGCTGCCGAAAAATTCATCGAACTGATTTGGGCATGGGACGCAACACGGCGCACACCCTGCTGATCTGCGTGGCGGGCTTGATCGGGCTTGGCCTGGTCATGCTTGCCAGCGTGGGTCCATTCTCCCCCGACAATCGGGGCCAACCCCTTTACTTCCTCCAAAGGCAAGGGCTCTGGCTGGTGGCGGGGATCGGGGTGTGCGTTGTGTTGGCCCGGCTGGATCCGAAAATTCTGATCACACGTGGATTATGGATTCTTGTCGGCGCGACATTGTTGGTGCTGCTCTGTCATGTTCCGGGCCTCGGCAAAACCGTGAAAGGCTCGGCGCGCTGGATTCCGCTTGGACCCTTTGCGTTGCAACCGGGGGAATTCCTAAAACTGGCGACAGTCATTTTTGCTGCCGGATGGGTTCATCAGCAAAAAGAGCGAATGAGGAGTCCTTGGTACGGACTCCTCCTTCCGATGTTGATTCTTGGACTGCCGATCCTTCTTCTCCTCAAGCAACCGGATCTCGGATCGGCCATGTTTGTGGTGGTGGCCGCTTCGGTGGTGTTGTTCGCTGGCGGGGCACCCCTCCTTCCTTTGGCGATCATGGGGATATTGGCAGTCGTAGGGGTGATCGCCTTGGCCCTCACCATGCCGGAGCGGATGGGGCGGTTGGTGGCCTTCATGGATCCGGAAGCCCACCGGCAGGGGGGAGGATATCAGGTTTGGCAGGCGTTGGTGGCGTTGGGCTCCGGAGGGACGCGAGGGGTGGGTTTGGGGCAAAGCGTACAAAAGATGTTTTATCTGCCTGAGGCCCATACGGATTTTATCTTCCCGATTCTAGGGGAAGAGCTGGGATTACCCTTCACACTGGGGGTGGTGGCGGTGTTTCTAGTCATCACGCTGCTAGGCGGGTACATCGCCTGCCACGCTCCGGATCTTACGGCGATGACGCTGGGCATTGGTCTGACGGCGTTGGTGGCGATGCAGGCAGTGGCAAATCTGGCGGTGGTCACCGGTCTACTTCCTCCCAAAGGGGTGGGGCTTCCTTTCATCAGTTACGGCGGTTCCAATCTGGTGCTGTGTCTGGCCGCAGTGGGAATGCTGGTGGCGCTCCATCGACAGGCCCATTACCGCGAGGAGGCGCGGAGCCGTCGCCTCGTTGGAGGCCGGAAGTGATCATCATGGGAAGGTTGATGATTGCGTGCGGGGGCACGGGGGGACACCTCTTTCCTGGTTTGGCGGTGGCCGAAGCGGTGCGCCGGCGTGGCCACGAAGTGAAATTTTTCGTCTCGGGGAAGGAAGTTGATCGCCGGGCCCTCTCAGGAGCAGGGGAAAGTGCTCATGGAATTGAAATTCCGGCCGTGGGTTGGCGCGGATTTTTGTGGGCAGGATCGTTTGTGATGCACCTGATCTCCGCAGTCATGAAGGCGGGGCAGGAGATGAAGGCGTTTCGGGCGGATGCCTTACTGGGTATGGGAGGGTTTGTGTCCGGAGCTTCGGTCGGTGCGGCCCGGCGGGCGAAGATTCCCTATTTTCTCCATGAATCCAACGCGATTCCGGGTCGGGCCACCAAGTTGTTGTCCCGGGGAGCGAAGAAAGTCTTTGTTGGATTTCAGGAATGCGCCCGCCGGCTACCCCAAGAGCAAACCGTGGTGACGGGGACGCCGGTACGCCATCGCCTGGGTGGGATCAGCAAGGAAGAGGCGCTGAAAAAGCTGGGCCTGCATCCGAAACGACATCTCGTGGCGGTCTTGGGAGGGAGCCAGGGGGCGAGGGGATTGAACGAGGCGATGCTCCGCGGCTTGACGGCGCTGAAGGGGGAAGCTGCGACCATGCAAATTCTGCATCTGGCCGGGGAGGCTCATGCCGATCAAGTGAGAAAAGCTTATCAAGGGACCGGGTTTCATGCGGTGGTCATGGGATTTTGTGACGAGATGGAAGCCGTCTATGCCGCCGCCGATTTGGTGGTGGCGCGTTCCGGTGCGGGAACCTTGGCCGAACTGGCCGCCTGCGGGGTGCCTGCCATTCTCGTGCCCTTTCCGGCCGCGGTGGATGATCATCAGATGGCCAACGCTCACGCCTATGGTGACGGTGGGGCCGCTGAAGTGGTGGCGGAAAAATATCTGGTGGGCACCGAGCTCGGTCAGCGGATTGCCCGGTTGATGGGCGATGCCAGTCGGAGATCCAACATGAGCAAGGCGGCTCAAAGCCAGTCCGCGAAGCAAGCAGCGGAGAAAATCGCCGAGGAGATCCAACATGTCCTTTGATGCAAAGTCATGGACTGGGGGTCCACGCCGGATCCACCTCATTGGGGTGGCTGGCTCGGGCATGACTCCCCTAGCCGAGATCTTGCTGGATCTGGGGCATGAGGTGAGCGGGAGTGATCTTAAAGAAATTCCCGATCGCCTGATCCAACGCGGATTAAAATTCAGTCTCGGCCATGCGGCCGGAGCGGTCGGAAAAGCTGAAGCCGTGATCGCCTCCACGGCGATTGCGGAATCCAATCCGGAATGGGCGGAAGCGGGGCGGCAAAAGATTCCGAGATTTCGTCGGGGCGAGGTTTTGGCCCAGCTGGCCTCAGGGCGGAAATTGGTCGCGGTGCTCGGTTCGCACGGAAAGACGACGACCGCGACGATGTTGGCTCAAATCTGGCGGGAAGCGGGTGAGGAGCCCTCGTTTTACCTCGGGGGGTATGCACCCTCGCTGGGAGCCTCGGGAGCTTGGCGGTCCGGGCCTTGGTTGGTGGCGGAGGTGGATGAGAGTGAGGGAGTGCCGACTCAACTTCAGCCCTGGGCGGCGATTCTTTTAAACGCCGACCACGAACATGCCGACCGTTATGTGGACGGCCAGGCGGTCATCCATGCCTACCAAGAAATATTGAATCAGGTCACCGGCCCCGTTGTCGTGGTGGCGAAAGAGGAGGAGGCCGCCATGCAGGCTTCCGAAAAGCTTCGGGCGAAAACAACCTTTGGATGGGAAAAAAGCGGAGCGGACTATCTGGGTGCCTGGATCGGGGAGGATGCGGAAGGAGTCAAGTTTTCCGTCCGCAAACAGAAGGAGGAGCTGGGCAAGTTTCAAGTGGCGGCCACCGGCCGTCACAATGCGGGAAACGCCTTGGGCGCTCTGAGTTTGGCCAGGGAGGCCGGGCTTTCCGCGGATAAAATTCGGGAGGGGCTGGGGAAGTTTCGACGGGCCGACCGCCGATTCGAAATTTTACGTAGTGAACCTGAATTGGAGGTGGTCGACGATTATGCGCATCACCCAAGGGAAGTGGCGGCGACGATGGAGGCGGCCCGTGCGCGTGGGCGGAAACGTCTGGTGTTGGTCTTTCAGCCTCACCGTTACACGAGAATGGCGACTTTCTTGGCCGATTTTGCCGAAGCCTTAGCGAAAGCAGACGCGGTCGTGCTGCTCCCCGTCTATGCCGCGGGGGAGAAGCCGATCGTAGGGGCTGAGTCTGCGGCCCTGGCCGAGAAGCTGAGGGAAAAAGGAGTGAAGGTGGAGTTGGCCTCTGGCATGGCCGAGGCCCGATCCCTTCTGGGGAAAATGTGGCAGGAGGGAGACCTGTTTCTTTTTATGGGGGCGGGGGACATTACCCAACTGGCCCGACGGGTCGCCCAAGAATCAGAACTCTTTCTCAAGATCCGTCGAGCGGCGGGAAAAGAAGCTGGGGTCAATTGGTATGAACCAATGAATAAGCATACGACCATTCGGATCGGTGGACCTGCCCAAGTTTGGTTCGAGCCGGAATCCGAGGATGATTTGGGTCGGGTGGTCCGTTTGTGCGATGAACAGAAAGTTCCCCTCACCGTGGTGGGACGTGGCAGCAACCTGCTGGTACGTGACGGAGGGATTCCAGGGGTGTGCGTGAATCTGGGAAGGCCCGGTATGAGCAAGATCGAGGCGATTGGGGGTAAAATCCGGGCCGGGGCGGGAGCGCGCTTGAAGCAGATCGTTTCGGCTGCCAAAGCAGCCGGGATCGGGGGATTGGAATTTATGGAGGGGATTCCGGGTGCGCTGGGAGGGGCCATGCGGATGAACGCTGGGGCGATGGAATCTTGGACCTTTGAAGTCGTTGAAAGCGTACGGGTGATGGATCGGACTGGGCAGGTGAAGGACGTCCCAGCCGAAGAATTCGAGGTGAAGTATCGAAAGGTACCGCGATTGACCAAGGATATTGCGGTGGGAGCGGTGCTGAAGGGATCGTCGGTGCAACCGGAAGAGATCGCGGAACGTCTGAAGAAATACAGCCGAAAGCGCTGGGACTCCCAGCCGGCGGCTCCCAGCGCGGGATGTATTTTTAAAAACGCGGAGACCATACCGGCGGGAAAGTTGATCGACGAATTGGGATTGAAGGATACAGCGGTGGGCGGTGCCAGAATTTCCCCCGTCCACGGGAACTTTATTGTGAACCAGGGCGGGGCCAAGGCTTCCGATGTTCTGGCCTTGATGGAAAAGGTCCGGGAACGTGCCAAAGCCGACCGGGGAATCGAACTGGAACCTGAAGTCATCGTGCTGGGGGAGGACGAATGAAACCGGAGAAGATGAAGGTCGCCGTCCTAGCGGGTGGAGTTTCCGGGGAGCGGGAAATTTCGCAAAAAAGCGGTGCGGCGGTGGCGAAGGCTTTACGTTCCGTGGGAGTGCGGGTGATCGAGGTGGATGTGAAAACCCCATCCG
>Ga0209598_10002317_pt1 | contig 14943 bp, 13 predicted proteins | sample M_140807_EF_Meta_FD_187317 | JGI IMG/M metagenome (GOLD analysis project Ga0209598, IMG submission 187317) | Freshwater microbial communities from Lake Montjoie, Canada to study carbon cycling - M_140807_EF_MetaG (SPAdes) (version 2) | ecosystem: Environmental > Aquatic > Freshwater > Lake... | reverse complement strand
AGTTTTCGCCTGCTCCGCCCCTCCACTGAATTGCTCCAACCTGCTCCAACTATGACCTCTCTCTTCACCCGTTGGATTCCCTCAATGACTCTGGCCGTCTGGAGTGCCGTACTCCTTGGGACGTACTTCACCGGTCGGCTGACTGCATTTTTGCACCCCTCATTCAGGCCGGGAGTCATGATTGCAGGCTTTGTACTCGCCGCCATCGCGCTGCTAATCGCGTCCAAACCGGTGCCGCCAGACTGCTGCGCAGATGCGACGTGCACCCATCCACTTTCCCGGTCAAAAAGCGGCCGCTGGTTGAGTTTTCTCATTTTAGTACTGCCGGTTAGCATCGCTGCATGGCTTTCACCCGAGCATTTCAGCAAACAGGCATTCGAACAGCGCGGGGTGATCACCGATGCTACCGGCCTTGGAGAACGCCAACCGCCCCGGGCAACGCCCCTCGCAAGCAAGTCGGCAACGCCCCTTGCTAGCTCCACCACCGACTCCACACCGGCTGCCCCCGTCCTAAACCAAGGCGCGGCCCCCGTTTCTCCATCCCCCGTGGTAAGCGCGACTCCTGCCGAACCAGTCCCAGCGGCGACGAACGACTCCTCCACTACCACAGGCGAGGCCGCCATTCCCGAATACCTCCAGAAAACACCTGAAGGCTTCGTAATTGTCGAAGTTCTGGACATGCTCTACGCCGTACAAGACTCCCAACTGCGCAAGGATTTCGAGGGGCGCACCGTCCAGTTAATCGCCCAGATGATGCCCCAAAAGGCTGCACCTGGCGGAGCAGAAAATCGCTTTAAAGCCGTGCGTATGTTCATGACTTGTTGTGCCGCCGACGCACGCCCCGTGGCGACCCTAGTAGAAACCTCTTCCCTGCCAGAACTGCCCGAAATGACTTGGGTGCGGATCGTCGGCAAGGCGACTTTTCCTGTAGAAAACGGCAAACGCGCGGCCATCATTCAGGCGACTTCGGTGGAGCAAACCAAGCCACCAGAGGAATCCATGCTGTTTTAGCAATCGCCGCGAGCCCGAAATCAGACGGGCAACGGCTGATGTTGCACATTCGACGATCACCGCAGAGAATCCACACACGATGTTCCCCGATATTGAACGCCTACTACTCCTCCAAGATCGCGACAAGAAAGCCCGCCAGTTCCGCACGGAGCTCAAGAATGTCCCCCTAGAACGAAAGGCTCTGGAAGGAAAACTCGCTTCTGCCCGCCAACAGGCAAGCGATTCCAAAGCCAAACAACGTGCTGCAGAAATAGAGCACGCTCGGCTCGAAACCGAAATACGCAGTCGACGTGAGCAGATTACAAAGTACGAGACGCAAAAGATGCAAACGCGCAAGAACGAGGAGTTCACCGCGTTGAATCATTCCATTGCACACGTCCAAAAAGAAATCGCGGGCTTGGAGGACCGCCAACTGGAGCTGATGGAAGTGCTCGAAGCGGCGAAGCCTGAAGTGGCGGCGGCAGAAAAAGCAGCGACCGATGCGGCGACTCTCGTGCAAGGCCAGATCGCCGACCTCGAAGCCAAGGATCAAAACCTCAAGCTTCAACTCACTGAGTTGGACAGCACGCGGTCCCAGTACACCGAAGGAATAGATGAAGATTTGCTGGATGATTACAACCGACTTTTTACCACCAAAAACGTGGCGGTTGTGGAGTTGCACAACGAAGTGTGCTCGGGCTGCCATATGAAAGTGACGGCCTCGACGGTTGCTGCGACCAAAGCGTCCAAATCAATTGTGCAATGCGAGCAGTGCAACCGCCTGTTGTACCCGAGCCGCAACTAACCATCTTCATCACCCCATGGTTCAAGTCGACGTCGTCTACCGGGGATCCCTGCGCACCGAAGCCACGCACGGTCCCTCCCACAGCTCCATTTTCACCGACGCACCCGTAGACAACTGCGGAAAAGGAGAGTTATTTTCGCCTACGGATCTGGTAGGCGCGGCGCTGGGTTCCTGTGTGCTCACGATTCTGGGGATTTACGCGCAAAAGCATCAGCTTTCCGTGGTCGGTGCCTCCGCCGTCGTGCAAAAGGAAATGACGGCCCAACCTGTTCGACGGATCGCCAAGTTGACGACGGAAATGCACATTCCACTTGCCGCGGACACTCCCCATCGAGGGGCGATTGAGCGCGCCATTTTAAGCTGCCCAGTCCATGCCAGCCTGCATCCTGAGATGGAAAAACCCATCCACTTTGTGTGGTCGGAAGCGCCCGCCGCTACCGACTCTTAGCCACCTTTTACGATGAAATTTGCCATCTGCAACGAGACATTCCAAGACTGGCCCTTTGAAAAAGCCTGCGCCTTTTCCCGCGCTTGCGGGTACACGGGAATGGAAATCGCGCCCTTCACCCTCGCCGACTACGCCACCGACGTTTCTGCGGCCCAAAGGGTGGCCATACGTAAAACTGCAGAAGACGCGGGGCTGGAAATTATCGGGCTACACTGGTTACTGGCAAAAACCGAAGGCTTCTATCTGACAACGCCCGATCCCGCGGTCCGCGCAACAACGGGGGCGTACCTTTGCGAGTTGGCTCGGATGTGTCGCGACTTTGGCGGCCACGTGATGGTGTTGGGCTCGCCCAAACAGCGCAACCTGCTCCCTGGCATCTCGCACGAGGAAGGAATGCGACTTGCAGCCGACACGCTACAAAAAGTGGTGCCGACGCTTGAAGAATGCGGGGTGACCATTGCCCTTGAACCACTAGGGCCAGAGGAGGGCGACTTTCTGAACACGGCCGATCTCGGGGTAGAGCTACTCCGACAGCTGGATTCCCCTCACATCAAACTCCACCTCGATGTGAAGGCAATGTCCACCGAACCGACGCCCGTCTGCGACATTATACGCAAACACGCCGCCTCCCTTGCACATTTTCACGCCAACGACCCCAACCGTCGAGGTCCAGGCATGGGAGAAGTCGATTTTAAACCGATCCTTCAAACCCTGCGTGACATCGATTACGCAGGCTGGGTCTCGGTAGAAGTTTTCGACTATACGCCCGGCCCTGAATGCCTCGCGCTGGACAGTATTCGCTACATGGAACGCTGCCTCGCCGCTCTTGGATAGCCCTCGACATTGGAGGCCTCGACTTGCCCTGCTCTCGGGGCTTGCGTGCAAATCCAGATGTCTTCCCAAAGGAGTCACCAACCGTATCCGAGCTGATTGCACGCTAAACAGTGCCAGACACTCCCCCAAGCCTCCCCATGAGCCACGCCATCCACTGGTTCCGCCGCGACTTGCGGCTCTCCGATAACACCGCCCTCAACGCTGCACTTGCCGCCCACGAGCAAGTGATTCCCTTGTATATCGCCAGTCTCTGGAAGAATGGCCATCAATGGACCGGCGCCCCTCGGCAACAATTTCTCGTGGAGTGCCTTCGCTCCCTGCACGAAGCACTTCTAAACGCGGGCAGCCAACTCATCATCAGAGAAGGAGATGCAGTTTCAGCAATTCTAAAACTAGTTCAGGAAACCGGCGCAAAAGCAGTCTATACCAACCGCGATCCGGATCCCTTTGGACAGGCGATCGAAGCACAATTAAAGGCGGCACTGGAGCCGTTGGGGGTGGCATTTTTCTGTTTCAAAGACCACGCGCTCCATGAACGAGACGAGGTTTTAACGGGCTCTGGCTCGGCCTTTAGAGTATTCACGCCGTACTCCAGAGCTTGGATAAAGCTGCCAAAGCCGCACCCTGGACCAACCGTGACTCAGCTCAAAGCGTTCGGACCCTTGGAATCGCTGCCCGTGCCGACGCTTGCCACTTGGAACCTGCAACCGGAGGACGTTCATCTTCCTGAAGCAGGAGAAGCTGCGGCACAAAAGCGGTTAAACAGCTTTGTCGAAAACGGTTTTCTCAAATACGCGCAAGCCCGCGATATTCCCTCGGAAGACGGCACTTCCCGTATTTCTCAAGACTTGCGCTTCGGGCTACTTTCCATTCGCGAAATATTCGCGGCGCTAGAAGTTGGCGCGCGCGGCGCCAAAGCGGATGAGGCGCGATCTGCCCAAGTGTACATTAACGAGCTTTGCTGGCGGGAATTTTACTTCCAAGTGCTTTGGAACAAGCCGGAGGTGCTGGATCTGGAATACAGTCCCGCCTATCGGGGCATGCCCTGGTCCCACGATACAGCCGCTTTCGACCTCTGGAGCGCGGGCCAAACCGGCTTCCCAATCGTTGATGCGGGCATGCGCCAGCTTTTCCAAACTGGGTTCATGCACAACCGCGTGCGGATGATCGTCGCGATGTTTCTTACCAAAGACCTTCATTTAGATTGGCGCATGGGCGAACGCTGGTTCATGCAACGACTTTTAGATGGAGAAATCGCTTCCAACAACGGCGGTTGGCAATGGAGCGCTGGTACGGGCACCGATGCTGCCCCCTATTTTCGCATTCAAAACCCGTGGACGCAGAGCCTGCGCTTTGACGCAACCGGCACTTACATCAAACGGTGGGTTCCGGAACTGGCGCACCTACCTGCGGCACTTCTGCACAAGCCACCCACCCCGGGCCTACGCTTAGCGGCCAATTATCCGCTGCCTATGGTGGATCACGCTCGGGAGCGGGATATTGCGCTTTTCACTTACAAGCGCCATTTAAGCTCCAGCCAAACGGCCGAGTAAGCCTAGGACAAACTCTGGCATCTCGATGCCGTTCGGGGCCGTTGTCTCGCCAGAAAAGATGAAACTGAACTGCCCAAAAACACGGCAGATTCACGGCCGGATATAAGTTTATCTAATTTATAAGGCGGTATCAGGCTTTAGACTATAGGTTTCGGAAACCCAGCAAAACGCCTCCAAAAGGGGGGCTCGAAGGAGCGAAGTACGTTCCAAGAATCTGCTGAGTGGGAAGCCGAGCGCGTCCTCCATCCTCCACTCCTCCAGCTTAGTGATCATTCGCTTCAATAAATTTTTACGCAACAGCAGTATACTCGCGCTCACGCTTCTGGCAGCGACCACACCGGCAGAGGCAGCCCACATGACGCTGCCTCCCTTCAGTCCGTTTGTTTCATTAAAAGACGCTAAGGAGCCGGTACAGAGCCCAGCCCCTAAAGAAGCAAAGCCGCCGGAAGTGATATTCTCTCGAACAGGGCCTTGGGGGCAGCTCGAGTACTTCGAGACCTTTATTCAAGCACCAGAGGACATTATTCTTGCAAACCAACCGCACTCGACAAGAACACGATGGTTTTTTGGCGGCATGGACGCGCAAGGCGTGAAAGATCTTCTTGTCGAACTCCACCTTCCCCGGGGGCTGGAGACTGCACTTTGTGCAGAAGACTCATGGCTCATTGAGCCCGACGGAATCAACCTGTACCCATCCTCCGCCCAAATACTGGAATTGCCGGAATCGTCCCGCGCCAAGCTTTACGCGACATTATCCCGTTGGGAACAAAACTTCTATCATCTTGAGCCGGAACTCATTTACACAGGCTCAGTGCGCTCTTGGTTCGAAGGGTTTGACGTGAGTGAAGCGGTTCTCTCCTTCACTGAAAAAGTGTCTTACAAGCTGGGATCAACTCTCCTTTTTGCCGACACGCCAGCGATGCTCGATTTTGCCGAAACAGAAAAAGAGCGGCTAGAAATTTTACGGGCTTTCAGCCGCACGCCGACTCTCATGGCAAAGGTGATCATTGAACCGGCGGCCAAAAAAGAAGCGGCAGAGTATTGGAGTAAACCCTTTAGCGCGCAGGATATTTTACCATTTCTGGATGCCGTACTGCGGCAAGAAAACTTAGCTCAGACCGACTTGCTCCACCTGCTGCCAGCCAATGTGCGCAAGATACTTTACACCTACCACAACCCGAAGACTTCTTTTTCCGGATACATGCCCGACTGTCACTGGACGGCCTTGAACTTTTTCAATGCCGAACCCTTTGAGCGACTTTGTGAACCAGCCAAGGCCACTTCTTATACACTCGCCAACTTTACCCCCGTTGCCCCCCCTTATGAACTGGGAGACGTTTTGTTTTTCACCGACACCCAAACTGGAGACGCCTACCACTCTTGTGCCTACATCGCCGATGATATCGTTTTTACCAAAAACGGCCGATCCCCGCTGCAACCCTGGGTGCTCATGAAGCTCGACAGCGTAAAAGCCCTGTACGATATGCATTTTCACACCAACATTACCGCCTACCGCCGCAAGCCGAGCACCTAACCGCGCCCGCGCCTGACGCCCGCGGAAAGGGTGCCTGTTTTTTGTGTGTCAGCAAGAGTTGCCCAACACGCTATTCATGGTTTAGAATCTCCATCGATGAAATTTAAAATTGGCATCGCAGCCCCCAGTTTCGCGCTCCTCCTTTGTGTGGGCTTCATCGGATGCGCCCAAAACGACGATTACATCCCCGCAAAACGTGCAGGCTTCCGGCCGCCGACTGGGCCCTCGGTTCCAGAAGATCTACCCCCAGTGGAAAGTGCCGCTGAGCCGCCGCAAGACTTCCAGTCCCAAGGTGACCTTGGCACTGCCTCGCGCAGACCCCCAGCCGAACCGCCTCAGGCTCCTACTCCCGCCCCTTATTTGCCCCCCACTCCACCACCGCAACCCCCTCCGGAACCGCCTAAAAAGGCAGCGTCCCCTGAGTACGCCAAAAAAGTTCCAGGAAAACCGGGCTGGATTCGTAGCCCCTACGACAACAAGATTCTCGACGCAACCGGCATCCCACCGGGCACAGAAGTCAAAGACCCGATTTCAGGTCGAATTATGTTAGTTCCCTAATTGCGTTCGCACCTGTAGTCACCCCGCACCCCTCTCACTCACCCCAAGTTTACTCCCTCGGCACTGCGGGCACTCCGCTCTGCCGAGGGTTTTTTCATGAACCGCATCGCGATTTTAGGTCCAGGGCTGCTAGGCGGTTCGGTGGCGTTGGCGTTGCGAAACGCGCCGGACACGGAAGTCCGCCTCTGGGCACGGCGCCCTGAAGCGGTCGAGCAAGCGCGTGCGCTGGAAATCGCTCCCATCGTCTCAAACACCCTCTCGGAAGTGATTCTCGGAGCGAACCTCGTGCTGTTGTGCGTTCCTGTGGGCGCCATGGAACCACTCGTTCATGAGCTACTTCCCTTCCTTGCTTCAGACGCCTTAGTCACAGACGTCGGCAGCGTCAAAACTCCTGTGTGCGCTGCTCTCAATCCTCTTCTAAAAAACCGAGCACTTTTCATTGGCAGCCATCCCATGGCTGGCTCCGAAAAAGCGGGCATCGCAGCCGCAAGGGCGGATTTGTTCCAAAACGCCGTGTGCATCCTCACTCCTGAGGAAGGCGTCACCAATCCTCGAGCGGAGTCCCTAGCACGCGCCTTCTGGGAAAAACTCGGCTGCCGACTGCGCACCCTGCCCCCGCCAGTTCACGACGAAGTCTGCGCGCTGATTAGCCACCTGCCGCATTTAACCGCCGCCGCACTTGTTAACACAGTGAGCAGCATCCTCCCAGAAGCCTTCGAGTTTTGTGGCCCCGGCTTCCGAGACACCACACGCGTCGCAGGCGGTTTGCCTGCGATGTGGTCCGAGATTCTGCAAAGTAACCGTGCTGCGGTTGCCGGAAGCCTACGTACGCTGATTGAAATTTTACAACATACCGCATCTGTGTTGGAAACGGGCGGCTCGACTTCAGAAATGCGCCTCGAAAAATTCCTAGCCGAAGCGAAAACCCAACGCGACGTTCTACAGTCCTGTACGGCGAAGCCACACGCGGAAGCGTAAACCCGCTTAACACCTCTAGACACCCCTTTTTACCTTATGGATTGGCACATACACAAAGCTCAAACCCTCCACTGCGAACTAGAGGTTCCGGGGGACAAAAGCATCTCCCATCGCGCTGTGATGCTTGCCTCTCTTGCGCAAGGTTCTTGCGTCATCCGTGGATTTCTTCCCGGCGAAGATTGCCTTTCTACAATGGAAGCCTTCCGCGCCCTCGGTGTGAAAATAGAGCGTCTGGCCCCCACCACGCTTGTTATTCACGGAACTTGCGGCAAATTTCGCGCCCCGGCCGGAGACTTGGACTGCGGCAATTCGGGCACCACGATGCGCCTGCTCTCCGGTTTACTCGCCGCGCAGCCCTTTGAAAGCCGTCTCGTGGGCGACGCCTCGCTCTCGAAGCGCCCGATGAAGCGCGTCATCGAACCTCTCGCTCGAATGGGCGCCCACATCGAAGCGGAAACCCTCCCGGACCGTCCGCCCCTGAGGGTGCACGGCGGTTCACTCAAGGCCATTGATTACGTCTCCCCTGTGGCGAGTGCCCAGGTGAAAAGCGCAATTCTGCTGGCGGGCCTGTTCGCAGAGGGCACCACCTCTGTAAGCGAGCCGAACCTCAGCCGCGATCACACGGAACGTATGTTCGAATACTTCGGCATCGCGGTGAAAAGGAGTGGCTTGCGGGCGAGTGTCGAGGGCGGACAGCGGCCCCAGCCCCGCGATTTCCGCGTCCCCGGCGACATTTCCAGCGCGGCGTTCTGGATTGTCGCGGCGGCGGTACGGCCCGGATGGAGATTACGCCTCAAGCAGGTTGGCCTTAATCCGAGCCGCACTGGGTTGCTGGGAATTTTAGCCCGTATGGGAGCGCGTGTTCGCGAATTTGAACACAGCAATCTGGGAGAACCCATCGGCACGTTGGAGATCGAGGGTGCCGCGCTCAAGGCCACCCGCATTGAGGGTAAGGAAATCCCCAACGTGATCGATGAACTCCCTATTCTCGCAGTCGCAGCGGCTCTGGCGGAGGGCACGACCATCATCGCCGATGCCGCAGAGTTGCGCGTCAAGGAAACTGATCGCTTGGCCGCCATCGCCTCGCACCTTAAAGCCATGGGAGTGAATGTAGTCGAACATCCTGATGGCCTCGAAATCACAGGTCGCAAATCGCTTCAAGGAGCGACCTTGGACAGCCTCGGCGATCACCGAATTGCTATGGCCTTTGCCATCGCTGGACTTTTCGCAGACTCTGAGACCGTCATCACCGGAACCGAATGCGTCAACACCTCGTATCCCGGCTTCTACGAAGTGCTTCAAAAGGTACTCGCACACCGACTCGGAGCCGACCCTCTGGTAATCAGTCAAGAACCTGAGGAGGCCGTCGAAGTTTAACACCCGCATCGGCTCCTGATTTTATCGTTCATGCAACATCACACAGTCATCGCCATTGACGGTCCGGCAGCCTCAGGCAAAAGCAGCGTCTCCAAAGCCCTCGCCTCACGACTCGGCTATCTCTACGTCAATACCGGCTCGATGTACCGCGCCGTGACCTGGCTCGCACTTCGCCTCGGCGTCGATGTCGGAGACGCAGCCGCCGTGGAGCACCTTATGCAGCAGGCCGCCTTCGAATGCGTGAAGGGAGACGGCTTTTCCTCCTTTCTCGTCAACGGCGAGGATCCCGCAGACGACCTAGTCAGTCCTGAAGTTAACGCCGCAGTCTCGCAAATTGCCACATTGCAAGAAGTACGCCGCCGCCTGGTGAGCTTGCAGCGCGACTGCGCCCTCCACCAGCCGCTGGTCATGGAAGGACGCGACATCGGGACCGTTGTTTTCCCCGAAACTCCCTACAAGTTTTACGTCGACGCTTCCGCCGAAGTTCGCGCCGCACGCCGAGCCGGACAAGGACTGGAGGATTCCGTCAACCAACGAGACGCCATGGACAAAGCACGGAAAGAGTCGCCCCTGCTGATCGCCCCCGATGCGCAACGCATAGACACTTCGCACATGAGCTTGAGCGAAGTCGTAGACGAAATTTTTTCGCGTTTGCAAGCTGCCGGAATTAGGCCGCCAACCGCTTAACCGTACCGCCAAAGGGCAAGTTCGCTCTCTTCCACACACGCCCCAGAATTATGGGACTCGTCTACCAAGCCACCTACTACATCACCCGCACGGTAGCGCACCTCTGCTTCGACTTCCGCGTTTACAACCGCGAAGCCATTCCCAAAGAGGGCGGTCTACTTCTGGCGATGAACCACCAAAGCTTCATCGATCCGCCGCTTGCAGGAATTGCGTGCGACCGAGAAGTTTGTTACCTCGCTCGCAAGTCCCTCTTCGACGTCCCAGTGCTCGGGCGACTGCTCCCGCCACTTCATGTCATCCCGTACGACCAATCCGGTTCGGACATCGGCGCACTCAAAACGATGATCCGCGTCGTCAAAAAGGGAGAGGCGGCGGTCATCTTCCCGGAAGGCACACGCACCTCCGATGGCGAGCTGCAACCTGCTCAGGCTGGAGTGGGAATGGTTGTCGCCAAAACACTCGCCCCAGTCGTTCCACTGCGCATCTTCGGAGCCTTCGATGCCTTTCCGCGCAACTCCAAAACGGTGCGATTCACTCCGGTAACACTGGTGGTGGGCGACGTGTTGCACTTCACAGCGAAAGACTGTGAAGGCGATCCTCGCGTTGTATACAAGCGAGTGAGCAACACCGTGATGGAGGCCATCGCCGCGTTGCGCTGTCCCCCTCGCAATTCTTGCGCTTGACGATTGCGTTTGAAGATCGCGGATGCGTGTAAGGATTACGTGCAAGAGGCCAGTCCCTTACAATCAGTAAAGGCGCGCAGGCTGCCCTGTACTTTCCAACACGGAATTCCACAATTCCCCCTGTGGATCCACCTTGCGACGCCCATTGGTCACCATATCTAGGGGCAAATGGACGAATGCCCCGTGCCAGCGGCCCACGAGCATCCCAGTTTTCCCAGCCATGGCCGCATGAACCGCGTGCTGTGCTAACTGTGAACAATACACGTTATCCTGTGCGTTGGCAGGAACACTGCGAATCATGTAGCTCGGATCTATGTACTTTACCGACGAGGCGATTCTGCGTTGACGGAAAGACTGGGTGATTTTGTCGCGTAAAAACAGCCCGATATCCCCGTAAACTTTGTTGCCGCTGGCATCCGTGGCGCTGGAATGCGGCACAAGATGCTGCCCCGCTCCCTCGGAAACGACCACCACAGCACTGCGCCGCTTTGCCACCCGGTAATGCAGCGCCTCAATCAACCCGCCGGACCCCTCCAACTCGAAATGGACCTCGGGAATCAGCACAAAATCCACATTGCTCCCCGCCAAGGCCGCATAACACGCGATGAACCCGGAATCGCGCCCCATCAACTTCAACAACCCTATCCCGTTGATCGCCCCAGTTGCCTCCACGTAAGCCGAGCGCACCGCTTGAACGGCCATCGCAAACGCCGTTTCAAAGCCGAAGCTCTTGTCCAAATACATGATATCGTTGTCGATAGTCTTCGGAATCCCCACGACCGCCTTCCTCAACCCCCGGCTCTTACATTCAGCCGACAAGGCAGAAGCACCTCGCAACGTCCCATCCCCTCCCACAACAAACAAAATGTCGACGTCCATCTCCTCGAGCAAATCCACCATTTCCCCAATATCCTGCTGACCGCGGGAAGTTCCCAATATCGAACCGCCAAAGTTATGAATCTGCGACACGGATTCCGGACGCAATGTCATGGGCGTCAGACCATACCGTGAAATCATCCCCTCATACCCGTAACGGAACCCAAAAGTACGAGTCACCCCGTACCGCGTGTGGCACTGGGTCACGATTCCACGCACGATGTCATTGAGCCCGGGGCACAACCCTCCGCAAGTGACTACCGCGGCGGTTGTTTTACTCGGATCAAAGAAGAGATTCTCCCTCGGGCCGGCGAGTTCGAAGCCAATTTCGCTATTGTTCTGTGCCCCAGAAGTGGCCGGGCTACCTTCATTACGCAGATGGTCAAACAGAACACGTTCGGAGTCAGAGCGGAAGGTGACCTCGAAAGATGAATGAGTCAGGGGGGAAACGAAGGAGCACTCGCCAAGGTTTTGAATGTTCGTTTCCATGAGTAGGCTATCATTCAAACTTATTGGAGTGGCATACAGACAAGCAAAAGGTGAGAAAGCGAAAGGTTTTTTTTCGTTTGCACAGTTAACGATCAAGAAACTCCTGACGCACTCAGCTTTATCACCTGTCACACTCCAATCGTCTTTTGATCCCCATACCTTCAGCCCTATTTCGCGAACTCACGTCTACAACGGGCTTTTTTCAGGAGGCCTCGTCGCCTTAGCAATTCGAACATTGGCGGGAATCCTCTGCTGGCGCTTGTGCCGGATTTTAAACTTGTTTTACGTCAATCGCTCAACTAAGCAATTTCGACACTCAGTTCCCCCTCGTTTAAAAAAAACAGACTCATAAGAAGAGTTAAATACGCAGTCGTTATTTCGTCGGAAGCTTTTCATGCTTAGGGCGGTTTCCCTCGGAAATCAACTTTAGGCTTCATAGTACCTGAAGCGTCCTCAGAAAGCTCACTGATCAAGGTCTGTTTTAAAGGTTTGAGAACTAGAGGTTCCGCGTCCTCAGAAATTTCCCGCCAGAACACCCCACCGCCCTATGAACTTTAATTGTCCCACGTGTACCATGCAGCTCATGGCCGAGCCCCAGATGGCCGGACAGATCGTCAAATGCCCGAGTTGTGACACCCGACTCCAAATTCCAAACGTCCTCGAAGAAGATCACCTCGAAAATGAGGCGGGGGAAGGGGCCCATCATGAGCGGTCCACAAGATTGGTGTGGAAAGAGCAGGATCCAACCAACCCCAACGGGATGCACAGCTTTGGGATCGGGATGGGAATCACGCTCATCTGGTTTGCAATCATCTACTTTTTCAAGGCTCCGCCGGACAAAGTATCCAGCCAATTCACCACGGGAGAAATTCTCGCAAACTTGTTCTATAAACACTTCGAAGTCAGTTTTGCCAACACGCTTTTCTTTGCGTGGGCAGCGGCAATTCTGTATCTCAAAATGCTCAAACTCAATCACCAGAAGCGAGCCATGCTACTGGATGTGCTCCCCCGAGCGTTGGGTAATGAGATTAACGCAAGCAACGTAAGCACCTTCATCGACCACGTCTACGGCCTCCCAGAACGCTTGCGGGATAGCCTCATGGTCAACCGCATACGCAAAGCGCTGGAGTTTTTCGAGGTCCGCCAAAACGTGGCGGATGTCAGCATGCTCATGGCTAGCCAGTCCGCGATTGACGGCTCCCGAATCATGGGCAGTTACATTATCGTGCGGGCGTTTCTTTGGGCAATTCCGCTTCTGGGGTTCATTGGCACTGTGATAGGTCTCTCAGGAGCCATTAGCGGCATGAGCTTTTCCAACGTGGAGGACGTAAGCAAAATTGTAGGCTCCATTAACAACGTGACCAGCGGTCTAGGCACGGCCTTCGACGCCACCTTGCTGGGGTTGATTTTCGCCGTATTTCTGAACTTCCCCCTCAACTCGCTCGCCAAGCATGAGGAGGAGGCGCTTAACGATATTGATGCCTATTGTAACGAAGTGCTGCTCCCCCGACTCGCGGACGGAGCCGCCGCCAAAAAGGAGCATGCCGACTCGGATTTACAAAGTCTAGGTGCGGTGGCGGACGCCGTTGTCCATGCGCTTACTGGGGCTCAGCAAGAGTTTTTAACACATTTAAACACCCTCTCGGAGAAAATGTTAACTTACGCTGACAATCTCGAAGGTCGCAACGAACAATACCAACAGGCGGCAGTCCAGCACTTGGCCGAGCAGATGAGCGCTCTAGACGTGCGTGCACAGGAACACATGGACTTAGTGCGGCACCATCAGGAGTCTGCTCTACAACACTTCACTGAGAGTTTGACTCATTTAGAGCAGTCTTCCACTGGTGTTTACGAAACCATCGCAAACGGACAAAATACTGTCCTCACAGAGTTCTCGCAGAAGCTTGGGGCGCTTTCCACTGGCATGGAATCCAGCCTGAAAACTTCCTCGGAAACGACCCAGCGCGCGGTGTCTGGTTTAGGCGAGCATCTAGCCAAAATCGAAGCGGTTTCCAAAGACTATCAACAAACAGTGAAAGCCGCGCAGGCGGAATCCGTAAAGCTCTTCGCCGAAAAAGTGACTTCCCTGTCCGAGGGGGTGGAAAAGTCCATTAGCGCTTCACTCGAATTGACCCAGAAGACTGTCTCGAGCTTGGATTCAGGCATTCGCAGCCTGAACACAATCCTAGAACAACTCGGCTCCAAACAAGTTGTGGTTCAACAAGTAGAGAAAAAGGGCTGGTTCAGTCGGGGTTAATCCGGCTCGACTTCCCGCTTTTCGATTACCGCTAGGCTGAACTTTTCATGAATAAAAGACCAAGGCATCGCAGTGACGAGATCCTGATGATCCCGTTCCTCGACATCCTTTGTTCCTTAATCGGGGTACTGGTACTCATCATTGTGGTGTTGGTCATTGCTCAAACCCAGCGCATCAACGGGCGCACCCGGGAAGATGTCCAGCGCGCGGAGGAGCACCTACGATTGCTCAAAGCCCAAAAAGCGATTGAGGCTAAATATGCTGGACTGGCAGAAAAACTGCAAAAGCTCAAAGAACTCCAGCAAGAGCGTAGCGCGAAACAGCAGGATGCGGACAAGCTCAAGGATCTCCTCACTAACTCCGAAGCGAACAGGGAAAAGAACAAAGACTCAGCCAGCAAACTGCAGAAGGAGTTGGAGGATTTGATGGTCGAGATCCGCGGATTGACGGCCCAAGAGCCGGATTTAAGGAAAAAAGTTCAGGAGTTGTTGGCTGAAATCGCGAAAATTCAACCCCCTGAGAAAAAGGATGCGCCCGTGGTAGTCAATCCCGGCGGCTCTGGATTGGCACCTGAGACGAAGGTGTTTTTCGTGGACGCCTCGGGGGACAAACTGACATTTTTTTGGAACGAGAAGGATAGGTCGGTGGTGAGCGCAGTCCCCGAAGTCATTGTTGCAGACGTGGCGTTTAACTCATTTCTCGAAGCGGTGAAAAAGGTTCCCCAGAGTAAGATTATCTTCTTACTACGCGACGACGGCATGCGGGCCTACAACTTAGGCGCAGGTTGGGCCCAGTCCAAATACGCCTACAAGGTGGAGCAGATTGGCAAGCTGCCTGTTCCGGGCCGGGGCGACTTGGATATGCGCTTGTTTGG
>Ga0209598_10002316_pt1 | contig 14944 bp, 2 predicted proteins | sample M_140807_EF_Meta_FD_187317 | JGI IMG/M metagenome (GOLD analysis project Ga0209598, IMG submission 187317) | Freshwater microbial communities from Lake Montjoie, Canada to study carbon cycling - M_140807_EF_MetaG (SPAdes) (version 2) | ecosystem: Environmental > Aquatic > Freshwater > Lake... | reverse complement strand
CTGCAGGGCGCACCAGAGCATCAGGTAGAGGCCCAACACCATCAGGAAGCGGCCATTGCTGCGCACGCGGCGCAGCTGGCGGCGGGTGGAGCCGCTTTCCAGCTGGGGTTGGCTGGCCAGGCGGGCGGCCGGGGAGATGCCCCAGGCGCACAGCAGGGTGCAAACGGCGATGACGGTGCCGGAAAGAAGGCCGAGGCGCAGGTAGTTACCGGCGATGTGGTGGTCCTTCAGCAGGATGCCGCCGAGCACGATGCCAATCAGGCTGGCGATGATCGAGCCGGTGAAGCGGCTGGTGTTGAGCTGGGTGCGCAGCGTGGTGCTTTCGGTGAGTTCGGCCGGCAGGGCCGAATAGGGCAGGTTCACGCAGGTGTAGAGGCTGTTGGCGACCACCGAGATCGCCACAAACACCCAGAACTTCACCCAGATGCCGCCGGGGGGCAGCCACCACATCGCCGCCATCGCCGCCCCCAGCGGCACGGCGCTGGCAAAGATCCAGGGCAGGCGCGGGCCCCAGCGGGTCTGGGTGTGATCGCTCAGCCAACCCACGACCGGGTCGTTCATGGCATCCCAGAGCCGGGCCACCATCAGCACCAGCCCCGCCATCCAGGCCGGCAGCCCGGCGGCCGACGTGTAGAAGATGAACAGGTAGAAGCCGATCAGGGAGGCGGCCATGCCGGTGCCGGCGTCACCGAGGCCGTAGGAGAGGAGGAGACGGCGGCGTTGGGCCTTGGGCAGCAGGTCGGGGTCGGTGGGGCGCAGCGCCGAGGCGGGGGTGGCGCTGGCAAGCGCGGCGGGGGAGCTCAAAGGCTGTGGCCTTGGGTACGCCATAATGGATCAGCTTGGTGGCTTGCCGCCAGGTTGACCAGCCGGCTTGATGCCATTGGCCTCAGCTTGGTGGCTGCAACATCTTTAGGAATTCAGCGGCGAACATTCGCTGATCTGGTTCATTCCTTGAGGTTGAAGATTCGCCGGGTTGGTGATTGCGCGGGCGTAGTTTAGTGGTAAAACCTCAGCCTTCCAAGCTGATGATGCGGGTTCGATTCCCGCCGCCCGCTTTCGGTTCAGGATGGATCTTGCAATCGTTTCCCCCAAGTTCCAGGTCGTGATTCCCAAGCGGGTCCGCGATCAGTTTGGCCTCAGCCCTGGCCAGACCCTTCAGGTGATCGCCTTGCCGGGGCGCATTGCGTTGGTGCCCACCCAGGCGCCTGGGGCTCTGCGTGGTTTTCTGCAGGGCAAGAACACCTTTCAGCGTGAGGGAGATCGTCTGTGACGGTCAAGCGGGTGTGGTGGATTCCTCGGGATGGATTGAAGTCTTCACCAATGGTGCGCATGCCGAACAGTTTGTTGCCCTGATGGCCGCAGAACGCACCCTTGTGGTGCCCATCGCTGACGTGGAATGGCTCGATTCCAGCCCGGCCCCGTGAAGGCCCGCACCGTTTCCCCGGCGATGCGGGTGAGATCATAGTGTCTGTGGCTTCGCGGCGCTTGGAGCTCTTCCGTGAACAATCTTTCCGATTAAACCAGCTCTTTCAGGGATATGGCTGCTCCCCCGTGTAAGCCCCGCTGCCACATGAGTGGCAGCGGGGTACATACCACATTGGATACAGCCTGCCCTTGAGTGAGTAGGGAAATTGACGTAGTGAGGACTCACTCGTTTGTTGACAAGCGCGCTGTGTTGTCCTAACAATGGCCCTACAAGCAATGTCCCAGCTTCGCCATGGTTAGCCTCGCAAGCCTCGTGGGTGATATCAACCTGGCCACTCCAGGGTCCAATCCCCGCGGGTTTGTTGTTTTTGCAGGCTGCCTTTTCTTTGTTGATGAGCTCTCCGGCCAGCCTCCCCAGCTGTGGCGGGCCAACCCGGGCACGGGTGTGGTGGAGCTGGTGGAAACCGCTGTCGGGGCGGGTCCCTTCTACCCCGAGGCACTGGTGGTGGTGGGCAGCCGTCTCTTCGTGCGCGCCAATGAATCGGCCTCGGGCTGGAGTCTCTTCCAGATCGATGCGGCCCCCGGATCCCTGCTCACCCGGGTGGCGGGCACGGTGGGTGTGGATCCTGCCGGGCTCACCGCCCTTGGCGGCCAGCTCTATTACAGCGCCTACACCACCGATGCCAGCGGCAACGGCATCGGCCGGGAGCTGGTGCGGCTTGACCTCCAGTCCGGCCAGATCTCTACGTTTGACCTTAACCCCGGTGGCGGCTCGAGCAACCCCCGCTCGCTCACCACGTTGAACGGGCGCCTGTTCTTCCTGGCCGATGGGGCCGGCACGGGCGCCGAGCTCTGGGGCTTCAACCCCGCCACCGACACCGCCCCCCAGCTGTTGCGGGACATCTTGCCCGGTGGCAACGGTTCCTCCATCGCCAACCTCACCGCCAGCGGCGGCAAGCTTTACTTCACCGCCAGCGACGGCAGCACCGACGAGGAGCTGTGGGTGAGCAACGGCACCCCCGGCGGCACTACCCGGGTGGCCGACATCAACCAGAACACCTACGGCTCCGATCCCCAGCCGGTGGTGAGCAGCGGCGGCAAGCTCTTTTTCACCGCCTACACCGATGCCAGCGGTTGGGAGCTCCACCGGCTGGATCCCGCAACCGGCAGTGTGCAGAAGCTGGAGATCCGCTCCGGCAGCAATGGATCGGAACCCGGCGGCAATGGCGGCGGCTTCGCCGATCTCAACGGCACACTCTATTTCAGCGCCTACGACGACAGAAACGGTTTTTGGCAGCTCTGGCGCGTACACCCCGATGGCACCCTCCAACTGCTCCCCCTCGGTCCGGGTCAGTCAGCGCCCCAGGCCCTCACGGTGGTGGGGAATAACCTGTACTTCGCCGCCACTGGTTCCACCAACCGCGGCATCGATCTAAGCCGCAGCTTTGCGATCGGTGGCGAAGCGGTGACCCTTAGCTTTGATTTGATCGCCTTGGGCGCCTGGGAAGGGGAATCGATATCGGTCTACATCGACGGAGAAAAAATCCTAGACGTCAGAAATCCCAGCGACACCAGCGCATCAACGACGGGCACTTCTGGTCTCTACGGCTGGTCGTTGACGGAGCTCAACAGATCCACAGCGACTGGAGAGCTATCGGTTGCTGGAGGCTTTGTTAATGGCTCCCTCAGTTCCACAGATGCCGACAACCCTACGAGAATAGGAAAATTTAAGGACGACTATGTGCTCACTGGCGTTACGCCTGGTGTTCCGGTTACGTTGGCACTTGACGCAGGATTTGATGCTTATCTGCAAGTGATTGATGCAGCAACGGGCGGCATCGTTGCGCAAGACGACGACTCAGGTGAAGGCCTGAATTCGTTGCTGACGTTTACCCCTGTAGCGGGAGTAAGTTATCTTGCCAGGGCGACAAGTTATGGAGGTGGTACCACTGGCGCTTATCGCCTCGCCTCGGGATCTTCCATCGGAAATGCAAATTCAGTCTATCGCGTTAGCCTTTCTGTACCAGCAAACCGCCCCAATATCCGACTTGGATTTAGCTCCAATCTCAATGAGAGTTTGGCCAACGAAAGTTACGGCCTCCGCAACCTCGAGATCCGCTCCACCGCTAATCCCAGTCAGATCCGTCTGAGCGATCCCGGCACCGATCCCACCCCCTGGACTGGAGGTTTGAGCGCCAGTACCCCTACCCTGGGATCCTTCATTGGTAGCTATGGGTTCGGCTCCAGCCCCTCGGTGGGCCGCGAGCTCTGGCGCATCGACACCACCACCGGCGAGCCGGTGCCGATCGACATCAACCCCGGGGTCGCCAACTCGGATCCCTTGGGTTTCTTCAATGTGGGCGGGAAGCTGTATTTCACAGCAAACACCCCCGGCGTCGGCCATGAGTTGTGGACCCTGGATCCGGCCGACAACGTCCCCCACCTGGTGGCCGACGTCAACCCTGGTGCGGGGGGGAGCCGGGGGGCGTATGGCAATAACGCTGTGGTGGCCGCCGCCGGACGTCTTTACTACACAGCGGACGGCCCCCAGGGCCGTGAGCTCTACATGGTGTCGCCTGGCATCGCCGGGGCCCAACTGATTGATCTCAATCTCGGCGCGGGCTCCTCTTCGCCGGAATTATTCACCGTCATCGGCGATCGGCTGTTCTTCAAGGCCTATGACGGCAGCAGCTGGGGCCTGTATGCCACCAGTGTCGCCACCGGCGTGCCCACCCGCCTAACCATCCCGGGTCTAGCCAGCTACGCCAATTACATCGATTCCCTGTTTGGCCTCGGCAATCGTTTGTATTTCCGCTCGAGTTATTACAACGACAGCTTCAGTGTCTACCAACCTCTCTACACCATAGAAGCTGCCACAGGAGTGGTGAGTGCTGTCAGCGGTGTGAGTTCTGTGAACGGGCTGGTCGCTTTCAATGGACAGGCCTATTTCAAGGCCTACTCCACAACGGAGAATGCGGGATATGAGCTGTTTGCCCTTGCTCCGGGTGATGCATCCCAGACGCCAAAGCTTCTGGATTTGGCGCCAGGCGCTGCTGGTTCAAACATCAGCGTGCTGTCGGCCGGCCCGGATGCCCTCTACGCCGTGGCCTATGGGCGACCCCAAGAGGATCTGAGCCGCACCTTCAGCCTGGGCGGTCAGGCTGTCACCCTCAGCTTTGATTTTGTCAGGCTGGATAGCTGGGATGGTGAAGAGCTGCGTCTGTATCTCGATGGCCAACTGGTCTTCTCCCAGCCATTCGTCTATTACGGCAACAACGATCTTCGCACGGGCAGCGCTGAAGGCTATGACTGGTCGATCACGCCGATCAGCGTTGTTGATCAGTTTGGTGGCTCTTATGGTTACTACTTCCCAGATCAGCTGTTCCGGATCAGTGTATCCATCCCGGCGGGGCATGCCAGCATCCGTCTTGGTTTGGGCTCCACACTCAACGAAGCTCTGGAAAATGAAAGCTACGGCATCCGTAATCTGGAGATCCGCCCGGTGGCCAATCCCGCCCAGCTGCTGCTGAGCGATTCTGGTGCCGATCCCAGCCTCTGGCGCGGTGGCCGCTCGGCCAGCAGTTCAGCGCTCGGCACATTTCTCGGTGTTTATGGTGTTACGAATGAGTGGAATCTCTGGCGGCTCGATCCCACTGAATTGAACCGCACGATGCGGCCCCTGCTGCCAGCCTCCGCGCCCAATAAAGACTCGGTTCGCAACCTGTTCACCGTTGGCGGCACCGTTTACTTTAGCTACGACGATGGCGTGAATGGCCGTGAGCTCTGGCAGAGCGACGGCACCGCCGCCGGCACCCGACTCGCCGCCGACATCAACGGCCGCACTCTGCCGGCTTCCCCCCGGCTGCTCACCGATGTGAATGGCAAGCTCTATTTCACCGCCGATAACGGCGTGGATGGTCGTGGTCTTTATGAGCTCAATTCCGCCACCGGTCAGGTGCAGCGCCTGGTGGTGCCCGGGCTCTCCGGCGGTTATGAGGCTTACATTGATGGGCTGGTGAATGCCAACGGACGGCTTTATTTCCGCAGCTCTTACTTCAACAACAACTTCAGTGTGTACCGGCCGCTTTATACCCTTGATCCCGGCACAGGGGCCATCAGCCAGGTGGCTGGTTTGCAGCATGTGGATGGCATCAGGTATCTCGGCGGCCAGCTCTTCTTCACAGCCTATTCCTCCACAACCCAGGAGGGCTATGAGCTCTATCGGATTGCCGATGGCTCTGCCCAGCCCGTATTGATTGATGTCAATCCCGGCAGTGGCTCCTCTAGTGCCCAGGAGTTGGTAGGGGCCGGAGGTGTGCTTTATTTCACGGCCGAGCGGGCTGGCATTGGCCGTGAGCTCTTTCGCCTTGATGCCAGCTTTAATGCCGTTCCGGTGCGTGACATCTGGCCGGGTGCCAATGGTGCCAATCCCCGCTCCCTTTTTGCCGTAGGCAGCAGCCTGTATTTCGTTGCCGACGATGGCTTCCACGGCGCCGAACTATGGCAAACCGATGGCACCGAAGCGGGCACACGCCTCGCCCGCGACATCAACAACCTCACCCTCGATGCCAGCCCAGGCGGTTTGCTGGATGTCAACGGCATCCTCTACTTCATCGCCACCGATGGCGCCCTGGGCCGCGGGCTCTACCGCATTGATCCGGCCTCAGGAACGCCCCAGCGGCTCACCGTGCCAGGCCTCACCGGGGGTTTTGAAGCCTACATTGACGGGCTGGTCAATGCTAACGGGCGGCTCTACTTCCGCAGCTCCTATTACAACAACGACTTCAGTCGGTACCGGCCGCTTTTCACGCTGGATCCGGCCACGGGAGTGATCAGCCAGGTGAGTGGGTTTGACTATGTTGATAATATCAAATATTACGGAGGTCAGCTTTATTTTACGGCCTATTCCCCCACCCATCAGGAGGGGTATGAGTTGTTCCGTATCCCTGATGGCGAGGTCCTGCCGCGGCTGATTGATGTCAACCCGGGCAGTGGTGGCTCCTCGCCGAGCCAATTGGTGATCAATGACGGAACCTTGTATTTTGCGGCCTCAACAGATCTCGTGGGTCGTGAGCTGTTCCGGCTCAACTCGAATTTTGAACCCTTAAATATCGGCAATCTTTCCCGTCTTGGTAGCAACGAACTGCGAAATGTTGTTTCTGTGGGCGGCGCGCTCTACTTCACTGAATACAGCGCGATTCTTCCCGCTGGGCCCGGTCAGGATGTCAGTCGTTCGTTTGCCCTGAATGGTGAAGCCACCACGATCAGTTTCGACCTGCAGCGGAACGATACGTGGGATGGTGAGGTGTTCACCGTTTATCTGGATGATGCCCCACTTTTCGGCCAGCGTTTTTATCACTATTCGGGTACAACCGCCGTTTCCGGAGTTGCCAATGGCATCAGCTGGTCGCTGACGCCCACCTCCAGTTGGTCGGAGCAATATGGTGCGAATTGGGGTTATTACCCTAGCTACGATCAGCGCTTCCGGGTTCAGCTCCAGTTGCCGGCCGGCCGCTCCAGCGTGAAGCTGGGCTTCTCCTCCAGCCTTGATGAGGCCAGCGGCAACGAGAGCTATTTCATTGACAACCTGGAGATTCGCGGGGCGAGCAATGCCCTGATTGCATCCGACACCTTTGACAGTGTGGGCTCCTGGAACGGTGGAGTGGTGAGCACGGATCCGCTGGCGGGATCCGTGCTTGGCCCCTATGCCGTCCCCGCTTCCTATGTCGATAACTGGCGGCTCTGGAAGGTGAACCCGGCCACCCAAAAACCGGAGCCCATCACGAGCCCCACCCTCAGCGGCGATTCCGCTTACTACTTCGACAACTTCGTTGGCCTTGGAAACAAGGTGTTCTTCCGCTACCCCGGCTTTGATGGCAGTGTCTCTTACCCCTTGTATGCCATTGATCCCGCCACCGGTGTGGCCACCAGGGTGGCAGGGTTGCGCGATGTGGCCAGCCTTCGGGTAGCCGGCGGTGCCCTGTATGCGGCCGCCACCTATGCCGATCAAGGCGGTCGCCTGGTGAAGATCGACGCCAGCGCCTCAGTCACCCCCATGGATCTCCAGGGGGGCTATGACGTGGCCTCGCTCACGGCTGTGGGCAACACCCTCTATTTCACCGCCTACGCCTACGGCACCAACGGCGAGTGGCTGGGCCGTGAGCTCTGGAAAATCGATCCGGTGAGTGGCAGCCCCCGGGTGCTTGATTTGCGGCCCGGATACAACAGTTCTTTCCCCCGCGATCTGGTGGACGTGCAGGGCACGCTCTACTTCATTGCTGGGCGGGAGGAGAGCGGCGTCTGGATCGGTGAGGAGCTCTACCGGATCGATCCGATCACCGATCAGTTGGAGTTGCTGGGTGACATCTACAGCGGTGCTGGAAGCTCCAGTCCGGCGGGCCTCACCCTCAGCAACGGCCGGCTTTATTTTGCCGCCACCGACATCACCCACGGCCGCGAGCTCTGGCGGGTGCAGGTGAGCGCCGGCGGCAGTGGCATCGAGGTGAGCCGCAGCCTGCCGGAAGACAGCACCCTCGCCTTCGCGGCCGACGATTTCGCCACCCCCTTTGCCGCCGGTGGCGGCGGCACACTCCAGTTCATTCGCATCCTCAGCCTGCCCCTCAACGGCCAGTTGCGGCTCGGCGGTGTGGCCTGCACCATCAACCAGACGATTGCCGTCGGCAGCCTCGGCCAGCTCCGCTTCGTGCCCGAGGCCGACTACAACGGCTCAGCCGCCTTCAACTGGACCGGCAGCAACGGCGGCAGTTTCGCCAGCCAGCCCTCGCTGGTGAATCTCACCGTGACACCGGTGGCCGATGCCCCCCGCCTGCAGCAGCCGCTGGTGAGCCGGAGCATCTACAGCAACCGCACGGACGGCTACACCTTTGATCTCAACACCTTCCGCGACCCCGACCTTGGTCAGGCTCTGAGCTACAGCGCCACCCTCGCCGATGGCAGCCCCCTGCCGGCCTGGATCAGCCTCAATGGCCGCAGCTTCAGCTTCAATCCGCCCTCTGCCGCCGCAGGCACCTATTCCATCCGCGTGGTCGCCACCGACCCCGACGGCCTCTCCAGCCTTGCGGCTGCGGATTCCGGTGCTGTCTTCAACTTGGAGGTTGTGAACGCTCCACCCCAAGGGATCAGTCTTTCCCAGAGCAATACCAACGAAAACAGTCCAAACGGCACGGTCGTGGGCAACTTCACCGTGAGCGATCCAAATACCAATGACAGCCAGACGCTGATCCTGCTGGATTCCGCTGCTGGTCGTTTCACCCTCAGCGGCACTTCGGCAACGGGGTACAGCCTGGTTGTGGCCGATGGCACCCGCCTTGACTTCGAGGCCGCCCCTACGCATCAGATTCGGGTGCGCGCCACCGATATCAGCGGCCTTTCGGTGGAGCAGACCTTCACCATCAGTCTCAACAATGTCGTTGATTCCGCCGCCGGCAACCTCACCTTCTCGGCCGCCAATTTTTCCGTTCGGGAGGATGGCCAGCCGGTGGTGGCGGTCACCGTCAATCGCCTGGGTGGTGTGGAAGGCAGCGTTAGCGCCACGGTGCTGCTCACTCCCGGCACGGCCACCTATCCGGCCGACTACGGCCTCGAACAGCTCACGGTGCTGTTCGCCAACGGCGAAACCAGTCGCACCGTGGCGATCCCCATCGCCAACGACGCCCTCATCGAAGGGGATCAGACCCTCACCCTCACCCTCACCAATCCCACCGGCGGCGCCGGCCTCACCGGCCAGCTGACCGCCACCCTCACGATCATCGACAACGACTTCCCGGCGATCCCAACGCCCACGGTCACGCCGCAGATCACCAACGACAGCACTCCGGTGATCAGTGGCACGGCCACTGTGGCCTCCGCCAACCAGTTCGGCGTCGCTGTCAATGGCCGCACCTACACCCTCGGCAGTTCGCCTGAGTTGGTGCTCACCGGTACCAACTGGAGCCTGGCGATTCCCAGCGCCCAAGCCCTCGGCGATGGCCTCTACAACGTGGTGGCCACGGTGCAGGATCCCAACGGCACCAGCGTCAGCGACAGCACAACAGCTGAGTTGAGGGTCGACACCGTCGCGCCCGTCACCACGGTGACCAGCGGTCCCAGCCCGCTCTACTTCCCCCTGCTCCAGGGCCGCAGCGAGGCCGCTTCCCTGCTGCAGATCACCTGTGGCGGCGCCAGCTGGAGCCTCACCGTGCCCGCCGATGGCCTCTGGCAGCTGAATACCTCCACCGCCCCCACCAGCGGCAGTTTCGCTCCGAACCGCGATGGCGCCAATCCGCTCAGCATCACCGCCACGGATCCTGCCGGCAATAGCAGCCTGTTCAGCGGCCAGCTCACGATCCGCTATCCCTACCCCGACCTGCAGATCAGCAGCGCCAGCCTCAGCGGTGGTTCCGCCCTCGACACGGTCGCTCTCACCTACACCGGCCTCAATGCTCCCCCCAGCGGCCCTGTCCTCGCGGGCCATAGCGCCGGCGGCAACTGGATCGACCGCTTCTTCCTTTCCCCTGATCCCGTTTACGGCAACGGCAACGACCTGGCCATCGGCCCGGTTCTGGTGGCGCCGGCCAGCGGCCGGGGCCTGGCCATCAGCGGCCCCCTGTCTTCCGGATCGACCTATGCCAACACCGTCAACGTTCAGCTGCCCGAATACCCCGGCAGCTACTACCTGATCGCTGTCACCGACGCCGATCGAACCCTGGCGGAGGGCGCCAGCGAGGCCAACAACGTGTTCATCAGCGCTGCACCAATCAGCGTGACGCCGATTTATACCGCCAGCGTTTCATCTGCCACCACCAACCTCAACGCCGGCCAGAGCATCAGCCTCAGCGGCCAGTTGGTCCTAGGTGCCAGCGGCGTGGGCGTGGCCGGAAAGCCCGTCACCGTGGTGTTTGTCAACCAGACCACCGGCCAGCAGTTTGAGCGCCAGCTCACTTCCGGCACGGCCGGTAGCTTCAGCCTCACCTTCACTCCCACCGTGGAGCAGGCCGGCGCCTACAGCGTGGCCGCCCGCTACAGCCAGAACCCCTCGGAAGACACCCTCGCGAACGGCTCCTTCGTGCCGGAAGACAGCTTCCGCGTGCAGGGTCTGGCCGTGATACCCGGTGCGCCGATCTACGCCTCGGTGGCGGAAGCCGCCACCTTCACGGGCAACATCTCCTTCCGCAACACAGGCCCCGATCCCCTCACAACCAGCGGCCTCAGCGTCAGCGGCGCCCCCGCCGGCTGGAGCGTCAACCTCGGCAGCCTGCCGGCCACCCTCGCCGCCGGTGCCACCACCAGCGTGGCTTACAGCCTGCAGGCGCCTGATGCCACCGTTCTCTTCGACGCCTTCGATGTGGTGGCTACCGCCGCCGCCAGCGGCCAGCCTTCCCTCACCGCCAGTCAACCCTTCGCGGTCACGATCCTGCCCAACCGGCCGGTGCTTGGCGTCGCCGCTGCCCAGCGCTCCGCCGCCATGCTGCTCGGCCAACGGACCCTCCATGAGGTCACCGTCACCAACACGGGCAACGCCGCCACCGGCGCTCTCAACGTGGTGCTGCCCGCCGGTGCGCCCTGGTTGTCGCTCTATGGCCCCGCCACCCTGATGCCGCTTCAGCCCGGCACCTCCGCCAACATCCTGCTGGCGCTTGATCCACCCCCAACTCTGAGCCTGGCCAACTACCAGGTGCAGATCGGCTTCCTCGATGAAAGCCACCCGGCCGACAGCCTGGTGGTGCCCTTCAGCTTCCGCGCCACCTCCTCCGCCACTGGTTCGGTGGATGTGTCCGTCTACGACGACTTCAGCAACGGCCCTGGCAACCCCACCGTGAGAAACGTGGGCGTGCGGTTGTTTGACCGGGTTAGTGACACGTTGCTGCAGACGATTAATGATGCCGATGGTCGCTTCTCCTTCCTCAATCTGCCGGTGGGTGATTATGCGATTGAGGTGCGCGCCGATGGTCACAGCAGCAGCTGGCAGACCTTCCATGTCGATCCTGCCGATCAGGAGCAGGTGGATGTCTTCCTGCCCAGCGAAGTGGTGCGCTATTCCTGGGTGGTGGTGCCCACCACCGTTCAGGACCGTTACCTGATCACCCTCGAGGCCACCTTCCAGACCGAGGTGCCGATTCCGGTGGTCACGATCACCCCCTCACCGGTCGATCTGCGCAGTCTCGATCTGATTGGTCAGAGCCTGGTGGTGCCGCTCACGCTGACCAACCATGGTCTGGTGGCTGCAAGGGATCTTTCTTTCCAGGCGCCGGTCGATCCCAATTTCACGTTCACCATTCTCGATCCCCTGGCCGGCGAGACGATTGCCGCGGAGTCGTCGCTGGTGGTGGATTTGCGCATCGAGCGGGTCGCCGATGTCCCGCCTAGCTGCGTCGGTGTGGAGCTCGGCAACCTGTTCTGGGATTACGGCACCTTCCTGCCCAACAAGGTGGCGCCGATCACGGTGGAGAAAGTCACCCCCCTGCCCTTCCTGATCGATGCCGACTGCCCCCTGCCGACGCTGCTGATCGGCGGCGGCGGCGGCGGTGGCGGCGGTGGTGGCGGCGGTGGTGGTGGTTTCCCATCCATCGGCGAGGTGGCCATGATTGCTCCTTCGCCGGTTCCCCTGCCCTACGTCACCGCCCGGGTCAAGATCCGCATCAACCAGGACATGGTGCTTTCCCGGGATGCCTTTGAGGGCACGTTCGTGCTCGAAAACCTCGATCCTTCCATTGATCTCTCCTCCATCGACATCGATCTGGAGATCTACGACGAGAACGACAATCTGGTCACCGATCGCTTTGCGATCACCGCACCCACTCTCTCTGGCTTCGGGGGAGCGCTCGATGGCACCGGCAGTCTCGCCGCCGCCACCAGCGGTACTGCCGTCTACAGCATCCTTGCCAAAGACACCGCCGCTCCGATCGAGCCCACCCGCTATTCCATCGGTGGCCGCGTCGCCTACTCCCGCGCTGATGGCAGTGTCAATTTCAACCTCGCGCCGGCGGCGATCACCGTCCTGCCCCAGCCCGTGCTCGCTCTGGATTACTTCCTGCAGCGCGATGTCTTCTCCGACGATCCTTTCACAAGCCCCCTGAAGGAGGCTTCCCAGCCCTATGTGCTCGGCCTCCTCGCCCACAACCGCGGCTATGGCGTTGCCAACGACCTGGCCATCACCTCCGCCCAGCCCGAAATCATCGAGAACGAACTCGGCCTCAAGATCGGTTTCGAGCTGATCGGAGCCGCCGTTAATGACAGCCCCGTTCTTCCCTCCCTCTCCATCGACCTCGGTGATCTGGCGGCCCACAGCACCAGTGAGGCCCATTGGTTGATGACCTCCACCCTCCAGGGGCGCTTCATCGACTACAAGGCCACCTTTGAATACATCAATGGCCTCGGCCTCAAGGACGTTCCCGGTCTCTCCCAGCTCACAGCGGTCAACCTCCATGAGCTCACCCGCCGCGTGCGCGACCACCGCCTCGGTGCCGACACCCGCCACGACTATCTCGTCAATTCCAACCCCCCCGTCGTCGGCCAGGACAACACCGGCAAGGATCTCCTCGCCGATACCCTCTACCTCAGTAACGACACCACGGAACCGGTCACGGCTCTGGTGCCCGGCACCCCAGGGCTGGCCATCTCCGCCATTAACCCCGCCGGTGAGGCCAGCCTCAGCGTCAACGCCGCCAGCGGTTGGACCTATCTGCGAGTGATTGAGCCCTCCGCCGGCATCCGCCCCATCACCGCCGTGCGCCGCGCTGATGGCTCCCTGATCAGTGCTGATAACTATTGGGTGACCGATCGCACCTTCCCGGAGAACGGCCGCCCCACCTACGAAAGCAGCCTCCACATCCTCGATTTCAACGCAACCGGCGGCCCGGCCACTTACACCGTGGCCTTCGGGGCGGCCACGGGCAACACCGCCCCCACTGTGGTGGTCACCATCGCTGATCAGAAGGCTAAGGAAACCGTCCCCTTCTTCTTCATCGTTCCCAGCAGCTCCTTCCTGGACATCGACGCCGGGGACACCCTGTCCTATTCCGCCACCCTGGCATCGGGGGGTGTCCTCCCCTCCTGGCTGACCTTTAACCCCACCACCCGTACCTTCGCTGGAACCCCGGCGGCCGCTGATGTCACCACCCTCGCGGTGCGTGTCACCGCCACGGATCGGGCAGGTCTGAGCGTCAGCGACACTTTCTCGCTCTTGGTGGAACCGGCCAATTACGCCCCGGTGATCGCCACCCCCATCCCCGACGTCACGATCAGCACCGGTACCCCCTGGACCTACAGCCTGCCGGCGGGCACCTTCACCGATCCTGATCCTGCCGACACCCTCAGCCTCACAGCCACCAAGGCCGACGGAACCCCGCTGCCCGCCTGGCTTGCTTTCAACCCGGCCACTCGCACCTTCTCCGGCACCCCCGCTGATGTTGATGCCGCCAACCTCTCCCTGCGGGTCACGGCCACCGATCCCGCCGGTGCCAGCGTCAGCGACACCTTTGTGCTCACCGTGAGCGACACCAGCGGCCCGGTGATCACCACCATCACCCTGGTGGGTACCCAGCTGCAGCTGAAGTTCTCCGAACCCATCATCACCACCGGCCTCACCGCCGCACGCTTCTCCGCCACCGTGGCCGGTGTGGCCCGCTCGGTGGCCTCCTTTGCGGCCGTGGCCGGGGATCCCACACGCCTCAACCTCACGCTTTCCGGTGCCGCACCCACCAGCAGCCAGGCGGTGAGCCTGCTCTACACCGATCCGGCCGGCAACGATCTCACCGGAGTGGTGCAGGACGCCAGCGGCAACGACATGGCAAGCATCACCGCCCCGGGTCGGAATGTGGACACCTTCTCCAGCGCAGCCAGCATCGCCACCCTCGCCAGCAGCTACACCAACCTCCTCCTCACCGGCACCGCCGCCACGGGCACCGGCAACGCCAGCAACAACCGCATCCGGGTGAACCAGGCCGCCGTTGCCAACGTGCTCACCGGCGGTGATGGCATCGACGACATGGACGGTGGTGATGGCAGCGATATCTACATGATCGCCACGAGCACCGATCACAGCGCCGCCGAGATCAACGACAGCGGCGCCAGCGGCAGCGATGAGCTGCGTTTCGCCTCAACGACCGCCGGCCAGACCCTCACGGTGTTCGCTGGTGACATCGGCCTGGAGTCGGTGACCATCGGCACCGGCGTTGCAGCTGCACCTGTGCTCACCGGCATCACGGCCCTGAGCATCAACGCCGCCGCCGCACCCAATGGCCTCAGCATCAGCGGAAACGCCGGGATCAACACCCTCACCGGCACCGGCTTCGTGGACATCCTCACCGGCAACGGCGGGATCGACGTGATGAATGGCGGCAACGATGGCGACCTCTACCTCGTGACGACCAGCGCCGACCACAGCGCCGCCGAGATCAACGACAGCGGCGCCAGCGGCAGCGATGAGCTCCGCTTCGCTTCAACGACCGCCAACCAGATCCTCACGGTGTTCGCCGGTGACATCGGGCTGGAGTCGGTGACGATCGGCACCGGCGTTGCT
>Ga0209598_10002312_pt1 | contig 14954 bp, 16 predicted proteins | sample M_140807_EF_Meta_FD_187317 | JGI IMG/M metagenome (GOLD analysis project Ga0209598, IMG submission 187317) | Freshwater microbial communities from Lake Montjoie, Canada to study carbon cycling - M_140807_EF_MetaG (SPAdes) (version 2) | ecosystem: Environmental > Aquatic > Freshwater > Lake... | reverse complement strand
GGCCCTGGGGATGGCGGCTAGGCACCCAAGGTTGCGACTGGCCGGTTGACGTAACGCGTCATTTGTTCAACCTTGGATCCATGCCATTCGAGAAACCGGAGGCCCCGCCAGATGGGGACAGCGAGGAACCTGCGTTATCGCTTTACAGGGATCGGCGTACGCGTCAATTCGCTTGAATAGCAATTGCTTTGAGGTCCTCCATGCCGACCGCTCAGGGCAGTGCAGCATTCGTATTAACGACAAAATGCGCATTTGCTTTGAATGGCCGGAGACCGCGCGACGGCCTTGCAACATTGAAATTGTCATTGATTATCACTAAACGAGTCAAACCCATGACTAAGGCACCAAAACGTCCTGTCAATCCAATTCATCCCGGTGCTGTTCTTGCTGATGAATTGAGCGAGTTGAACATCACACAAGCGGAGTTTGCAAGGCAGATTGGCGTCCAGCCCAATCGGATTTCCCAGCTCATCGCCGGTAAACGTGCCATGACTGCTGAAACGGCACTGCGTCTTCAGGAGCGGTTAGGTGTTGAAGCTGTCTTCTGGATGAATCTGCAAAGTATCTATGAACTTGATATCGCCACTGAGAAATATGGTGAGGAAATTAAGAGGACTTCTCAAAATGGATATCAAGCACTGTCCGTTGCCTGAGATGGTCTACTTGGCCTTGTAAGCACGTCTCTAACGCAGGCGGATGCCCCGATTTCGGTAGGTGGGTGGACCCCGGATTCAGGCCCATAGGCCACCTGCACCCCACAACACCGCCATGCCTGACCACAACCGCCCCCTGGCCGTCGTCCTGCTGGCCGCCATGTTCTGTCTTGACTTCTCGAAGAATCTTCTGATGCTTCGGCCGCGGCTCTCTTTTGATTCCACTGACATACCAGATGTTCGCCAGTGGGTAGACACGGCGGCTGCTGCCATTGGTGGCCTTGACCTCCAACATCATCTCCAGTCCGTCCGCCGTGGCAGGGCGATCCGGCACCGGCCTGAGGGAGGCGACCAGATTGAGGCTGGCTGATCGCTCAGTTGATGGCGAGGCTTCGGGGGCAGGGCCGCTGGGGCAGGGGCCTGCATTGGCTGTTGAAGGCGCCGAGCAGGCTGCTGTAGCCCCGCTCCGGTGGTGGCATTTGATTGAGCTTGGCCAGCAGGGCCGGATCCGGCACCGCGCCCCTGACCAGGGCGGCCATGTCGCCCGCCCCGCAGGAGGGGGTGGCTGTGGCCCCCAAGCCGGTGAGCAGGGCATAGCCTCGCTGGCTGGCCGTGCCCACCGTCTCGCGATAGCGATCGCCATAGGCCGCACGGGCGGCGAACAGCAGGGGGGTGGCATCCCAGGACGCCTGGCGGGCAGGACTGGCACCGAGCAGCACTCCTCCCTGACAGGTGGCTTGCAGCGTGCGCAACGCAAGGGATGCCGCGCCATCCGCCGCCATTGGCAGCAGCCGTTCTGCCAGGCCGATGGCGATCCAGTAGGACACCAGCAAGCGACCCTGAGACGACGGAGCTTTGCCGTAGGCATCCGCCAGCAGATCCTGATCCAGCACCACCTCATCGCTGCTGGCGCAGTAAGCGGCCGTGGCGGCCGGGCGGGGGGGTGGCGCCTTGGGGTTACAGGTGCCTGCCACCGAGGCCCCCGGCTGCAGCAGCCGCACCCGGGGGAACGGCAGGGCGGCGGTGGTGGGATCAGCGGCCCAGGCCTGGCGCAGCTGGCCGGTGGCGGCCTTCACGGCCAGGCCCAGTTCCTGAGCGCTGGCGGCAGCAGGCGCGGCACCAGCGACCGGCGCCAAAAGCAGGGCCAGCACCGCCACCTGCAGGGGGAGCGCGGCGGGGCGAGGGCGAATCAGTGGTACGGCCATGGGGGGCACGACTGTATGAAGACAGTCTGGGGTGCCGCCGCGGCCTGGGCCGCGGGCCTGGAGGCGGCTCACCACCCGGGCAGCGCCCGCCATTCGCCGCTGAGCTGAAAGGCGCCCCACACCCGGATGTCGTTGTAGGTGGAGATTTTGTTGTTGCGAAACTCGCTCTGGGTGTGGCGCAAGGCATCGGCGCGGCCTTCACCGGCCTTGAGCCGGCTGTAAAAGTGCTCCATGAAGGTGATGGTGTGGCCGTCGTCCACCTTCCAGAGGCTGAGCAGGCTGGAGCGGGCCCCCGCCACCGCCAGCGAACGCTGCAACCCGTACACCCCCTCGCCGCGGCGCATCGCGCCCAGGGCGGTTTCACAGGCCGAAAGGGTCACCAGTTCGGTGCCATCGAGATCCATCGCGGTGGCCTCCGCCGCCGTCAGATAGCCGTCATCGCTGGGATTGGCAGCGGGGCGGTTGGCGCCGGCGAACACCAGGCCGCTGCGCTGCAGCGGGTCTTCCCCGGCGGGAGTGGGGGATGGGGCCGCATCAAGAGCTGCGCTGTCGCTGGTCGGAGGCGGATCCGCCAGGAAGAAACCATGGGTGGCGATGTGCAGGATCCGCGGCGCCTTCTGGGCCAGCACCACAGAGGCGGTGGCGGCCGGGCCGCTGATCACCGCGCTGCCCCCCAGCAGCGGCATCAGTTGTCGCGCCTCCTGCTCCGTGCCCGCCAAGAGGGGCCAACGGGTGAGGCCGAGCTCGCCGGGGGTGCGCTGCTGGCCGCCGCGGAGCTGACCGGCGGCTGCTGGGTTGGTGGACTGGGTGAAGCCAGGCCCTGCGGCGCTCGAGGCGCCAGCGGCAGGTCGGGCCGCGTTGAAGTCCGGGTTGGCGATCAACACCGCCGGCCCGCTCGCCCTGGCGGGTTGCTGCAGCCGCAGCAGATCGCGGCCGGTGGTGAGTAGCCGCAGCGCCATCGCATCCCCCAGCGTCTGGCCATCGGCCGCCGCCACCGGCAACGCCGCAAACGGCAGGCGGTGGAGCTCCCCATCCGGCGAGACGAACAGCTCCCGCACCCCCGCCAGCTCCCGTTGCAACGGCGCCAGCACCAGCCGGCTCACCGCCGCCAACTTCTGGGGCGCTTGGGCCTGGCGGTTGGGATCGGCGCTGGCGGCCACCGCCTCAGCCACCGCCGCATCGATCGGCGCCGCCTCCCCCAGCCCGATGGCGCGGATCGTGCCGTCGGGCCGCAGCAGCAGGGCGAGATAGCGGGGAGGCCCGAACTGTCCCGAGCTGACGTTGAAGAAGCGGTAGCGCTGGAACTCCACCAATGCCGAACCAGGCGACAACAGCCGCGCGATCTGCTGCGGCTCCACGAGCCGCGGCTGGATCTGGGGCAGCTGGCGGTAGAGCGCCTGCTCCAGCTGCTCCTTGCGCACCAGCAAGGGGGCCTCTTGTTCGGGTTTGAGGGTGGTGTTGGCCAGCTGGGTGGTCACCTCCGTGAGCTGCTCGAACAGCGCCCGATGGGGTCCGCTGCGGGCCAGCAGCACCTGACTGCGCTGAATGTCCTGCAGCAGGCCCTGGCGATTCAGCCGCGTGAATAGGGCCAAGGCCGCTCCCTGGTCGCCCTGCTGCGCCAGAGAGAAGGGAATTTGCCAGCGAATACCGAACGTTTCCACCAGGGCCAGCCGCCGCGCCTCGGGCAGCAGGGGCAGTTGGGCCTGGAGGTAGGTGACATCCGTACTGACTGCTTCCTTAAGAAGTGGCAGGGCGGCGCTGGGGTTGGCCAGTTGCAGCTGCAGCATGGCCAGGTGGGTGGCGTAACGGGCCAGATTCGCCTGGGCGGCCGGGGTGAGCTTCGCCCGCTCGCGAACGATCCTGACGGCTTCCGCCGTGGGGGCCAGAGCCTCCTGTTGGCGACCAGCCTTGCGGTACTCGTTGCCCAGGTTGAACAGGGCTTTGGCCAGATTGCCAAGCAAGGCCGGGTTGGTCTTCGCCAACTCGCGATTGATTTTCACCGCTTCTTCCGTGGCAGCCAGCGCCTCCTGGCCGCGGCCCATTTTGCTATAGATCATGCCCTGTTTTGTCAGCGAATTGGCCAGATCAGCGGGGGATGCTGGGTTGGTCTTCGCCCGCTCGCGACGGATTGTCACCGCTTCTTCCGTTGCGGCCAGAGCCTCCTGGCGGCGACCCAATGTGGTCAAGACCATGCTTTGGTTGTTCAGGGCCCTTGCCAGAACTCCGGCGGATGCCGAGTTAGACTGGGGCAGCGATCGACTGATTTGCACGGCTTCTGCCGTGGCGGCCATAGCCGCGTTTCGGTGACCCAGATTGCTGTTGACGATGCCAAGATTGGTCAGGGAATTGGCCAGTGCTTTCAGGAAGGCGGGGTTGGTCTTCGCCAGTTCACGATAGATTTTGACCGCTTCCTCCGTAGCGGCCAGGGCCTCCTGGCCGCGGCCCAGATTGTCGTATTTGATGCTGAGGTGATAAAGGGATTCGGCCAGTGCATCAAGCAAGACCGGGGTGGTGTTGGTCTTTGCTAGCTCGCGGTAGATCTTGACGGCTTCTTCCGTGGCGGCCAGGGCCTCCTGGCGGCGGCCCAGATTGCTATATCGATCGCCCAGGTTGGTCAGCGCCCTGGCCAGAAACCGCCGTGTTTCTGGCTGGCTGCCCTCCAGCTGCCGCAGGATGCTGACGGCCTCCTCGGTTGGTGCCAGTGCCTCCTGCTGCAGCCCCCTTTCGCTGAGATAGCGCCCCAAGTTGAACAGGGCCCGCGCCCGAAACCCATCAAGCGCCGGGCGATTGGCTTGCACCCAGACCATCACCTGCTGCTGCAGCCGCAGGGCTTCTGCCGAATCACCCTTGGCTGAGGCTGCCTTGGCAGCTTCAGACCACCCTTGCACCTCCGCGGGAATCCCTGGTCTCACCTGGGCAAGCCGGCCGGCATCCGGCCGGATGCCCGGCGGGGGCACCCGCACCAGCGCCCCTGCCGGCAGGGCAACCAGGATCACCATGGGGGCACAAAGGAGTCGGACTGCGCTGTCGCTTTGGAACCGGCGAGCCAGGGCAGCGCCCATGGCCCGAATGAAGACCCTGTAGGACATGGAGTCTCGTGTCACTTCCAAAGCTTTTGGTGCCGTGATGGATCAACGGGCCTGGGTGAATCGCCTGATCCTTAGCGGGCCGCGTTAATCCCCAGCTGCACTTCGGCGATGGCCTGATCAATCAGCCCGATGGCGTTGACACGGTGGCCGGACTTGCCGTTGGCAGCAGCCTGTAGGGATGCCTTGGCCGCCTGCAGCTGGCTGAGGGCGTTGTGCATGTTGGGCTGATCGGCCCGAACCATGGCTGGGTAGAGCAGGCTACCGGCAAGAACGACGGGGCCTAGGGCGAGAGAGATGCGGCGGTTCATGGATTCAGAACGGGTTTGATACGGAGAATGCCGGGTCGATCGCTCTTGCCCTGCCAGGCTGGAGAAGGGATTCGACCCATCTTACCTGGTTCCCAATTCCTAACGGAAAGGGGCTGGTAACACCCTGCCTATCAGGCTTTGCCCTCGCGCCATTGCCTTCGCGCCATTGCCCAAGACTGCACCCTAAAGGCAGAATACAGTGTTTTGTAGATCTGATGCTTGCGCCAGCGGCGATGCCTGCGCCTCAGGTTGGCCCAGGGCTACAGCAGTCGATTCCAGCGGACCCATTCTCCCGGATCTTGATGAAGTTGAAGCCGTCAGCATTCACTCGGCCCTAGTCAGTGGGCCCCAGACCCTGCTGTTCATCGACTCCATGCTGGCCGCCATCCCGCGCAGCTAATCCGCGAATGCGCCGAGTGATATCGAGACCACCGCCTCCTAGCCGGATCGATCCGACACGCTACCTGTAGCGTCGTTATTGACCCTGGCAAGGAGGGGTCGCCCCCACCGACGATCGTCCTTCGCCCAGGGCTTCCGCATGACCGGGATCGAGGCCATTGTTCTCAATGCCCGCCGCTGAGGGAGCGATCTTGCCCGCCCCGAAGTCCATCAGCGCCCCGGAGTCCATCAGCAAAGTCGGCCCCCTGCAGCCGGCAGTGATGATCGTGGTTGGCGCGGGTTGGGAGGCGTTCGATCAAGGCTTCTCGCTGCTTGCGTTTCTCCAGCTCGCGGCTCACGGACCCTTTCGTGGTCGCATCGCTGCCGGCTGGCTCCGCAGCTGGCCGGGTCCGTTGCCGTGGACGTGCTGCCCCGCAAAGGAGGGGATCCGCTGCCGTATCTGCTGGCAGGGGCGCGCGGTGGGCTCTAGGTTGAATGTCTCGCAGGTCTAGATCAGGCCATGGGGGGCCGGCATGGCATCTAAGTTCCACTTGAGTCCCTGCTGGAACTTCCTCACCGGTGTACGGCCGCCTCCATCCGCTACCCCCCCGCCCTCGTGACCTTGCTTCCCGTATTCAAGGGCCCAGATCCTCAGCATCACGCGCGACCACGCGCGGTGGGCCCATCGATCCCATCGGCCGGCAGCCAATTCGACCACGAGATTGACATTATCCAGGAATTTGCATGACCTAATGATAGATATCAATAGCTTACGGCATTATTAGTTAATTCTGCCGATCCTGATTCTCAAGCTTTTTAACTTCCAAGATGCCAAGTCCATCCCGCGCAATAAGTAACCTTAAGGGACAGCCCATGTTCCAAATATTCACTCGTTGCAAGGAATTAGAGCTAGCCGGCAAGAGAATACGCCACTTTGAGCTTGGAGATCCTAATTTCGCAACTTCGCAATCCATAACAGAAGCCGCTGTTACGGCGCTAAGGGATGGAAAGACCCATTATGTTTCCTCAAGAGGCGACAATGATTTACTAGAAGCGATACAGATTGCCACCAGTCATTCACGCCAATTTACTCCGCAAAAGTCTCAAATTACCGTGACACCGGGAGCCAATGCCGGCATCTTCTATGCATTAAAAGCCATCTGTGATCCTGGTGATGAAATTCTTATTCCTAACCCATATTTTCCAACATACATTGCAGCAGCACATCTAGCAGGGGCAGAAGTTCGCCTTTATCCGCTAAGCGCCTTCAATCAGTTTAGACCATGCGCCACAGAGTTAAGAAGCTTAGTCGGGAGTAGAACAAAGGCGATTCTTATTAATTCACCTTCAAACCCTACCGGAGCAGTTTTCGACGAATCGACAGTCGAATTTATTTATAAACTTGCGGCAGAGTACGATCTGTATGTTATATCCGATGACGTTTACGCCCGTATGATTTTTGACAAATCATCTAAATTTTACACACCAGCGACTATTGATCAATGCAAAGAAAGAACTGTGATTATCAATGGGTTCAGCAAAACTTTCGCGATGACTGGCTGGAGGATAGGAGCCGTCATTGCCCCACCTGATCTTTCAGAAAGAATTGCAGTGATTTCGGAGTCAATCGTTTCCTGTGTACCTGGATTTATTCAATCTGCCGCAAGGCAGGCACTCTTGGCACCTTTAAGTGAAACTTCAGAAATGTATGCAGCCTATAGAAGTAGGCAGCTTGCACTAACTCTCGAATTCAGTAAAGTTGAAGGGATAGAATGTAGCCTTCCTCAAGGCTCGATGTACGTCTTTCCTTCGATCCATAGAATCAGCCGTTCTTCAGAGTCCTTTGCCATGCATTTGCTTTCGGAAACAGGAGTGGCTTGCGTTCCTGGATCATACTTCGGCAGCCAAGGAAAAGGACACCTCCGCTTCAGCTGTGCGGGAGAAGATAGGGATATTGATGGCCTCTCCTTTCTCATTCAGCAAGCAATCACTAGCTATCAGGGTAATTAGTAATGAACGTTTCAGAACATCTGACAGAATTTGTCTCAAGGCATCTTAAGTGCAATCACATATTTACCCTGACAGGTGGTGGAGCAATGTTCTTGAATGATGCATTTGGAAATTCTCCCTCTCTGAAAGCTATCTACTGCCATCATGAGCAGGCTGCAGCCATGGCGGCAGTTGGATATGCAAAAATCAATTCTATTGGAGTTTGTGTTACTACGACAGGCTGCGGAGCAACCAATGCCCTAACAGGACTTCTTGATGCATGGCAAGATAATGTTCCCGTTCTTTTTATTTCCGGTCAAGTTAAGCTAAGAGAGACATCTTATCTTTCAAGTGCACATCTTAGAGGCTTTGGAATACAGGAGTTTAATATTATCCCCGTTGTCCAGTCCTTCACAAAAGCGAGCTACTTCATTGATAGTCTCGATACTTATTTTAGGGTTTTAAGAACGCTTCAGAGTGATCTTTTTGAGGGTAGGCCTGGACCCGTATGGATAGATATCCCAATGGATATTCAAAGTAAATTAATCTCAAGCGATTTAAAGCACGATTTAGACGCCGAACTTGATATCTCCCCTGGTAAACAGCTATCACTAAAAGCCGATGACCAAAGCATTTCATTGCTTGGCAAATTCATTGCCGAAGCTAAGCGTCCTGTTTTTCTTGCTGGTAATGGTTTGCGTCTTTCTCAGCAAGGCGATGGAATCAGCCAGCTAGAAAAGCTTGCTTTAGAGCTTTCTATCCCAACGGTAACTACTTATTTGGGTGCTGATTTTTTCGAAGCTAATAACCCCGTCTATTTTGGCGTTGTTGGCATAAAAGCGGCAAGAATAGCCAATCTTATCGTGCACAATTCTGATCTATTAATTTGTATTGGAACAAGATTGGCCACTTCTGTCATTGGTTTTGAATACGGGAAATTTGCTCCCAAGGCAAAAATAATAGTCATTGATATAGATGGGGAAGAGCATAAAAAGGCTACGATCAAGCCAAAGCTAATCATTAAGTCTGACGCAGTCAATGCGTTGAACAGCATGGCTTCAGTGCTTCAGGGATTAGATTTTTCAAAATGGCTATCATCCTGCCAAGCAGCATACAATCTGCTTCCCATTCAAGAACAGTTTAGCCCGGAAGGATCCATCAGCATTTATGATGCCGTTTCTTCTATTTGTAAAGCAGCTGAGCCAAGAGATATTGTTGTCAGTGATGCGGGAAGTGCCTATTATGTCACGTCGATAATGTTTAGGCGCTATCAGGCCCAGCGCTATATTACATCGGGCGCCCAAGCTGACATGGGATTTGGCGTTCCTGCTGGAATAGGTTGTTCTTTTGTGGCCTGTTCAAATTCAAGGACGCACGTACTGACAGGAGATGGATCTTTTCAGCTTAATATCCAAGAACTTCAGACAGTAGCGAACTACAGGCCGAATCTGTCAATTTATGTTCTTAATAATAATGGATACCTTTCTATTCGTGCAACCCAAAAGTCCTTTTTCCCTGGACGTGAATGTGGTACCGACTCAACGAATGGGGTTTCACTTCCTGTGATTGAAAAGATTGCTTTAGCCTATGGAATTGCCCATGTTAAATTCGACAGTCAAACAGCATTGGATTCTTATTTGACTTCAAGCAAGGGGATGAGGGGTCCGATCATTATAGAGATTATTTGTCCGGAAAATGAGTTGATTATACCCAGGACTGTTACGGTTAAGGATGATCAAGGCCAGCTCATGTCTGCTTCCCTAGGGACCATGGCGCCATTGTTGACTCAAGAAACGGTCAATGAACTGAATAGTCTTGGCTTTGCTCTGGAGTCATGATTGATGCTCATCATTGTGGCTGACAAGCTTCTCCTCGTTGCTGCCCGATGGCTCGTAACTCCCGACGTAGTGATGCCGCTGCCATCTGACCGGATCGCTCCGGCACGCTACCTGTAGCGTCGTTATAGACCTTGGCACGGAGGGTTCGCCGCAGGATCCGCCCACTTCGACCATCGTTGTTCGCCCTGCAGATGGACAAGGCGAACAACGTTTTATTCGTCCAACAGGCTCGCTTCGCCCAGGGCCTCCGACGGGCCGGGATCTAGGACGTTGTTGAGATCGCCATCATCAAAGACGCCCAGTTCCGGCATCGCCTCCTGGTTCTGTGTCTGGGCAGGCGGGGAGAGGCTTGGGCTGGACGGATCGGTGGCTGCTCCTGGTGGGGTCGCTTGCATGCCGCAGCCTGTCAGGCCAGCCCAGGAGATCCAGGTCGCGATCAGCAGCAGCGTTCGCGGCAACGAGGGCAAGAATGGGGCGTCCCGACAGATGTTGATTGGCCAATCCTAGGGATGCTCCGGATACCTCAAATCGGTCGCCGTGGCCCTGCCTCCGTCGCTGTGGCCTCAACCAGCGTCAAGGGCTCTGGGGGGCGCGGCAGCGGCGGCAACCGCAAACTGCTGAGAGTCGACAAGGCCACCAGCAGGGCCGAACACCAGAGGCAGGCCACCATGCCGCCCTTGAGATACACCCAACCCGACAGCAGGGTGCCCAGCAGCCGGCCGGCCGCATTGGCCATGTAATAAAAGCCCACGTTCAGGCTCACCGATTCGGTGTCGGTATATGCCAGGACCAGATAACTGTGGATTGAGGATGTCATCGCAAACACCACACCGAAGACCGCCAATCCCACCCCAATCGTGATGCCCGGATTGCCGCCTGCCCGCCCCAATGCGATCGCGATCAGGGCCGGAATCGCCGTGAGCAGGGCACTCCAGAACTGGATGGCGCTTGGGCCCGGCGGGGCGCCCTGGCCCCAGGCGCGTCGCAGGGTGGGAGCCGCCGCCTGCACGATGCCGTAGCCGATCACCCACAGCCCCAGGAAGCCGCCCACCTCCCAGAAGCGCCAGCCCAGGCGGGCCTCCAGAAACACCGGCAGGGCCACCACAAACCACACGTCCCGGGCGCCAAACAGAAAGAAGCGGGCCAACGAGAGGATGTTGATGCCCTCGCTCTTGGCCCAGAGCGCCCCAAAACCCGGTTTTTGTTTCATCTTGCCGATGTCGCCCGGCAGCGCCAGGGTGCCGGCCAGGGCCACCGCCAGGCCCGCCGCCATCGCCGCTAGGGAGCCGGCAAATCCCAGGCTGGCCAGCAGCACCCCGCCCAGAAAGAAGCCCACCCCCTTAAGGGCATTCTTGGAGCCGGTCAGGATCGCCACCCACTGGAACAACCGCTGCTCCCCCCTGTCCCTATCCCCCGGGGTCGGGGGCACCACCGTTTTGATGGCGCTTTTGGCACTCATTTTGTTGAGATCCTTGGCGATGCCGCTGATCGCCTGGGCGGCCATCACATCAACCACGCTGAGCAGCCGCGGCCACTGGGCCGACACCGGCACCATCATCAACAGGGCCCCGATCTGCATCACCAGGCCCGCCCAGAGGGTGAGGCGCAGCCCGAAACGAGCCCCCAGCCAGCCGCCATAGAGATTGGTGAGGATGCCGAAGAATTCGTAGAAGAGAAACAGAAAGGCGATGTCGAGGCTGGAGTAGCCGAGCCGATGGAAATGGAGCAGCACCAGCATGCGCAGGGCGCCATCGCTCAAGGTGAAGGCCCAATAGGCGGCCGTCACCACCATGTAGTGCCTTACGGCCGGGTCGCGCGTCGCCATCAGAGGCTGTCCAGGGATGCCACATGACAGGCCAGATCGGCCAGGCGTGAGCTGTAACCCCACTCGTTGTCGTACCAGGCGTAGACCTTGAGCTGGGTGCCGTCGATGACCATCGTCGAAGCGGCGTCGACGATGGCGCTGCGGGGATCGTTGACAAAATCAACCGAGACCAGCGGCCGGGTTTCGTACCCCAGGATTCCCTGCAGCCGACCTTCGGCGGCGGCCGCGAAGGCGGCATTCACCTCGTCGACGCTGACGATGCGTTCGAGCTCGAAGACCGCATCGGTGAGGGAGGCGTTGAGCAGGGGCACCCGCACGGCGTGGCCATTGAGCTTGCCCTGCAATTCAGGGAAAATCAGCCCGATCGCCCGCGCCGATCCGGTGCTGGTGGGAATCAGGCTCTGAAGGCAGGATCGGGCGCGGCGCAGGTCGCTCTTGAAGCCATCCACCACCACCTGGGTGTTGGTGACATCGTGCAGGGTGGTGATGGATCCGTGGCGGATGCCGAAGCCCTCCTGCACCACCTTGACCACCGGTGCCAGGCAGTTGGTGGTGCAGGAGGAGGCGGTCAGCAAGCGATGGCGCTGCGGCTCGTAGAGCTGGTGGTTGATGCCGTACACCACATTGAGCGCCTCGGCGCCGGCGATCTCCCCTCGCACCGGGCAGGCCACGATCACCCGCTGCAGGCCCGCCGCATCGAAATAGGGCTCAAGGGTCTGGGGTGTCTTGAACCGGCCGCTGCATTCGAGCACCATCGCGACGCCCGCCTGCCGCCAGGGAACGGCGCCGGGATCCCTCTCCTGGCTGTAGCCCACCCGCTGTTGCTCGACCACGAAGCTGCCCGGGTGGTTGACCTCCCCGGCGGGGCATGACACCGCAACGGGCCAGCGGCCATGCACCGAATCGAAGCTCAGCAGATGGGCGGCGCTGGAGGCGTCACCGCCGGGATCGTTGACATGGACCAGCTCGATGCCGGGGCGGCCCCAGAGGGCGCGAAACACCAGGCGGCCGATGCGCCCGAAGCCATTGATGCCGATGTTCATCGTGGGCCGGCGGAGCCGAAGCGGATGCCGGCAAGTTAGATCAATCAGCCTTGATGAATCAAGAGGTGTTGATGGGTGTTTAGGCTGCGGCCATGCGTGCTCTGGATCACCGTCTGCAGGCCGATCAGGCAAGGGTTCTGCTCAAGGCCCTGGCCGATCCCCAGCGCCTGCGGGTGATCGAGGCCCTCGCCGCTGGCGAGCGCTGCGTCTGTGATCTCTGCGGCGATCTGGACCTGGCCCAGTCCCGGCTGTCCTTCCACCTCAAGGTGCTGAAGGAGGCCGGCCTGCTCCAATCCCGCGAGCAAGGGCGCTGGATCTACTACCGCCTGCGGGCCGAGGCCCTCCAGGCGCTTCAGGATTGGCTGGGCGTGCTGGTGAGCCATTGCGATCGTCCCGCCAGACCCTGCCCATGACCGGCTGGCCCTCAGCTCCTGGGCAGGCCCGCGTACAGGGCCTTGAAGTGGGCCTGCTGCCGCTTGTGATCGACGATCGGTTCGGGGTAGCCGCGCCGCTCCAGGGGGGCGATCTGGCCGCTGATCAGATCGGATGTGGCCACATGGGCCAGTTCCGGTAGCCAGGTGCGGATGTAGTCGCCGTCGGCATCGAAGCGGCCGGCCTGGGTGGAGGGATTGAAGATGCGCAGCGGTTTGGGATCCATGCCACTGCTGGCGCTCCACTGCCAACCGCCGTTGTTGGCCGCCAGGTCCCCATCCACCAGGTGGGCCATGAAGGTGGCCTCGCCCTGGCGCCAGTCCACAATCAGGTCCTTGACCAGATAGGACGCCACGATCATGCGGCAGCGGTTGTGCATCCAGCCGCTTTCGATCAGCTGGCGCATGGCCGCATCGATGATCGGCAAGCCCGTGCGCCCTTCCTGCCAGGCCGCTAGCCGCTCCGGGTCGTTTTCCCAGGGGAAGCGGCGCCATTGGGGGCGGTAGGGGCCGTCTGCCAGCTCGGGGAAATGGAACAGGGCGTGTTGGTAGAACTCGCGCCAGGCCAGCTCCTGTTCCCACACGGTGATGGAGGCCCGGGCCTCGTCGCTGCGGGCTTGCTCCCGGGCCCCCTGGGCCGCGGCCCAGGCTTGCCGGGGGCTGAGGGTGCCGAAGCGCAGGGCCGCCGACAGGGCCGAGGTGCCGTCGCTGCCGGGCAGGTTGCGCCCAGGCTCGTAGCCGACTAACGGCGCCCGTTCGCCCTCGCAGAAGGCCAGCAATTGGCTCGCCGCCGCCGCTTCGCCCGGCCGGCAGGGGCAGAGGTCGGCCCCCGCAAAGGGATCCCCCAGGGCCGGCGCCAACTCCGCTGCGGTCGGCACGCTGGCCACCAGGGGCAGGGACAGGGTTGGGTCCTGGAGGCAGGCGGGATCCAGGTCGAGCAGGCCACTTGGGGCCGGCAGTGGGACCAGATCCCCCTCCCCCGGCCCCATCAGTCGCTCCACCTGGCCGCGCCAGTTGCGCAGAAAGGGCCCATAGACCCGATAGGGCTCACCGGCGCCGGTGCGCAGATCTTCGGGCGCCACCAGCAGCTGGTCCCAGCCCACCACCACCTTCTGGCCCCCGGCCTTGAGGGCGGCGGCCAGCCGCCGGTCCCGGGCCCGCTCCTGGGGTTCTACCCCCCGGTTCCAGGCCACCGCTTCGGCGCCCACGGCTTGGGCCAGCAGGGGCAGCCAGGTTTCGGCGTCGCCCTGCAGTAACAGCAGACGGCTGCCCGCCTGGCGCCAGCGCTCCTGCAGTTCGATCAGACTTTCGCGCCAGAACCACAGCCGCGCCGGCGCCTGGTCCGGGCTGTTCCATTCAGCGGGATCCAGCACCACCACCCCGGTCACCGCAGCAGTGGCCGCCACCGCCGCCATCAGGCCGCGGTTGTCGGCCAGGCGCAGGTCGCGGCGGTGCCAGAAGAGCCAGCGGGGGGGGGCGCTCACCAGCGGCGCCTCGCCAGGAACCAGGCCGTCAGCGTGCGTCCATCCAGGGGTTCATCGCCGCTGGCCAGGGCCCCGTCGAGGGCGGCGGGGCTGAGGCTTACCCGTTGCCCCGTACTGCCGTCATCCTCCCCCAGCAGGCCTTCGGCCGTGTCGTTGGCCGGGGGAGCCTGCTGGGGCCCCAATCGCACCAGGCCCAGGGCCATGCGTTCATCCGAATAGCCGGGGTTGGGCCGCAGCTGACCCAGGGGCTCCCAGGGGGCCGCAGCCGGTGGGCCCGCTTCCGTTCCGTTCGGCCCCAGCACCCGATCCAGCAGCCGCTGGGCCCCCTGGGCCACCGTTTCGCCCGCCGCCAGCCGGCCACTGGGAAATTCGAGCAGCCGCTGCCCCACCGCCGGCCGGTAGCGGCGCAGCAGCAGCACCCGGCCATCGGCCCAGCGGGGTACCACCATCAGGGTGGGGGGATGGCGCAACCAGCCGAAGCTGGCCTCCAGACCCATGGGCAACCGCAGCCTTTCGCGCCTAAAGCCGTAGGCCCCGCCCTGCAGGGACGCCTCGATGGCCAGGGACTGGTGGGGGCTGTCGCAGGCGTCAGGCATGGCTCAGAGATTCAGCAGCGGGCGGGCCCGATACCAGGCGGTGATGCTTTTGCCATCGAGGGCCTCAGCGCCGCTGGCGATGGCGGCATCGAGGGCGGCGGGCTCCATCAGCAGC
>Ga0209598_10002310_pt1 | contig 14957 bp, 15 predicted proteins | sample M_140807_EF_Meta_FD_187317 | JGI IMG/M metagenome (GOLD analysis project Ga0209598, IMG submission 187317) | Freshwater microbial communities from Lake Montjoie, Canada to study carbon cycling - M_140807_EF_MetaG (SPAdes) (version 2) | ecosystem: Environmental > Aquatic > Freshwater > Lake... | reverse complement strand
GCAATCGTGATCTTCAGTCGCTCAACAAGAGAACTGGAGCCGCTAAAGCTGACGCGCGACTTCATGATAGGAGCGGTATCACCTAGAAGAGAAGGAAACTCATTTACAGAATCAAGCTTGAGATCCTTCTTCTCATTTGTATTTGTATTTGTATCAGTCTTCTTCCATGAGGCATAACTGTCCTTAGTATGCCGCTGACCAAAGGAACTAGGAAATGACGGTCGCACATTCCTCCTGATACCCGCCTCCCAAAACCGCGTGGGAGCCTCCTTGTTTGCATCCTTAGTGTTCTTAATCGTGTTCATTGCTGCTGATATCGTGTGTATGCTTCACGGTGTGGAAGCAACCAGTTCAAATTTTTTGTAGCCCCGTAAATTTGCTCGCTTTTGTATCCTATACACTGGCAAGAAGATGACATCCCTCGTTATTGTTGAAAGTCCCGCCAAGTGCTCCAAAATCCAGGGCTTCCTGGGTCCTGGTTGGCGCGTGGTGGCGACCTTTGGTCATATTCGCGCTCTCGTGGAAGATATTGACGCAGTCGGTATTGAACGTGACTTTGAACCCAAGTTTGAGTTTCTCAAGGATAAAGCAAAACATATTGACGCCCTAAAGTCGGCGGCGAGGGGTGTGAAGACTATCTATTTGGCAAGCGACGATGACCGCGAAGGTGAGGCTATCGCCTATAGTACTGCACTGCTTCTTGGACTTAACCCTGCTACATGTCCGCGTGCCGTCTTTCATGAGATTACTGCATCTGCTGTAAAAAAAGCTGTTGCTGAGCCTCGGCGTATTGATATGAATCGCGTAGAAGCCCAGCAGGCTCGCTCAGTGCTTGACCTAATGGTAGGATTTACGATTTCTCCCATTCTGTGGAATCATATCGGTCCTGCCCTTTCCGCAGGTCGTTGCCAGACTCCTGCCCTCCGCATCTTGGTGGATAGGGAGCGACAAATCGGAAACTTCAAGAGTTCTACCGTCTGGAAGGTGAAGGGGACCTGGTCGTATTCAAATGGCGAAAATGATTTCCAGTTTCCTGCGAACCTCAAAGATGAACTAGAAGACCAAGAGTCTGCCCTCAACTTTATGGAAAATATTCATAACGACGTTACGGGTACTGTTCTCTCTGTTGTTATGAAGTCTTGGACGGAGGCACCACCGAAACCACTCATCACCAGCACTCTTCAGCAGGAGGCATCGGCACTGTATATGTCAGGTCCCAAGCGAACTATGCTCGTAGCACAGAGACTATATGAAGCGGGACATATTACCTACATGCGCACCGACCATGCTATTCTATCAGAGGAAGCAAAAACTGAGGCGATTGCCATGGTGAAGAAGATGGTTGGTGATACTTATGTTGGTTTTATCGGTGATAAGAAAAAGACGAAGGATGCGACTGTGGCGGCACAGGAGGCACACGAAGCGATTCGCCCAACCCACTTTGACCTTGTTGATTTGCCTGTAGAGGAAGCATGGGACGCACTAGACCAAAAGATTTATAAACTCATCTGGAATCGCGCTATTCAGAGTGTTATGGCTGCCGCGCGGGGCGATGAGCGGATTATTACATTCATCGCTGACGGTGATACTGGCGAGTTTCCTTGGGAGTCACGATGGAAGCGCACAACCTTCTTAGGATGGCGTAAAATCGGCACGGCTGTCGCACAGCTTGATGAAACCGAGGCTGCTGCGGAGGCAGATTCTGCTACCGCTCTTTGGATTCAGGCAATGTCCATTACCGAGGGTCAAAAGATTAAGTGGCGGAAGCTGGAGGCTTTACCCCAGGTCTCATCCGCTTCACCACGCTATAATGAGGCAACCCTCGTTCGCGACTTGGAAAAGAAGGGTATCGGACGTCCAAGCACATACGCCTCTCTCGTTGAGACCATTCTAACAAAGAAGTATGCTGAGAAGCGCAATAAACCTGCAGTACCCACCACGTTCAGCCAGTTCATTCTCCAGGGGGTTGGGCAGTGGCCACCCAAGGAGGAAAAGGTCACAAAGCCTGGTACAGCAGAGAAGGATAAGATGGTGCCCACTCCCCTTGGTATCAGCATCCTTGATTTCTGTGTTCGTGAGTTTCCTAACCTCTTTGACTATGATTTCACTGCCCAAATGGAGACGCGTCTAGACCGTGTAGCCCAAGGCTCTGAAGCATGGAAGCAGGTCTGTAAAGATACGTGGTCATCCTACAAGGACAAGTATGAGGCACTCAAGGCAGTGAAGGGTGGTGGTAGCGGTGCTTCATCAAAGAGTCGCGAGTTTGCTAACGGATACAAGGCGATTATGAGTAAGAAGGGTCCATTATTATTGAAGGAGGATACTAATGACCCAAAGAAGACTGTGTTCTATGGTTGGCCTGAAGGGGTATCATTCCAGGACTTGACAGAGGATGCTGCACTGCAGTTCATTCAAAATGGCGGCGCTTCAGGTATGAACTGGGGTAGCCATGATGGAAAGCCTCTTGTTGAAAAGAAGGGACCATTCGGTCGGTATATTCAGTGGGGCACTGTCTCTGTAAATCTTCTGGATGGTGATACTCCAGATATTGTAAAGAATAAACTGTCCGAAAAGCAAAATGCGGCGCTACATACTCTAGGCGAGTTTGAGTTTCGCAAAGGACAGTATGGTCCATTCATGTTCAAGAAAAGCAGCGGTGGAAAGAAGCCTGTCTTTGTATCTTTACCGCAGGACTTGGACCCTAAGACACTCACACTGGAGGCTGCAAAGCGCATTTATGAGAATGGCGTCACACAGAAAAAGCAGGGGGGCGGAGGCTTTCGTGGTGGTCGCGGTGGTTCTCGCGGTGGTTCTCGTGGTGGTTCTCGTGGCGGTCGCGGTGGCGCTGCTGCGGCAGCAAAATAAAATATGATACTAAATAGAGTGATGAATGAAGAAACAGGACCCCGAATCCTTAGTTTCTGCCACATTTCATCCTGAAGCGAACCAAAAAAAGAAAAAGCATGCTGTTTGGATTATTCACGGCTATCCCCCTGTGCTCAACGCAGGAGCAGAAGGAATGTCACACTGTCTCAATCAGTTTTTATTGAAACATGGATGGACAGTCACTGTTATTCTGCCAAAGTTTCCCCATAAAGAGTTTGAAGGTGTCCATGTTGTTCATTTCAGTGATAAAAAGAAGATAGAAAAAGTTTTAGAAGAGGCATCAGTTCTTATTTCGCATCTCCATTACAGTGAACTCGCCGCCTCCACTGCCGCACAGATTCATCTGCCACTTGTCTTGTTAATACACAACAGCTTTCAGATTCCGTACATAAGAGACATTTTAAAAGTAACAAAGGATGTACACCTACTCTACAATAGTGACTGGATAAGCGAGTTTTATAAGATATTTCAGCTAGATAACCGCACTCTTTATCCGCCTATTTCTGTCTTAGATTTTAAAACTGATAGGAAATATGTCGCCCTCATCAACTGTAATAAAGACAAGGGTGGAGAACTGCTGATTCGCTTAGCAAAAGCAATGCCTGAAACTCAGTTTCTCGGTGTCAACGGTTCGTATGGAGAACAGGTCGTGGAGAAAGGGATTCCCAATCTTCACTACATGAAAAATACTCCAGATATTCGTAGTTTTTATTCTAAAATCGGTATTGTTCTTATGCCATCTATATATGAATCTTGGGGTCGCGTGGCAGTAGAAGCTATGTCACTTGGCATTCCAGTCGTTGCAAATCCTACACCTGGACTTCGTGAATCTCTAGATTCTGTTGGTATTTTTGCAGACCGCGAAAACATTGGTCAATGGGTACATGCGATACGTAACCTTCAGACAAATCCTTGGTTATATGAGAGGAAATCGCAAGAAGGACAAATACGAGCAAAGGAGTTGGCGGCAGAAAATAAGAAACAACTGGTTGATGTTGAGAAGTGGCTAGAGGGCATTCAGACCCAGTGAAGGGGTTTGAAGAGAGAAATCCTATCTATATACTTTTCATTGTAAATCCAGGGTTCCGCATTTGGGTCAAGCAGACGATTTAGACAAGGCATGAGCTTAATCTTGCCTATCAGATAAGACTCATCTAGTCGCTCGTCAGGCTGGTAAAATCGCCCACTAGCAGTCAGAATCCATTCGACTACATTTGTCACATCATCTACAAACGCATAGGTAATGCCCCTCTCGTCCTCCAGAAAGTCATCATAACGCTGCGCCATGAGTTCCATCTTGCCCATTCTAGGTTGGTCATGTTTTATAACTAAATCAAAACCATCCTCATCAACAGAAATAATACGCCGCGTCAAAGGAAATCCAAAAGGATGCCACTCGCCATTGTGAAGGCGTACATTATTCCAAGTAGGTCCAAAGACACGCCGATACCCTGGTGCCTTCAGAGTTGATTCAGCAGTATAGTTCTCCAGAACCTTTGCAAAGACCGTCATCCGCATACCAATATAGACAAAGCCCTCCATCGGCTCAGGGATGTTCACAATCCACTCATCTAGCATATCATCATACTCTACATGCATGGTATATATCTCCTTATCACTATAATCAGGCTCAGCATTCTTATTGAAAGGGAAGCCCTTCGCAATCTCACTAAGGAAAACCATTTGTTGTAGGGGGGTCGATACTCGCGTTTTCCGATTTTGAGGCTTCAATTTTTTACGCCCCAATAACAGCCTCCCTCAATCTTTCCAGAGCCTCGCGGCGTCTCATCTACCGACGGGTAGACCCACGAATCATTCCAGAAATGCTGAATCACATCATGTTTAGCCCAGCGGTTTCCCTTGATTCCAAAAAGGACTTGCGTGGCTCCACCCATCACAATAGCAATAAGACCTCGCCGACGCAACTCGCATCCAATCAACATTCCTAGACCGCCACATCCAATCAGAACGATTTTGGCGCCAGATTTAACGACTCGCTTGACTACATCCGTCACGGCTACATCCCACGATAGAATAGTCGGCTGCCACTCAGCGCTTCCCTCTGCCAAAATAGGAGCATAGCCTGTTCGGATAGGAATCCATTCTACATCAGACGGCAAAAGTGAGTCTGTCGCAGCAGGCCAAATAAGTTCGCGCTGCTTTGTCTGGGCTACCGCCGTGTCTGCGAACGCATTTACAATCGCCACTTTGTGTCCCTTTAAGAGATTTGTCCATCGCTTACTCGGTTCTACATAATATGGCTCCAATGCCCTGAGAGGAATGCGCTTGCCATTTGTATTTGTCGTCTTTAAAAAGACTTCTTCAATGTCTTTGAGAGGCGCATACCATCCTGTCACAAGAACATCAGAATCACGAATCGCCTCAATCAACATGAAGACCCATCGGTCAATTGAATTTAGCGTTTTGGGCCAAATACCAGCGTGTAACTCTAGACGTGCGGCGATACCCTCTGGATAAGGCTGGTGCGGCTTTGAGCCATAGAGCCTGAAAAAAAGCGCCTCAAGTTCTATCGTTCCATTTCTTCCAACTAAGAGTCCTTCTTTCTTTTCTAGAGCCTTTTCAATAGAATCATAGATAATAGTTGCCCCTTCTTCTACTGACATATATACATTTACCTCATTTATTTTAGACCCTGGGGATTTGGCGGCGGCTTGAGACCCTTACGCCAAGCAGGAGGCTCAACTCCTGTACCAAGCGTATATCCTGCACCTGTAAAGACATTTGATTGTGGTAGCAAGACAGGTGATGGTTGGAGCAGATCTTGTTCTGGCACCTCAGGAATAGGTGTTGGCGGTCTCGGCGGCGGCTCATAATGATCCACTGGCTGCTCAAACTCTACCGTCACTTCCTCTCCATGACAAAGCACGATGTCAGCAGGTTCGGTCTTTGAGACAAATATCTCAACCTCATATCCGCCAAGTAGCGAGACTGGTATCTGAAGAGTGGTATGTTGCTGAATAACACCAATCGACGTGAGAGCCTTCTCTAGCTCGTCTTTTACATCAGAGTTATAAAACGCACTATCCACTACCTTAAAGACAATATGAGTCGCTTCAGGAAATGCCTCAGAATCAAGAAATGTGACCTTTACCTCTTCACCCATACCTGTAAACTGCCCAGCATCTAGCATCCAAAGAGGGACATAAATATTATAGTTATCCTTCTCGTTTATCTCTCTATGAGCAACTGGAATCGGCTGACCCATTGGAGCAATCCAAGATGATATATCTCCATTCTTGACATTCAGAAATGCTCGTCCCGTCACTTGGTTCCTGATTATAATCTCCCATAATGCCTGATCAACTTGAATACTAAAGGGGTCTGTGTCTTGGGTTGGGGCATATGCTTTCGACCAGAGACACACAGTATAATCCATGACTCTAAGGATAAGTGTGCTTAAATTTCTAGTCGAAATGTATTCAACTTTTTTCGTAGCGAAAATAGTATGGCAAGCAAACTTACATCTGATAAGTTTGAGCTGGCACTTGAAAAAACTACATTGTCTGACTTGGAAAAAACAATTTTAAAAAATCGATATGTGAGAGTAATACAGGACTATCAGCGTCGCGCATACTTTTTTACTTTCTGCTTTCACACTATGCGGTTTTTTATGACTGTTGGCTCGCTCATTGTTCCTGCCTTGCTGTCTATTCAATATACAAATAGTGCAACTACAGAAGTTATATCTGATCCTGGCACATTTGAATATCGCATATATTGGGCTACATGGGTTATATCACTCCTCGTAACGATGAGTAATGGTCTTATCAGCGTGTTTAAGATAGATAAGAAATACTATATTGCTCATACGACACTTGAACATTTGCGTAGCGAAGGATGGCAGTTTCTTGAACTCTCAGGTCGCTACAGTGGCTTTTATACACCATCCGTTGTACCTACGCATACAAATCAGTTCATATTTTTCTGTAGTACTGTTGAAAAGATTAAAATGAAACAAGTCGAAGAAGAATATTATAAACTTGGTGATTCTGATATGACACAGGCATCTGTTACAACAAAGAGTGTTCTACCAAATACCATTGTTAGCAGTGGGACAATGCCCGTACGCTCTCTGATTCCTCCTACACCACTTAATAGTCTCATCGAACAGGCGGCGGCTTTGCCTCCCGACCTTTTAAAACAAATCTACGATGTCGCTTCAGGGCAACAAAAACCTACAGACAAACTAGATGGTGCGGCAGATGAAGCCAAACCGAACTCTGAAAAAGAAACAAAAGAGACGATCACAGTGCCAGTGCACGAGCAGTTGCCCACATTTGCCACTTCAGCGCGCAATGTTTTGCAAAATACATAGTCGAAAATGTCTGCGTAAATCTCCGCTCAGTGGATGGGAACCTAAGTATGAACCCGAGCGTTGGAATAATAAAAAAGAGCTACGTGAAACACACAACTGCTTTTCATATTCCATGAATATTCAGGACCCCAAACAAGTTGATGCGTGTCATCAAGATAAATATTGTAATGTCCCCTTTCATCAACCTGGTTCTGCGTCTGGATATCCTGGATTTCAATCAGAAAAAGCAAAAACATGCCCAGATATGATTGCCAGACTTCTCGGTGATAATCCAAGTATGAAAATGACAACGTTTACAGCTCGGTGTCCTCCGCACACATCTAAGATTGCTTTGGTGGTAGACCCAGATGAAGACTATCATTTCTATCGGCAAGATTCAAATGGCTTGTGGTCTCATAAGCCCGGTGGGATGCCTGTGACGAATGTTGACGCATTGGGAAAACTCATCTATGACCCCGCGCTAGCTGATAGAAACTACAATAACGACAACTCAAAGCTAAACTATGAAAAGTTCTGCTCATATTTATGTGTGCCGCGCGATAAACCTCTACACATTAAGGTCGGCGGTAAGGGAACAAAAACTCGGAAACGCCGCAAGAATCTTTAGATTTTTCTATATAGTATGATAATATCATTCATAGGCAATTGTCAAACAATAGCACTATGTATATTATTACAAAGACTTTTAAGAAAAAAGCCACATCTTATTGTCTGGCTTTTATACGGTGATGAATTTAAAGAACATGATTGGAGCCAAAAGTGCATGAATACAATGATTGAATACGATGAATCATTGGAGCAAATTAAGTTGAGTGATGTTATCATATTTCAAGAAATAAATAAAAATAAATCATTATTTTCAAATGAAGAGACTCTACGAAAAATGAAAAAATCTACTTGTACGCTCATTAAGTTGCCCTCTATCTTTTTTCATTATGATAACTATGATAAGTCTCTTATAGACTTACAAAATAGAGAGGCTATAAATAATGTAACTATACGTGTCTCTCAAATAATAAATAAATATAAAACGGAAACGTTAATGCTTACGTACAATCATCCAACTATGTTTTTATATTTAGAAATATTAACAGAAATATGTACGCTATTAAATATTGATTTCTTTACTAAAGAAGAGTATTCAAAACTAATAGATAACAAAGTTGATATCGGCTTACCAGACTAATAACTAATACGACCACGAAACGATGTAGCTCTCGCCCTGAAGAGCAAACCAATGAAGTGCTCCCAAGAGCGCGGCGTGCTCATCCTCATTCCAGTAGTCCTCGTGGCTACTATAAAGGTCGTGCTCCTTGACAGTCTCCCACTTTGGAAACTGGCGCAGAAAGGTATGAATATCCACCTCATAAATATCATATTGATTGAAGTATTCAGTATAAATATGATAGATACCCCCTCGCTGCTTTAGAAAACGACGATGCTCCTCTGGGACAACAATATCTGGGAGAGCATATACCTTTCCAAACCTCTTTGTCTCTGGGTCTCTAGCATAATAACATGGCTTACCCGTCTCGTCGCAAATGCTTACTGATAAATGAATGGCAAAATCAAATCCCATGATGTATGCTAAAAAATGATGCATAGTACTGTTTCAATTTTTATTTTTTTGTGTTGTTCTTCTTTCTTTTATTTTTACTCAGAAGTCGTCATAGAACGCGTAATAGGACGCTTAGCAACTACAACATCATCCTCCTCCTCATAATCATCCATATACTGAACGGTCTTCCTGGGACTACGACGTGGCGTAGAAGGAAAGACTACACTGAAGAAGAACAGCGATACGATAACTAGAGCAATGAACTGGGCAAGCTGAACAGGAGGGATTGTCTTGTAAAATGAGACTACCTCCTCCATATTCTTCGAAAATGCCGTCCGCGTAGTATGCACTGTAGGGTTCGTATTCCAGTAATCAATGAATCGCTGGCGCTGCTCAAACGCCATCGCACTCATAATCATAGAGGGGATAAAGCTAATAATGTCGTAAGTCAAAGAACGCATTTCTGCTGTACCAGGTTACGACGAGGGATTCAATTTTGACGATGTAATCACATCACTATAAAATTGAAGTGAATAGCGTGTGTATCATATAGCACACAAAATGCGCATCATTACTTTCAACGTCAATGGTATTCGCTCTCTGAATGGAAAGTCCAAGTCAGGTGAGAAGGGTTGTGCGCTTCAGGAAAACTGTCTGAATAAACTTATTTCCGAGAAAATGATTGATGTGCTTTGCCTTCAGGAAATCCGCTGCCAAGACAAGAAGGAACTCGACGCATACAAGGCGCTGCTTCCGTATGTCTATACCAATCATTCCACCGTAAAGAAGGGGTATTCTGGTGTTGCCATTCTATCTCGGATCGAAGCCGTCTCAGTGTCTATAGACTTTACTCGAGTCGCAGAGTCTGTGCCTGAAGATAAAAAGGGGCTAGACATGTTCAAGGAGGGACGCTTGATTACCGCCGAGTACGACACCTACTTTGTTATAAACGTCTATACTCCTAACTCCAAGGATGCTCTTGCTCGTATTGGTGAGCGGCTTCTTTGGGATATGTGCTTCCGCAACTATGTTGCCTCTCTCCAAAAGACTGGCAAGTCGGTCATTGTCTGCGGTGACCTCAACTGTGCCAAGGATGAGATTGATATGTACGACCCTAAGACACATCGGCGGACAGCAGGCTTCTCAGACGAGGAACGCGGGTCATTCTGTAAGCTTCTAGAGACCGTTGGTCTGGTGGATTCCTACCGTTTCAAGAATCCTGGTGTTGTCAAGTATTCTTTCTGGTCTAACTTCTTCAAGTCACGCGAGAAGAATCGCGGTTGGCGTATTGACTATGTTCTCGTCAGTAATAATCTTCAAGAGAAGATTGTTAATGCTGAGATTCTAAATGAATACTTTGGTAGCGACCACTGCCCCGTTATTGCTGAGCTTTCTTTGCCGCCTGTCGCTGTCTCTGTCTAGCCTCCAACCACTTTGTACCAAAACGACGAATCCACTCATTGCCAGGGTCAAAGATAGCAAGCGCCTCCATACAATCCAAACGCTCACGCGGATTTGAGTGAAGAAGCCCTCTCAGTGCAGCAAGCACCATACTTTGTTTCTGAAGCCACGGTCCCTGTGTAAACTGCGTCCATGTCATCAATGTCTTCAAAATAGTCAAAAATATAGAACCCAGAGACCAACTATCAAAACCAGGCCAATAGAGCTTGTACATTTTTACCCAATCTTCTGCTTCTGCTGATTCACTCGTATCCCAGAAACGTTTTAGTTCATTATATGAGCGTGTTTTGGAGATGTTCAGGTATTTTTCCATATCTCGAAATAACGGCTTTCCAGCCACTGTCAAAGAAACTGCCTGTTCTGCAGAATATTTTTCATTATGTATCGCCGTCATGATAGTCAGTTCTGGTGGCATAGCATTCAATACAACAGGGGTCTCATTGTTATCAACCGAAAACTTAAGAATCTTCCATCGATTGTCTACCAGCTCACGATTGATTTCCTTTGAGGTAAATGCCATACCAAAATCAAGGATACGTGGGACCCCTTTGTTATCTAAGAGTATATTTCCAGGATGCAAGTCAAAATGCGACACGCCAGCAACAAGAAGAGTTGAACCTGCCTCCAACATATGACGGACAAAGCTATAAAAATCAAACTTTCTTGGATGAAGTTCTCCAGAATCCATGATGCTGTAAAATGGCGTGCTACCACCAAACGGCTCAAAAATCTGGATTGTCTTATTTAATGCGATTCTATATTCATTCTTACGAAAGAGTGGATAACAATCTTTGAACTCTGGATCCTTCTGCTCGGCAGCGGGAAGGCAGTACTCCGGTTCGGGTAAGAGAAAGTAGTTTTTGACGAGTGGCACATTACGTAACGCATTTGCAACGTTTATCTCTTGAATACCATCGACAGCATCCGTTATTTTTCCCACCACACCTTGCCTTTTTTTCTTGTCTTTACAAATCAATGGTGGCGTGAAAGCACAGCCATAGGAGCCCTCGCCAAGTAAGCGCCCGCCCTCCATACTATCCATATCGGACATCTTTTGTAATCCATTTCTGCGTGGCGTAAGTAGGGAATGATCGGAATCACTCTGGTCTTAGTTTTACTTATAGGAATCGCAGCGGTAGAGCTGTTCTATCCTAAAAAAATACAAGAAGGTTTCGAATCTATGATACCCGTCATCAATCCAAAGGCTGGCTACTTTGCGCAGTTTGTACCTCGTCGCGGTGATATTAGTCCTGGTCAAGAACAGGCAGGTTATATACAAGACCCTCGTTACTTTCACGGATATACCGACGTCCAACGTCTCGGTATTGACCATGATTTTTGCCGTATGGTTCAAGAGAAAGGGTCTGACAATAAGTTCTTTGCCTGCGCCCTCGCTGGAACAGAAAACCTCAGTGGTATAGATTTTCGTACCCAAAGCACATCAAAGGGTCTTCGAATTTCTCGTGACGACTATATGCGCGATATTGATGGCAAAGGGCGCGCTGCCTACTGTCGTATTCTGAAGGGAAAGAAAGATAACTACGAGGCACTATGTAATCGGGCGTTTGACAGGGAGTTTGATGTAGAGTTGGTGGTAGACGTCAAACCACCGCCTGAAACTGAGATGTTGCTTCGCTTCTATGAAGGCTGCGTCTTCTGGTATCGGTTCCGCGATGATATGCTTGACTATGTAAATAATACAAAACTCATGTCTGTAGGTCAAATAAAGATTGATGAGAAACCCAATCCACCGATTACAGAAGCCCTGAAGTTTAATGGTATTGACCAGTTCTTACGCCTCGGCGATAGTCAAGAGTTAGATTTAGGCTACAAGGTGCCACTCCGTTCTCTGAGAGGCATCATGCTTTGGGTCTATTTCGATGAGTTCACTCAAAATGCTCATATCCTTGACTTTGGTGATGGTCCAGGTCAGAATAATATAGTCTTGGGTATCATAGGTCGTGGTGATGCGACAATCACCGATGCTGCGATGATACGCCCTCCACTCATCTGTGGCGAGGATAGCACTATCCCTGAGGCGCCTTCTGGACCGCAGCCTGTCCCGTGTATGTCGCCTCTCAAGCTGGCAGAGACAACGAGTGCGAATGTTGACCAGTTTACGTGTGACGGATTTGAGATCGATCCTCGGCGCCTTCCACCCAGTCGTATCAAGGACAAGGTTGTCCCTGGACCCAAGACTAAGGCTACACTTCTCTATGAAGTCTGGGATAATCAACAACGAAAGATGCGGATTCGTGTGCCCTCTGTGATAGAACTCAAGAAATGGACACATATTACTATCACCGCAAAGAACAATGATGCTTTCAGACCTGATATTGGTATCTATGTTGATGGCAAACAGGTCTTTGTAGAGCCGTCTGGTTTCTTACCACAGGCATCTATTCTCTCCAACTGCTACGTAGGCAAGAGCAACTGGCTCTCTGCGACAAGTCAATACGAAAATCGCGATGAACTCTTTAAGGGTCGTATATTCGACTTGCGCGGATACAAGGTGCCACTGGGCGAGAAAGTCATAACTGAGTCTGTTGGATGGGGAAAAGAGAAACTTGGATTAAATAAGTAAAATTGAAGTATGATATTATATCAGTTGCAGCATAGACACTATGAACTATCCTGGAAATGATGAGTTTGATGCCGCGTTCTTCGATAACGCGTCTGCTGTATGGCGCTCAAACAAGATTGTACTTGGTGAGCTTAGCTTCAAGTATAAGCGGAATGCTTTTGGGGGGCAGGAAGACCTCTTGAAGAATAAGCGGAGTAGAGCTGTGTTTGAGAAGCCTGTTGTTGCTCCTCCTGTAGCTGACGCTATTCAGTCTGTGCGCCGCTCGCCACGCAATAAGCCTCCTCTAGAACTTCGTCGGTCACTTCGTTTGAAAAAGAACTAATGTTTTATCGATATATCTTATATAACCATAAAAAATTTGCTCCCAACGGGTTTCGATCCCGTGACCTTGGCGTTACGTGCTTTTTGTATAGTCAAATGCTATAAGCACCATGCGCTACCAGCTGCGCCATGAGAGCGGATGCCTCCTGCGTGAATCGAACACGCGACCTTCTGTTTCCATTATCCAATGACGTTTGTCATCAGCCCCCTTGCCTTATACCACATCTCTCTGACAAAGGGGATATCCGCCGTGACGGATAATACAAGACAGACGCAATACCACTATGCTAAAGAGGCTGATGGTGTTTTCACACCAGAGTACACCTGGCGAGGTTCGAACTCGCGATTTTCTGCTTAGAAGGCAGACGCCTTTCCACTAGGCCACAGGTGCTCAGCTACTACCTGCAGCCAAATCCGAAACAATTTTTATGTCCTCGTCGAATGTAGGGTATATTTCTTCTTCCGTGGCAACAAGACCTTGTAGAGGAATCAGATATAGTTTTTTAAATTCTGATTCTTCTGTTGCTCTGCGCTCATTAACAATATCATGTATGTGGGTGGGAATCGTATCGTAGACTGTGGACTGCATATTGTGTTCTTTTGCTATTTTCATAATACTTACCAAATCGTCCAGACTGCAAACCAGCATCATATAACTGCCTCTGCGAATCACCGTTTTCGGTTTGATTGTCTGCTTTGCTACCTCAACACACAGAGGTATTAACTCCTTTTGCTTCGGCGGTGGTTCCAGTAACTCTTCAAAAGCCTCGCGAAAGGCTGTAGTTACATAATCTTCTTCATCGTCTCTGCCGCCGCCAACTCCATCAACAACCGCGACACCGTCGCGTACCTGTACTGCCCCCAATATGTACTTCTTATCAGCGAAGACTATCCCTGCCGCCTTGAAATCGGTGTCCATCTCTCTAGACTTGCTGTTTCTTCGCTTTAAGAGAACTACCAGTGCTACAACCACTGCTACTGCTATAATAATGTACCATGTCACTTTCATTCTATATCGTCTTAATGATTAAAAACATTAAGTCACCATCACGGGGGTTCGAACCCCGGACCCTAAGGTTAAAAGCCTTATGCTCTACCAACTGAGCTATGACGGTATTAGAAGACATTAAAGGGGTTTGTTGTGTGCCCACCAGGAACTTTTTGAGGAAGTGCCAAACCTATGTGCGCTCATCGGGAATCGAACCCGAGTCACAACCTTGCAGCTCGCTTTCGCTTGGAAGAGTCGCATTCTACCACTGAACTATGGGCGCTGTGATGCTTTTGTGACAGAGCATCAACTGTTTACCAATACCGGGAGTCGAACCCGGGCCAAAGCCTTGAAAGGGCTCTATCCTAACCGCTGGACCATATCGGTAGTACAGGGAGTGGGGTTCGAACCCACGCGGACTTTTGACGTCCAAGGGATCTTAAGTCCCTCTCCTTAACCACTCGGACATCCCTGTTTTGTTCCTCGCCGCTGTATTCAGGTGGCGGCTACGCGTTAAATTTTATTTTTCGTCTTTTGGCTATGCACAGAGTGGGATTCGAACCCACGAGGATTGCTCCATACGAACTTGAGTCGTACTCCTTAACCGCTCGGACATCCGTGCTTATTATCAGAATCCATTGGTATTGTACTTTAATAGTTATTGCTGTGTGGATTCTTGGAAAAGGCGCTACTCGGACTCGAACCGAGGTTCTGGGATTCAAAGTCCCATGTCTTAACCGACTGGACGATAGCGCCGCGGGGAACAAACGCTCCCTACAGTAAAGTCGTAGTGACGCTTTAAGTATCATAATATTCAAATTTA
>Ga0209598_10002305_pt1 | contig 14980 bp, 13 predicted proteins | sample M_140807_EF_Meta_FD_187317 | JGI IMG/M metagenome (GOLD analysis project Ga0209598, IMG submission 187317) | Freshwater microbial communities from Lake Montjoie, Canada to study carbon cycling - M_140807_EF_MetaG (SPAdes) (version 2) | ecosystem: Environmental > Aquatic > Freshwater > Lake... | reverse complement strand
CAGCTCCGCAATGCCTGTCTGAGCTTTTAGAGCGTCAAAGCGGAGCTGGGGCTCCGCGTTCCCGGGAGAGAAGGACCAGTTTTCTTCAAGATTTGGTATCATACCATCTCTGTTAGGGTTAAGGATGATTGAAAGACCTCAACACCTAAGAGAGAGGGACCAGTTTTCTTCAAGATTTGGTCTGAGAGATGTGGCGCGCGAAGCGGGGTTGGGGCACCTCAGTCCCGGGAGGGAAGGCCACACCACACCCACTGGCAAATGGCTCAAAACCCTCCGAGTCCACAAGGTTCCTGAGTTTGCAGGCTCTTGGTTTGCCGCACAAGAGCCACGCCTCTTAAATCTCTGTTTCTAGGAGAGCGTCTCCACAGGTGACACATCCTCCAAAGGCTTTTCCGGCACTTGAAACACCATTTTCCCGTCTACGGCCGACACATTAACCGTGTCGCCCGCCTTGATGTTGCCACGCAACAATTCTTCGGCCATCGGATCCTCAAGATAGCGCTCCACCGCCCGACGCATGGGGCGCGCCCCGTAATCGGGATCGTACCCTTTCTCGGCGAGCAAAGCCTTAGCAGTTTCGTCAAGTATGATGGAGATCTCTTTCGCCTTCACACGATCCACCACCTTCGTAATCTCCAAGTCTACAATCCTGATCAACTCGGGCTTCGCCAGCGGATGGAACACAATCAAGTCGTCCAGTCGATTGATGAACTCTGGCTTGAGCGTTTTCTTGGCTTCTTCCAAGATTTTATCCCGCATCACATCGTACTTCGTCTCGTCGCGTTGTGTTGCTCCAAAACCCATCACTCCCTGACGCTTAATGAGCTCTGCACCAATATTGGAGGTCAAAATGATGATCGTATTGCGAAAGTCGATCTTACGCCCTAGCGAGTCCGTGAGTTTTCCTTCCTCCAAAATCTGGAGCAAAAGATGCATTACATCCGGATGCGCTTTTTCGATTTCATCAAACAATACCACCGAATACGGACGCCGACGGACGGCTTCAGACAACTGCCCACCTTCTTCGTGCCCGACATAACCCGGAGGAGAACCAATCAGGCGCGAAGACGTGAATTTCTCCATGTACTCGGACATGTCGATTTGAATCAACGCATCTCTATCTCCGAACATAAACTCGGCGAGACTCTGTGCCAGAAAGGTCTTACCCACTCCAGTTGGCCCGAGAAATATGAAAGAACCAATTGGGCGACGCGGGTCTTTTAGGTCGGCGCGAGAGCGACGGAGCGCCTTAGAAATAGCCACAACGGCCTCTTCCTGACCAATCACCTTGCCCCGCAGCTCCTCCTCCATCTTCAAAAGCTTGGCAGTCTCCGCCTGCTCCATGCGGCTGAGCGGAACACCCGTCCACTTCGAAAGCACGTGCATAATGTCATCCTCCCCGACGATCACCTCTTTCTCCTCCCGTTGCTCGCGCCATTCGGTCAAAATCTGTTCGAGCTTCTCTTTGGCACGCTTTTCCGTGTCCCGCAAAGCTGCGGCCTTTTCAAAGTCCTGCGCCTTAATGGAGCCTTCTTTTTGACCGCGAATTTCTTCAATCTCGCGCTCAATTTCTTTCACATCCGGCGGGCGAGTCATGGAGGCAATCCGAGCGCGCGCGCCAGCCTCGTCCATAATATCGATGGCTTTGTCAGGGAGGAAGCGGCCGCTCAAGTAACGATCCGAGAGCTTGGCAGCTCCTTCAAGAGCCTCGTCCGTGTAACGAGCTTTGTGATGGGCTTCGTATTTCCCGCGCAAACCCTTCAAAATTTGGATAGTCTGTTCCACGCTAGGCGCTTCCACCTTCACCTGTTGAAAACGACGCTCCAAAGCGGAATCCTTTTCGATGTACTTGCGATACTCGTTGAGAGTGGTCGCCCCAACGCACTGTAACTCGCCTCGACTGAGCGCAGGCTTAATGATATTGGACGCATCCATCGCGCCCTCAGCCGAGCCTGCCCCGACTATAGTGTGCAGCTCGTCGATGAACAAAATCACGTTCTTGGTCCTGCGGATCTCATCCATCACCGCCTTAATCCGCTCCTCGAACTGACCTCGATATTTCGTGCCGGCTACCATCAAGGCAAGGTCCAAAGTGATCACCTTTTTGTCGCGGAGCAATTCAGGGACGTTGCCGTTGGAAATTTCCTGCGCTAATCCCTCGACGATTGCGGTTTTACCCACACCAGCTTCCCCAATCAGGACGGGATTGTTTTTGGTGCGGCGGCAAAGGACTTGAATCACCCGTTCAATTTCGCTCTCGCGCCCGATCACTGGATCCACCTCGCCTTTCCGGGCCATCTCGGTCAAATCCCGACCAAACGCCTTGAGTGCAGGAGTCTTGCTGTCGCGACGAGAACTTCCTGCCGCAGCCGGTTCCGGAGCACCACCAGCAGACTCACTTTCCCCCTCCGCAGGCGTGTAATTAGGATCCAACTCTTTGAGGATCTCGTTGCGGGTTCGCTCGATATCGACTTCGAGATTCTTGAGCACACGCGCAGCCACGCCTTCCCCTTCGCGCAGCAGCCCCAAAAGAATGTGTTCGGTACCCACATAGGAGTGATTCAGGGACTTGGCCTCTTTGCCAGCCAGCGCCAGCACCTTTTTCACCCGAGGGGTATAAGGAATGTTGCCGACCATTTTCGTTTCCGGTCCGGAACCCACCTGTTTTTCAACCTCGCTGCGGACGGTTTCCAGATCCAAGCCCATCTTTTGGAGGACGTTCACAGCGACGCCTTGACCTAGCTTGATGAGACCCAACAAGAGATGCTCGGTTCCCACGTAGTTGTGGTTGAAACGATCTGCCTCTTTGCGGGCGAGTGCCAACACCTGTTGGGCGCGGGGAGTAAAGTTGTTCATCATGGCGGTTAATTAGAAATCCTAAGTGATTCGGGAAAACAGTGTCACGTTGAAGCGCGGAACTCTTGATGAAAATGACGTATTACCGATGAAATACCGACAAACTGTTACGTGATGTTTTCTAAAAGATTGGGCTCAGCATGAAGATAAGGGGACCGACCCTGAAGCGACCAACTGACCCTCTGCAATAAAATCAGGGCTATAAACCATACCCGCAAGGGTGTTTTTCAAGGCGCAAGGGTGTTTTTCAATAAGCGAGGGCGCGTGTTCAAAAGGGCTGTTGATGTGCTTTGAAAGTCACTTCTTGAACATGTACCGCACTGAGCAAAGGCGCAAGGGTGAGAACAGCAACTTTTTTAAAATAATCAGCGCCGCCCCAGTTCACAGAACCAACACAATGGAACTGCGAATCTGAACAAGTCTCTCTTTAACGAATCACACCGCGGCTACTCGAATTTAGAAAATCCACCAACCGTAAAAGCTCGGGCGTGTCAGGCAATTCCGCCTGTAAGCGCTCAACGGCTTGATGCAAATTCAGGGCGCTCCGGTAAAGAATGCGGTAAGCCTCTTTTAACAGTTTTAGCGAATCAGGACTAAAACCCATGCGCTCCAACCCCACCCGATTGATGCCACGAACCTCCGCCGGATTGCCATCGGCGATCATAAAAGGAGGCACGTCCTGAACAATTTTAGAGCAACCCCCCGTAATCGCGTGAGCTCCGATGCGGCAAAACTGGTGCACCGCCGTCAGCCCGCCAATCACGGCATGGTCTCCGACCTCGACATGGCCTGCGATAGTACCGTTATTCGAAAAAATCACACGATCACCCACTGTGCAATCATGTGCGATATGGCTGTAAGCTAGGAAATTCCCGCCATTCCCGATCTTGGTACGCGCCTCAGGAGCGGTGCCTCGATTCACCGTCACAAACTCCCGAAATGTGTTGTCATCGCCGACTTCCAGGTACGTTGGCTCACGACTATACTTGAGATCCTGAGTTTGTTGTCCAAGAGAACAATACGCAAAAAATTTATTACCCGAACCAAACGTCGAAGGCCCCATGACTGTCACGTGAGCTTGCAACCAACAACGCTCGCCCAGATTCACGCCAGCTCCGATCACACAAAAGGGACCGATTTCGCAACCTTCCCCAATGTGGGCAGAAGGGTCAATGACCGCTGTAGGATGTATATTCAACGCGTTATTGATTATATGGTTATCCCAGACTAATTCCAAAGCATCTTCAACTAGCGATCCACTAGCGATCCACTAGACCGAACATCAAATCGGCTTCAGAAACCACCTCTTGGTTGACTAAGCAACGGGCGCGGGCCTTGGCGATATTACGCTTTTGCTGCAACAACTCCACTTCGATGAACAGCGTATCTCCGGGCACCACTGGCTTGCGAAACTTCACGGAATCGGCGCTCATAAAGTAACCGATGCGCCCCGCGTTACCCGGCTTATTGAGCATCAGGACGCTGCCGACCTGCGCCATGGCTTCAAGCTGCAGCACGCCCGGCATGATTGGTTGGCCCGGAAAATGGCCCTGAAAAAACGGCTCATTAATGGTCACTGATTTTACACCCGTGCAATGCGTATCGCCTCCGAAGCTGACGATGCGATCGACCATCAGGAAGGGATAGCGGTGCGGCAAGAGCTTCATCACGTCATTAATATCCATGACAGAGCCGCCCTTTGGTGTGACCACAGGAGGGACCATCGCCATCGCCTTGGCGAATTGCTTCGCCACCGCGCGGGTGAGTTCCGCGTTGGGGCCGTGGCCGGGTTTGATGGCGATTACGTGGCCCTTGATGGCCCTTCCGAAAAGCGCGAGGTCACCAATGATGTCCAGGATTTTGTGCCGGACAAATTCATCTGGAAACCGCATAGCCTCGCGGCTCAAGAGGGAGTCTCCCTTAACTACCACTGCATTCTCAAGACTTCCTCCCTTGATCAAACCCTTATCCAGCAGCGGTTTGACGTCCTCATAAAAAACAAAAGTACGGGCCGGAGCAATTTCCTTCGCGTAAATTTCAGGGGTGATCTCTGTAGAAAAATACTGGGTAAAGCGGCCACCGGGACCCACATTCGTGCAGGAAACGCGGAAACCATTATGCGGTAAAAGCGTCATCAGCGAACCGCCCGCAGTCTCGACATGGATAGGTTCTGAGACTTCAAAAACCGGACGAGGAGCCTCCTGAGCCTGAATGCCCGCCTTTTGAATCAACTCCACAAATGGCGCGGCGCTACCGTCCCCAATAGGCGGCTCGTTCGCGGTCATTTCAATCAGCGCATTATCCACCCCTAAACCAGCCAACGCAGAAAGAATATGCTCCACGGTGTGGACCTTCAAACTGCCCTCCCCCAGAGTCGTCGCGCGTTCCACCGTTTTGACGTGCGCCACTGCGGCATCAATGAGGGGTTGCTCGGGAAGATCCATGCGACGGAACTTCCGGCCGTGACCAAGCGGGGCGGGACGCAACGTGAGGGTAACCTGCTCTCCTGTGTGTAGAGAGGCACCGCTCAGTGAAGCACTGGAGGCTAGGGTGTGTTGAAACATCGTCATCGGGCGCGGTTTTATGAATAAAGAGCGGCCTGGGGACAAGCGTTTGCGTACCTAAAGGGGCATAATATCGATTAAAAGTACAAAAAACCCTTGTTTCCCATTGAGGGCAGGCCTTGCCTCCGCTCAGGATTTAGCCTAGAAGTGCCCAATGCTTGATTACATGCAGAAGGGAGGCCCGCTGATGTGGCTGCTCCTGTTTTGCAGCGTCCTTGCGGGGGCTGTGTTTCTGGAGCGCGCCCTGTACTTTCACCGGGTGACGCTGGTTTTGGGTGAATTTTTGAGAGGCTTAGCGGAGCTAATCCGCCACAAACGCTGGTCAGAGGCACAGGTGGAATGTGCAGGAAACCCCACTCCGGTGACCCGAGTACTGCACGCGGCGGTGCTGCGCCACAGTGCGCCTCGGGCGGAGTTGAAGGAAATTGTGCAGGAGGCAGGTCAATTAGAAGTACCCCGTTTAGAGAAAAACCTCGGACTGCTGGCGGGACTGGGACTCATTTCGCCACTCCTAGGACTGCTGGGAACGGTGACGGGGATGATCGAAGTTTTCAGTAACATCAGCGCGCAAAGTGGACTGACAAGTTCCACGGATTTGGCCGGAGGACTCTACCAAAGTTTGTTAACCACGGCGATGGGGCTCATCGTGGCAATTCCCTGCGCTATCGCTTATAGTTATCTCTCCGCTCGGGTGAATGCGCTACTCCACGACATGGAGCGGGCCGGTATCGAGGTGGTAAATCTCATTTGCGATCATCGGCGCTCAACGACCATCGTGGAATTTGAATCGGCTAATCGGGCCGACGCGTCACCCGAGAGCGCAAAGCGCAGCTAGCCTCGCCAAGCGTCGCGAATCCCAAAAGCCAGTGAAACTGCATCGCACCGTGAACTTCCGTTTGGAGCTGTTTCATCTGCTCCCGATGGTGAACGTCCTGTTTTTGGCGTTCCTGATGTTTTCGTTGAGTTCCCGCTTCACGTTGCAGTCTGGACTTACGTTGAGCCTTCCAGTCTCGCCTTTCACCCTTGCTCCACAGCGCAATCCAATCGTACTCAGTATTACGGCGGCTCCCTTGCCTACGCTGTACGTACGGGAGGAGAAAGTGACCTTCGAGGAGCTTGACCAACTCTTACAGGACAAGCAGCTAGCCGGCCGCCCAATCATCATTCGCGCCGATCGCGAGACCCCCTACGAAGTCATTGCCGCCACCAGCAACCTCGCTTTGCGCCGAGGCTTTGCCGTCGCCCTCGCCTTTGGTGCTTCGGAAAAGCACTGACCTGACCGCCTCCACGCATCCTTTTTTCCTACCCACCCGCGGATGCAACCGAATGCCCGTACACTCACTTTCGACTGGCCGATTCACCACTGGTTCCGCAGCAAAATCCCGCTGTTTTTTTTCGTCTCGGCCCTGCTTCATGGCTGCGCGTTTTTGTTGTTTCAAGTCGTGAACCGAGAAAAAGTCACGGCCCCCGACCGAGAGCGAGAGTTGCAATTGCTCAGCGCAGAAATCCCGGAGCATCGGGCGCTTTTGGAATCCGTCGAAGCGGAAGTGCCTTTGGGCGCGCTGTCTCATCATTTGCTGCCAGTGGAGGATCTTTTGGGGATTCCGTATCGCTCTGCATTTTCAATTTCAAAAGTAGAGCCAAAGGAACCGGAACGCTGGAATTCACTCGCAGTAGTGCCTGTCCCGATATTTACGGTTGCCGTGGCAAGGCCAAAAACTCCCGAGCTCTCCTCCTTTCGCGGCGCGGTGATTCTCGCTTCAAGCCTTCAAGCCCGCCTTTCGACTCCACTCGAACTGCCGGAAACCCCCGACGGGAAAATTCTGGAGAATCCAGAGTACCTGCTGGGAGTGGAGGGATCGGGGAGCGTGCAATTTGTGTGGTTACAAAAAAGTAGCGGCGATCAGGCAGCTGACCAGTTGGGTGAGCGAGTGATGCGAGGGCTGAATTTCGCCGGCGGGGAGGCGCAAACCGCCTGGGGAACGGCGAGGCTTCTTTGGAAAAAACTGGACGCTCCGGGCCAATGATCAGAGTAAGCGTAACCTCCTTGGTGGTAACCTTGGCGTCTATTACAGCCGGAAGCATTGTGTTGCTGTGGCTGTGGTGGGAATGGCGGCGGTACCGAAGCGCGCGGAAAATGCACCTCAGGGTGAGACAATGCGCCCTTTGTTTTTACGAGTTTTTACCCGACTCACCAAATGAACTAACCGCTTGCCCGCGGTGTGGAGCGATCACGGGGAGACGGTAAGCGAGCTTTGGTGTTTCACTTAGCGGCAGGTGTGATATTCCAAAGCGAGTACATGCCTTCTGCCCCCATTCAAAAATCCATTGAATCTTGCCAGGGTTGCGGCGTGCCCATGGATCTGGCGCAAGTCATCCCCCTGACGGTTGTGGAATGTCCGCAATGCGCACTTCCGCTCACGGTGTTTGAGCGCTTCGGCCCCTTCAAACTGGAACGCCTCCTTGGCACTGGCGGGATGGGGGCGGTGTACGAGGCAACCGATCTTAATCTCAAACGGCGGCTTGCCTTGAAAGTGCTGCAAAAAAACTGGAGCCACGACGCGGCGCTCACCGCCCAATTTGAACGCGAAGCCGCTTTGACTGCACGCGTCAACCATCCCCATGTGGTGCGTGTGTATTCCACCGGAAATGCCCACGGAATGTTCTACATCGCCATGGAGTTGGTGAATCAAGGCTCTCTGGACAGTCTCATGGAGACGCACGGACGTGTGCCAGAGGCTGAGGTGTTGCGCATCGGTCTCCAAGTGGCCGAGGGCCTCCAATCGGCATACCGCGCGGGACTGATCCATAGGGACATCAAGCCGGGGAACATTCTTTTTGGAGAAGGGCATCAATCCAAAATTGTGGACTTTGGTCTGGCGCTTCAATTTAACCAAAACCAAACGCCCACAGGGGAATTGTGGGGCACGCCCTTCTACATCGCTCCAGAGGCGTTGGATTTCAAGCCCGAGGACCTGCGCTCCGACATGTACGCACTGGGAGCCACGCTCTGGCACGCGCTGGTGGGGACGCCGCCCTACGAGTGCTCAAGCATTTCGACTCACGAACTGCTGCATGCGCGCAAAAAACCGGTCGACCTCGCAGCGACCCACCCTGCTGCACATCCGCTCACGACTAGTATTCTCAACCGAACCCTCGCCTTCTCGAGAGAAGACCGCCACGAGGACTACGAAGCGTTGGTACGCGAATTTCGACAGGCGCTCGTTGCCGTCGAAACGAACGCGCAAAACACAAGTGCCGCCAATCCCGCGAGGAGCTCGCCAAAGTGGTTGCGCCCTCTGGGTTGGACGCTTCTTGTCGGCGGACTCGCCACAGGACTGGGCCTTCTGGCCGTCAAACAAACGCGACAGGCGCCCGAGGCCCTCGAGCCGACTCAAACGCATTTCTTGAGCGATCAGGAGCGACTTTCTAACGCTACCCGACTCTTAGCTCAAAAGGACCAACTCGATGTGGGCTTGCGGCGGCTTGAGTTAATTTCAAGCAGCCCCTCGCTCACCCCGTTGCTCCAAGTCTGGACGCAGCTCGCAATGGCCACCGCCTACGCGCTCCGTGGCGAAACCGCAGAGCAGAATACGGCGTTACAGGCAGCGCTTAGCGCCTCAGAAAAGACGGATGCCGCGTTGAAAGGGACTTGTCAGCGGCTACTGGCGGCGAGCACCTCGCGTCCAGCGGTGGACGGCGTTCCCGCACAGGATCCGGAGCCACAGAGGGAGGCGTTCAGGCAGTTCTGTCTCGCACAAAGCGCCATCAGCAAAGGGCGTCTGGCTGAGGCTAAATCGCTTCTGGAGCGAGCGAACATCGCGAGCGCGAAAAGCGAGGAACCCGTGGACGACTTGCTGCGTGTTGCGCCACCGGTACTCAAACAATTGGACCGGATCCTCGCCTTCGAACAAGAGGTGCGCGGCGCAGTCAAGCCCGAGGAACGCGCCTCCCGGTTGCAGCGTTCAGACGACTTACTCGCCGCAATGCAGCCTTCTTGGCCATTACGCAACGCCGCGCTGACGCTCCTCGCAAAACTCAAAGCGGAAACGCCACCTCCCGCAAAACCGGCCGCTACACCAGCCCCCACTGCGGTCAAAGAACCCGCCCCAAAAGCCACTTCCCAGCCCCAAGCCCCCGCACAACCGCCAGCGCCTACCCCGCCGCAGCCCCCGGTTGTCCCGCGCAAATTATCGAACGAATTCGTCGCCTTGCGGGCGAAATCGCTCCAAAGCGCGCAGCTTTTTCACTTCAAAGAGCCGCTTAAAGAACTGCAATCCTTCCGCTCAACATCTCCAGTGGATGAGTCTGCCCTCGCGCGCCTACGCCAACAACTCTCCGCTGCTGATGCTCTTTTCCAATGGGCCGTTTCAGAGATCAACCGAGGCGGGACACTCCCCTCGCCTTTGCTGCGCAACAAAAGCGCTTTCCGCTCAGATCCCATCAGCGCAGACGAACAACGCGTGCTCGTCCAAACCAGCGCGGGCGGGCCGCAACTTCCCATCGCATGGAACGATGTTTCTCTGCTGTACCTCGTCAAACTGGTGCAATTTCGAATCGAACGACAACCCACTTATCCCAAACGTGCTGAGCTACTTTGGGGGGCTGGAAACGTCCATCTCCTGATGGATTCGCCTCAAAGTGCCAGACCCTTTCTCGAAGAAGCAGCCAAATTGAACACAGCCTACGCAGAGCTGCTTCCGGCGCTGCTTTCCGCCGCTGAGGCCACTCCGTAAAACCTCGCGGTGTTCGCGCCAAAAAAACCGTCTCGCTCCGCTGCACTCCAACCGGACACCCACTGCTGGCACACCTCCACCCAACGTCCGTAAGCGCTCGCATAGAGGCACACCGGCCAGTCTGAACCCCACATCAGGCGCTCCCGACCGAAAGCCGCCTCCACCACGTCAAGGTAAGGACGCAACTGCTCCAACGTCCAAGTTTGCCACGCGGCCTCCGTCACCAACCCGGACACCTTGCAAAAAACGTTCGGGGATGCGGCCAAGCGCGTCAACCACTCCGCCCAAGGCTCTAGTGCCCCAGAGGCGATTGGCGGTTTGGCGCAGTGATCCAGAACGAAGCTCTGTTGGGGAAGACTTTCCACCAGCTCCACGGCTGCCGGAAGTTGCTTGGGATAAATCAAGAGATCGTAGCGTAACTCGTACTGAGAAAGCAGCCGAAGCCCACGCACAAAATCTGCGCCCAATAAAAAACGGTCATCCTCCTCATCTTGAACGACATGACGCACACCTACAAAAACCTGATCAGCGGCCAAAGCCGCCAGATCTTGTTCGACTTCCGGAGAGCGTAAATCCACCCACCCCACAACCCCCGTTATACGAGGATGTCTATGCGCAAGCTCAAGCAACCAACGACTTTCAGCGAGCGTCTGACGCGCCTGCACCGCAATGGAGCCTGAAAAACCCAGCGGCGTTTGCACCGCCTCCAAGTCCTGGGGCAACCAATTTCGCTGCAACGGCGAACCCTCGTTAATCCAGGGATAATCCTCGCGTGAATAGTTCCAGAAATGGTTGTGCGCATCCAAATAGCGGGCGGTCATACGACGATGAGATACACAAAAATGTTCGCCACGACTACGGCTTTTGGAAACCGGAACGATCGCGCGCAGGGCCAATTCGACCCAAAAGCCGAGGCTCTGGCCCCAGACCAGTACCCTTGGAGGTCTATCAACCGAGGCGGAAGCGAATTTCCTTCAGCAGACGCTTTCCGAAACGCGCTTGCAGCTTTTCAAGAAGCGTCTTCTTCCAAACACGTTCCAGCTCGAAATGTACCGTCGGCTGAAGCACGTGCACCACGAGGACTCCATTGGAAAGACTCGCCGGACTCGAATGATGAGCGAGAAACTCCCCTACCACTTCCTTCCACGCCGCCTTTATTTCCTCCTCTTGAACGCGGGTCTGCAACCCAAGCTTGCTCAAAATCTGTTCCACCGCCCGGCCCGCAGGCTGAGAGGTATCCGTTGGGAACGGCTCCTCGGGAAGCCCCCTCCACTCAGCAATGATGCGCGCTTTGAGGCTGGGTTTCACTAAATACAATCTTGGATCAAAACTATCCGTTTAGACAGCAAAACCCTCGCCTGCAAAAACAGGGAGGGCTTTGACCTATTAAACTGCGAGGCACAAAACTGCCTCATTAAAATATCGCGAAAACTACTCGCCGTCTTCGCCAATTGCCTCAACAGGACAACCTTCCATCGCTTCTTTGCAAAGGCCTTCTTCCTCAGCAGACTCAGGCTGCTTGAAAACATAAGAATGCCCGCCGTCGTCGTCCCGCTTGAAGTTTGCGGGGGCGGTTTCGCGGCAAAGATCGCAGTCGATGCACTGGTCATCCACGTAAAACTTTCCTTGGATATTCTGCTCGTAACGGTTGGATGCGTCGGCCATGGCGGTAATTACTTCTGAATTTAAGTTAAAAAACGGGCCGACATGATAAGGATCACGAACTGCCTTGCAACCTTTTTACCGCGAAAGAAGCGCGGTTTGCCAGCCTTAAAGGCATCCCTAAAACGCGTTGTAATGGACGCTCACCGTGCGAAACGCATTCTGCGCAGCCGAGGCGGAAAAATACACCAACTGCACATTCGCCGCACCAGCCGACCATTTGTACCCCGTCACCGTCTGAACCACCCCCGCATTACTCAACATCTCTGTGCGCCGGGCAATTTGCTGCCCCTCCCCGTAATGCTTGGAAATGCGACTCCTCAAATCGGACATCACCGTGTTGTACTTTTCCTCCGACCAACTCTCTGCCTGATATTGCAGCTCCACCCCCATTAGCGCGCCGAGCTTGAAGTAAAAGATCGTCTTTTTAAGTCCCTCTTGGGGAAGGCCGCTCACCTCTATCGCCTCCCTCGAACCGCGCGCAGGATGGCGGCTAATAACCTTCCCACCCGCAGAAATAATAAGGCGCTCCAAACGATCGGAAGTCTCGCCCCAAGTCAAATTAAACGGAGGCTTAATCTCGCCACTAAAAGCCCCGCTTCCAGAGGCGTCCCCCCCAAACGCACCCCCACTCACTTGCGCCCGACCCATCGGCAGCGGAGCAAGGCACACCGCCAGCGCCGCAACGCCCCATTTTACACAGGGTCCGCTCGCTAGCTTCCGACGGTTGCCAAAAATCATCATGCCTTCTTCACCGTGCTACTGATCGCCAAATCCCTAAGCAAACGGGGCTCAACTTCCACGGGCGACTGCGTCATCAAGTCGACTCCCCGGTTGTTTTTCGGAAATGCAATCACCTCGCGGATACTTTCCGCTCCGCAAAGCAACATAACCAGACGATCTAGCCCCAGCGCAATGCCTCCATGCGGGGGCGCTCCAAAACTAAAAGCCCGCAGCAAATGCCCAAATTTGTGCTGTTGCTCTTCGGCACCAATTCCCAGCGCTTCGAAAAGCCGCGCCTGCAACTCCCGCTCGTGAATCCGGATCGAGCCGCCGCCTAGTTCCACCCCGTTCAGCACCACATCATAAGCCTCAGCCCGAATCGCCCCGTACTCGCCGCCGTTCAAGAGCGCCTCGTCCTCCGCCTTTGGACGAGTGAAGGGATGATGCACCGCCACCCACTGGTTGTCTTCAGGACTAAAAGCCAAAAGAGGGAAGTCCACCACCCACAAGAAATTCAACTCTTTGGAGCCCTCCGTGAGCTTTAACAAATCCGCCACCCTCAATCGCACCCTCCCAAGCACATCACTGACGGCCTGCGGCTTGTCCGCACCAAAAAAGAGCACGTCGCCCTCCTCAAACCCCATCTTCGCCGCGAGCGCTACCTTTTCAGTTTCCGAGAAAAACTTGACGATCGGAGACTCCCATTCCCCATCCTTGAGACGGATATAAGCAAGCCCCTTCGCGCCAAGTTCGAGTTTCACCCACTCCTCCCACTTCTTGAGCTGCTCTTTGGAAAGAGCCGTGGCAGCACCTTTTGCATTGATCGCACGGATCACACCGCCGCCATCCAACACGCTGCGAAACACCTTGAAATCCGACTTCGCAAAAATGTCCCCCAACTCCACGATTTCACATCCGAAGCGCAAGTCCGGTTTGTCCGAACCGTACCGCTCCATAGCCTCCGCATAAGGCATCCGCCGAAACGGCGTGGGAATTTCCACACCCAGCGTTTCCGAAAAAATACGCGAAAGAAGCCCTTCAATGAGCGTTTGAATCTCGAGGGCCGTAATGAAGGACGCCTCTACGTCAATCTGCGTAAACTCCGGCTGGCGGTCGGCGCGCAAATCCTCATCTCGGAAACAGCGCGCGATTTGGAAGTACTTTTCCAAACCGGCCACTTGGAGAAGCTGTTTATACTGTTGGGGCGCTTGGGGAAGCGCGTAAAAGCTTCCCGGATTCAGACGCGAGGGGACGAGAAAATCTCGTGCACCTTCAGGAGTCGGATTGGAGAGAATAGGCGTCTCGATTTCCAAAAAGCCTTGTTCGTCCAAATAGTCGCGAGTGGCCTTGGTCACCCGATGGCGAAGCTTCAAGTTTTGCTTCATCTCGCCCCTGCGCAAATCAAGATAGCGATAGGTTAGGCGCAAATCTTCATTCGCAACTTTCGAATCTAACTGGAAGGGCGGCACATCAGATTTGTTGAGTATCTTTAACTCGCTGGCGATGACTTCAATATCACCGGTGGCAAGCTTAGAGTTCTCCGTCCCCACCAACCGCGGCGACACGAGCCCCGTGATTTGAATGACGTCCTCGCCACGCAGTCCATGCGAGGCCTCAGCGACTTGGGGATGCTCTTCCGGCCTGAAAACCACCTGCGTCAACCCGTCCCGATCACGGAGATCAATGAAAATAACACCCCCATGGTCTCGGCGGGAATTCACCCAGCCAGCCAAGGTTACGGTTTGTCCGGCGTGATCCTTACGCAAGAGGTTGCAGGAAGTGGAGCGATACATAAAAGGGGAGTGAAGATAAGGGAGTTCCAGCACATTTCCAGCATGGAGTCGTGGACATCGAAAATCTCAGGATGTCGAACATAATGCGAAATTCAGACAGACGTTGTTGCGAAAGAAGTTATAAACCCAGCCTAAAATCGGGAAACCAATGCTGCACAGGCAAATATCTTTGATAACTTGTCAGATTTCAGGCCCAAATTTTGGAAGAAAACATTGAAAGTCTGTATGAGATAATTTGCAGACTGTGAGGCTTCAGGGGAGACGCCTTGAAGTTGCGGCGACAGTTCGCCCTTGAAGTCTTTATTGAGCCAGAAAGGAGAGAAATTGAGGCATTCGGTCTCAAGAATGCGTTTAGTTTGGAAAAGCGTTTAGAAAGAGTTTGCAATACTTGGCGGGGAAACAGTAAATTCAGCGCCCCTCGGGAAAAGGAGTCTTAGCTCAATTGGTCAGAGCGCCGCCCTGTCACGGCGGAGGTTGCGGGTTCGAGCCCCGTAGACTCCGCTCCTTTTAAGTCACTGTAAACAAACGCGGGTCTACACCAAAGTTTGGGAGGGGTGTGTTGTAAGTTGAGGGTTGAGTTAGGTTGTTGATTCAAGGGGGAACGGAGTGGTTAACCGCAAGCAGCGATCACTCGCAGGCGGTAGTT
>Ga0209598_10002304_pt1 | contig 14981 bp, 17 predicted proteins | sample M_140807_EF_Meta_FD_187317 | JGI IMG/M metagenome (GOLD analysis project Ga0209598, IMG submission 187317) | Freshwater microbial communities from Lake Montjoie, Canada to study carbon cycling - M_140807_EF_MetaG (SPAdes) (version 2) | ecosystem: Environmental > Aquatic > Freshwater > Lake... | reverse complement strand
GCGATCGAATCAGGCCGGCGAAACGGGCGCCGTTTGGATTTATCGTGGCATCCTCGCCGTCACTCGTGACGCGTCGGTTCGTGCGTTTGCCCAGGCACACCTGGAAACCGAGCGCAAACACTTGCTCGCCATTAATGCCCTCCTCCCGGTATTGCGGCGCAGCAAGTTACTGATTGCATGGCGAATCGCAGGGTTCTTTACGGGTTCAATTCCAGCCATATTCGGTCGCCGGGCTGTTTTTGCAACAATTGCAGCGGTCGAAACCTTCGTTGAACATCACTATCAACTTCAGATCGATCAGCTTGGCTGTCGAAGCGGGCACGCGGAACTCCTTAGCCTTCTTATCGAGTTCCAAAAGGACGAAAAGTCTCATCGACTGGAAGCGATCGACCACTTACACACCTTGAATCAGGACGGGCTGCGTGGTCAACTGTCGGCTCACTCGAGGCAGCCCGCCCAGCTACCTCGGCTGATCCGTAGTTGGTGCCGGCTGGTTTCCGTGGGCTCAGAAATCGCGGTCAAAATTGCCCGTGTGATCTAAGCGGGGGTTCAATGAGTTTAATGACCTCGCTGCCCGCCGAATATCGAGCGCTGGTACTGGGGGCCAGCGGCACAATCGGTCGCAGCTTTGTCGAGCAACTGAACCTGGACGAACGCTGCGCCGTTGTCGAACGCCTCGACCGTACCTCTGTGGCACCGCTCATTCTCGAAGAGGAAGCGGCGATCAAATTAGCAGTCAACGCCATCGCGAGCCACGGCCCATTTCATTTAATTCTCGACGCAACGGGCGCGTTGACCATCGACGGTCAGGGCCCTGAAAAGCGACTCGAAAGCATGAGTGCTCGTAGCCTTACACGGGCCTTCCAGATCAATGCGATTGGGCGCGGACTGGTGCTGCGGGAGTGCATCCCGCTGCTGCCCCGCAACGAGCGCTGCATGTTCGGCGTTTTGTCCGCCCGTGTTGGCAGCATTTCAGATAACCATCTTGGGGGTTGGTACGGTTACCGTGCCTCAAAAGCCGCCGGCAATATGCTTCTGCAAACTGCCGCGATTGAGTCTCACCGCACCCGACCTCACGCCGTATTTGCCGCCCTTCAGCCCGGCACGGTGGTCTCACGGCTGTCCGAACCCTTTAGTCGGGGGCACGAAATGGTGACAGCCGAAAGGTCGTCGAGGGGGATGCTGAAGACCTTGAACGGCCTGGCAGCCAAGCCGCAAGCTTGGTTTGTTGATTACAAGGGGCTGTCAATTGATTGGTGAGGTGAACCTGAACCTGGCTGACTGATATTTTGAAAAATAGTGAGAAATATGACCTAATAAGCGGGCCGACCCAAACTGGATGCTACGTCGTCCATTCACCGTCGAACGAACAGGAGTTTGACCATGCGCTTACAGGCTCGTCGAGTGATTTTCCGACCCACACTGCATCCCGTTTTTATTCTTCCGGTCTTAATCGCTCTGCTATTCGGGCAATTCGCGTTTGCCCAAACCCAACCCAATACGCCGCGGCTCGCCCCTACACCGCCCGCGCCACAGCCGTCTCAGCGCCCACCGTCTCGATTAGAACGCATCGGTGCGGCCATTTTTAACGACCGCACGCTCTCTGAACCCAAGGGAACCGCCTGCGTCAGCTGTCATTTACCCGGGACTGGGTTTGCGAATAACAATGGATCCCCGATAGGGGTTGCTTTGGGCAGCAGGGCAGGTTCGCTTGGCACCCGAAATGCGATGAGCAACTTCTACAGCCATTTCTCGCCAGCATTCTCATTTCGGGTCGCAGGTGAGGATATCGATCCAATTGGGGGGCTTTTCTGGGACGGACGAGTCGATACGCCTGCGCAGCAGGCTCTCGGTCCATTTCTGAATCCCAAGGAGATGAATAACCCCAACGCCACTAGTGTGGTGGCGAAAATTTCCAAAGCAAGTTATGCGAAGGATTTGATCGCGGAGTTTGGCCCAAACGTCTTCGCTTCGCCTGAACTCGCTTTTCAAAAGGTTGGTATTGCGATTGCAGCGTTCGAATCCCGCGAAGATCCGTTGCGTTTTTCGTCCAAATACGATCATTTTGTCCAGGGGAAAGCCCGACTGAGCCCAAATGAGGAACGTGGCATGAAAATATTCATGGATCCCGAGCGAGGCAATTGCGCGGTTTGCCACACGATGAATCCAAAATCGAAGGATCCGCGTGATTCCTTATTCACCGACTTCGCGTTTTACGCCGAGGGCATTCCCCGAAACTCCAAGATACCGGCAAACGCCAATCCGTCTAAATTTGACCTGGGCCTTTGCGGACCCGATCGAAGCCGTCCGGCATTACCAGCCAATGTGCCCGGCGATACCTCGATTGAAAAGTACTGCGGTACGTTCAAGATGCCGAGCCTGCGCAATGTGGCGGAGCGTGAGGCCTACATGCACAATGGATTTTTCACAAAATTGCGTGATGTCGTCAGTTTCTATGCCACTCGGAACAGCGACCCAAAACGGTGGTATGGACCCGCTGGCGTTCCCAATGATTTACCGATCGCATACATCCCGAACATCATCCGGGACCGCGTACCGTTTAATCGGCCTGCTGACGCAGGTCCCGCGTTGAACGAGCGCGAAATTGATGATTTGGTTGCCTTCCTTAAAACCCTGAGCGACGGCTTTGAAGCGCCGAAGCCGCGATAGTGGATGACCTCGGATGGTTTCAGTCGCACTCGTTCGGACGATCTTGCTTTTCGCGGGGGTAAGCGACAACGCACTCCAACAAATTGCGTCAACATCAAACCTGAAGCGTTACGAAAGGGGACAACTCATCCTTCAGGCGGATTACCCCGGTACCCTTCCAGCTAAATACCTATTCATCCTATTGTCGGGAAGAGTTCGGGTGTTTCTTCAGCACCCGGATGGCAAGGAAGTGGCGTTAGCCGAACTCGGCCCGCAGGACTTTTTCGGTGAAATGGGTCTGCTGGATGACCTTCCACCGTCTGCCTCGATCGAAACCCTCGAAACCACAGAGGCTTTGCTCGTTCCGGAAACCGTCTTCAAGCAATACCTGGTTGGAAACGCTCAGGTCACTATCGCGCTCATCCGCGCGCTGGTGCGTCGACTTCGCGAGGCGGATCGTAAAATCGAGAGCCTGGCTTTGCTGGATGTGTACGGTCGTGTCGCAAGGCTGCTCTTGGACCTGAGCGAAGAAATCGAGGGAAAACGGATCCTGCAAAAGGCACCAACCAAGACCGATATCGCCCGTCAGGTTGGTGCCTCGCGTGAGATGGTTACTCGGGTGATGCGCCACCTCGAGGAGTCGCGGACGATTCTTGTCGAGAAGCGAAAGGTCACGCTAATTAAATCATTCAGAAACGGCTAATAGCTATGCGCCCTCTCCCGCTTTTGGTCAGGGCGCAGTTTCTGCCGGTAGGTATCCCTCTACGGAAAAGTATCGTTCTCCCGTATCGTAGTTAAAGCCGAGTATGGTTGAGCCCACGGGTAGCTCGGGCAACTTCTGGTGGATCGCCGCCAGTGTTGCTCCCGACGAAATCCCAACGAGCATGCCCTCTTCGCGCGCCGCGCGACGACCAAACTCCCGAGCGGCGTCCGCATCGACCTTGATCACGCCATCGAGCACCGACATGTGGAGATTCTTCGGAATAAAACCCGCGCCGATGCCCTGAATCGGGTGGGGAGATGGTGCTCCGCCGGAGATCACGGGTGATGCGCTTGGTTCAACAGCATAGACCCTCAGTCGCGGCCAGTGCAGTTTGAGAACCTGCGCGCAACCGGTTAAGTGCCCACCCGTTCCAACTCCAGTAATGATCGCATCGAGCCCCGTGGGGAAATCGGCGAGGATTTCTTGCGCAGTAGTCCTTACATGGACGGCGATGTTGGCCGGATTTTCGAACTGTTGCGGAATCCAGGCACCGGGAATCGCAGCCGCCAATTCTTCGGCACGCGCAATCGCGCCCTTCATGCCCCGTTCGCGAGGCGTGAGCTCAAACCGTGCACCGTAGGCCAACATTAAACGCCTGCGCTCAATCGACATGCTATCGGGCATCACGAGGATCAGCGGGTACCCTTTGACGGCCGCCACCATGGCAAGTCCCACGCCGGTGTTGCCCGAGGTGGGCTCAATGATGGTGCCACCTGGCTTAAGGGCCCCGCTTTGCTCCGCGTCCTCAACCATTGATAAAGCAATCCGATCCTTGATCGACCCGCCCGGATTGCTGCGCTCAGACTTGATCCAAACCTGATGATTCGAGCCGAACAAGCGATTGATGCGGATATGGGGCGTACCGCCAATGGTGTCGAGAATCGTGTTTGCCTTCATCAACGAACTCCTGGTGTCAGGGGTGTGGGCCCCAAGGCGATGCGAGCATCAGTTTATTGGTCTGCGAGAGCAGTAGGGGCCTTAGTTTTCGGGCGAAGTCCATAAACGCCTCGTCTGCAAAAACACCCGCCCAAAAAGCGCGGCGATCCGCATCATCCTCGAATTTCCAAAGATGAATCACTTGATTAATCGCGCCGACGTCGCCGGTGAAGTACCCCACCAGGCGCTCTGGATGGCGTTGGATCGCGGGCCAACCTTCCGTGTTGTACAGTGAAACGACCTCGGCCATTTTGCCGACGACGACGTCGTAAGTTCTGAGTTCGTAGATTGCCATTCGTTCGGTCTCCTTGATGTCGCCAGTTTATGCCATGGGACCCCTTTCAAGCACATGAATCTGATCGAACAAGCCGTCGCCTATTCGACCTCTCACGAGATCAACTGGCCTCGCGATCCGCTCGAAAATCCCGCCGCTTGGGGCGTCCATCAGGCTGACCCGCCACCGTGGAATCAACTCCTGGGGCCGGTCCACGCGAGGGCGGGAGTTTCGGGAATGATCCTGCGCGAGGGCAAGGTTCGGCACAGCTGGGGCGACACCAACCGGGCCGATCTGACCTTCAGCGTTGCCAAGACCTATCTTGGGCTCCTGGCCGGTGTTGCGCACGGCCGTGGCCTGCTGCCCGACCCCAACGAACCCATCGCGCGGCGCCTCCCCGGCATCGGTTTTGATACGCCGCATAATCAAGCGATCACCTGGTCGCATTTGATGAGCCAGACGAGTGAATGGGAAGGCAATTGCCTGGGGGTGCCCGACCAGGTCGAACGCTACCGATATGTGTCCCATGACCCACGCGGCATCCTGGGCATCAAGGGGTCACTGCGCCCCTTGCAAGCCCCTGGAAATTATTGGGAATACAACGATGTCAGGATCAATCAACTTTCTCTGGCCTTGTTGCATCTCTTTGGCCGAGCACTTCCCGAGGTCTTCCGGGAAACAATCCTGAGCCCGATCGGAGCCACAGGCCCCTTTAGTTGGGAAGGCTATGACAATGCCTGGGTCGATCTTCCCGCCACACCTGGCAGGGCGGCATGCCGAGTTCGTTCGGTACCTGGGGGCACGCACTGGGGCGGCGGCGTCTCAATCAGTACGCACGATCAGGCGTTGATCGGCGAACTCATGCGCCGGGATGGTCAATGGTTGGTGGACGGCAAGGAAACCAGCGTGATCCCCGCAAGCTGGGTCCGCCGGATGAGCGCCCCCTGCGCATTGGCGCCTTTTTACGGCTGGTTAACCTGGCTCAATCCGGACGGCAAGACCTTCCCGGGGGCGAGCGCGGAAAGTGTGTTGATGGTCGGCGCGGGCGGAAATTACGTTTGGGTGGAACCCAAATACCGGGCCGTTATCGTCGTCCGGTGGCTCGAACCCGCCCGCTTCTCAAGCTTCGCGAGCCAGGTGAGTCGGGCGCTCGAGGAATCGGCCTAAGCGCCCTAAGCGTCCTGAGCGTCCACACTCGAACTAATCAGGACTCATTCGGCCTTAGCACCCGAAGCTCGCACAATCGGTCCCCACCGTTGGACCTCCGCCCGACTCATTTCGGTCATCACCTCTGGCGTCGAGCCAATGATGTTGTAGCCCAATTCATTCATCCTTTTGACGTAATCAGGCGACTTTGTTGCCTTCACGGCCTCAGCGTTGAGCTTGGCGATGATCTCCTTGGGCGTCCCCGCAGGCACCATCAAACCAAACCAGACACCGGACTCATAGCCCGCAACGCCTGCTTCGGCCATGGTGGGCAGGTCGTTCAACAGCGGATCGCGTTTTGCCCCAGTGGTGGCTAACGCTTTGAGTTTGCCGGTCTTGATGTGCTGGATCGCGGACGGAATGTTGTCAAACATCATCATTGTTTGTCCGGCCAACAGATCCACCAGGGCCGGAGCGCTGCCCTTGTACGGAATGTGCACCATGTTCAGACCGACAAGGTATTTGAACATTTCGCCGGACATGTGAATGCTCGTTCCGCTGCCGCTCGAGGCAAAGTTCAGTTCCCCCGGCTTGGCCTTAGCCATCGCGATCACTTCCTGAACCGTGTTGGCCTTGATTGAGGGGTGCAACACCAGCACGTTGTTGAGCGAGACCAGCGCCGTGACACTGGCCAGATCCTTACTCGGATCGAATGGCATCTTGGCGTAGAGCGCCGGATTGATGGCCTGAATACCACTCGTCGTCATGAAAATCGTATAGCCGTCGGGTGCAGCGCGCGAGGCCTCCTGGCCACCGATGTTGCCGCCGGCTCCCGGTTTGTTTTCCACAGTCACCGGTTGCCCTAAATTCTTTGCCAACTCGACGGCGATGGCACGTGAAGCAATATCAACGGCACCACCCGGCGGGAAGGGACAAATCAAGCGAACTGCTTTGGATGGGAAGGTGGCCGGGGGGGTCTGAGCCTGGGCAATGCCGACACCGCTGATCGCGGTCACTACGCCGAACAGCATGGCCATCCGTTTCACGAAACGCTGCATCAAGTCTCTCCGTGTTGATTCAATCGATGCCCGAAGTATCGGTGATAACCCGAATCAGATCGATCAGGTCATTCCCGTACATCCGCTTTGCACTGGGCCTGCAGATCTTGCCAGCCCATCGCGCCGAGATTCTCGAGCGTCTCGATGTTGGCCGCATAAATACGCTCAGGGTTTGGCATGGTTTCAACCGCGCGATCGATACTGTCTTCACGCAACAAATGAAGCGTTGGAAATGGCGACCGATTGGTCGCATTGCTCAGATCGTCCGGACCGGTATCCGCGAACTGATACTGAGGATGAAAACTCGCGATTTGAATCGTCCCCTCAAGACCCATCTTTCGCAGAGTCGCGTCGACATCACCGAGAAAATCGTTGTACTCCAGAAAATCATTCAAACATTGAGGGTGAATGAGCAGGGTCGTTTCGATCTCCTGAACGGGCGAATCGACTAGGCGCTGGAGTTCAACCCGCAGATCCTTTAACAGGTCTCCGGACGACACCGAATGGCTCACGCAGTAACGAATGCGCTCTTTAACGTAGGGCACTCTGGCGAAAGGACAGAGGTTAAGACCAATGACCGCCCGTTCGATCCAGGCACGCGTCAACCCGATGACATTCAACCGGGGTCCTGCATCCGAAGCTTTCGCGCAGCCTCCTCGAACCGGGCATCCTCAATCCCGAGAAGTACCGACTCGAGATCAACTGGTTTCAGCTTTGGATTGAACCGCCCGGTCAGAACTGAATCGATGGTCAGCAGGCCGCGCTCGTAGAGTGACCAGACTTCGCGACCATAGTCCGTGTTCAACAGATCTGGGGCGAAGCGGCCAAAGTAGTTACGCAAATTGGCCACATCACGTTCAAGCATTCCAGCGGCATGGTTGTTGCCGGCAGCATCCACGGCCTGAGGCAGATCAATAATGACGGGGCCGTCCGCTGCGATCAAAATATTGAATTCCGAAAGGTCTCCGTGGACGACGCCAGCACAGAGCATCCGGACCACTTCACGCAATAAGGTTTCGTGATAGGCGCGAGCCTGATCGGGCGTGAATTGAACGTCGTTGAGTCGGGGCGCCGCATCGCCATCCTCATCGCAGACGAGCTCCATCAAGAGCACCCCTTCGAGAAAATTGTAAGGCTTAGGGACCCGAACACCAGCGTGCGCAAGTCGATACAGCGCATCGACCTCAGCACTCTGCCAGGCCGCTTCCTGGGCCTGCCGGCCGTAGCGCGTGCCCTTGGCCATCGCGCGTGCCTGACGGCTGTTCTTCGTTTTGCGGTTTTCGGTGTAATCCACTGCCTGCCGGAAACTGCGATGGGTGGCCTCTTTGTACACCTTGGCGCAACGGATTTCTTCACCGCAGCGCACAACGAAGACCATCGCTTCCTTGCCACTGGTGAGTTGACGCAGGACCTCGTCAATCAATCCTTCTTCGAGAAGCGGGCGCAGGCGATCAGGGGTTTTCATGACTCGTATTCTGCGCCCATCGGTGGGACCTTCCTTGCACCCGCACTGGTGGTGTCAAACCCTGGCAGCATCAAACTCGGCGAAAACGTTGTTGATCCAGGTTTTCAGGCGCTGCCGTTCCATTAACCCGAGCCCGGCGCCAAACTCAGCCCCAGATTGCTTGGCGGCCCAGAAGCTACTGTCTCTAGCGTCGATTTTTTGAATCACCGACTGATGAAGTTGTTTGATTTCAACCACTCGACCGCTGAGATCGGACAAATGGTCGAGTAACCCAGATTTATCCAGGTTGCTGAAATCATTACCACGCAATTGATTCCGCACCACAACGTAATGCAGCCGATCTTGAAACCGTTCCAGTACCTGCCGGAGCAGATCGACGGAATCACGACCGGTGTCCATGACATGCCAATACGTGATCCGGAGCGCATTTTCGGGCGCCAAATCGAGTACGCCCGAATCGTCCATCCATGCGACCAGGGGCGCGTGCGTCTGGGCGGCAAGGTCAACCAGAACGCGAATTCCAGGCCGCTCGACTGCAGCCTCAACGATGTGATCAAGCGCTTCATAGCGATCGATCAAAATCGGCGACGCATAATCCGCGTAGAACCGCATCAGCGCCCCATGCGAACGATCGGTATCAAAACCGACAAATGGCATTGAATGATCGATGAAGTATTGGGCCAAGGCTCTCGATACGAGCGATTTTCCAACGCCACCCTTTTCACCACCGATCAGGAGAATGCTGGATTGGGCGTTCGGGGCCATTTCTGGATGCATGGTCGTTACCCTTGGTTTTAATGCGAAATAATACTCAATTCAACTGGTACACACCGCCATGTTCAGCTATCGCCATGCCTTTCATGCCGGCAACCATGCGGACGTCCTCAAACATTTGGTGCTTGTCGCGATTCTTCGTCATCTCACCCAAAAGCCGACGGCCCTGCAGGTCATCGATACCCATGCCGGCGCTGGGCTTTATCGGCTGGATACGGCCCAAGCCCACACTAGCGCTGAAGCCGACGACGGAATTCTCCGACTGGTAAACGCGACCCACCGCCCCAAGGGAGGTAATACGATCCATCCGGGCAGCGATGCGCTGCAGGACTACCTCGACTTGGTCAAGGGTTTTAATCCATCCGGCGGCTGGACCGTTTATCCGGGCTCACCGTTCTTAATTCAGCACCTGCTTGGCGATCGTGACCGGCTCAAATTGTTCGAGCTACACCCAACCGACATCAAGCTGCTGACAGGCAATATCGACCAACTCAAAGCCGGTCGACAAGTCGCCATCCTGCGCGAAGATGGCTTCGAGGGTCTCAAAAAATTTCTACCCCCGCCGTCACGCCGGGGCCTTATCTTCTGCGACCCTAGCTATGAGTTGAAGACGGATTACACCCGGGTCGTCAAAATGACGACCGATGCGCTGCAACGATTCGCGACTGGGACGTACGTGATCTGGTACCCAAACATCGCCCGCCTCAATGCTCAGGAGTTGCCGCGAAAACTCTGGAATCTCTCCCTTCGGTGCAAGCGCCCCTGGTTGCACTGCAGTCTCGATGTGGGACACAGCAGCAGCCCCTCTGCGGGCCCCGTTACCGATGATGCCCGCCCCGGTCTGAGCGCGAGTGGACTGTTTGTGATCAACCCGCCTTACACGCTCCATGCTGCGCTGAAGGAAACGTTACCTGTGTTGGTCCGCTTGCTTGGGCGCGACTCAAGTGCCCGGTTTTCATTGGACGCCGGCGAATAGGCCTTGCCACCCGAAATCTGAGGGGAATCCAAGGGTTTTTCCGGAGACCATTGATAGCAAACTGAGTGCACTCCCATGAGACGCTTGGCGAGCACAAACATCACTCATGTAGGTACCCCATGGATCGGAGACAGATCATTTCCTGGTTGGCAGGCGCCGCCGCCACCCCCTTAGCAGGCCTCGCTCGCGCTCAAACTTCACTCGCCAAGCAAGCCCGTTTCATCGTTGGTTTTCCAGCGGGTGGCGTGGTGGATTTTGGAATCCGAACGACCACTGAAGGGATGATGGCGAACGGACAACCGCTGTCGATTATTGAAAATCGACCGGGAGCGTCCGGCAACATTGCCCTCGAGTTTGTGGCCCGGCAGGGGGCAGAGACGAACAGCTTCGCGGTGTTATCCAATTCGGTACTGACGACGAATCCGTTCGTCCCCCAACTATCGTCCAAATCCGTAGATCCGTTCAAAGATCTGGTGCCGGTTGCCGCAATTGCCGACATGGTCTTGCTGCTGGCGGTGACACCTCAACTCGGCGTGACGACCTTAGAGCAGTTCTTGGCCAAAGCCCGCGAGCCTGGCCAGCGGCTTCGGGTCGGTCTGGCCGGCACCGGTACGCCGCATCACCTATCAGCGCTTTTATTAGAACGAGCCGCCAACCTGGACCTGACGATGGTGCCCTACAAAGGTGGGCCCCCTATGATTGCAGACGCGGCGGGCGGGCATCTGGATGCAGTGTTCACGACCATTCCGGTCGGTGGTCCGATGGTCGCAAGCGGCAAGCTACGCTGGATTGCGGTCGTGCAGGCAAATACCCTGAAGAGCCTGCCCGGCGTGCCCTCACTGGTCGATACATTTAAGGGTCAGTCGATCCCGTCATGGATTGCAGTCTGGGCCCCTTCTTCAATGCCGGCAGACGTCCTTGACGCCATGAACGTCCAATTCAACGCGGCCATCAACAGTCCGGCGACCGCGGCCAAACTCCGCAATAATGGTCTTGAGCCGCTTACATTGACGCGGCCCGAAATGAGCCGGCGCATCACGGACGAAGCCAGGTTCATGAAAGACTTCCTCGCAAAAATCAAACTCGACTTTCAAACCTGAAGGATGGTCATGCTCGGTCTTCAAATTCTGAAACGTCATCAAGCGGTCAGCCTCGACCTCGCGAATCAATTCCTCGAGATCCCGGTCTCCAACGTCAGTGACTGCATGTCGCGCATGTTTTCGGCTGGACCCCGACTGCGCCCGATGCATCAGGGGAATCCCATGGCAGGGCCGGCTTTGACCGTACGTGTTCGCCCAGGCGACAACCTGATGATCCACAAGGCGCTCGACCTGCTAACGCCGGGGGACGTGTTGGTTGTCGATGGTGGTGGCGACCTGACCAATGCCTTAATCGGCGAAATCATGAGTACGATTGCCCTCTCGAGAGGCGCTGCTGGCATCGTCATCGACGGTGCAATTCGAGATGCGCGAGCGCTTCGCGAAGGGTCTTTCCCGGTCTTTGCGGCCGGGGTGACCCATCAGGGTCCTTACAAAGATGGACCCGGCGAAATCAACACGACGATCGCAATCGACGGCATGGTGATTCATCCGGGGGATCTCATCCTCGGCGATGACGACGGCGTGCTCTGCGTGCCCTTCGCAGAGGCCGAATCTTTACTGGCGGCGGCCCGGTCGAAGGTCGCAGTCGAGAGTCAAATGATGGCCGCGATCGCCGCTGGCACCTACAACGCCCCCTGGATCGATGAAATCCTGAAGCGCCTTAACTGTCCTCAACCCTAAGTGCCCTTAAACTAAGTGCCCTCAATAATTCGAAGGTCTCTCACGACGGCTTGAGTGCCCAGCGCGGCCACCGCCTCTTGATAAGCTGGACTGTTGTAGGCCGCGAGGGCCGCATCAACCGACTCGAATTCGACAAGCACGGTACGCTGAGCAATGCCCTGCTCTTTCACGGCTGCGGGCATTCCCCGGGCCAGAAATTTACCCCCGGCCGCGGTAATGGCAGGCAGCGCCAGCTTTGCGTAGGCTGCTAACGCGTCGGCGTCATGAATGGCGTGGTACGCGCTGATCCAGTAGGCTTTGGCCATCAGAAAATCTCCCTTTGTTTTACGGCAGTAAAGCATATCGAACCCAACTCTGTCGATTGATCCTCATGAAAACTGCGATTGTGAATTTAGGTCGAATCGTCTCCGGCGATTGGCGAGCCCCCTGGGTTGAGGGCGATGCGATTCTTATGAATAGCGGAAAAATCCTCCAGGTTGGTACGGTCTCAGATGCCGACCTCGCGCAGTGCGACGTGGTGATTGATGCCGATCGCGCGACAGCAATTCCCGGGTTGATTGACTCGCAGGTTCACAACACGTTTGGCGACTACACCCCGCGCCAGAAGACTGTCGGCTTTCTGGAAAGTTATGTCCATGGCGGCGTAACGACAGCGATCAGCGCCTCGGAGGTCCACGTGCCCGGGCGCCCAAAAGATCCCGCCGGGGTCAAGGCTCTGGCCGTTGCAGCCATGAAATGCTTCGAGCACTACCGACCCGGCGGCATGCGGGTTTGGGCCGGAGCAGTGATCCTCGAACCGGGCCTGGTTGAACGCGATTTTGAAGAGATCGCCGCGCAGGGCGTGTGGCTCGCCAAGGCTGGATTTGGTGGGGTCAAGACGCCTTACGACTACGCCCCAATGATCGCCTGGGCCAAGAAACATGGTATGACCACGCTGGTGCATACCGGAGGCTCTTCGATCCCGGGGTCATCCGGGATTTGGGCCGATCACTTGATTGCCATGCAGGCGGACGTTTCGTTCCATACCAATGGCGGGCCGGTTGCAATGCCCGATGCGGACTACCCCCGTCTCGTGCAGGAATCTAGCATGGCACTTCAGGTCTGTACGGCTGGCAACCTGCGGACCACTCTGCTTTTGGGTCATTTGATCCGCGAAGCCGGACAGTTCGACCGGTTCCTGATCGCGACCGACACCCCGACCGGCTCGGGGATCATGCCGCTGGGCATGATGTACACCATCAGCCATCTGGCCAGCCTGGGCAACATGCCACCCGAGATGGCGATTGCAGCAGCAACCGGAAACAATGCGCGAGTCTATCGAAGGAATTCGGGCTTCTTGCAGGCGGGCAAAGATGCCGACGTGGTCCTGATTGACGCCTGCGTGGGTGGATCAAAAAATGACGCGCTGAGCGCCCTTGAGAATGGCGATATCGCGGCAGTAGCCGCCGTCATCACCGATGGCGTGCCCCGATTTGTTGGACGCAGTCGGAACACTCCGGCCCCAATGAAATCCATCCGGATTGCTCAGAACCGTGTGCCGCAGGATTTCGGTGGCGCCGCCCACTAGATGATTTCAGACTCAAGCATCGACCCGTGATGATCAACAAACCTTCGACACCGACCCCATTTTCGATTCGCCGCTGGACCACCTACGAAGAAGAGATTCTGGCCACCGAGAGTCATCATCCTGCTGATGGCCATCCGATTAGGAAGATCGTTATTGGCGCTTGCGTTCGCAACCCGTTTGCTAACGGCGCACACACGGCCGACCTGAGCCCCGTTGTCGATCAATCCGCCGCGCTCGGAGAGGCATTCGGAAATCGCATCCTGAGGGCACTGGACGGAGACATCCATTCCAGCGTCGGCAAAGCCTGCCTGGTCGGACTGAACGGCGAATACGAACACGGCAATGCGTTCCTGACCGCTGCATTTGCCAATCCCTTAAGGGACATTCTGGGTGGCGGCAAAGCCTGGATTCCATCAACCGGAAAGCGTGGCGGTCCGATGACACCGATCGACATCCCGCTGGCTCATAAGCACGAGCTCTACGTGCGTTCGCATTACGATACGGTGACGGTGGCCTTTTCGGACGGCCCGAACCCCGATGAGGTACTGGTTCTTGTGGCAGTGGCGACGCGGGGCCGCCTCCACGCGCGTCTCGGCGGGCTAAGCGCGGGAGCGATCTGACCGGTCTGACAATTCGTTACAACTCGGCACAATATAGGCCCGGAGATCCGTCAACGATTAGGCCAGGGTCGGCGTTTTTGGGCTTAAGTACACGGTGTTCCTGAACCCAAACCGAGAACGGTCATGAAATCACAATCGATCCGCAATGCAGCGTTTTGTTTGGCAACGCTGGCCTTGACCCCGAGCGCCCACGCTTGGGGCGACCGCGAACAGGCCGCCCTGGCAGGTGCTCTAATTGGCGGGCTGATTGCATCCAACGCTCAGGGCGCTGGCGGCTCGGCGGCATTCCCTGCGCCCGTTGGGCCCGCGGTTTACATGGCAACCCCCGGTGTTGCCTACCGCGTTTCGCCGGGCTACGTCACAGGGCCGGTTTATGCGCCGGCACCCGCTTATTACCCCCCTGCTTACTACCCACAGGCAGTTGCACCGGTCGTGCAATATCGCGTGGCACCAGCATATGTCCAGAACTATGGACCAGCGTATGGGTCGGCGTATGGGCCAGGCTACGGAGCAACGTATGCCCCCGCCTACATGCAGCGCCATCACCGCGATCACCATCACGGCTGGTAAATCGATCCAGTTCAGGCGCCCTCCGGACCTTCAAGACAGGCCTTGATAGCGCGTAAGCGCCGGAGCGGGTCCATCTCGGCCATTAGATCCAGCTTCTGCTCGCCGGGTAGCGATAGGAGTTCTGCCCACCGATTTGCGACCCAACCGCATTCGTCGAGCCGATAAGGCGGCTCCATCGGCAGGCGGTCCTCAAAACCCTTCGCTTGCGCTTGGGCAATCCACTTCCCGAGCCGGTCACTCAAACCCTGAAGATCTTGCGGGATATCGATGGCGGGATCGGCATCGACCGTCTCAGTCTCTGCGTACCAAACGCCATAAGGTCCAGCTTCAACTCCATCCAGGCGAAATCGCAGACCACCGCGACAGCGGACCCTCAAAAGTGCGGGCTGCACGGTGACGAGA
>Ga0209598_10002301_pt1 | contig 14989 bp, 2 predicted proteins | sample M_140807_EF_Meta_FD_187317 | JGI IMG/M metagenome (GOLD analysis project Ga0209598, IMG submission 187317) | Freshwater microbial communities from Lake Montjoie, Canada to study carbon cycling - M_140807_EF_MetaG (SPAdes) (version 2) | ecosystem: Environmental > Aquatic > Freshwater > Lake... | reverse complement strand
CCTCATCCCAGACGGCGAGACCCGCTCAAATAAGCTCACGATGTCTGATATCTCCGGTACATGGCGACGCGGAATTGCTGATTCCATTCAGGATACCGACATCTCCCAAAACCTGGTTCCAGTCAGCCTGGCCGCCAGCACGACGGGCAGTGGGGTACCTAACGGCACGAAAATATATCTCGTCATGACCGACATGAATGCAGCTGTCGCATTGGCGGCATTGTTGCGTGCAGGAATGGGCGAAGGCGACCAAAATGGCCATGTGGCATACCTCTGGCCACGGAAAGCACGCGGAACCGGCCCTGCGAATATGTGCGAGGCTTCGCTCGAGGTCGGCCAGCTCCTACAACACCCCACCAGCACGAGAGTGGTTGGCTTCGAAACGTCGCCGGACTCTGCCTTGACCCGACAAGTCAAGCTGCTCACAGGGTTGGTGCATCCCCACGATTTCGCACAAGTAGACAAACAAGAACAATACCTCCTTGCAATCAGCATCTCTCTCAGATCTCGGGAGCACCCGTATGGGACGGGTGAACGGTCGTGTAACATCTGTGGGGACGCTGCCTTGCCTGGAGCCCTGGCCGACCCAGCGAAGGAGCTGACTGCTTTTTGCAAGAGGTGTTGGGGTTTAGTAATAGGGGTGGCGGCATCAATGAGTGCACAAGAGCGGGAGGAAGAGCCACACATACAAACCGTGTCATGCTCGGCGGCTGGTTGTCAGCCGGCGCACAAGCAGCTCTGTGTGAAGCAAGACGGTGTGTGGACGTGTGGCCTTTGTTGGGAGCAGCATGCAGGCCTGGTGGCGTCTGTTTCCGGCGGCTTCGTTGAGCACCTGGGCACAGACTGCTCCGCTCAGTCTGCTGCTGAGGACCCCTTGACGGCGATAATCGCTCATAAGGCCCTGCAGGGTCTCCTTTCCCTTCGAGCTTCTATTCACGGACCCACTACAGGGCTAGCCCGCAAGCTACTGAAGCCCACTGACCCGACAGATTTCAGTGTCGTCTGTGCGCAGTGTTCAACGTCGCAGCGAGGCCCTGACGGCCGGTGCGCTAAATGCTCCGCGGTAGACTCTGGCCAACATACCTCGCAATGGTCAGCTAAGACCATCATACCCGACGCTGCCGAGACCAGCATGCAAATGGAGAACGTAGGCTCGCCAGCGGCAAGCCCTGCACCTGGGCATACAGTCGCAGCATCGCCATCAACGTCAACGGAACTCTTGTCGCAAGTCGGTGCTGCGGCCTCGCCCAACGACAGCGGAAGAATGCCAGTGAAAGAGGCCCAGCTGCGCGTGGACCCATCCGATGGTATAGCCTATCGCTTAGATTCATTTATTGAAGTTTATGGCGCACGCGACGGGAAACTTCGGTGGGACTCTGCTGCCCCCCAGCAACGGGGAAGTGTACAACAGGTGGCACTCGAGGCTTCAGACGGCGGCTCAGCACCGTTGGAAGTGACCTCTGCCCTCGGAAGCAGCACACCCGAATCCAAGCAAGGTGATAGGGAGACCGACAGTCCAGCCAAGCATGAAGCAATGAGTGTGTCAACAAGTCCGAGCGGCGGTGTCCCGAATGTCAACGAAATCGAGCCAGCTTACGCGGTTGGGCCCCCACCAAACCCGACAAGAGCCGTTGCGAGTGCTGCAGACGGCGCGGTTGCAGCAAGACGAACAGCAACACCTGACGGTGCGAAGGAGAAGAAACGAGTACGACCCCCCCCGTCAAGCCCAGCTTCCTCTACGTCAAGTGCTGTGAAGGAGACAAAAAAACCAACATTCGCCCAACCTCCCACGCCAGCAGGCAAGTCTGTCGGACAGCCTTTAAACTCGACGCCCTCACGTCCGGAGACGCGTGGGGGCGGACAGCTGTCTCCCGCAGGAAAGCACGACCAGCATTAGGTAGCATGAAAGACGACCACACCTGCTCAGCTAAAGCTTGTACAGGTGAGTTGTGCCCGGCGAAGTGCCCAGGAGGGTTGCAACCGTGCAGCAATCAGCCTCTCCCGCTCGACTACATCCACACCGTTACGAATGACGGATTGGATCCCACGTCACGCGGCCTGCGTGCGACAAAAGCGATCGCGGCAGGCGACATTATAACAGCATTCTCCTCGGCCATCATATATACGCCAGAGATGACTGTAGAGCTGGATGAATTGGCAGCGGCAATGAAGCTCAGTGGTATGCAGACGCAATACTCTGCCCGAGAATACTTTCGAGACGCTGACGAGGTAAGGATTGAAGGTGTGCGATTGTCCGTGGTGTGGGCTATCCCACCCCAAGATGTGCATATCTGGAAAAGACAGGGAGCCTCTCCCGAGCTTTTGCGCGCAATGGAAGCCACCGGACCCTTCACAGGGATGGGCGAGTTTGCAAATCACTCTTGCTGCTCAATACTCGGGTGTGCGACCGCATGCAACAGCGAGCTAGCGCTTCGATACCGAATAACAGGGGAATGTACTCAGGTCGGACTCTTCCTCCTCGCCACCCGGCCGATCGCCGCAGGTAATCGCATTTTCACCCATTACGGCGATATATCCACTTGGCAGTTTCAATGTCACTGCTGTGCGTGCCGGTCGGTACACGCCCCACCCAATATTCAGGGCGAGATTGCAACGGCAGGACACGCCAGCGCATGCTGGATTCAAGGGGTGCTCAGGGAACCTAGACACGGGCCGAGGGATACAATGACCACAATGAACAAAGAACACCGATACTGGCGCAGGAAGTGGAAGAGTCAAGGGGATTGGGCGATCTCAAAGGAGCAATTGCAAACGTTGGTGACCGGCAACGTCTGCACCACGGTCGTTGATATGATCCTGAACTGGTCGGTCCACGGTCACACGAAGGAGCGACATCTCCTCCCAGTGGGGGGAGGTGACGTCTTTGTGGTACCTTCTACCACATGGTCGCAGCTGACACAAGGTTTATCGAGTGTACACTCGATCCGCCAATTTTGGTCTCTGGCCACTAACGGCAATGTCATATGCTCAATGGGAGCACATGCCTACGATCTCCGTCTCGTCCTCTTCCCGATACTTCGATCCAAGCACTGGATATTGGAAGCCTTCTTTCCTCAGCGAAAACGGAAGCTTCACCTGGACTCTTTACCTTCGTACACCGGCGAGGTAGGCTCCCTGGAGGTGCGAGCCGTCACATGGGTTTGGTGGCAGCTGATTTGGTATAACAACTCACAGGGTAAGCACCCGCAACCGGTATGGACTTTCGACTCGAAAGCGCAAGCACTCGAGGCATTGGCAGCGACAGGCCTTCAAGTTGACACTCAAATCGACGTGGTGAATTTATGGCTGCATCAGTTGGGGTTGGCGGCACCTGACGACGCATTTACGAGGAGTAATTGGTCTTCTGTTACCGTGGGAGCAACGCCGAAGCAGCGCGACGGTGTCTCTTGTGCTATGTTTGTGATCACATCCGTCATCGGATTAAGCAGAGGCTGGCTTGACGAGGAGGAGGACGCATATCTTGGCCCACTCGAGGACACAGGTTCGACACCATGGGCAGACCACATGCGTTCTTGGGTTTTCCGCACGGTCTGGGACAACACAACGATGGAGATACCATCCTTATGCCTGCAGTGTGGGACGGAGTTGCAGGATAGCGGCGCAAGCGACCGTTGTGTAGACACAGAGGGCTGCAATAAACGGAAGAACGAACTGAGTAGTTTTGGTCATGCTGACTACGCCCCGATCTGTATAGGGATCGAAACGGAAACTACACCAGCAGTAGCGCTGCCCGCGGAAGTGTGTAGAGTCATGGCGACAATATGGGAAACTTTTGATAACATCTGCTACATCCAAGCGGTTACGGAAAGCCTCCAGCAGCTGGAGCACTTCATGACGTGGTGCTTCAACAACTCTGCACCATACATCCACGACCTAGTCGATGTCCACTCCGCAAACTTTCCCGATACCCTCAACAAGTACATCATGTGGCTGCGGCAGAGTGGGTTACAAAGGCGAGTACGCACCGGATGGCTACCTGGTGACGCTTTGGTGTTTTGCGCTCAGCTCTGTGACCTGTTACACCGAAGCTCGGCTCAAAGCCTCCAGTGTGTGTTCGCAATCGAAATCACGTACCATACAGTTTGCCAGGGTTGCAAATTGAGTCGCGACCGGAAGGTCTCGATGCCGTACATACTTGTCCCATTCTGGCTCGATGAGGTTTCCACTACGTTGCAATGCTGGTTCTCACAATCTCTGACGGTGCAATGGTGTAACATGTGTGAATTCTACAGCCTCCATCAAGAAGACCAATGGGTGTCATCATTCCCCCCCCACCTGGTAATAGGCGTACAGCGGCGCAGCCTCGCCACTCAGCATATCCGGCACGACAGGGCACAGTACGGCGAAGGTGACCCATACGGTGACACACACAAAAGTTTCCCCGCCCCCCTTTTCTCTCGATTTGGACTTGGCTGCTATTACCCACCGAAGTTTTTGTATACGTGGGTCTCGCAAAATGGAAGATGGTCATGGAAGCCGGCAACACCTCCACCCGCAGCGGAGGACCAAGCTCTTCTCTCAGCTTTCCCCACTGAGCATGAACATTTAGGTCTACGGAACCTGGGCCTGCGTGAGTGGCACCTTCAGGCGAACATGACCTGGGAGTGCTCCATAAAGGTCTTGGCGGGCATGCCGAGCTCCCGCATCAAATGCGCATGGTGCAAAGACTGGTCTCATAGCATCGTCTGTCATCGATGCGGATGGTTAAAAGACTCGGCTTGTTGGTACTCCAATTGGGGTAAAGGGCATCGAGGTCTGCTTCAATGTGCCAGATGCTTACGGTGGCTACCATCTTTCACCTGGGGCTGTCATTCTAATGACGCAGCGGCGAAACTTCTTGACACTATGCGGCAAACGACGGATCCGTCCCATTTAGAATATGACGCATTGCCTCACGACGCCCTCGGGAACGTCGTGAGAGATCGGATTGTCTGGTGGCTGGACTCGCTTACAAAGCATCCCAGACATATACCATGTCTCATGCCTCCTACTCGCGTAGTCGGGCAACAGGTATCTATACCAGGATTCCCGAATCAGAGCTACGACGTCTCGGCGGTGGTCGCCCACAGGACCCCGAAAGAAGACACACAAGGACAATGGGGGCATTTCTGGTCGGTTTCACAAAAAAGACCCACATCTTTACAGACTGCTACAGGGATCGAAGACGACACGTACCTCGTCTTTGGCACAAAGTCGTCTGCCAGGCAGCTTGCTGATGCAATGCCCGTCCCTCGGCAGGCACCAAAATGACTTCAGATGAGTGGCTCACTGCAGCGGAAGCAGAACGTTTGTTACTTGAATGGCAGCTGAGTGAGCATTCTGGCCCTTATACATCATCGATCACCGGAAGCTGGACTCGTTGGGATCACTGGAAACGAGCCAGAGCTTTTGAATCTACACCTGACTCGAGGGCCGCCCCCCTCCGCATCGCCCAGATCCTTGCTACGTGGCCAGAACTCGAAGGAAATGCAGGCAGACGCCATCATGTGCCAAGCGGGCGACGCCTATTGATACCGTTCCAACCGGAAGGCGGCCAGCAGACCGACATATGCATCCAACCATGTGTCATATGCGGCGCTCGACGCTTCTTCCCAGTTACAGAAGTTGACCATGATTGTGCAAGGCTATCTGGGTGGTCGTGTCAATCACCCAGCGGTACACTGGTCGTGGAAGTAGATCGCGCTACCAATATGATTATCGAGGCCCCGGACTGGTGCACCCCCAGCTCCGAGCAAACCATGCCAGCAATACCGTCAACTGATGCAGCGCAGCCTCGGCAATCAATTACAGGAGCACGCATACACGATTGCCGCCTTGACACGAGATTACGGATGCCATCCAAATATTGGACACGGCAGATGATGCGGGCCAGCGAACCCTCAGGTGGGTTTGTAGTGGCACTGGATCGTGATGCCATAGGAAGGAAGTTCTTTTTGCGATTCCCAGATCCCGAAACCTTTTTCCGAGCAACGGCAAGATCCAACATGCGGAACTTCTACGAGCTGCTACCCGAGAATTCTCCTGTTTGTTTATACTTGGATTGTGAACACTATACAGCCACGCGGGCGGAGAACAACAAACTCGATATGATAGTCACCACTGTGCAGCGCCTAGCCTCGGCGCGATGGAGCGAGCTGGAGCAAGTCAACCTCAACCCAGTCATCACAACCGCCTCGCGACAGTCTGGTGCGCTCTTTAAGCATAGCTTTCACATCGTTTTCCCGACCATCGGCTTTAGTCGCAATAACGGTGTGCTCAAGAACTTCGTACAGGGCCTGGCAGCTCTACCAGAACTGCAGGGCTATGGGAAAGACGGGCAGATGATGTCGATAGTCGATACGAAGGTATACGCTCGGAATCAAGTCTTCCGCATGACTGAATCCTGGAAGTTTAATCCAGCCCCCGAAAAAGGTATGGTACTGGAATTCTGGCCGGCTCGCGAACACACCATGGAACATCTACTCTCGTCAGTGGTTTCAAATGTGCGGCATGTACGTGCTTGGATCCATGAGCCCGGGAAGGAGTTATCATCAGAATTAACGAATCTCCTTCATGCAGTCGGCATCGATAATCTTTGGCAGGAGTCAGAGAACACATATGCAACAGCTTTCATCCCATATTGTCCGTGTTCGCTCTTACCAGTGCAGCAAGTGAGATCTTCATACACTTTGGAATCTCGCAGCCAAGACGGTTATTTGGTCTGTCAGCATGATCTGTGTGCTGCCATCAATGCAGAAGCCAAATTCCTGGGCACGGCCAACACAAATATTCGGAACCGGTATAGAGCTAATGTATCGATGACGGTACTGACACAGACCCTGCAGGAACCTTCCTACGCATCGCTGTGGTCGTATCAGCAACAGCTGGTCGAGGACATGCCACATCTCGGTCACTCAGAACCGGATTGGTTGTCGGCGGACACCATGAGTGCTCTAGTACGGTATTCGGTGAAACTCAATTGTTGGAGCTGTGCGGATAACGTCAATCAATCGCACACCTATATTTTAATGCCGAATGAGTCTCGGAAATTTTACGACGACCTCGAGAAAGAACATGACAGCGACTGGGGCTTCCTAGAGAGCTATACAGTCGTACGAGCTGTCCTTCTTGACAATGTTACCTTGCAATGGATCGTCATAACTATAGATTGCAACGCAGGAGAGATGAGGCTTGAGGTTGCCATGGGGTCGATTCGAAGCACGATCATAGCAGTACTACAGAGATGGGGCCACAAACTTCATCATGGGAAAGCTTGGTCAGTACTTGTTTTGGGAAAAGAGCTGTGCTCGGATGTGGCGCATCATGCTCTAATGGCTTGGGCGGCGCTGTTGGAGCCAGCTAAACACACTCGCTTCACGGGGGAAGCAGCCTCACTCATTCGCCTATGTGCTCTGACCATTATTCAGGATGGCACCCTCCCGCATTCAACGATCACGGCATTATCACCACTCTCAACACCGGTAGAATGGACCCCCCCGCCAGTGCGGAAATTGGTGATACCCACGAAAAAGAAGTTACTTCAGACTAAGCTTAGGAGAAGCCGGAATAATCCCCCGCAAATGCCTTCTCATGACGACCAAGCGTCCTTGCCGATATGGCGGACGCCTGGGTGCCCCCTTGAGCCTGCAGATCATGGCGATTGGTGGCCTGCCTACTACAGGGAGCACAGATCTACCCGGGTCGTGAGTTTGAATGTAGGTCCAGTCGGCCTGCGAAATGCCATGCACACGATGGAACGCATTATCCGCACAAACAGCCCGGGTATCGTGCTACTGCAAGATTGTCGAGTGCGGGAGATCGACAAGGACACCATGCTGAGGACTGTTGGGGCCGCATTTCCGGAATACAGCTTCGCACTCGCATGCCGCACGCAGCAGGCGCACAGGATGCGCCGTGCACCCAACCGTGGCAAGCACCACACCCGGTACTACCCGATATCGGTCGCTATCATGGTACACAGGAGCTGTGGTACCATGACCATCCAGAAAGGCTCGGATGGCACCCCACCGAGACACCAAGGAAGGATGCTCACAGCCTGTGTCACACCTACGGTCAAAGGGGCCAAAGCCTTTCACGCAACTTCCTATTACGCGCCGACAGCGGAGGCCTCGGAGGAACAGGTCTCCTGCTTTACCGCCCTTGGCCACCGTTTACGCTCTTCCATCTCTAGAGGCTATGTACACATTGTAGGCGGGGACTATAATGCATCTCTGTTCCCCGACACCCGATGTGGCTATACCGACTCCGCTTACAAACGGAAACTCGCTGCGGCAGATCGTCGGTTTAGACGCTTTGTCACACAAGACATATTTCTGAACAGATGGTGGGGAGCGGACGTGCAGCACGGCCTTTTCTCTTGGCGAGGCGGCCAAGGTTCAAAACGTGCGAGATTAGATGAGATACTTGTCTTGAACCCCACAATGCTGGACCCCGACCCTTGCATCCGCAAAGCCCTTGGGAAAGGCTACACACTACGGACGTGGCATCATGGGCATGCACGACTAGACCATGCCGCAATTCTCGCAGATGTCACCTGCAAACTAGTCCCGCCACCATCGTCGGCAAGCATGCGTGTCAGGACCAGAGAAATCATAGACCACAAAGCCTGGTCTGCTCAAGTCGACCACTGGCGCGAACGAGTGTCACGGTGCAGCCGGGAGTCAGCGACGTTAGAGGACCCTCTCCGGGAGGTGATGCGATGGACGCAAATTGCTATTGAAGCGGCTCCTAAGCGTGTCACGACAGCACAACATCGCAGACGCCCTCCAGCAGAGAGCAGTCTTCAGAAGAGCATCCACAAGCAGATCCAGACGTTGGAGAGGGAGGTCTTGGCATTGCCAGCTTACGCTGTTCCGCCCACGCGCCCAACACTTTCGCTGGCAGCCATCGGGCGATGGAAGCCTCCACCCCAGATCCCGCCCATCGCCCTCCCTCCCGCGCCTTGGACACACCACGAACGTACAAACTTGCTTCAAACGCTTCAAACCGGCATTAGTCTTCGTCGACAGCTTCTTTCAACGATCAACCGGCAACAATGTCGGGAGCGCTTGCAGCGCTTCAAAGCCCTCAAACGCAAGCGCATGGACACGCCGAAGTCAAAAGAGGTGAAAACGCTGCTAGGCCAGCAGTTAGCGCCCATGCAGGGTACTCAGGCCAAAGCATCTCGTGCTCTGAAGAAGAGGCACCCGGACACCATCCATGCCTGCATAGCCTGTGACAAGCTACACAACTGGCTCAGACCGATCCTGGGCCCCGGTATTGCGAAGTGTATAGCCTCCGCAGCAGCCCAGCGTCAAGCCGATCATGACGAGCCATCAACACTCTGGTCCTCTCGAGACACTTTATTGGACATTCGCAGCAGATCAGCTTCTGAGTGGAGTATACGTCTTCGACCTATATCTCGCATTACGGATTTCTTAGAGGCGTTACCCCAACTATCGGACGGTGAGCATATTCGAATCTCAGCGTCTCCCGACAACGCTTCTTTAGACTGCGCTGATGGACTGTGCAACGAAGAGACCTTTTTCACCATTAACGCGATGAATCACATGTCTGTTTGCAGATATTTCCCAAAGTGCAGAGGAGCGGCACAGGACCTTATCCCCATCACCAAGGTGGCCAATAACCACCGCACGGTTAAATTTTTCTGTCAAATCTGTCATACGGTTTCTGACGCGATATGTGAACGAGACCTGGACCCGTGTCCGGTTCCGACAGATTTGCTAACCTGCGACGGCCTCGACCCCTCACGGCCGACCCTGACGGCACCTTTGACTTGGGTGGACTTTGAACAGTACCTACAGCGGAGACCCAAACAAAAGGCGCCAGGGGAGGAAATTTGCGATGTGGGAGGCGTGACTTATGAAAGATGGCAGGATGGGCCCCCCGGGATGAAGATTGCCCTCTTCAATGCTGTGAAGGCCGTAACTTCGGGTCGCCGAGCTCCGGTGGAGTGGGAAGGCGCTATCGTCAAGCTGCTCCCGAAGAAAGAGTCTGAAGAGCATGTGCTGGAAAGCAATAGGCCAATATGTCTGATGGCCACGGCAATGAAGCTAGTCACTGGCATATGGGCATATCGGCTGTTGAAAGCTGCGGAACACCGAGGGGTCATTGAGAATGCGCAAGAGGGCAACAGACCAGTGCGCTCTACTCGTCGGCAGGTCACCAGACTCATCCAGTGCCTGGAAGCGACGCGGAGCCGTCAAGGATCAGCGGTCGTTGCCTTCCTGGACATCGAAAACTTCTTCAATTCGATCAGCCTGCCGGCCTTGTTCTTCCTGTTGAGAAAGATTGGCATGGCCAGGGCAGATATAGCAGCATTACAACAATACTACGGTACAGCCTACATGACCATCGTACACGGAGACGGCACCAAGTCTGCACGTATACCGCTACGTCGTGGCCTGCGTCAGGGCTGCCCACTATCTCCTATTCTAGGTAGCTTTGTGGTCAATGCCCTAATCCGTTGGATCGAAGACCACGGGGGGGGGCTTCACCACCCTAGCGGCGTTGAAACCTCTGTGGCTGCGTTCTGTGATGACCTCACACTGACGACGGAAGACGTCGCCGCCATGAAAGGCCTCTTCCAGAGGGTATACGACTATTGCCAGTGGGCCGGCGTGAACATCAATTTGAACAAATCAGAGGTCACTGGGTTTAATTTCCGCTCGAGGACGGCCATCAACACCTCCTCCCTCGCGTTTGGTCATGGCGGCCCCAAACATATTCGACCGGAGGACCCCGTACGGTACCTGGGCATACGCATCCGACTTACACTTGACATGTCGGCCGAGCGAGACCACATAATCGGGAAAGCGAAACAATGGGTCCAAGCACTTCATCGGCACCCCTACAACCCAAGACAGATAGCCTGGGTCATACAGTCGGCACTTCTGTCTACCATTCGATATTCTGCAGCACTAGCGCAATGGGACGACGAGTCGCTGCAACAGTTGGAGAAAGTTATGTGGCAGGTACAGCGAGAAGCATGGCGCCTGCCGCAAAGTTGCCCTAATCTAGTCTTCTGGGCGAGTGGCTACGACGGGGCATTCACGAACACCAAGCTCAAGCCATTAGTCATTAAAGAGGAAACGGCACTTGTGCAGCAGTGTCTGACTCTCGAAGATGATGTTGCCAAGATTATGAGACATGAGTTGCAAGACACCATCATAAGCTGGGGTGCTTCCTCTCTAGCGGAAGCCTCCAAAGAGTGCCGTTGGCACCAGCTAGACGACAAAGCAGAGCCGTATCGCGCAGACACCATCGTTGGTCGCTGGTTAGAACATGTGAGCCTTCACGTCTCGGTAGCTTGGGAACGGGCCGAATTGCACACAGACAGCCCGCTACAACTGGACTGTCCGGGCCTGGCACAGTTACTACCCATTTCGGACGAGCAGTCCGATGTTCCACAGGAGTGGAAGGAAGCTAAGCGCCTCCTTCAAAGGATGACTCGGCTCGGGTTGACAAGGGTGAAGGACATTCTCGACGGTCACACCATAGCATTACCGCCGAACTTAACGAGGATCGGCGACAGTGGCCGTGGCGTCCTCATCCAGGCGGCATCAAAGGTCGGCTACGCTGTAAGCTGGGTTGACGAAGAGAGTCGAGTACGCGAACTACGGGTACCGTACCAGATACGTCCTGGTGATTCTGGCTCGGCACTAATAGGCGGACGCGTACGCTCGACAGTACGGAGAACCACGCACGAAGGGGTGATCGTAGCTTATGATGCACCCACGGATGCATACACCATACAATTCCAAGATTTCACCACGCAGTCGTGGACGCTCCAGCACGTTCAGCGGCACTGGTTACCAGATAACCTTAATGATACATGGACGGAGGAAGACAGAGCAGCGCTTCGCTCTAGGATCCTGGGTGTATGGGCGCAAACAACGTCATCTGACGTTATGGTAACAAGGACACCTCACCCCACTCTACTCTCCAACACTCCGTGGACAAAGCGTGCTGTCTGGTTCACGTGTAGGATGCTTTGGGATTTCCCACCAGGATTCCGAGAGTTTTTAACCACTACTGGCAGACAAAATGATATCCGACTAGCGGCAGATCTTTGCAAATGCAAGGCCATCTTTTGGGCACCGAAGTCCACATGGCTATGGAAATCATCTTCAGTGTCAAATCGCGCGGGTTGGATGGTACTGGCAGAATCTTACCGAGTGGAGAAAGGCGAAGTCTTACTAACGGTGCGAAGTCTACACCAGGATGAGCATCACCGCAATGGCGACATTCGGGTGTCATCAAAGGAGAACGGTCCGTCTATTCGGCAGCTCATCCTTGACCACAGCCGGCGGGCGGGACTCACAATCGTGCTGTCGGAAGAGGAACTGGGCGACCCGACACAATATGACGGTACGGCTTCGCTACTGCAGCAGGCCAGCATCGCCGAGACGTCGCCACCATCACGGAACTTTCGGAGCGTGAAGCGCAATAGAACCACAGCACAGGAAACACCTCTGATCGCTTGTGAGTTTGACTTCTCAGCCTTGAAACCAATAACTACCAGATGGCCTTGCAACCAAGACCATGTTTCGGTCACATGCCGCAAGGGACAAGCGCGCATCATCGAGGCGCCTGTAACTCTGACCACGGCGCAAACGGGCAGAGGGCATTCAAGAAGCGTGAACACCAAAAGAAGTCGACCACTCACTAAAGCCAACGCTTTCCCTCTCGACGAATCTAGGTGGGCCCTCCTCCAACTGGAAACGCCTAGCGGAGACGTGATACAACACTGGATGCAATCGTGGCAAGCACTTACAGCATGGGAAAAGAACGGGGGCAGAACGATTCACTGGTCCATCTCCACCGCTCTGGCCCGGTACTTCAATCTTGATGCAATCATCGGCGGTTGGAACCTAACAGCAGACCCATCGTACCCCTTTTTTTACCCGGTCGGATATCCTATCCCAACAGGCACACGTGCTTTCGTACCTCTATATCAGTACAACGAATCAGACATACCAATGGACTGGCTTAACAACCCCGAGTCCATGTGGGTCGTTATGGTGCACCCAACGCAGCTCCGAGGCAACCTCAAGCGGCTGATTCAAAAGGCAAAATGCGTCGCCTGCATTAGTAAAGGGGAGGTGGTGTGTCTGAAAAAGGGCTGGTGGACCACTGGAGAGCTCAAACCAATACAGGCCAAAAGTGATGTTGAAATCTGGTGCAGCAGCAATATGCATAACGATGACTTCCAGATGCCTTCCCCGATGCTCTGGGTGCCGGTGCCGTCCGACACGAACATCCGTCTCACCACATACCTCCAGAGAATGCCTGGATCTCAACATCTCTCAGGTAGCATCCCGGTTGCAGCTACAGACGGTGCATACCGGAGAGCACGAGACGGCAACATCTTATCGCCAATGGGCGCCGGTGTCACTTGGAAAGACCAGGCACACCCCGACATATCGGTGTGTGTGAAAGGAAATTACGCCACTAGCACCCGTGCCGAATTGGCGGCGATAGCGCTGGCGCTCCAACAGGCGAGCATCACGGAGACTGTCATACTTCTGGTAGACAGCACAGCCGCGCTGAGACGCATTGCTCGATTTAAAAGTCGTGACTTTCGCCCAGACTGGGAGTCTTGTAAAGACCTTGATATCATGAGGGTCATCCTCGACATCATTCGTGACAGGCAAGCCGTTGGGTCCCAAACTCTCTTTGTTAAGGTACACGGCCATAGTGCTCACCCGTTGCATACGGTGGCGGACACACTGGCCGTACAAGGCACTGAAGCAGAGGAGGAATCCTTCGCAACTACTTCACCACGAGGCTTGCTCGTCTCGGGTATAGCGGGCCGAACAACATGGACAGAATGGGGACGACAAGCCCAGCGTTATGTGACGCAGGAAATAACTAAAGAAGCATGGGCCCGGCGGAAAAAAGGGACGCACATGGAATGCTTCTTGAGCCAGGAAAATGCAGGCAGGGCTTTGCTCGGACGCGCGCTCAGAAATACATGGGATTGGGCGGTGCGATGTTGGATCCTTAGCATCACACCTGGCATGATTCTGCGCTCTCAGGGACAGGTCAAGACGAAACTCTGCTCGTGTGACGGTCGCAGCAAAGAAACATTTCACCATGTCCAACTAAGCTGTCTCCTCTCGCACCGCCGAGCGTTAAGGCAGACAGCTCACAACAATATCGCAAAGCTGTTCGAGAAAACTTTTTCTCATGTGAAAACGGGTCAGCGATTCTGGGTCTGGGACAAGTCGATTGCCACTCTGCTCACGGACCTACATCATCATGAGCGGTTCAAGCACGCGCTAAATGCGGTGGACACACCAGCAGCGCTCAGAGCTTGGACCAAGGCATGGCGTTCTAAAACGGCGCCCACCTCGACCCACCTCTCGACCCTAGGACGACAGCGTGACCCTCATCGATTGATACAACACCTTGAAACCCACATTGAAAGGCAGCGACCAGACGGTATAGGCGTGGACCTAAAAGACCGCCGAGTGTTCGTCATCGAATTTGTGCGAACTGACGACAGTCCCGACGCGCTACGCCAGGCGCTCGTACGTAAGAACGCAAAATACCAACCTCTCACTCTACAGCTTCGGGCCGTCCTGCCAAATTACAGCGTGGAACTGCTCACGTTCGTTATAGGGGTACGAGGTTCCATCAACGAACACCTATGGCGCAGGAACCTCTTCATCATTGGGCTCACACCGGAAACGCAAGACACTCTCATACAGGAGTGCATGCGAGCTACTGTGGAAGGGACTTACGCAGTTTGGCGGGCAGACGCGAACACAAAATAGGGACGGCGACCCAAGGCATGGGAAGGACCTTAGGGGGACAGGACAAAAAAAGAGAGAGAAAGTTTTTTTTTGGCAGTTATAAACTCTCCCTTTTTTTCTCCGTTTTAGCAACCTCGTGGGTGCAACTGGAGAGACTTCTGCGCGGACCCCGCCGGTCACCGACCGCTTTCCAGCCCCACGCTCTTCTA
>Ga0209598_10002300_pt1 | contig 14991 bp, 8 predicted proteins | sample M_140807_EF_Meta_FD_187317 | JGI IMG/M metagenome (GOLD analysis project Ga0209598, IMG submission 187317) | Freshwater microbial communities from Lake Montjoie, Canada to study carbon cycling - M_140807_EF_MetaG (SPAdes) (version 2) | ecosystem: Environmental > Aquatic > Freshwater > Lake... | reverse complement strand
CCCGAACATCCAGTCGCAGCTCCTTGCGGCCTCCCACGCGCACCACCACCCGCTCCTGAAGGACCCGCAGCAGCTTGGCCTGCATCGACAGCGGCAGCTCGCCCACCTCGTCGAGAAAAAGCGTCCCGCCCTCGGCCTGCTCGAATCGCCCGGGCTGCGAGCTCACCGCCCCGGTGAAGGCACCCTTCTCATGCCCGAAGATTTCCGACTCGAAGAGACTCTCGGGAATGGCCGCACAATTGACCTTGACGAAGGGGCCCTCGCTGCGCCCGCTGGCCTGATGGATGGCCCGAGCAAAGAGTTCCTTGCCGGTACCTGATTCGCCCAACAGCAGCACGGTGAGGTCGCCTGCAGCCAGCCTGCGGGCCTGCTCCAGGCACTCCCTCAGAACCGGGGCATCACCCAGAATGCCGAAATTGGGCAGCTGACTGCCCAGGCGCACGCGCAAGTCACGGTTCTCGGATTCAAGCCGCTCGGTGCGTCGCTTGAGCTCTTCATTGAGCCGAATGACCTGTCCCAGCATGGTGCCGACGGTCTGCAGCAACTCGAGATCGTCGTTGATCGCCCGCTTGCGATGCCGCAGCCGATGCGCTGCCAGAACCCCGATCACCCGCTCGCCCTCGCGCAGCGGGACCGCCAGGAACGACACCGTCTCCTCAGGCAGGCTGGCGCGCTGAACCGATCGGCTCAAGAACTCCGGTTCGGCATCGATGTCCTGAATGATGCGCGCCAGGCCGCTTCGATAGACCTGTCCGCAAACACCCTCGCCCCGAGCGAAGCGGCCGCGGGCAGACTCCTGCGGGGTCAGGCCATAGGCATGCCGGATCGACAGGACTTCCTCGGTCTCGTCCCACATCAGAACCCTGCCCCGGTTCAATCCAAGCCACTCGGACAACAGGCGCAAGGTCTGACGAATCACGAAATGCGGCTCGACACTGCGCCCCAGCAGGCGACCGACCTCCCGGATCAGCAGGACCTCCTGCTTGTGCCAGGCAATCGGTTCGTCGGTGCTCGGGTGTGCGGACATCTGCATCTCCTGCCCGCGGGCGCGGACAGGTGCGAGATGCAAGATCGGTGCCGAGTGTCGGTGGAACGCCTAGAGCCCCCATTGATGCCGGGATCGCACCAGATGCAGGCAGAACCACGCGCCAATCCAGTGCGTGCGCACCGATGGCGCCGCGTTGTGACTCAGCCGCCCTGCCCGCTCTCGAGATGGCTGACCAGTTTGGCGCTGGTCTGGCGAAGGCGGTCCGAGAGCAGCTGCACCAGCTTCAGCAGGATCTTGTTGCCCAGGCGGGGTTCATCATGCAACACCAGCATCAGGGCGTCGCGAGTGAGCACCGCCATGCGGCAGGTGCCCAGGGTGGCGCAGGATGCAAAACGCGGCTCGCCATCGAACATCGACATTTCCCCCAGCGCATGCCCGGACTGGGCAACCGCGATGCGGGTCGGGTGGTTGTAGCGATTGCGGCGCAGGACATCGACCATGCCCTGCATCAGGATCATCATGAAATCGCCAGCTTCGCCCTCGGCGATCACCGTCACACCAGGCGGTGCCTCGTAGACATACATGAAACTGCACAGCCTGAGGGTCTCGCTGGGCTCCAGCCCGGCAAAGAGCGGTGTGCGGGCCATCAGCGCCTGGATGTCGGCTGCGAACTGGGTGGCGCGGGCAATCGGCACCAGGCCCAGCGCGGTCAGTCGCTCATGCGGAGAAGTCCGAATCGAAGCGGAGGTTCGAGCGGCGCCGGACTGAGTATCGAGATGCTGGGTTAAGGACATCGCGGCCTCCTGCTTGATCCTCGACCGCAGGGTATAGCACGGCAGGCTCGCCGCAGCCGCTCAAAACCGCCTGGTGGCGCCTCGCCGGATCACGGGGCCGACAGGCGGTGGTGCCCGCTCAACCAACGGCGGACACCCCGCCAGGAATCACTGTGCGAGCGCCACCCTGCGCTGAGCCACCCCCTCGGCGAGCGTCTCCAGCACACCCACCGTGTGCTCCCAGGCAATGCAGCCATCGGTGATGCTCTGGCCGTAGACCAGCGGCTTGCCCGCAACCAGATCCTGACGCCCTGCGACCAGGTGGCTCTCGACCATCACACCGAACACCCGGGCTTCGCCGTCGGCCAGCTGATCGGCGATCGCTCGGGTGACGGCGACCTGATTCTCCGGTTTCTTCTGGCTGTTGCCATGGCTGGCATCGATCATCAGGCGGCAGGCCTGCGCGCTGGCACCGGCTTCCCGGCAGGCTGCATCGATGCTGTCGCGGTCGTAATTGGGTGCCTTGCCGCCGCGCAGAATGATGTGGCAGTCCTCGTTGCCGTTGGTCGAGACAATCGCGGAGTGACCGCCCTTGGTGACCGACAGAAAGTGATGCGGCTGCGAAGCCGCCTTCACTGCATCGAGCGCGATGCGGACATTGCCGTCGGTGCCATTCTTGAAACCGACCGGGCAGGACAGGCCCGAAGCCAGCTCGCGATGCACCTGGGATTCGGTGGTGCGCGCGCCGATTGCACCCCAGGCGATCAGGTCTGCGATGTACTGCGGCGTGATCATGTCGAGAAACTCGGTCCCGGCGGGCAGACCGAGCGCATTGATGCCGACCAGCATTTCGCGGGCCATTCTCAGGCCCTTGTTGATGTCGAAGCGACCGTCCAGGTCGGGGTCATTGATCAGACCCTTCCACCCAACCGTGGTTCGCGGCTTTTCGAAGTAGACCCGCATCACAATTTCCAGACGGTCCTTGAGCCGCTCGCGTTGCTCGACCAGCAGGCGGGCGTAATCCAGAGCAGCCCGCGTGTCATGGATCGAGCACGGGCCCACCACCACCAGCAGCCGATCATCCATCCCATGCAGGATCCGGTGGATGGCCTGGCGGGTTTCAAAGACCAGCTGAGCCGGCTTCTCGCCCAGCGGGAATTCACGAATCAGGTGCGAGGGTGGGGTCAGCTCTTTCATCTCGCGAATCCTGAGGTCATCGGTTGCGGGCTTGGTGCTCATCGGAAAACTCCCTGATCCAGATGGATTGATTCGAATTTTTAGGGGCAAAAAAAAACGCCAGACTTTTCAGGCTGGCGGTTGTGTCGGAGTGGGGTGCTTCAGGGTTGAACGCGCTCTCGACTCATTCCGCCAAAGGCCGGAAAGCCAAAAAAGTAAAACGCATAAAACCAGAAGGCCCGCTTCATGACGGCACTGTAGCCCGGATCGGTCGGCCGCGGCAAGTTGCGATGCTCAGCCCGGCTGCGCTGACGGGGCGGATCGAAGGCTCGGGCGAGCGGGCGACAGCATCTCGGCAGTCACCCCCAGATCGGCCAGCTGCGCGGGAATCGGGACCTCGCGCAGCAGCGCCGCGCAGGCCTCGCCCATCGCCGCGCAGGTCTGGATGCCATAGCCGCCTTGTGCTGCCACCCAGAAAAAATCGGGTTCATCGATCGCCGGCCCACCGACCAATCCGCCATCGACAACGAAGGAGCGCAGACCGGCCCACACCCGGATCGGACGGCGAATCGACATCGTGGTCGCGGTCTCGATGTTGTAGATGGCGGTGGCGATGTCGAGCTCTTCGGCCTGCACATCATGTGGCGCAACCGGATCGGCATTGGCCGGAGAGCCCAGCAGCACGCCAGCATCGGGCTTGAGGTACCAGGTCTCATCCAATGCCATCACCATCGGCCAGTCGCGTGTGGCCACGCCCTCGGGCGCAGCGAAGGTGAAGGCCGAGCGGCGCTTGGGTGTCAGCCCGATTGGCTTTACCCCCGCCAGGCCGGCGAGTTCATCGGCCCAGGCGCCGGCGGCATTGACGAGCCGGGCCGCTGAAAAAACACGGTCGCCGCATCGCAGCTGCCACTGTCCATCGACTTTTTCGATCGAATCGACACGGGCATCGCAGACCAGGCGCCCGCCACGCTGCTTGAACCCGCGCAGGAAACCCTGATGCAGGGCATCGACATCGATGTCACGGGCATCCGGCTCGAGGATCCCCGCGCCGGTGGTGTCTGGTCTGAGCACCGGCACCATGGCGAGCACCTCGCTTTGGCTCAGCCCGCGAACCGACGGGGTGATGCGCTGCATCGCGGCCAGTTCCTGCTCGATACCGGTTTCGTCTCCGGGGTGGCCGATCATGGCCACGCCGCGAGGCGAGAGGATGGGCGTCTGCACGAAACCCTCGGGCGGATGCTCGAGAAACGCACGGCTCGCCCGCGACAGGATCCGAACCTGCTCGCTTCCGTAGGTTTCGGAAAACAGCGCTGCCGAGCGCCCGGTGCTGTGATAGCCCGGCTGCGATTCGCGCTCGAGCATCAGCACCCGGCCGTGCGGGGCCAGAAAGTAGCCCAGTGATGCGCCCGCGATGCCGGCGCCGACGATGATGAAATCAGCCTGTTCCATGCCTGCGAGGCTCCTTTTCGCTTTGGATCAGGCCGGACCGATCAGGCCGTGCCGCCGACGGTCAGCCCCTCAATGCGCAGCGTGGGCTGGCCCACGCCGACTGGCACGCTCTGGCCGTCCTTGCCGCACACGCCCACGCCGGAATCGAGCTTCATGTCGTTGCCGATCAGGGTCACCCGAGTGAGCGCATCCGGGCCATTGCCGATGATGGTGGCGCCTTTGACCGGGTACTGAACCTTCCCGTTCTCGACCCAGTAGGCCTCGCTTGCCGAGAACACGAACTTGCCGTTGGTGATGTCAACCTGCCCACCGCCGAAGTTCACCGCGTACAGCCCGCGCTCCACCGAGGCGAGAATTTCGCCCGGGTCCTTGTCGCCGGCCAGCATGTACGTGTTGGTCATGCGCGGCATCGGCAGGTGCGAGTAGGACTCACGCCGTGCATTGCCGGTAACCGGCACTTTCATCAGGCGGGCGTTGAGGCTGTCCTGGATGTAGCCTTTCAGGATGCCGTCTTCGATCAGCACATTGCGCTGGGACGGATTGCCTTCGTCGTCGATGTTGAGCGAGCCGCGTCGATCGGGCAGCGTGCCATCGTCCACCACGGTGACACCCGGTGCCGCCACGCGCTCACCGATGCGACCGGCAAAGGCCGACGAACCTTTGCGGTTGAAATCGCCCTCCAGGCCGTGTCCGATCGCCTCGTGCAGCAACACGCCCGGCCAGCCCGGGCCCAGCACCACGGTCATGACACCACCGGGCGCTGCGCGCGACTCGAGATTGACCAATGCGGCATGCACCGCGTCATCGACGTATTTCTCGATGATCGCGTCGGTGAACCAGGCGAAATCGAAGCGTCCGCCGCCACCGCCGCTGCCCTGTTCACGCCGGCCATGACTCTCGGCGATCACGGTGACCGACAGCCGCACCAGCGGTCGAACATCGGCCGCAATCAGGCCATCGGAACGGGCCACCAGCACCACATCCCATTCGGCGGCCAGCCCCGCCATCACCTGCACGATGCGCGGATCGCGCGCCCGCGCCAAACGCTCGACCTTGTGCAGGAGCTCAACCTTGGCGCCGGCCTCGAGCGAGGCGATCGGGTCAGCTGCGCCATACAGCGCCCGACCACCGCCGGCATTCATCGCAGCGGCCACCTTGACCCGCCCGGCACCGCTGCGGGCGATCGTGCGAGTCGCCCGGGCGGCTGAAATCAGCGCATCGAAACCAATCGCATCGGAATAGGCGAAGGCGGTCTTGTCACCGCTGACCGCCCGCACACCGACGCCCTGGTCGATTGAGAAACTGCCCGACTTGACGATGCCTTCATCCAGACTCCAGCCCTCGTTTCGCGTGTACTGGAAATACAGGTCGGCGTAATCGACCCGGTGTCGGAAGACCTCGGCCAGAGCCTGGGACAGGCTCGATTCGTCAAGGTCGTAGGGCTCGAGCAGCAGGCTGCGCGCCTGCGCGAGGCGATGGATGGCGGGGTCGGTTATAGCGTTCATCGGATGAGTCTATCGCAGGCGCCGCGCGTGGCCGATGACGACCTACATCGTGCGGTGGCTCAGGGCCGGCAGCTGGGCCCTGACCTCGGCCAGGCGAGCCCGATCGAGCGCACCCGCCACCACCCCCTCGCCTTCCGGCAGACAGGCCAGCACCTCACCCCAGGGGTCGATCAGCAGGGTGTGCCCCCAGGTGCGTCGGCCGTTTTCATGCAAGCCACCCTGCGCAGGCGCGAGCACATAACACTGGTTCTCGATGGCACGGGCGCGCAGCAGCACTTCCCAGTGGGCCTGTCCGGTTGCATACGTGAACGCCGAGGGCACGACGATCAGGTCAACCCGGCCGAGGGCCCGGTAATACTCCGGAAAACGCAGGTCGTAGCAGACCGACAGGCCGATTCGCCAGGAATCGCCATCAGGCGGGCCGACATCGCACACCACAGGCGTTCTGGCAGGCACGATGGTGGCCGACTCGTCGAACCGGTCCGCCCCCCGGTTCAAACCGAACAGGTGCACCTTGTCGTAGCGGGCGATCTGCGCGCCATCCGGGGCAAACACCAGGCAGGCATTCCAGATCCGGCGGGGTTCGGGCGATGCGATCGGCACGGTGCCGCCGATCAGCCAGACGCCTGCATCGCGGGCGATCTCGGCCAGTGCACGCTGGATCGGCCCGTCACCGGCCGGCTCCTTGACATCGACCTTGTCGGTGTCCTTTCGCCCCAGCAGGCAGAAGAACTCGGGCAGCACGACCAGTCGGGCGCCGGCCCGAGCGGCCTGCTCGACCAGCCTGCGCGCGGTCTCGAGATTCGGTTCAACACTGGCTGCTGACACCATCTGAATGGCGGCGATCTGAAGGGATTCGGTCATGGTCGATGGGTCCGGCTCGAAAGGGTTCGGGATCAGGGGATTCAAGGGCGATTCGACGGGCTTTTGGTGCGGTCACGCACGGTGGGGTCTGCCCAGGACCCGGTGATGTCGATCTCCATGCCCAGCGCGTCCTGCAAGGGCTTGCGCAGGACATATTGGGCCAGCAAGGAGCCCACGCCCAGCAGCGGATTAATCATCGCACCCACCGCGATCGAGGCCAGTGCGGCATCGACTTCAGGCACGACCTGCACCCGCAGCGCCTGAGTCTCGGCCGCCAGGTCGGCTTCGCCTCGCAGCACAACCTGAGCCTGCGCGCCGCGCATGGTGAGGTCATCGGTATGGGCCACCCCGCGCTCGATTCGGACCTCACCGGCAATGCCGTCGAAGGCAAAGCCCTCGCCGAACACCTCCCGCAACTGGCCGGAGAGCAGCCGCGGCAAAGCCTGCATGTTGAGTACGGCGATGAGCCGAGCCGGACCCGGGTCGATGCGAAGGAAAGCCCCCTGGCTGAGGTCCAGCCGCAATGCGCCATCGAGGCTGGGATAGTCGATCGCCAGCGGCGAGCCCTTCCACTGGATGGAGCCGTCGATCGATCCCTGGCCGCCTCGCAATGCCTGCTTCACGCCGATGCGCTCGAGCAGACCGCCGCCATCGCGCACCATCAGGCTGAAGTCGAGATCGGTGCTTCGAACGGCTGCGGCGCCACCTTCAGGCGCCTTGTCCGATACGCCGGTACTGCCAGCGATGCGGGGGCGGCGAAATGACCAGGCACCGGCTGCGTCCAGACGGGCCTGCGGATTGTCGATCTGCAGTCGCTCGAGCGTCCAGACCGGCTGCTCATCGCTACCCCCATTGCTCGCCGACAGCCTGAGCGCGCCCACTGGCACATCGCCGAGCACCAGTTCGTCGGCCGTGATGTCCAGGGCGGGCAGACGTTCGGGCGGGGCCGAGAGCGCCGACTCGATTTCACCTTCCCGAGAGCGCGGAAGGACCAGTCGGTCAAACCGGGCAGTCAGCGTGCCAATCTGCTGGCCGGGTCGGGCATCGACCCAGTCGAAGTGACCGGTGATCTCCCTGGAGGCAATATTCGCCCGCCATCGCCCTTCGCTGCGCGAGGCGCCCAGAACCACCTCGTGCAGGTCTCGCCCGCCGATGCGCAAATCATCGGCCACCACCGAGACAAAGTCAGGCACCAGCACCATGCCGGGGATCGCCGCACTCGCGGCCTCCTGTTGCATCCGCTCGAGGTCGCCGTCACCCAGCAGCGATCGCCAGGCATCGAAGTCAAAGGCGGGCAGACGCAGCAGCACCGACAGACCGGCATCACGCAACACCGGCGCGTCGTCCACTGCAAACCCGGCGCGACGCACCCGCAGCCGTTCGGTGTTCGGGTCGCGCTCGCGCTCGAGTGCCAGCGCGATCCGATTGTTCAGGCTGACCTCCAGCCGATCCCCAGGCGGGCGATCACGCGTCGACGCCACCGCCAAGGGGTGGGAGACCACCCGAAGCGGCCAGGCCTCGTCGGCTGACTTCGTGAAGGGCGCAGGCAGGCTGCTCGCCAGGCCCAGCAGGTCCGACTGGAGCGTCAGGCTCGAAGCCCGATGATCGACATCGACCCGAGCGCGATAAGCCATCTGGCCGTCGAGCCTGCGGGTCAAGGGATTGTCGATCACCTGGCGCATGCCCTGCGCGGACACCGCACCGGTCGCATCGATTTGCATGCGCCCTTCGCCGGTCGATCGGCCTTCAATGGCGATCGGCCCGCCCAGCAGGCCGGCCGCAAGCGAGGTCAGCACCAGCCCCTGCTCGGAAAATTCGAGCCGTCCGGTCAGATCAGAGAAGGGCGGCAAGGTCTTGTCCAGGACCAGCGCGTTGTTGGCGAAATCGACGCTGCCTCGAACCTGCATCGTGTTCAGTTCGAGCAGGGGCAGCGTCAGATTCAAGCCAAGCCGTGCCGGCCCGGTGATCTGCAAATCCTGCGTGAATGAAGACACCGACGCAGACAGCGGGCTGTCGTCGATGAAACGCAGCATGGCCTGGGCAGCACCGGTGCCCAGGCCCTGGATCCGAACCACCTCGGTCCGGTAGTCAGGCACTTGCACGCGAACATCGGACAGCGTCACGCCGGCGGTCTCACCGGACTGGGCGGTGACCTCGAGCCCGCCGCGAGAAAACAGCAGGTCGCCGCGGGCCTGCGTGATGCGCGGCCACAAGGGCGAATAGGCGATCGTGCCGTCGCGAACCTGCCCGGCGATACGCAGATTGCCGTGCGCTGGATCGCGAAACGGGAAGTGCTTCAGATCGCCCTGCACCTCGATCGAGACATCCTGAACCTCGCCATCGAGCAAGGCGCCCTCGACCCATGCGCGGGTACGCGGGATCAGTTTGGGCATGTAGCGAGCCACCCTCGAAAGCTGGCCGCGATCGATTCGACCGGTCAATCTGATCTGACCAGGGCCGTGGCCGTCGCCTTGCCAGTCTGCGGTGATCCGGCCGCTGGCGTCCGCGTTGGCAAATTCGAGGCGAGGTGCGCTGACTCTGAGCGTGTCCGAGCCGAGTCGAGAGTCGATCGTCCAGCCGAATTCGCCGTCGAGTCGATCAAAGCGGATATCAGGCTCATCGAACACCTTAGGCAGGGACACCACGGCCGCACGACTCGAGACGTTCACCCGACCGCTGCGCTCGTCGAAGTGCATCACACCGCTCAGGTTGGCGAATGCCGGATGCTGCGCAGCGGCACCGGCGGCAGTCCACCGCGCTCCGAGCCGGGCGAATTCGGCACTCATCCCGAACGCGGGTCGGCCAGCGCGGCTCGACGGTGTCGCTGCATGAAGGTGCACACCGTCGAGCCGTCCGGTGAGATCCACGCGATTCAGGTGCGCAAGCAGATCGGCCGGCAGCGGCAGTCGCCGTGACGCGGCGATCAGGGCTGCGACATCGATCGATCCCAGGCTGGCTTGCACACGCCCCGAATGCGGGGTCGAGTCGGCATTGAACTCTCCATCGGCTGATCCTTTGAGCACGAAACCACGGGGATCGACCACTTCGGCCTCGCGCAGCCTCATGGCATGGCCGGCACCGTCACGCGCGCTGATGTCCAGATCGCCCCGAAACGATGCCATGGCCAGACGGCGTCCCGAGGCGGCTGCGACAGGCTGGCGGGAAAGCCATTTCAGCCGTGCATCCAGGATGTGCGCATCCTTGAATCTCAACCAGCTCCTGTGGTCGACCTGGGCCTTCGCACTGGCTTTGCGTTCGCGAAGGCTCGGCGTCATTTCGATCACGATGCCGGCCAGCGGCTCGAGTTCGAATCCCCGGGTCATCAGATGCAATTCGCCATCCCACAGACGCCATCTCGGCCTGAACGATCCGGCCGGGCGATCAAAGCTGAGCTGAGCCTGCAACTGCGCATCGGTCTGCAAAGCATGCTCCACCAGGACCTGGGCCTCGTGATGCCGACCGGCGTTGCGAATGTCGATGGACACACCCGCCAGCTGGCGCGTTGGCCAGGCGCCTGAACGATCGATCAGCCGGATCACGCCGTCGCGGGCCTGCAACATGTCCTGAGACATCGCCCAGTTCAGCGCAGGTTCATTGATCTTGTTGTCATCCGGCAGCAAAAAACCGGCCAGCTCGATTCGACCATTGGGCAGGCGCTCGATGTCCAGACGCGGGGCCTGAAGGTGCATTGCCTTGAGTCGCGGCGCGCCCACCAGCAATGATCGCCACGACAGCCGCAGATCGACCGCTTCGATCTCCAGCCGAATGGCGCCCTCCCGATCGCCCAGGCGAACCGATTCGAGCCGCAGCGTCGGGCTCAGTCCCTGCCATCCAGGCTGAAGACGCCCGACCGACACCGGCCGGTCGATCAGGCGGCTGACGCTTGAAACGAGTTCGGGCCGCCAGTGATCGAGGCGCGGCCACAGAACATGGCGAATGCTGAGGTAGGTCGCACAGGTGGCGCACAGCACCAGCGATCCGGCGCCGATCAGCAGATCAGGAAGCCGGGAAGAGCGCGGCACAGAAGGCTTCGGCGGCGTCATGGATCGGCGTTCGCAGCGGGGCAAACGGGTCAGCGGCGGGGCCGCGTCATTTCGGAACCACCGGGGCACTGACGGCAATTCGAGGCATCACGGCGATCAGTCGAATGTAGCATAGGGCCTATTGCCGACCTGGCGCAGCCGCCGCTCAAGACGCATCCCATGAACCTGTCCTGGGTTGCCAGGGATCATGCCCCCTGGTTCGGACGCACACTCGACGCCTTGCAGCGTCGCCTGCCCGAGGTGGCCGCGCTGCTCGACGGACTGGTCGTCCGGACGCTCGATGCGCAGGCGATTGAAAACTGCTGGCGTGCGGTCAGAGCGCTGTCTCCCGGCAAGGACCCGGGCCCGGCCCTGCGCCGAACCCGCCAGCTGATCGTGCTGGCGATCATCGAGCGCGATGTGCGCGGGCAGGCCGCGCTCGAAGAAGTCTGCGAGGCCATCAGTGCCTGGGCGCGATTGGCGATCTCGATTGCAGTCACCCAGGCCGGTGCCGAACTGGCTGCCTCACAGGGTGTGCCGCTCGACGCCAACGGTCAGCCTCAGGACCTGCTGGTCATCGGCATGGGCAAGCTGGGTGGCAACGAACTGAATGTCTCATCCGATGTCGATCTGGTCTTTGTGCACCGCGAAGCCGGGCAGACGCAGGGCATTGAATCGGGACGAGGGCAGATCGATGCCGGCGAGTGCTTCATCCGGATGGCACGTCGGGTCTCGACGCTGCTGTCGGACATCACCGAGGATGGCTTCGTATTCCGGGTGGACACGCGGCTGCGGCCCAATGGCGAGGCTGGCCCGCTGGTGGTGAACTTGTCGATGCTTGAGCAGTATTTCTATGAGCAAGGCCGGGAATGGGAGCGATTTGCCTGGCTCAAGGCCGACGTCATCGCCGACTCAGGTCTGGCCGGTACCGCGTTGCGTGCACAGGATGAGGCCCAGCTCTTCACGATCGTCGAGCCGTTTGTCTATCGGCGTTACCTCGACTTCGCAGCCATCGACGCGATGCGCAGCCTGCATGCCCTGATCCGCGCCGAGGCCGGACGGCGAGACCGTCGCCATGACAGCCGCGATGGCGGCGGAATCGATGTCAAGCTGGGGCGCGGTGGCATCCGTGAGGTCGAGTTCTGCGCCCAGCTGTTTCAGGTGGTGCGAGGCGGGCGAGATGCCCAGCTGCGGGACCGACGCACGCTGCACACCCTCGAGGCGCTGGCTGAGCGACGCCTGATCGATCCGGACTCATCTGCAGGCCTTGCGCAGGCCTATCGGCTGTTGCGTCGCATCGAACATGCCGTGCAGTACCAGGAAGACGCGCAGACGCACCGGCTGCCCGATGACCCGGTGATGCACCGGCGCATCGCCGCGCTGCTCGGATTCGAGCCGGACGCGTTCGAAGCCGCGCTGCAGACGGCCCGCAGCCATGTCGCCTCGGTCTTCGATGCGTTGCTGGCCGATGGTCAAGGCGACCGGCCATCGGCAACGGAAACGCTGCCGACGGGTCTGGCGCTTGACGCGCAGGGCCTGGCTCGCGTCGAGGCCCTGCACCAAGGCAGGCGCTATAGGACTGCCAAAGTCGACACCCAGCAGCGCATCGACCAGCTCCTCGATCAGGCATTGCGAGAAGGGATCACGCTGGATTCGACCTGCCGACAGCCGGGCGCGGACACGGGCGACGGCCAATCCGCGGTGGCCGACACGGTCTGGCTGGGGCGGCTGATCGACCTGCTCGAAACCGTCGCCGGACGCCCTGCCTATCTTGCTTTGCTGGTGCAGTTTCCGGGCGCCTACCGCCAGCTGCTCAACATGATCGGCCAGGCACGCTGGGCGGCCGACTACCTGACCCGCCATCCGATCGTGCTCGATGAGCTGCTCGACGGCCAGATCCTTGAGCCGGGTGATTTCGAAGCCTGGGAGAAGCAGACGAGAGCCGCCCTGGACGATGCACGCCTCAGGCAGGGCGAGCCGGATGTCGAACGGCAGATGAACCTGATGCGCGAAGCCCATCATGCCCAGCTGTTTCGACTGCTGACACAGGACCTGGCCGGCGTGCTGAGCGTGGAGCGCCTGTCGGATCACCTGAGCGAGCTGGCTGACCGCGTGCTGTCGATCGCAATCGGGCCGGCCTGGATGCAGGTGCGCAAGCGCCATCGCGAGACACCGAAATTTGCGGTGATCGCCTACGGGCGTCTGGGCGGCAAGGAACTGGGCTATGCCTCCGATCTCGATCTGGTCTTCATCCACGACGACGACGACCCTCAGGCTCAGTACGCCTACTCGCTGCTGGTGCAGCGCCTGAGCGCGTGGCTGTCGACCCGAACCGCTGCGGGGCAGCTCTTTGAAATCGACCTGCGCCTGCGCCCGAACGGCGAAGCCGGTGTACTGGTTTCGAGCCTGGCTGCTTTTGCAGCCTACCAGCGCGAATCAGCCTGGGTCTGGGAACATCAGGCTTTGACCCGGGCCCGGTTCGCGGCGGGTGATGCCACGCTGGGCGCGCAATTCGAAACACTGCGCCGCGACATCCTGGCGATGCCGCGCGATCGTGCCAAGCTGCGACAAGAGGTCATCGAAATGCGCGCCCGAATGCTCGAGGGACATCCGAACCGCAGCGCAGAATTCGATATCAAGCACGACCCGGGCGGCATGGTCGACATCGAATTCATCGTTCAGTATCTGGTGCTGGCTCACAGCGCGGACCACCCCGAGTTGCTCGATAACGCAGGCAACATCGCACTGCTCGATCGGGCCGCATGTGCCGGTCTGATCGACTCCGAACAGGCCCGTGCATGCGCCCAGGCCTATCGGGACTATCGCCGCATGCAGCATCGCCTTCGGCTGAATGACGCGCGTTTTGCGCGCGTTGCGCAGGACCGGGTGACTGTCCTGCGTGACGCGGTGCTCGGCGTTTGGCAATCGGTCCTTAAACCCGGTGAAACCGGGCCGGTGCAGACGCGATAGCCTCAGCTCAGGGTCGTGCCCTCATCGAATCCCAGCATCAGGTTCATGCACTGAACCGCCGCGCCCGATGCCCCCTTGCCCAGATTGTCCAGGCGCGACACCACCAGCATGCGTTCGTCATTGCCAAAGACGAACACCTCGTTTCGATTGCTGTCGTTGCAAAGGAGCGGGTTGAAGAATCCGCCATCGGTGTTCGACTCGGCGTCCAGCGGCATGACCGTCACGAAGCGCTCGCCTGAATAATGGGCCGACAGCGCCTCATGCAGGCGGGCGCGGGTCGTACCGGCGGCGAGCAATCGGGCATGCAGCGGCACGGCGACCGCCATGCCCTTGTAGAAGTTGTCGACGATCGGCACAAAAACCGGCTGATGAGAGATGCCGGTGTAGGCCTGCATTTCGGGCAGATGCTTGTGCACCAGGCCGAGTGCATACATACGTGCGGCATCCAGTGTGCGGGCCGGCGCAGCGGCGTCGTAGTCGGCGATCATTTTCTTGCCGCCGCCGGAATAGCCGGTGAGTGAGTGACAGGCCATCGGATAGTCGGGCGGCAACAGGCCAGCGGCGACCAGCGGCGCAACCGCCAGGATGAAGCCGGCTGCGTGGCAACCGGTCACCGCCACGCGACGAGACTCGCGGATCGCCTCGCGCTGGCCAGGCCGCAGTTCGGGCAGGCCGTAGGTCCAGCCCTGCGCGATCCGATGGGCGGTGCTGGAATCGATGACCCGGGTGCGGGTGTTGGCCGCATCGATCAGAGCGACCGACTCGCGCGCGGCTGCATCCGGCAGGCACAGAAAGACGACATCAGCCTCATTGATCAGCTCACGGCGGCGCTCGGTGTCCTTGCGTCGGTCTGCCTCGATCTCGAGGACGCGCACGCCGCCATGGGTCTCAAGACGCTCGCGGATCTGCAGGCCGGTCGTGCCTTCCTGGCCGTCGACAAATACGGTTTTCATGATCGCTCCTGGGTTTTGAATGAAGCCGGGGGACTGGATTCGACAACCCGCCATCTTGCCACCGCGCGGATGACGCCCTGCTGACCCCATCGCCCGTCAGCCGACCACACCCAATGCACCGAGCACCGCGCCGGCACCGATCAACCAGAGCATATTCAGTCGGGTGCGCATCACGACCACGAAGCTGATGGCGGTCAGCATCCAGAGCCGCCAGTCATCGCGATTGCTGCCGGCGGCCACCACCCAGCCGGCCGACGCGGTCAGACCGATCGCAATTGGCGACAAGCCCAG
>Ga0209598_10002295_pt1 | contig 15008 bp, 11 predicted proteins | sample M_140807_EF_Meta_FD_187317 | JGI IMG/M metagenome (GOLD analysis project Ga0209598, IMG submission 187317) | Freshwater microbial communities from Lake Montjoie, Canada to study carbon cycling - M_140807_EF_MetaG (SPAdes) (version 2) | ecosystem: Environmental > Aquatic > Freshwater > Lake... | reverse complement strand
CGCCCCGATTCCCCAGCAGATCCCCCAAGGAATTGCTCAGCGACTCATCGGTCGAGCCACCAGGACTCTGCGCAGATAGGTTCGAAGAGCTTGGGCCCGGGTCGATCGGAACGATCGGAGCAGTGCTTTGGGTCCGAGGCATTTTGCCAAGACGCTCGTTTCGATCCTGCGGCGTGGGGCGCAATTCCGGTGAATCGTTCGATGGCTGCATGGGTTGAGCCAGTTCGCGCTCGATACGGGATGGCGCGACAGCCTGCGCGGCACCATCTACAATCCGCGTCGCGGTAGCATCGATAATCCTCTGCGCGGGTAAAACAGCGGTCGATCGATCGAGGCTCTCGGACTGCGCGATCGGAGTTCGATCGATTGCAGTTCGATCGATTGCGGTTCGCTCGATTGAAAGAGGTTTTGCCTCTGGCAGGCTGTCTTGGGCCAAGGGTGTTTGCTCAACCGACTCGGCCTGGATTGCTTGGCGCGGCATGGAGGTGTTCATCAAGTCCGGGCGATCGAGGGCTTGGGCCTGCTCGTCGGCGAGCTGCGGCTCGAGCATCTCTTGCTCGGCTAGCTGTTGGTCTTGGATGTTTTTCTTGGCATCGACTGGTTCGTTGGCGGTATCGAGCAGTTCGAGGGCTTTTTGAGCCTCGGTCGCTGGCCGCAGATCGACTTGGCTGGCCGGGTCGATTTGGTTTTGTACCGGACGCAGATAGTCCGGCTCAGATCGATCTGGGGATAAAGGTGAGGGTTGGAACGAAGTCCCCTGCGACATGGACTTGAGTTTCATTTCGATTTTCTCGGAGCCTTCTTTCCAGAGCCCGGAGAACAGGACGGTGTTGATCGCAGCGACAGTGAGTCCCAAGTGGACCAGGACGCTCAGGAGGAATCCGGCCTGGATCGAGCGATCAGCGCTTTGGGGAATCATCACATGCGCGAGCATCGACGAGGAGATGATCACCGTCGGGATGGCAAGGCAGTAGGTCCAAGCGTTGAAGAGGATGCGAGGATCGTCGAATCGAAATACTCGCAGGACCATAACGACCACCAGCACACCCAGTAGACCGATCGCTAGGTCCAGGACCCAGATGCTTGAGTTGGTGCGGTTCATGGCTGCTTCCCTGGCTGTGTCCCTGGCACAGCACTTGTCGAATCTTGCGAATCGTCTTGGGCGGTGATTCGATAGGAGGGAACTTTGAGGCGGTTGCACAAATCGATCAGCGAGACGACCGATTGGAACTCGACGCGTTTATCCCCTCGGAGGATGACCGTTTGTTGGACAGGGTTATCCAGAACGGCTTTGGCCAGGATCGCTTCGAGTTCTTGCAGATTGAGCCGTTTGCCTCGGAGCATGTACGTGCCGTCTTGGCCAACGCTCACGACGAGCTCTTCGGGCTGCACGGTCATGGGTAAGGCGTTTTTGGCCGAAGGGAGCTGGATCGGCAGTTGCTGGTCGTCTTGGGAAAACTGGGTAGCGACCAGGAAGAAGATCAGCAGCAGAAAGACCACATCGATCAGGGGGGTCAGGTTCAAGGCATCGAGGGCTTTTCCTTTTTGGATTTGGAAGGACATTGCCGAGTCTGGGATGGTGTTGGAGTGGAATTTGGTCGGGCGTGATTGGGTCGGATCGATGCGGATATTTTACCGGTTCGGAGTCCTTGGGGCTATGAAATCTGGACCGAACTTTTGGAACCCTGATCAACGCTCATGCCCTGGCGCGACGATCAGGGGGCCGGTTTTAGCGGGAACTCCGATTAAATTGATTCAACTTTTGGATCCGATTGGGCCGAAAAACCTAGTTAGTCGCTTGGGTGCACGTGTACCGGTGACTTCAAATAAGCAAGTGTTCTCGGGGGGGAATTATGATTCGTAAGGCGCTGATGGTTGTCGCCCTGGCCTTGGTTGCCGGCATTTCGACCGCTTCTGTATCTCACGCGCAGCAAGCGCAACAGGCTTATGGTAGAAGCTGGGGTGGAGCAGCCAGCAACCGCGACTACTCGCGATTCTACCACTATCCTTACGTTTACTATCCACAGAACTTCTATGGCAGTGAGTACTACCGCAGCAGCGATAACATGTATCACCGCTATGCACCGGAATCGCAAATTCCCGTTTACAATCGCCACTGGTATAATGAGTATCCGACCGACCGTCGGTACCACTGGGGCCATCATTTCATCCTCGACGTGTTCTAGTCCGTTGGGACGTTAGCATAGCGAGCGATCGAAGACCGCATTCCATTCCCGCACACCGTAGGTTGCCGTCCGCAGCCTGCGGTGTTTTCATTTTCGGTTTACTCCTTTGAGCGATCTTCGTATGTCGGATGCTCAGTCGCAACGCAACGTACCGAAGCGTCAGATCGCTCGGCTCATTGGCTCGTCGGTGTTCCCGATGTGGGTCCTCTCGGAGGATTCTCAGTTGGTATTTACCAACGAAGCCTTCGACGCTCTGTTTGGGGAGCTAGGCCCGGACCCTTTGGGGTTGCGATGCGTGCTGGACGCCCAGGAGCCCTCGGCCGAGCGAACGGTTCTTACCCGGTGGTTGGCTCTCCCTGCGAATGCTCCGAGCAACTCGGTTCGTTGTGTGCGAGACAAACTTCCAGATAGGCCCAGCGTTCCGGATAACGCGTTGCAGCCGTTGGCTGGCGAGCCGCTCTTGCGATGGATTTTGCCACTGGATGAAACCTCTGAGCCCTGTTATCTGTGTATCCTGAAGCCCGACAGGGGGGACGCCCAAGCCATTCTTGAGGGGGATTTTCATCAGCGGATCGAGGTCCCGGCATTGTCGATTTGGCAGAGCGATGCGAACCTCGATGGTGTATGGTTCTTGCAAGGCCAATCGCTGGCATCTGAGACATTGCGCAAGCAGTTGCGGTTAGCGATTGGTGGGGATCATCCGTTGCGATTGGTCGGTCATCCGGGGAACTATTTGGTTTTCTTGGCCGGATTGCTTTTCCAAGAGCGACGGTCACATCGCGGGTTGCCGGCGACTCGGACGGCCCCGTTTACGATCGACTGTTCGCTGATGGACAAGGATCTTTTGCAAAGCACGCTAGAGTGGATCGATGACACGCGGCGCAAGAGCATTGTCCCCGAGGTGATTTTGCATCGCCTCGATATGTTGCCGGGAGAATTGCGGGAACCTTTGGCCAGGATATGCCGCGAGCAGGGGTGGAGGTATTTGGCTACGGCAGAGCAGCAAAGTCAGGACATGATTGCCCAGGGGGGAGAGGATTGGGAGTGGTTGATCGCGACGAGTTCGGTGCAGGTGCTCAGGATTGAGCCATTGTCGAATCGCACTCAGGAGCTTGAGAGTTTGCTTTTTGCGTGGATTCGCAGGACCAAGCATGTGCGTTGGACGCCAGCTTTTTTGGATGGCCTATTGGCTTATTCGTGGCCAGGGGACATCGACGAGCTGGACAAAGCGCTTGAGCATGCACTTGGGGTCAGCAGCGACGGGATGTTGGACGAGTCGCATTTACCGATTTCTCTGAGGACATATCCGTCGCACATTGAGCGGCCTCCAAAGCAGGAGTCGATTGAGTTGGATCAGGTCTTAGAGCGACTTGAGCGGATGCTCATTGAGCGAGCATTGGAGAGTCATCCGCGGAACAACACAGCGGCGGCCAAGTCGCTCGGGATTTCTCGCACCCGATTGCTTAGGCGCATGCAGCAGTGGGGCATAGGCTCGGCGCCTGCGTCCAGCCCGGCGGAGGACGAAGTCATCTTCGAGGAGTTCGACGCGAACCAGGATTCGGAAAACAGCCAAGACCGCTAACGTGTTTTGGTGCGAGCCAGTCGATCAGCTCGTACGACGGACTTCCAGTCCGTCGTGCAACACCGATTCCTAGCTGCGTAAATGCACACCGACCTAATCGGCTTTTTCTAATCGCAGGGGGCCCGCTTGCGGGATAGATTTTTGGAGGTTACCTGCCCTATCATAACGGCCGAGTCAGCCTTTTCGCGACGCTCTTGTTCGCGGCACTCATGCACGGCCTGGAGGATAGGCCGCTTTTCACCGGTCGGGTAACAGCTCCCCGGTCTCGGACGTCCTGCGAAGCATGTGCGTGATGACGCTCCCAGCTCGCATTTCGCCCCCAGCGAGCAGGCTTGCGATGAACAACCAATTCTAAAAAAACCCAGGGACTGTCCCCGAGTTTTACCGCTTTGCGGCCCGGCTGTTCCCCTCAAGCCTCAAGCCTCATTGCCATCCGCTTGGCCCCCCTTCGCCCCCGGGCTTTGACGGGGGAGAAGGGGCGGGGGGGATGAGGGGGACGACCGCGCGTAAGGCTGTTTGGCTGCTTAGATCGTCAGCCCAGCGATAGCACAAAAGCTCGTTTCCTAACTACTTGCTTTCACCCTCCAAACCGACTTTAACAAACCCGACAATTCGACCCCTCACAGCGTTGGAGTCTCGAAGAATCTCATATCCAGGAATTCGCAAAACCTTATATCCTAGTGATTTCAGAAACCGATCCCTTATCCGATCATGTGCGATCCCTTCTGGGGTCAAGTGAGGTTGCCCATCGATCTCGATAACCAGCCCCAATTCAACACAAAAGAAATCAACGGTATAAGGAGGAACAGGATGCTCGCGTCGAAATTTCTGACCGAGCACCTGCCGATCGCGAATCCACTGCCAGACAATCAAAACATAATCGCTAGCCATACGTCTTTGTGATTTCGCGAAATCGATATTCTGTTTTGATCTCGCCTTACTTTTCTTCACCATCACCTCCTCGAAATAATTCCTAGCTCCATATTAAGCAACCCAATCGTTTCGGTCTGAGAATGCAACGATTGGATCGATCAATCCTTGAAAAGGCTTGCTTGGACGCTTTGTTTTTCATATCATCAGCAGCCAAAAAGGTGAGCAATTAAATGTATCCCCAACTCCGTCCAGGGGCGTTTCCACCCTCACCCCCCATCCCCCTCTCCCGCCAGCGGGCGAGGGGGGGCCGCGTTTCTATTATTCTTGCAGTGACTAATGAAAAAAACGCTCGCAGAATATCACTGATTACCCTTTGCTATCATTTCACCCTGATGCTGCTCCCCTCACGCCTCAAGCCTCATTGCCATCCGCTTGGCCCCCCTTCGCCCCCAGGCTTTGATGCAGGAGAGTTCGCGATAGCGAGAAAACGCTTGGCCCCCCTTCGCCCCCGGGCTTTGACGGGGGAGAAGGGGCGGGGGGGATGAGGGGGACGACCGCGCGTAAGGCTGTTTGGCTGCTCCCCTCACCCCTCAAGCCTATTTCACAACCTTCCATCCATCGATCGGCCTTAATGTCGCACAACTCGGTCCGCCATCTTTACCGGTTCCAGGAATCGTCGCCTGCAACACTCGCTTGGGCTTTTCCAACACCGAGTCGATCCCATCCCAAGTGATGCCTTCTAAGGGAATCTTGATGCGCCTTTGCCAAGCACTATCGAACTGACCGGCGGATCTTCCGATGTCGACGTAAATGAACCGGCCGGGGGGTGAATCAACAAGCACGATCCTTAGCGGCACCACGATTTCTGATTTCGGTTCTTTTGGCATGTTACTTATTGACCTCTCCATAAACATTAGAGTGGCTTGGAATGAAATTCTAGATCAAAGCAACCAGCCTCCAGCCTGCTCCTGGCTACTCGGTTTTAGCCCGGAGGGCGGCACTTGTCTGCCGTTGTGCATAAGCCACCGGACCCTGGCAACAACGCAACCGTTCTAGATTCCTGAGGGGACGCCGTAGCGAAAAAAAGGTTCGGTTCAACACCGTATTGGGCTTGAACAAAACGCGGGGGCAGTCCCCGCGTTTTTTCTAGGCGGATCAAACTTGACTCCGGCCATAATGCGTGCGAGACTTACTTGAGTGCCGGACGGGGGGGTGTTAGGGGGGTTTTTTGCTCTCCTGCACCCAGATCACGTCCGGCATTTCTTTCCGCGACTTCCAAGTCGCGGCCCCAGTAAACAAAACGCGGGGTCTGTCCCCGCGTTTTTTCTATTCACAATAGGCGGATCCGCACCAGGAGCTTCTTGCCTAGTTCTTGGACTTGACGAACTTGGTGCCTTCGCAGTGAATTTGGGACGCTTATCGATAGCCCGATTTGACGGGATGGCAGGGGTTGGCTCGCGGGGTTGCTAACCGGCTCGGGCCCAGACGCTGGCGCCTGATCGGCTAACTACGACGTGCATCTCAACGACCTTTCGGCATATCAAGTCGGCTAAAGAGTTCGTTCAGATCGACTCTCCACCCCGGAAGTACTTGCCCACCATCGAGGATCGTTTGATCCTTGTACACTGTAGCGTCTTGAGCTGTACGAAAGACCGTCACGGTGCGTGTTCGATGCTCAACCATCCAGAGCAACTCAACCCCTGCATAAAAATACTCCCGACGCTTACGGGACATCTCCGCGTAAGTATTGCTGCTGCTTAGAACCTCAATGACAAAATTGGGAACTAGATCGGGGATCGGGGCCGTAGGGATTCGTCCATCTGGCAATCGGTTCCAAGCAACAAACGCAACATCCGGACCGCGAACGGTATCCCCAAAAAGACGTGTCATTCCATCGGCACCTGTCGCGACACCGATTCTGTTCGAGTCGAGATAGTTGTTTAACCACTGCAACAATATGCCCGCTAGCAGTGATTCTTGCCAACCCGTGCTTTTCTCCACCAAAGTACCATCGATAAGCTCGTAGAGTCGTCGTTCGGTATCCCTTAAATAAGTTACATCCTCGATGGTGGCCGTCCCAGGTGCAGGATTGGTTCGAATGCGAGACGCGGGGATGTTGCCAAGATCCTGAAGCCTTTCTTCCAAGGTTGTTGCTACTGCAATGCTCATCTTGGTCTCCTTTGAAACCCGTGCCTGATCAACCCGACCCTTTGGTACCGCATCCTCTATTTTAGTCATGTTCTCGCCCAAGTGAACAGCAGAGGGCTTCGATTAGGCTTTGTACTTTAGGGGTTAGAAAAAACGACAAGTCCCCGTGCGATGGCTGGCTCACGGGGTTGCCTAACCTGCTCGGGCCCCGACGAAGCATCCTGGCGGCGTAGTCAAATCGCCCAACCGCTGGCGCTGACACAAAAACGCGGGGACAGTCCGGTTTGGGAGGTTCTTGTTGACTCGTTTGTTGTACGACGGACTTCCAGTCCGTCGTGCAAATCGATCAATGGGCACGACGGACTAGAAGTCCGTCGTACGTAACGGTCGATCAACGGGTACGACGGACTTCTAGTCCGTCGTACAACACCGATTCGTACCTGCGTAAGCGTACACCCATTTTTCGCCCAGGGTAAGTCGCGTTAACGTTGGTTGGGTTTAATACCCCCTCGGGGAACCTTAAGCCAGGAGGCGGTTTTTTCAACCGCTGATGGACGCTAATGTTCGCTGATAAACAGCCGATCATGAACCACGAGGAAAGCTGTGTGTAAGGTGTAAGGGGGGAGCCAAGCGGTGATGGAGGAGCAGGCTTGAGGAGCAGGCTTGAGGTGTGAGGCGAAAGCAGCCAAGAAATGAGACGAATGAACAGATCAGGTCTTGTTGCAGAACGCGTCTAGGGCCTTGATCCACGGACCGATATAGTAACCATTGTCATGGTAGGTACGTCCCGAAAACATGTGCTGGTCTATCACGCACGGCTCGTTGACGTAAATCCCTCCACAAACCTCCCAGCACCGATGCTGCTAAATATTGTCTTCGATCTACAGTCATAACATCCCGGTCCTTCAAGTGTTGTATTGGCTACGCTTGTAAGCTTTCAGTTGTAGTCGAAAAACCATCGAGTACGAGTACCGCGATGCTGAGTACGAGTACGATGAAACCCGGTCCGATGAGGTCCTGGCTTTTTCGTACTCCTACTCGTACTCCTACTCGAAAAACCATCGAGTACGAGTACCGCGATGCTGAGTACGAGTACGATGATCTCTTTCACCGGCTACCCACTAAATATCCTACAAGAGTATTCAATCTTGCGAACATTTTCTATGCAAGTGGTCCACCAAATACCTTGAATCAACCGGCTCGCCCGTGGCTCGCTGGATTAACTCCATCGGCAAATAGGTCTGGCCATGCCGATGCACCTTGTCCCGCAACCATTCCAACAACGGGCGAAACTCTCCTCGTTCGAGTTGTCGATCCAAACCGCCCAGTTGCCGATCTGCAGCACTATACAACTGCGCAGAGTAGATATTCCCAAGCGTATACGTCGGGAAATATCCTATCAACCCTGCTGACCAGTGTACATCCTGCAAAACACCCGTCCGATCATCGCTCGGGGCAATCCCCAAAAAGTTCTTGTATTTGTCATTCCATGCCTCGGGCAACTGTGCGACTTGCAACTCCTGGCTCATGAGCTGCTCCTCTAACTCAAAACGGATCAAGATGTGCATGTTGTAGGTCACCTCGTCGGCCTCGATCCGGATCAAACTAGCTTGCACTCGATTCAAATCCGCCAGCAACCGACTTGGAGCCACATCGCGAAACTCGCTCGGGAAAACCTCGAGCAGGTGCGGATAAGCCCACGTCCAAAACGGACTGGCTAACCCCACCAAATTCTCCCAAAGCCTCGACTGCGATTCGTGCACCCCTAGACTCGCAGCACTCCCAACCGGCGTGCCATACCACTGCGGATCGAGCCCCTGCTCGTACATCCCATGACCGGCCTCATGCAACACTCCATACAAACCGGTGGAAAACGTCTCCTGCGAATACCTGGTTAATATCCGATGGTCATGCGGCCCGAGCGTCGTGCAAAACGGATGCTCGGTCTGATCGAGCCTACCGCGCTGAAAATCAAAACCGATCTGCCCGGCAACCCATTTGGAAAACCGTTCCTGGGGCTCAATCGCAAAGCGTCCCTCAAGCACTGACGGCCCTAGCTTGGCACTTCGCTCCGAGGCTCTCTGGATCATCGGAACAAGCGACTCGCGGAGCCGCAGAAAGATCTGCCGAATCTCCTGGGTCGTCGCCCCCTCTTCGTAACTATCGAGCATCACGTCATAGCGCGATTGCCCAGGACTCGCCAAACAGTCGGCCTCCTGCCGCTTGAGTTCGACGATCCTCGTTAGCTGTGGCATGAATCGGGGATAGTCGTCCCCTAGCTTGGCCTCGACCCAAACCTGCTGGCCAATGCTCGTGGCATACGAAAGCTCCTCGACGAGCCTCTGCGGTAGCTTTCGGCATCGATCAAACTCTCGCTTCATGCAGCGAGCGATCACCGCCGGGGGACTCGATGGATCTTGGTCAGCCACCGTTGCGATGAGCTCATCTAGCCAATGCCCCAACTCGGGATCGACCCGACGCTGATGGACCATGCCAGCCAGGAGTGTCAGCTGATCGGCGCGGTACTCGGCTGCGCTCGGAGGAAGACCCGTGTTCTGGTCCCATTCGAGCATCGACATGGTCGATTGCAGCATCGCTGTCTGACGAACATGTTCCAAGATTTTTTTCAGTGCGTCACTGGTCATAAGATTCCATGCTGGTGTGAGTTCTAGCTCAGGTCGGACCTGAGTTTATCGCGCTGATGATCGATCTGCTCGGCGGTGGCTCCTAGATTTCTCAGAATCGTTTCGGCCATCGCCAAAGCGACCTCGGATTCCTCGGCGATCACATGATCGGCCCCCTGCTTGAGGAGCTCCTGGCATTGTCCAATATACGCCGATCGAACCAGGATCTGGATCGATGGATTCAATAGCCTTGCCATCCGAATCACATTCGATGTCTGGGTGATGTTCGAGGCGCTCAAGATCAGACTTACCGCCGACGCCACTCCGGCCGCCTTGAGCGTCTCGACGTGGCTGGCATCCCCGAGCACCAATCGGTGTCCGGCTGCGCGGATCGAATCGATGCTCGTAGGATTCAGCTCGATGATCGTCGCGTGGATCCCATTTTCCGAAAGCAGCTTGGCCGCCGTTCGCCCCACGGGTCCATAACCCACCACCACGGTTCGAAACTCGCTGATCGGCTCTATGGACTCGTCGATGGCGGTTTGGACTCTGGACGTTGTACTCATGGGAAACCTCGAAACGGTCAACCACCCAAGCCTTGAGAATCGCCTCGCAAAACGGACGATCGGATCGATCGACAGTTGCAGCAGCGGACAAATCGCAATCGAGAAAATCGATACGGCTACCAGAACGTGTTCGAGGGACTCGGAGATCAGGTCGGCTCGCTTGGCCAAGTTCGCGACGATGAACGAGAACTCACCGATCTGAGCAAAGCAGAGCCCGACGCGGAGCGAGTTCTTCAAGGGGAGTCCCAACAGGAGCATCAGCCCGATCGCAAGGGATGGCGTTACGAACATGGCCAACAAAAGCATCGCCCAGAACAGCCCCGGGGTGTCGAAAAAAACGACTGGATCAAAGAGCATCCCTACCGACACAAAGAACAATGCCGCAAACGCATCTCGCATCGGCAGAGCATCGGTCGTTGCTCGCACGGAGAAGTCCGATTGGCCGATGACGACTCCAGCCAAGAACGCCCCGAGGGCCATCGATACGCCAAAGCCTTTGGACGATAGCAGCGCAAGCCCCAGAACGATCACCAGGATCGTCAGCGTAAAGAGCTCCCGCGAGCGGGTCTCGGCGATCCGATGCAAGATCTTGGGAATGAACCTCCCTCCGAGAAAGAAAACCGCCAAGACCAAAGTCGCGATCTTCAGCGCAGCGATCTCGAGGATCCCGATCAAGCTGAACCAAGAGGTCGCTTCGATCCCTTTGAGGCTGGGCAATAAAACCAATGCAAGAACGGCTAGGACGTCTTGGACGATGAGCCAGCCGACGGCCAAGTTGCCCGTTGGGGTTTGGAGTTCGTTGGAGTCCGAGAGCAATCGCGTCACGACGACGGTGCTGGCAAACGACATCGCGATCCCCATCGCCATGGCTTCTTGCCAAGAGTACGAAAAGCATAGCATGAGCAGAAACGTCACCAGAAAGGAACCGCAGCACTGGAGCAGTGCACCCGGGATGGCGATGCTGCGAACCCGACCGAGTTCCTGGAGATCGAAGTGGAGACCTACGTCAAATAGGAGCAGCACCACGCCGATCTCGGCCAACTGAGCAGCGATTTGCGGGTCGGCGTTAAACCCTGGCGTGGTGGGTCCGACGACGATCCCTGCGACGAGGAACCCGACGATCGGCGAGAGGCGGATCACATGGCAGACGTATCCAAACAGAAGCGCGGCGGCAAAGCCACCGGCGAGCGTGGAGATGATGTCAAGCTCATGCATCAGGTCGTTTTCGGACGATTGCGGATACGGAACATTTCCTGGTAGGGAAGAACGATTCCACCGTCGATCGAAAGGGTCGCGCCGGTGATGTAATCGCTGCGCGGATCGCACAAGAAGACCACGCCGTGGGAGATGTCTTCGGGTTTGGCCAGACGTCCCCAAGGCAGATTGCTACCGTGTTGCTGGAGTTCATCTTCGAAGAAGAATTTGCGTTCGCCTGGGGTATCGGTCCATCCAGGGTGGACTAGGTTGACTCGGATTCGGTGTTCGGCCAGTTCGACCGCGGCGGTTTTTGCCAACTGATCCAAGGCAGCCTTGGCCATATTATAAGCCGTCGCGCCGGGGATGGGCTTGTAGGCATGCGGAGAGGAGATGAAGACCATGTTGCCGTGGACCTTTTCGGCGATCATTTGGTTGGCTACCGCGCGGGCAAAATAATAAGGCCCCCACATGCACACATCGATCGTCTTGCGAAAACCATCCATGTTCGCTTGATAAAAAAGTTCGCGTTCGCTGAATGCCGCATTCGATACCAGGATCGAGACCGGGCCGAGCTGGTCCTTGCACTTCTGCACCATCGCTTCAACGGCCGACTGGTCGGAGACATCCCCAACGAGCTCAATCGCTCTGCGGCCCATGGCCTTGATCGCCTCGACCGTCTCGGTCGGTTCGCGGATGTCGTTCACGGCGACGTTGGCACCTTCGGCGGCCAAGGCTTTGGCGATCGCCGCACCAATACCGCGAGCTGCTCCGGAAACGATTGCCGTTTGTCCCTCTAGAATCTTCATTGAATCCCTTGTCTGCGAGTTTGAGTTGATTATTCGAGTTGGTTGATGGGTAGGCAGTCTTTGATGGCTGGTGTCAGCGATCAATTGTTGTCGAACCCATTGTAGCCCTGAGGATTTTCTATGCCGCCTCGTCGTTGGCCTTTGTTCTGACCGGGCCGCTGACCGTTGGGTTGCCCGCCGCCGGGCTGGGCTTCGGACGAGAACCTGAGATTTTGAGGGGACCTGCCATTGGGGTCCATACCATTTTGCCCATTTTGGGGTCGCAGTAAATTCTTCAAGGCTTTTTCTAAAGCCACGGTGCTCGTTCCGTTGACCTTCAAAACCTCGACCGTTTCGTTGCGTTGGGCTTTTTGGTCGAGTTCCTCGATCATTTTGCAGACCAGCTCCAATAGGTCCTCACCCTTGGCACTGACGATGATGGTATTGGTGACCGGATCGATCCCTAGACTCAGCTTTCCGGAAAACTCGTAGTTCATGCCCCCATCGGAGATCGAGTCCTCGGAGCGGTGCTTGGCCTCTTTGTCGGCCCCTTGGCCCGATTGCTGTTGGTTCCGCGCCAGGGCTTTGTCGTTGGAGCTCAAGAGGTCTCGAAATGCGTCTTTGATCGCATCGACAATGTTCTGGGCTTTGGAGTACTCGACCTTGACGGTCTTGGTGTATCGCAAGTTCTGTTTGTCTTGTTTTTCGGGTTTGTCCCAAAGATCGATCAGTCGCTGGATGGTTTTGAGCTGAGCCTCGCCCGCACCGCTGACGAGCAGGGTATTGGAGTCCGAGTCGGACATGAACTTGAGCTTGCGTTTCTTCCCAAGCTGCGGGCCTTCGTCCTGCTTCGGAGCGTCCATGTCAAAGAGCCAGCGGAAGACAACGTCGCTCTCCTTTTTGTCCTCTTTAAAGTAATCTTCGAGGTTCATCTTGATCCAATACGGACGAGCGTGTCGGATATGAAAAACGTCGTACTCCTTCTGGGGTGGCGCGTTGGTGAGCATCCAGTCTTCGATTTGATCCAGAATCTTTGGATCGGAGGATTCCAAGACGAGATTGCCTTGTTCGTCAAACCGCAGCTTGACGGAGTTCTTCTCTGGACTCTTTTCTGAACTCTTTTTCTGATCGCTTGGCGGTTGCGTTGCATCTTGAGTTTGCTCGGTTGCGACCAGGACACCTGCCGGAGTGGACTTGGAAGCACCGACGTTGTTCAACGCGGATTTTTTGGGGGCTGGAGTGGGTGGATTTGCCGGGTTTGGTGATGGCGAGCGGTCTGTTGATGGAGAGGGGGCTGGCGATTGTTCTTCTTCGAACTCCGACTCGGCTGGGATCTCCAGTTCGATGCCTCGTCGTTCCCAAGTCTGTTTGAGTTTTTCAAGATACTCTCTCATCTGTGGGCTTCGATTTCCATCGATGACACGAACCGTCTGATCGCTTCGGGAATCGGGGGGGGCTTCGCCGAGCTTGAGCAGCAGCTTTTTGATTTCCTCGGACTCAAACTCGTTGGCCCAGAGGATCAGTTGATTGCTGCTGGAATTGACCCCGAGGCGCAACGAGTCCTTGGACTTTTCCTCTTTATTTCGCTGCGAGTAGTAATCGAAGAAAGAGTTCCGCCTGGAATCTTCCTTTTTGTCTTGGTCGATCCCCATGAGCGAGCGGATGGTTCCGGCGACCTCTTCGGCCCTAAGTCTTCGCAGGGTGATGACTTCGGCCTGTCTGGCCGAGCCATCGAGTTTCTTGAGCGTTTCCTGGATGGTCAGATGATCGGCAAGGGAGGCATAAGCGATCATCGATTTATTTTTGTCGTCGGATTCCAAGCGAGTGGTCGGCTCCAGAACGTTCAGAGCGATCAGCGAGCTGACGAACTGCTTGGGCTCAAGGCTCGTCAGGCGATAGACCTTCATGCGTGTCGTGAGAGCTTGGTACTCTTCGTTAGGGCTGGCAACATCGACGCGGGTGATGAAGGCTGCGATGATCGCCATCTTATCGGGGGGAGCGTTGACGATGATGCTGTTTCGCCTGGCGTTGGCGATCAGATAAACTTCGCTTCGAGATTGGGTAGGCGGCTTGGGAGCTTGGCGTCCTTGTTGGGCGGCGAGTTGCTGCTGGATCATCATCTGCTGTTGGGCTTCCATCTCCTCGGGGCTCATGCGACCTGGTTGTGCAGCGGTCCCTTTGGAAGGTTCTAGCTTGAGGAATTGCGACAACTGTTCGCGAACCTCGGTAGCTCGGACGTGTTGCAATTCAAACTCGCGGGCCAGATTATTGAGGACCGTTTCGGATTGCTCCTGGCTCAGGATGCGATGGATCTCTGCGAGGTTCGAGGCGGTGTCCATGGCTTCGAGCCGGTTGGTTTTGCTCAAGGCTCGGATGGTTCCGTTGGGGCTGATCAGGAGTTTGAGCTCCTCGATGAGTTCTTTGGCGACCAGGGAATCGAGTTTATAAGTTGTCCGGACAAAACGATTCGCAGGAAGCGATTCGAGCTCTTCGGGATCGACGCGTGGGACCAGCGAGCCGTTGATCTCCTTGGTCTTGACCACCTGCAGCACGCCGGGGAATTCCAGCATCGTAAAGCCGCGAGACAGCAGGTGTCGATTGAGCATGTCGCGGGTCTCGACCAGCGACATTTTTCCAGGGGTTGCTATGCTGAGCAAATCCGCCGGGAGTTCTTGCCAATCGAGGGCCAAGCCCGAGACATCGGCGAGCCATTGCAGGACATCCGGCCAAGCTTGGTCGCGGTACTGGAACTGCAACATTCCTTGTTCGTCGGGCTTGATATCAAAGGCCCGGGGAGTGGGAGCCTCTTTGGGTTCCTTGGGACGTTTGATCGTCTGAGCTTCTTTGTCGGCGGGGTTGCCGGCCCCCTTGCCCGGGGCGGCGTTAGGTTTGGGCGCGTTGGGATCGCCCGGTGAACCTTGACCTTGCTGTTCGGCTTGGGCTTGCTGTGCGGCCGGCTGCTCATTGGGGTCTTGGCCGGAGGCTCTACCGCACGCGAGGCTCATCGCAGTGAGCAGGACAATCAGGCGAGGTATATTTTTCATAAT
>Ga0209598_10002291_pt1 | contig 15026 bp, 17 predicted proteins | sample M_140807_EF_Meta_FD_187317 | JGI IMG/M metagenome (GOLD analysis project Ga0209598, IMG submission 187317) | Freshwater microbial communities from Lake Montjoie, Canada to study carbon cycling - M_140807_EF_MetaG (SPAdes) (version 2) | ecosystem: Environmental > Aquatic > Freshwater > Lake... | reverse complement strand
TCTAAAATGGCCAAAATGGCTATTATCTCAAGGTCCCGATCATGCGCGTCTCAGCCACTGAAGCCAAGAACCGATTCGGCAGCCTATGCGCTCAGGCGAAGCGCGAGCCGATATTCGTCGAAAAGTCGGGTCATCTCGACACCGTGATTCTTTCAGTCGAGCACTACCATGCCCTAACTGCCAATCAGGACAAGCGCAGTCGTGCTGCTCGCCGAAAAGAGTTTGAAGCAGAGTTTGGGGAATGGATCTCCGCCCAAAACGACCGCTTCGAAGCACATGGCATCCCTGGTGCCGATCTGCGCCCGTGGTAGGCATCAAATGGCCCAGTACGATGTTTTCGCTAACCCAAGCAATAGCGCGGCTGACGGTATCCCGTACGTTGTGGTGATCCAGAGCGACCTGCTCGATGCGTTGGCCACACGACTGACCATTCCGCTAGCGGTGTCAGATGAGTCGACCAAGGTTCCGACAGCGCTGTGTCCGGTCATTACGATCAAGGGCCAACGTCTGCATGCGCTCGCTCATTACACTGCCCCCTTGCCTGCAAAGTTGCTGAGGCATCCCATCGAGAACATCGCGGCGCAGCGTAGTGCGTTGGTGTCGGCGGTGGATGCTGTGCTCTCGGGAATTTAGGGTATCGACCTCCTAGAGAAGGGTTTTGTCAAAGAAATCCAGGATTTCGACCGCGAGATTCTTCAGGAATGCGTCTCGATCGAAACCCGGTAGCTTGCAGCGACGATTACTTCGTCTGAATTTCGATGCCCACGATTGGCTTCTCGAGCCTGCAGTCACCGCGATGTACGCCATCTAGAAATGCCGTGATCGTCTGTGTCGTTAGCACTTCCACGCTTCGTGACCGACCGATCCCGGCAAGGTTCATATGCGTAGCACCGTCGATGACGCCCAGCCATTTGCAACCTGTCGCCATGCGCTTAAATGGTTCTGTCCGCGTTTCCCAAGAGGCTCCGCCCAATTCTGTATCGCGTGTTCCTGTGAGCATCAGGACTGGCGCCTCGATGTGTGCCCAAGCGTTCTCTGGGAAAATCAATCCAGAGCCCTGTGGTGACAACGCGATGTAAGCACTGAACGAATTCGCACCGCTTGCCCCCACATTATTTCGTGCGCCAGCCTCCAGCATGACCGTTGCAGCGCCCATGGAATGGCCGATCAGGATGGATTTGCTGGAGCCACACCTCTCAAAGGCCCAGCGCTGGGCAGCAGCAACATCCATCAACCTGCCACGGTAGGCATTTGGGTCCGTAATTAACTTGGCTAAGCCGCGCTGAATACCGTCTCGGAGTAGATGCTCGCGTAAAACGCGTGCGCCGCTCTCTTGGTGACCAGTCACGATCGTCATGTATCCAAGGGCGGAAAGCGCTTCGCCAAGATAACGGTAGCCATGTTCGGACCCACCCGCTCCTGGCGAGACGACTGCTATTCCGCTGCAAACAACCAACTTCGGAGCATAGGCCAGAACGGCGGTTACATTCTGATCTTCCCGTATGAGCGAAACGGTCTCCTGAGCGCTGGCATTTGCGCAAGCTATTCCGAACCAAAGGGTCGAAGCGATCAAAAGTACTTTGAACGCGCCCATTGGGCTCAGACCTGAGGCAGCGCAGCGCTGACCCAGCGCGTTAAATCTGCAGCTGACATCGCGCCCGCCTGCCTGGCAATTTCGCGACCCTGCGAAAAAACTGCCAGCGTCGGAATACTTCGGATGTTGTAGGTGGCTGCCAGTGACTGTTCGATCTCGGTATTGACCTTTACGAAGCGCGCGCGGCCATGCATCTCGCTGCTAACCTTCTCGAACGCAGGGGCCATCATCCGGCAGGGGCCACACCAGGGCGCCCAAAAATCGACGACCAGCGGTAAGTCGCTTTTGGCGAGCTGTGCGTTGAAGGCCGCTGCGGCCAGATCGTGAGGATGTGGCTCCAATAAAGGCGTTTGGCATTTGCCGCAGTTGGGCTCGGCCGTGAGTTTTCCCGTCGGAACCCGATTGGTGGCATTGCATTGGGGGCAAACGACGTGCAGGTTCTTAGTCATGGTTTTCTCGCAACGAATCCCACCAAGGCCTGCGAGGCCAAAAAGGAATTCATCTTCAGAACGCGTTGAGAGGGATCTTGACGTAGGCGACGCCGTTGGATTCTTTTGGTGGCAGTTCGCCCGCGCGGATGTTGATCTGAACCGCAGGGAGGATCAGCACCGGCATTTCCAGGGTCGCATCGCGTTGGGTTCGCATCGCGACAAACTGGGCCTCGGAAATTCCGTCGTGCACATGAATGTTTTTTTCGCGCTGCTCGGCTACGGTGGTTTCAAACGCGATTTCCCGATGGTTGGGGGGATAGTCATGGCACATGAACAGTCGGGTCTGTGGCGGCAGACTCAAGAGCTTGCGCACCGATGCATATAGGGTCTTGGCGTCGCCACCGGGGAAGTCGCACCGTGCCGTTCCCACATCCGGCATAAACATTGTGTCGCCAATGAACACCGCATCGCCAATCTCAAAGGCGACACACGCGGGTGTATGGCCGGGCACATAGTGCACTTTGCCCGTCAGCTCGCCGATCTCAAACGCCTCTTCATCGGCCAGGAGGCGATCGAACTGGGAACCGTCGGGCCTGAACTCAGGCTCCAGGTTGAAGATTCTCTTGAACACATCCTGAACCTGGGCGATGTGGTCGCCGATGGCGGTCTTACCGCCGAGTGTCTGTTTGAGATAAGGGGCGGCGCTTAGATGATCAGCGTGGGCGTGGGTCTCGAGAATCCAGACCACATCTAAGTGGTTAGATTTGACGTACTCGATCACCCGGTCGGCCGATTCGGTCTTGGTCCGCCCAGATTTGGGGTCGTAGTCCAGAACAGAATCGATGATGGCGCACGCGGTACCCGGCCCCTGATGGACCACGTAGGTCACCGTCCAGGTGGTGGCGTCGAAGAGGCCGTGTACCTGAAGCTGGGAGGGAGGTCGGGGCGTCTGTTGGGTCATGCAGATTTCTTCTATATACGATCTAATATACTATAATTTAATAAATTGTTAGAGAGCCGTGATGAACATCGCTTCAGTCGAACTTGAGCAGATGCAGGAAGCCGCTGGCCAGGCCTGCAAGCTAATGAAGGTGTTGGCAAATCCGGACCGTCTGATGATTCTTTGCCAACTCTCGCGAGGGGAGATGCGGGTGGGGGACATCGAAACGCTGTTGGGCATCGTGCAGCCTACCCTGTCGCAACAGCTGACCGTGCTGCGCGAAGACGGGCTGGTGAGTACGCGCCGCGAGGGTAAAAACATTTACTACTGCGTCAATAGTCCGCAGGCCCTGGCGGTGCTTGATGTTCTCTATCAGCAGTTCTGCCAACCCATAGAGGACGTCGGATGACCATCGACTGGGCACACTTCACGCCATGGGGGTCTCTGGGCGGCGGTTTATTGCTCGGACTGGCATCAGCGCTCTTCATACTCGTCAATGGTCGAATTCTGGGCATCAGCGGTATTTTGGGCGGCTTACTTGCGCCACGCAGCGGCGACATCGCCTGGCGCCTCTCGTTTCTGGGTGGAATGGCTGTTGCGCCATTCGCTGCCGCATTCCTGTTTCCTTCTGCCGTGGCCGCGCCGCGCATCGATGCGGGTTATTTGACGATCGCAATCGCTGGTCTCCTCGTTGGATTCGGCACTCGCTACGGCTCGGGCTGTACGAGCGGACATGGCGTTTGCGGTTTGTCGCGCCTTTCGCCTCGTTCTCTCGTGTCTACGCTGACATTCATGGGCGCCGGGTTTTTGATCGTTTATGTGGTTCGTCACTTCGTCTGAAGTGCAAATGGAATCCAGCATGCGTCATCGTTTGAGTGAGTTCTTGGTGGGCCTCCTGTTTGGTCTTGGATTATTGATTTCGGGCATGACGGACCCAAGCAAGATTCTGGGCTTTCTGGATCTTTTTGGGCAGTGGGATCCTTCATTGGCCCTCGTGATGGGTGGCGCCATCGGGGTTGGCGTCTTCGCGTTTGCCCTCGCCAAAAATCGCACTGTGAGCTTCCTGGGCGACGCTATGCGCATGCCGACTTCCAGTCAGATCGACCGCCGCCTGATCGTGGGCGCATTGATGTTTGGTTCGGGCTGGGGTCTCGCTGGTTTTTGCCCTGGACCCGCACTCGTTTCGTTAGCCGCTGGTCAACCCAAGGCCGCAGCCTTTGTCGTCTTCATGGGGCTGGGCATGGTCATTTTTGAAGTCCTCGAGGGACGCGACCAATAGTTGCTGGCCGACTTTGATTACCAAACTCATCCAGAAGGCCTGATTAATTGGCCAGCTCGATGCCAGTGACGGTAAAGACACCATTGCGTTTCTCGGCTGAGAACCGAACTTTGTCGCCTGGATTGAGCCTTTCCAGGAGTGTCGAATCTGCCGCCGTGAACACCATGGTCATCGGCGCCATGTCCAGATTCTCGATACGGCCGTGGCGAAGTGTGACCTTGCCTTGCAATTTGTCGACCTTTCTTACCTCACCCTCAGTCGTTGGCTGAGAAGCCGGCACGCTCGCCGTCGCATCGACTGGGCGGTGCGAGGAATGTTCCGTATTCGAGGATTGCGCGAGGACTGCAGTCGATAAATTTAACGCGGCGGCGAGTATAAAAAAACGAGAAATCATGTCGAACTCTTTGGAAGTTGGCGCTTGTTGTCGGGCGTGACCAGTGCGGCCCGGACGGGCTCTGGCATATCGCCCTGAAATTCATAGGCTACGGTGCCAGGCGGGTGTTTGTAATTGCCCGGGTCCCGGTAATCGCCGGGCTTCACGTCATCGCGCGCCTTGACCACGCTGAACATGCCACCCATACCCAGCGGGCCGAACGGCCCCTGGCCGGTCATCATGGGTAGGGTGTTGTCGGGCAAGGGCATCTCCATTTCGGCCATCTCGTGCATACCCTTTTCGCCCATAGCCATGTAATCAGGCACTAGTTTGCCGATGCGCTGGGCCAGGTCGCGCTGCTCTACACCCAGCATTGTCGGCAGGCTGTGGCCCATGGGACCCATGGTGTGGTGCGACTTGTGGCAGTGAATGGCCCAGTCACCCGCAACCGCATCGAATTCGATCGCTCGCAACTGACCCACCCCCACATCTGTGGTGACCTCAGGCCAGCGCCCCGCCTTGGGCACCCAGCCGCCGTCTGTGCCGGTTACCTCAAAGTGGGGTCCGTGCATGTGGATGGGATGGTTGGTCATGGTGAGGTTGCCAATCCGGATACGCACGCGGTCGCCGGTGCGTACCACCAATGGATCAATCCCTGGGAACACCCGGTTATTCCAGGTCCACATGTTGAACTCGGTCATGGTGCTGATCTTGGGCGTCATCGCCCCGGGCTCGATGTCGTAGGAAGCCAGCATGAACATGAAGTCTCGATCGACCTCAAGCTGGCGAGGGTCTTTGGGATGCACCACGAGACAGCCGTACATGCCCATTGCAAGCTGGAGCTGGTCGTCTAAGTGGGTGTGATAGAAGTGCGAGCCTGATCTCTGGAGCGTGAACTCATAAACAAAGGTTTTACCGACGGGAATGCCCGGTTGCGTAAGACCCGACACGCCGTCCATGCCGGAGGGCAATATGATGCCGTGCCAGTGGATGGCGGTGGGCTCAGGAAGTTTGTTGGTCACGAAGATGCGGATGCGGTCGCCTTCCACGGCTTCGAGGGTGGGACCTGGGCTAGACCCATTAAAACCCCACATGTTGACCTTCATTCCCGGCGCAAATTCACGAACCACTGGCTCACAAACCAAGTGAAACTCCTTGACGTCGTTTTTCATGCGCCATGGCAATGACCAGCCGTTGAGCGTCACCACAGGGTTGAAAGGCCTACCGTTGGGCGGTGGCGGTGGTGGCAAAGTGGCGGCGGAGGACTGAACGGGGGCCTCGGGCACAGAAGCAGCACTCGCTTTGCCAACGGGGGTCGCCCCTAGTGCAACAGACCCCGCAGCACGGAAAAAATCTCGACGATTACTCATGGCGTGTTTCTCTTCAGTGGCCGGGCGTGGGGGCTGCAACCGGGCTACTCGTCGGCGATACGGTTGCGGGGATAGGGGATCCCACGGTCAAGGCAGTGTCTAGGTTGATCTGTGCGATCCAGAAGTCGCGCAGGCTGACCACCGCGTTGTTAACGCTCGCGACCTGTTCGCGAGCATCGGCTAACAATTCGAAAACGCTGATAAGCATGCCGTTGTAGCGCAGTAGGTTTTCTTCAGAAATACGCTTTCGCAGTGGCACCACTTCGTCGCGGTAGTAGCGGGCCAGGTCATAGGCCGTGCGGTAGGCGGCATGGCTCTCGCGTACTTCGGACTGCGCCTGCACGCCGAGGGCGGCCACGCGGTTCATTGCCTGCAGGTAGGTGGCTTCAGCACGTGCAACGCGAGCGGTCCCAAAATCGAAAATCGGCAACTCCAGCGAGATCTCGTAACCGTTAGCGCGTTGAAGCCCCGTTTCACTCTTATTTTGGTAGCCGACTTCCAGCACATTAACCATGCGCGTACTTTGGGTTAGACCAAGGGCGCGGGCCAATGCGTCGGTCTGGCGCCTGGCCATTTGAATATCCAAGCGCTTTTCCATGGCGGTTTGCTCCGCGCCGCGGACTTCCAAGGTCTGCTTCGGTAACTCTGGCAGTCGGTCAGGCAGTTGAAACTTTGCCCGCGCGCCAGTTAACCCCAGAAGCCGTGTCAATCGCTCCCGATCAGCCAGCGATTGCTGTTGAATACGGGCCACTTGCGCAGTGGTATCGGCATAAAAGGCCTGCTCACGCATTTGCGTGAGGCGGTTGAAATTGCCTGCCTGCGCCATACGCTTAGCGAGTTCGTTCGCGATGTCTGCGGTCTCCTTGACTTGCTGTAAGTAGCGGAGTTGCTCCTGGGCACCGACGGCGTTGAAGTAGGCTCGGCGGGTATTGATGGCCAGGGTTACCGCGTCCTGCGCAGCCTGAAGCTGAGCACGCTCGAACCGTTGCTGCTCGATCTGGCGTGCCATCGGCATTGTGAGCAGCCCAAGCAGATCGAACATTACGGTCCGGTCGTATTCGACGACCCCGTTTCCGCTCAGACGGCCGAAGCTAACCCCTGGATTACGAAGCCGTCCTGCACGCACGAGATCAGCCTCTGCGATTCCGAGGTTGGCAAGTTGGGCCTGCAAATCGCGGTTGCTGAGTAAGGCCACTTCGACGGCAGCATCGACATCGAGTGGCGCCTTTAGAAGTTCGGAAACCCTGGCCTGGGCGGTCTCGGTCTGCGCAGCGTCGCGTTGCAGAGCCACGGGCTGCGCAATACGCTCACGGGTAAGCTCGGACACTTGCTTGAGTCCACCGTCGTCCGAAAACGAGGCGCAGCCCGCAAGAGCGGCCATGGTCAATGCCGCCAAACTCCAAAGGTGATGCCTTTTCATGGGATGGAAGTGGCGCGTTTTAGGCGCAAAGCATTGCCAATGACCGAGACCGAGCTAAGACTCATGGTGAGTGCTGCAATCATGGGTGAGAGTAACCACCCGGTTAGCGGATATAGGACTCCAGTCGCAACCGGGATCGCCAGCGCGTTGTAGATCAGTGCGAATGCCAGATTTTGTTTCATGTTCGCCACCGTAGCCTCGGACAGCACGCGCGCGGTCGCCAGTGCGCGCAAATCACCCTTGATCAACGTGATTTCGGCACTGTTCATTGCCACGTCAGTCCCGGTGCCCATGGCGACCCCGACATCGGCCTTGGCCAGTGCCGGAGCATCGTTGATACCGTCTCCGGCCATCGCCACGATACGTCCTTCGTTTTGCAATTTTTGAACCAGCGCCACTTTGTCGGCCGGTTTGACTTCACCATACACTTCGTCAATTCCCAGGCGGGCACCAACGGCTTTCGCGGTTGTCAGACCATCGCCCGTGGCCATGACAATACGCAGGCCGGCCGCTTTTAAGGTGGCCAAGGCCTCTGGCGTACTTTTTTTGATCGGGTCAGACACCGCTAACAACCCTACCGGATTCCCGTCGACCGCCAGAAACATCACGCTGGCCCCTTCAATCCGCATGGCCTCTGCCTGCGACACCATCGGTGAGATCAGAACCTTGAGGTGCTTCATAAAAGTGCTGTTGCCAAGGGCAAGGTGATGCCCCGCAACTTGAGCGCTCACACCGATTCCTGACGTTGATTCAAAATTCTCTGACCGATCGAGTTTTAATCCACGCTCGCGAGCGGCCCTCACGATGGCATCGGCGAGTGGGTGTTCACTGCCTTGATCCAGGCTGGCGGCTAAACGCAATACCTCATTGGCCTCGAAACCAGAAGCCGGAACCGCCCGATCAAATATCGGGTGCCCTTCGGTGAGGGTGCCCGTCTTGTCGATGATGAGCGTGTCGACTTTGCGCAAATTTTCGATTGCCGCGGCATTGCGAAAGAGCACACCGCGCGTTGCGCCCAAACCAGTCGCCACCATGATGGACATGGGCGTCGCCAGACCCAACGCGCAGGGACACGCGATGATCAGGACGGCTACGGCGTTGACCAATCCGAAAACCCAGCTCGGCTCGGGTCCAAATAGCCCCCAGCCGATACAAGTCAGAGCAGATATTGCCAAGACCGCACCAACAAAGTAACCCGCCACGACATCAGCCATTCGCTGCATCGGGGCCTTGGAGCGCTGAGCTTGTGCCACCATCTGCACGATCTGGGACAACACCGTCTCAGCCCCGATTTTCTCGGCGCGAACGACCAAAGCGCCGGTCGTATTAAGCGTCGCACCGATCACCTGGTCGCCAACCCGCTTGGTTACGGGCAGGGGTTCTCCTGAAATCATGGATTCATCGATGGCGCTGTTGCCATCGGTCACGGTTCCATCGACTGGAACCTTTTCGCCAGGACGTACCCGCAGCGTGTCCCCGATTTTGACTTCACTCAACGGCACATCTTCTTCGCGGCCATCGGCGAGGATTCGGCGCGCCGCTTTGGGAGCCAAGCCAAGCAGAGACCTTATCGCGGCTGAGGTTTCAGATCTGGCCTTCAGTTCCAGCAGTTGCCCCATCAAAGTGAGCGAAATGATCACCGCCGCCGCTTCGAAATAGACCGAGACGCGTCCCATGGAAATAAAAGAGGCTGGAAACAACTGAGGACCGGTGGTGGCGATCACGCTGTAAATAAACGCTGCGCCAGTCCCCAAGCTGATCAATGTCCACATGTTCAGGCTGCGGTTGATCACCGATTGCCAGCCACGAACAAAGAAGGGCCAGGCGCCCCACAATACGACAGGCGCTGACAGGACCATTTCAATCCAGCTTTGGAGGGCCATGTCCATCACACGAAGTAGATGACCGAACATGGCCAGCACGAACACCAAGCATGTCAACGGTAGCGTCCACCAGAATCGTCGCGAAAAATCGCGTAGCTCGGGGTTGTCTTCGTCGAGTTCCGCGGGCAGTTCCGGCTCCAGCGCCATACCGCACTTTGGACAGTTGCCAGAGTGGTCCTGGCGCACCTCGGGGTGCATCGGACAGGTGTAAAGCGTGCCCCGCGTTGCCGCAACTGAGGTTGGCGCTGCTCCGACCGCTAAAGCCGCAGGCTTGTACCGCTCTGGTTCAAGAACGAATTTTTCGAGGCATTTTGCGCTGCAAAAATAGTAGGTCTGTCCACCATGGTCAACGTGGTGCGCAGACATGGCAGTCACCGTCATGCCGCAGATGGGGTCCGTGAGACGAGCAGAAGTTGGATTCATGGAGGTGTTACTGAAGCACACCTTAAGCCCGTGAAACTTGCGTAACGGAGAAATGACTAAGCCAAGCCGAATTTCACCGTGCAAAAAGACGGCGCAGGGCACGTTGGATCACCCGGGCAAGACGCCACGGATATGAGGAATGTAGTTGCGCCAGCAGCGCTACTTTCCACTGATTCCAAAGTTTGTAAATATGTGCAAACCAGGATAGTTCGAGCAAGCGCGGACGGGTGAGCGTCAGGAGTCGGGCGACCACTGCAGTTCCGATCGTTTTGGCGATCACGATCACCAGCACGCCCAGAAAGGCTCGCCCGTGACCGATCAGCCAAAGGGCGGCGATTTTGAGTGGCAACAATATGACCGCTGGAGCAGCGAAAAGTGCGAGGGCGGCATAGGGGGGCAGTCTCATGATGCCCGCTTCAAGCTTTTGCCAAGGCGGCCAACGTGAAAAACGGGCGATATAGGCCTGAAGCGGCTCCCAACCCCATTCCTCAAACGCAATCAGAACGGCCAAAACAAACTGGAGCAGTTGCCGAATCGGTCGCCTCGGATGCTTCTTTTGGTGTGGGTTTGGAATTTCACTCAAAGGTTCAAGGTCACTCCGATTCTTCCCGCCCGTCCTGCGTGTGCACTGAGTGAAACAATCGACCCCGCAGGCGCCCGAATGATCCATTCATTCATAGCCCGATCACCCGTTAGTGTTTTATTTGGCAGGAAGGCCTGCATGGAATTGGGCGGTGCATGGCCTTCAAGCTGCGGGCCCTCGACACGCAATTTCCCCATGAGTAATTCGGCACCTTTCGGCAAGGTCAGCTCAAAAATACACGGTCGGGCAGTCTTTCGATCGATGGCACGCTTGGTGACATAACTCGGGAGATAACCGGCGTTGCCAACGGCCATTTTGATCCGCCAACGGTTCTCACCCAGAGGTTCTGCGCTGGCGTTTAGGAGTTCAAGCTTGGGCAGGGTCAAACCGATGCTGTTGAGCCAGGCCGGAAATCGCGCTGCCTCGCGCTCGCGCAAGTGCGGGGGCGGGTTGCGCCAAAAATTCATCCGATCCCAGCCCCCCAATTCAACGGCGCCAAGGTCCGGATGGGTGAAGGGGTACCAGTCGACATGCGCCTGGCCACCGCATTGTTCGTCGCTCCATTTCAGCAACTTGATGTCGTCTTCGGGAGGGTGCTCGCGGTACCAGTGAATCCAGTCGTATTCAGTGATTCCGGCTTCTATGTTGGGCGCCCAGATTTCCACCGTCCAAAACAAAGCACCAAGATGTTCATAAACCCAGTCCTGAGTCCCGGTGATGATCTCTTTGGGATGGTATTTAAAGTCGTGAAAACTACTGACGGCGGGGTAACCCGTGAGTTTGCTGCCAATGTCGGAGAGGCGTTTGTACATCCACAAATCCTCCGGCGTCATGTCCGTATCGCTCTGGGTACCCATCGGCCGGAGGATGACCCCGGAATGCGTGTGAAAGCTGACTGCGGCACCGATATTCGGGTGCTTCACAATGAATGCAACCATTGCCCGGACTTCAGGTTCGCTGGTCGGATAAGGGCCAGCGCCGAGTTGTTCGAATTCCTGTCGCCAATGTGCGGGGAAATTCCGGTTCAGATCCAAACCTTCGATATCCGGATTGGGTTTGATGGTGATGCCGTCAAAATGCTGCAGGCGCCCTTCCGGGATAACACGGTAATAGACTCCACCAAATTCGCCTGGCAGGCGTGGCGTCAGTAACCTTGGTTCATCAGGGTTCACTTTCCAGCCGCCGTGGGGGTCCTGGATGCGCATCATCAGAATCCGACCGTCGCCATCCATATCTTCGACAGTGAGCCCATCAACAGGGGCTTCGTCCCAGGGGTAGGGACGCGTCGACGAACGAATATGCCGTGGCCGTTCGGCCATCGCGAGTTCCGCACCATCAGGGTTCAGTCGCGGGACCAGATATATGGCCCGGGTACTGAGCAACTCCGTGACCTGCGCGTCGTTGCCGTCCTGCCGGACCAACTGATCGAGCCAATACAGACAAGCCGTGCTGGCAGTCAGTTCAGCTGCGTGGATATTGCCGTCGACCCATAACGCAGGCTTGTCTTGGTCAGTGCCAGTGGATTTTCGGGTAACGACCAAAAGCCAGATCGGTCGGCCCTCGTGGCTGCGGCCTAATTCACGTAATTCCAGTAAATCGGGTCTGGCCTCAGCAAATTCCTTGAGAAGGGTGGTCAGTTCTGCGTGCTTGTAAAACTGATCAAACTTTGGTTGAGGCAGCGGGGCAGGTGTTGGTGTCACGATTGGACTTGAAGAGTGGCTAGGTCGGCTTTGATGCGTTTATGTCAGCCATATTACCGATGGGGGGGGGAGTCAGGATCCGTCGGCGCGAATAAAATGACCCCTGTCAGCTGATCATGGTGACTGAGGTTCTTTGATGGAACAAAGATGGGTCGTATACGTCGGCTAATGTCAGACAGGCTTGAAGCGAGGAAATTTCAGGCGCCGCCGCTTGAAATAATCTGCTGCCTTTGCGCCCGGGCGCTCCCCAAATCAGAACAGGAAGCACACCATCTCATTCCACGGTCTAAGGGCGGCCGGGAGACTGTTCTGTTGCATCGTATCTGCCATAAGAAGATTCATGCATCCTTGTCTGAAACGGAACTGGCCCGAGAGTACAACTCGATCGAAAGACTTCTAATGCATCCTGAGATCTCGATTTTCGTGAGTTGGCTCGCGAATAAACCCCAGCATTTCTATGAAAAATCGCGAAAGACAAATCGATTGAAGGGCTTCTGAATGAACCGTATCAGCCCCAAGAAATTATTGTTGTCCAAATGGACTGCGGTCAAACCCGTTCGAAAAGACAAGCATTTCCTGGTTGCGAAAGTCATCCAGCCGGAAGTTCCCGAAGAGGTGGTTCGATGGATTGAAATCGAAGCCGTCTACTCTAAAGAGGTTCACCGCATCGATTGGCATGACCTGCGCAATCAGGAGGAATGGCGTCAGGGGTGGGTATGAAGAGGTTCAACCCGTAAACGATGGCGTTCCGCGACGATCTGCCAACCAGGAAAACAGCATCGCCACAATCATGATGATTAACGCTGTGGGCCCCAGGGCGTCGTATCCGAGCGCGACCACCAGAGCTGCGCCCAAGGCGGCGCCCATGGCCTGCCCAGCATAAAGGCTGGAAGAGTTCAAGGCAATCGAGGCCGAAGCAAGCGTTGGGGCGGATTGTGCCAATCGGGCCTGTTGCGACGAGTTGAACGCAAAGTTACCCAAGCCCCAGATGGTCATGGCCAACGCCACGGCCCAGACGGCCTGTAGCCAGGTCAACGCAATGATCCACATTACCAGCCCTGCGCAGATGAAACTTAATGACATGCGTGCTCCTCGATCGGCGCCGATTCGCGTGACCCAGCGCGATAGCGCTATATTGCCAATCAGCCCGCTGATGCCCATCAGCGCCATCAGCACTGCCTGCATCGCGGGCGACGCTTCCACCCCCTTTCTCAAAGCCGCAGTGACATAGCCCAAGACGGCAAAGTGGCCCGTGCACCAGATCATCGTCGCGAGCAGGATCCAACGCAGCCGGGTACCGCCCAGAACTGCACCCCAGGACTTCAGCGATAAGGGGGCCACTTTTAACCCTGCGGGAATGACTCGCCAGACGACCAGTGCCGACAGCAGGCCCAGGGCGGCCACCACCGCGAAGCTCGCGCGCCAACTCAAGGCATGGGCGAGCAGATTGCCGATTGGCATGCCGAGCACCGAGGCAAGAGACCAACCGACAAAGGCGCTGGTGAGCGCCATCGGACGCTCTTCAGGCGCGATCATCAGCGACAGCGTTGCCGCGGCCTGGGGCGTAAACACGGCAGCCCCGAGCACCGAGACCGGTCGGATCCACATCAGTGTGGCGAAATCCGGGGCGAAGGCGCAGGCCAGGTGTCCTACGGCGAGCAGCATCAGGGATAGCACCAGCAGCAGCCTGCGATCGACTTTGGACGTCACTGCGGCCAGCAGCGGCGCGCCGACGCACATCGTCAAGGCCGCTAGGCTCAGAAGGGCGCCGGCCTTGGGTACTGAAATCGCGAGATCGTTTGCCAGCAGATCAAGCATTCCCGGAACAATCAGTACGCCGCAGCCGACGACAAAATTGCCGAGAAAGACAGCGGCGATTGCTGGGCGCTCTTTCACTTCAAGCACTGGTACTCAGAATGAGGGGTGGGTTTTTGGGCCAGGCGACTGCAAAGATGCACTGGGCCACACCCGCGATCAGGCCGACGATCACGCCAATCTGAAGCGCAAGATTGTAAGAACCAAGGGCATCGTAAATGACGCCGCCACCAAAGGCGCCCAGGAAACTGCCGAGTTGATGGCTCATGAATGCGATCCCGCTGAGCATGGCTTGCCAACGAAGCCCAAACGTTTCACTGATTGAGCCAGACACGAGGGGCGCGACGCCAAGCCATAAAAATCCGATGTAAGCGGCAAATACTAGAGTGGTGTCCGGTGTTGGGGCGCTGTAAAAATAAACGGCTAACCCGATGGAACGCAGGATGTAAATCATGCCCAGCAAGAGCATTTTGTTGTACCGACCGCCAGCCCAACCGAAAAAGAGGCTTCCCATCGCGTTAAACCCGCCAATCACACCCAGCGCTTTCGCACTCAGCATCGGATCAAGCCCACAGATTTCCAGATAGGTGGGTAAATGGGTGGTTAAAAAAACGAGTTGCATTCCGCAAACAAGATAGGCCAGAGTCATCACCGCAAACGGAGGGTGCTTGAGGGCCTGAAGCGCGACGGCGCCTGGTTTTTTATTGTCAAACGCGTTACTCGGCGGGAGCGCAATCGCGTCAATCTTGGAGCCATACCAGGACGCGGGTATCAGAAATACACTCAGCGCGACAAATCCCAGGACGCCGATACGCCAACCAAAATCCTGCGACAGGGTTTGTCCAATCGGGGCCGCAATCAGGGCGCCAATAGAGCCAGCAGCGGTCACCACACCGAGGGTTGCGCTCCGCATTTCTGGTGTGACGCTGCGGGTTGCCACGGCCATCGCCATGGCCGAACCGGTGCAGGACAGCGACAGTCCGATCAAAACCCCCGCGCCGATCACAACTTCAAGCAAGCCGTGGGCAAAAGCAAGCAGAGTCAGTCCAGCGATATAAAGCAATGAGCCAGACACCATCAGATGCCGGTACCCGTATTTACCGGCCAAGGCACCAACGAACGGTTGCAAAACCCCCCACGACAGGTTTTGAATGGCGATGGCCAACGTGAACTCGGAAATCGAAATTCCGATTTCCCGGGTCGCGGGGGTCATAA
>Ga0209598_10002288_pt1 | contig 15042 bp, 15 predicted proteins | sample M_140807_EF_Meta_FD_187317 | JGI IMG/M metagenome (GOLD analysis project Ga0209598, IMG submission 187317) | Freshwater microbial communities from Lake Montjoie, Canada to study carbon cycling - M_140807_EF_MetaG (SPAdes) (version 2) | ecosystem: Environmental > Aquatic > Freshwater > Lake... | reverse complement strand
ATAGGATCCAAGGCTGAAGTAGAAAAAGCTGTAGGATACCTTTAATAAAACGAACAAAATTCCTTAAAGAAAAGAGGCTGTCTAAATTAGGCAGCCTCTTTTGTATTTATAAATTAGAATTATCTCAACAGGGAGAAAACACCTGCTTTATTTACAGGGGTGTTTTCAATGGCAGTCGCTGTAATACTATAGGTGTAATTTCCTTCTGGCAATGGGCTACCGTTCAAGGTGCCATCCCATCTGAAATCCGGGTCACGGGAAGTAAATAACAGGTTACCCCAACGATCAAAAATATTCACCTGGAAAGTGTTAATCAACTTATGACCGACGTAAAACAAATCATTAATTCCATCACCGTTTGGAGTAAAAGCATTCGGAACAATTAGTTGAATATCCTTACCTACAACTACATAATCCAATTTAGTAACACTTCTTGAACAACCATTGGAATCAACCACAATAAGAGTTACAGTATAGGTGCCCTCATTTTGATATTGATGAACTGGATTAGGAAGATTATCAAACTCTCCGTCACCAAAATCCCACATCCAAGAATAGGCCCCTGCAGGAGCAAACAAATCATCATCAAAATTCACAAAGGCATTTGGAATTTCAACATGAAGAGGGTCAGCTAAGAAATTAACCTCAGGCAAAATGTTCACAATTGCAGAAACCGCAGTAAAATATTTACTAGGACAGCCATTTGAATCAATTGAACCTAGGTAATATTCCATTGTATTCTGTAATGGAGGAGTAATAAATCCATTTCCTGAATTGAATGCAATAGTTGAAGTAGGCTGAGTATACCACCAAGTTGTACATCCTTGCTGTGGAATTGCATACAAATTGGCAATTTCTCCCTGACAAATGGTATCATTTACAGGAGTTGGGGGATTTGGAGGAGTATGCACTCCAACTGTCACGTAAGTTGTATCATTAATAGAACAACCATCTGAGGCAACTACTGTATATGTTGTTGCAACAACAGGATTTGCAACCGGATTCAAAATAGTGCTGTTGCTTAGACCTGTAGGCGGAGTCCAGTCTATGGTATAAACTCCAAGTCCACCAGTAATATTTGCCTGTAATTGAACCAGTGAATCTTCACAGACCATTTGGTCTCCATTTGTAGTTACTTCCAAAGGAGCTCTAACAGCTATATTAATCAGATTTGAATTATCAGGAGAACATCCGTCGGATACGGTTACAACAAATTGGGTAGTGTACAAAGGATTTGCAATTGGATTAGAAATGCTTGCATTATTTAATCCATTTAAAGGTGACCATTGATAGGTATAAGGCCCCCCATTTCCACCAGTTGCAAGTGCATCCAGTTGATACTGCTGACCATAACAAATCATTGAATCAGGAGGAAGGGCAATTTCAATTGGCGGATAAACAAAAACCGGTAAGAGATTTACAGGTCCTACACAACCATTCTCATCTACTGTTAGCGAAACATTGTGGGAACCATCTAATGCGTAAACAATATTGAATGGCCCTGAGCCTCCAACAATATTACCAACGGTAGGTCCAAAATTCCATATGAAATTACTTGTTACTGCCCCTGTTCCTGTATAGGTAATTGTAGTAGGCTGTCCTATACATATTGAATCATCACTAATTACAAAATCAGCTGAAGGCAAAGGCCTTAAGTAAATAAATACTGAGTCAACGGCAGGTATTCCACAACCATCATCCACAGAAAAATAATACATGGTAGAATCAGTTGGAGTAACAGTTGGTGTTTGTGTATTAGCACCTACCATATTTAATGTCGGTGTCCATGAATAAGAATAATTTCCTGTTCCACCCTGAGCAGCACCATTAAGCTGAATAAATTGTCCATCGCAAATGCTGGCATCAGGTCCTGCACCTGCCAATACTGTAGTAGCCAAAGTAACTGTATGAGAAACAGGAGGACTTGCACAACCACCTTCAAAGGCAACTACTGTATAAGTTGAAGTTAAAGTTGGAACTACATAAATAGAATCCGTTGTCTGACCACCTGGCGCCCAGAAATAAGAAGTACCTCCTGAGGCAACCAGAAGAACCGAATCTCCATAACAACTGGAAGTTGGTCCTGAAATTGTTACAACAGGCACAGGCTCTACATACACCGTTACATAATCAACAGTTTGGCAAATACCGTCTGTAACGGTCAAAATGTAATTATGGGTATCCGGTACGGTAGTGTTGTAATAAATACTTGGCTGTGCATTAGTTGCAGAGGATAATCCGACAGCCGGGTTCCAGGAATACGAGTATCCAGGAAGCGCCTGAGAACCCAAATTAATGGTCTGGGTGCTACCTGAACATATTGTAATATCCCCTCCGGCATCTGCTGTTACCCCATTATTCAGAATGATAGAATCAACCAATGTTCCAGTGCAACCATTTGCATCCACCATGGTCAAAGTGAAATCGTAGGTTCCGGGAGCAGGGTATAAATGAGAAAAGGTAGAATCGGTTAGATATGGACTCAAGTTAAGATTACCGTTACCATTCCATTGATATGTATAGGGACCAGTGCCACCATTAGGTACACCCGAGAAAGTTATTTCATTACATGCAGTATTGATTTCCGTTGTTGTAAAATCGAGAGTTGGCAATACGTATATCTGGAAAGTATACTGGTTGGAACCCAGAATTGGACAGTTGTTATCAATTACTGTAACCAAAAATTGATTTAAACCTGCATTAGAAACAGCAGGAGTCCAACAAAATACACCCATACAGCTAGGTCCGGTCATGGTATCATACTGAAATGCATTGTTGGCATCAATAAAGGTTGCACCACTGTTTACCAAATAGGCTGGAGAATTCCAGTACATGGTTACATACTGGCTATTGAGACTGTCTGCATCGTATGAATAAATATTGAAGCAAAGTGGAGTTCCTCCACAAACGGTGTCAACGAATATTCCCGTTAAATTTATTCCAGTATTAACCGGAGGATCATTTGCTCCACAGTTAATAACGGTAATCTGCATATCCCTCACCACAGTTCCTATAGGACTGCCATTTCTCCATTCGGTTACCTCAACACACATAACCCCTACTTCAATAGTAGTTGGGAACATTGAAATATCCCCAGTAACAGGGTCAATAGTAACAGTACAATTTGGACCAAGTGGTGCTGTAGCAGAATATCCTGCATTATAGGTAACTGGAGAAGTATTGCTGGTTTGTTTACAATCTACCAATGCATAGGAAAGAGAATCTCCATCTGGGTCTGTTGCACCCTGATTAAACGTAAATGACTGGTTCAGACAGATATAAGGTACCGGAGGGTTGTTAAATGTAGGAGAAGAATTACAAGGTGAATATCCAAGATTGATTACCGTGTTAAAGGAACCAATGGAATTACCACCAGCTCCAGAAGTAATTGCATAATTTCTGCAACAGGTAGAATATCCGATAGTATACTGTGTGCAGTTGACGTTACAAAAATCATAGTCACAGTAATACACATTTTGAAGTACCCCATTAAGTGTTGCAGTTGAATTAGTACATTTTGTTCCTACTGAAGGGCAAATCGGTGTTACCTCAATATAAGAAACAAACACACATTGACCGACGCTTGTAGGTTGAGTACATCCTGTTGCATTTCCTGTAAACGTCATACCATAAACTGAAGGTCCAGGACCAGGAAGAGGCGTTGTGGCTGCCCCTGCGCAATCATAATATGTAGTATGGTATATCCTGTATTCACATGGATTATTGCCATTCGGATTACATAAGTAGGTTATATCCAAGCCCATGTAGTGACTGGCTGAAAGCTTTCCGCTAAATACAAGCAGTGAAAGACCCAGAAACAATAAAAATTTCTTCACGTTTGTTCTATTTCTTTAGGTTTAATAATCGGCGGACCAAAAACCAACATTAAAATTACGTTACCCCAAAGTAATCTGCAAATTGTGAGCCTACTTATTCATCCAATGGTTTAAATTGGAGGTTAAACTGCCCTATTGGCCGTTTAATTTGTTAGTGGGCCTGGATTCATCCATATCCTCAGTTTTTTCTTCTTTCTTTCTCTTTTCCCTCCGCAAAGCCTGAACAAGCAGATATTCAATCTGCCCATTCAGACTTCTAAATTCATCCTGAGCCCAAGCCTCAAGGGCAGAATACACTTCGGAATCCAGGCGCAGTTGAAAAGGCTTTTTACCCGATCCCATTAGTGGTACAGAGTGCCAGAGTTAACCACTGGTGTAGCTGCTTTTTCTGAGCATAATACCACCAGCAAATTACTTACCATGGCGGCTCTTTTTTCTTCGTCCAGATGGACTATCTTCTTTTCTGACAACTTGTCCAAAGCCAGTTCAACCATACCTACGGCACCTTCAACGATTTGTTTTCTGGCGGCAACAACCGCAACAGCCTGTTGCCTTTGAAGCATAGCTCCAGCAATTTCTGAAGCATATGCAAGATGTGACAATCTTGCTTCAAGAACTTCAATTCCTGCTAAAGAAAACCTTTCATTTAATTCTTTTATTAATATTTGGTTAATTTCTTCAGTACTTTCTCTCAAGGTCATTCCGGTATGCTCCTCTTCAATATTATCGTATGGAAAACTTCCTGCCAGGTGCCGTATAGCAGCTTCGCATTGCACAAGAACATATTGGTGATAGTCATCCACTTCAAAGACTGCTTTGGCTGTTTCCTTAACTTTCCAAACTACAACAGCAGCTATCTCAATAGGGTTGCCCATTTTGTCATTTACCTTCACAGGTGTTCCATTCAGATTTCTTGCTCTAAGAGAAACTTTTTTCTTTTCAAAAAATGGATTGATCCAGAAAAATCCATTATTCAGTATGGTTCCTTTGTAGGTTCCAAATAACACAAGCACCCGGGACTCATTTGGGTTTATAATTACAAACCCTGCCAGTCCAATTGAGATTATTGTCAACAGGATACCCGCCGGAATAAACCATCTTTGAACAAATAGCAAGGTATCGACGCCCGTCATGCCAAGCATTAAAACAAAAATCAATCCTCCTGCAAAAGGTTTGAATTGAATCTCTTTAATTTCAGTATTCATTTTAATATCAATTTGATATCACAATGATACGAAATCGTTCAAAAACCTACTCAAAAATTTTACAAATGGTTAAAACAATGGATTATAGGAAAGGATTCTGTTTCAGTAACGCAATTCCTATATTTTTGTACCCTGCATGATACTTTCATTTCAATGGTTAAAAAGGCATATTTCTTTGGAAAAAAGTCCGGAGGAAACAGCCAGCATTCTTACCAGAACAGGGTTGGAGGTTGAATCGGTTGAGCTTTGGGAAACAGTTAAAGGTGGTTTGCAGGGTGTTGTGGTAGGGAAAGTATTAACAGTAATCCCCCATCCAGATGCTGACAGACTGAGGATATGTACGGTTGATACAGGAGAAGAAGAGCTTAGACAAATTGTTTGCGGTGCTCCGAATGTAGCGGAAGGTCAGACAGTACCTGTTGCCTTGCCTGGATCAACACTTTATCCTACTGAAGGAGAGCCTATTAAATTAAAGATAAGTAAAATCAGGGGTGTAGAATCCCGAGGTATGATTTGTGCTGAGGATGAACTTGGAATAGGCAAAAGCCACGATGGCATCCTTGTTCTGCCAGATATTCATCCTGCAGGGAAACCCTTGTCTGAAGTTTTAGCTATTGAATCTGATTATCTGCTTCATATCGGATTAACACCCAACCGCGGCGATGCTGCATCACACAGAGGCACAGCTAGAGACCTTTCAGCTGTTTTGCAAAAACCTCTAAATCAATTTCCTGCGGATTTAAAAAGTGAATTCCCTTGTCCAATAAAAGTCGAACTCAAAAATCCAGATAAATGCCCTTCCTATGCAGGAGTTTACATTAAAGGCATTACGGTAAAGGAAAGTCCCGATTGGATTAAATCAGCCTTAAAAAAGGTCGGAATGAGTCCCATCAATGCAATTGTTGACATTGCAAATTATGTCATGATGGATTTGGGACAACCCTTACATGCATTCGATGGGACTTCAATCAAGGACAATACTATACAGGTAAGAAATGCCAGTAATGAAACTTTTACCGGACTGGATGGAAAGCAAATTACCCTTTCAGAAAATGACCTTTGCATTTGTGATACCGAAAAACCTTTGTGTATTGCAGGCGTATTTGGTTCTAATAACAGTGGCGTAACTCAGGAGACCACCGAAATATTTTTGGAGGCTGCCTATTTTTCTCCAGCATCAATTAGAGAAACTTCCAGAAGGCATCAGTTTTTTACCGATGCTGCATTTCGGTTTGCAAGAGGAACCAATCCAAATGGGCTTTTGGAAGCATTAACTCTGGCTGCTAGATATATTCAAGAGTATTGTGGGGGAACAATAAGTGAACCTGTATTTGCAGGACTAAAAAACACCCCTGGTATATCTGTTGCAATTAGTCATGGTAAAATATCACAAACACTCGGAAAAGAACTATCTTCTGAAGAAATCGAATCTATATTAAAGTCTCTGGACTTTGAAATCCAAACTGTAACGGCAACGGGATGGGAGGTATTATGCCCACCCTACAGACTAGATGTTACCAGAGAAATTGATATTATCGAAGAAATATTCAGAATTCATGGTCCTGATTCAATAGAAGAAACAGGGCGGATGCCAATTGCATTGACAAAAGGCGGAGCTGACCGTTCCTGGGAATTACAATTCAGAGTATCAGAATGGATGGCCGCCTCCGGATTTCAGGAAATACTAACCAATTCTCTTGTTCACGAAAACCAAACTGGTGAAGAAACTGTCCCTGTTTTAAATAAACTGAGTTCAGAAACAGCCGTTTTAAGAACCTCATTGATAGGTTCAGGATTGGAAGTGATAGCATTTAATCAGAACCGACAACATCCCGATTTAAGACTTTTCGAATTCGGCAAATCCTACCATGCATTAAATGCAAATGAATCTCAGGAAAGAAAACATCTGATGTTGTTCTGTACCGGAATCAGTGAAGGACCCCACTGGCAAACTGGCGAAATGGAAAGTTCCCTTTATTCTTTAACTAAAGAAATTGAAAGGCTGATTTCATGGTTGGGTATTCAGGGTAAAATCGTGGAGCATGAAGAGGTTGTACATTCGCCTTTTGAATATAGCCTAGGTTTGCAAGCCGGACCATTAATTCTGGCAACATGGGGAAAAGTTAAACAGTCCATAGCAGAGGAATACGGAGTTCGGAAACCTGTTTTTGCCGGCGATGTATTTTGGGATGAGATTCTGAAAACAAACAAATCTGGCAGAAAAAGTTTTGAAGAACTTCCTCGTTTCCCTGTTGTCAAAAGGGACATCAGTCTTGTATTGCCCGTTCATTCAAAATTTTCAGAATTGGAGCAGGCTATACGTTCCACCGATAAAAAGCGAATCAAACAGGTTTCTATATTTGATGTGTACGCTGGAAAGGGACTTGTTGAAGGGACTAAAAGCTATACCCTCAACATACAACTACAGGACGAAGAAAAGACTTTAACTGACAATGAGACTGAAGCTATAATGGAAAAGGTGCTCAAAATCCTCCGCGAAAAATGTCAGGCTACGTTAAGGGCATGATAAAAAGCCCCCTCTTTTCATTTAGAAGGATATTATTCCTTATTTTTGGGTAGTTTATCCTGATGAGCGAGGCAATCAAACTCCAGATAGCTGTGCTGGAACAGCAATTGGTGGAACTCATACAGGTCTGCGAAACCTTACGGAAAGAAAAAGCCGTTTTGGAAAATCAGCTGGATAAACTAAAAACATCGCTTGAGGAAGCTGAAAAAATGCCAGCTATTTTTTCAGACCGAAGGGCACTTAAAAACCGGATCAACGCGTTTATTCGCGAGATTGATAAATGTCTTGCCTCCCTGGAAGAAAAGCAGGAAGGCAATAAATGACCTTGGAGAAGTATTCCATAAAAGTGAATATAATCAACCGGATTTATCCGGTGCTGGTCAGTGACTCCGTTGAGGAGGAAAGGATCAGGAAAGCTGTACAGTTAATTGAGGAAAAAGTTAATTCCTACAAAGAACGGTTCAGTGTTAAAGACGAAATTGACCTTTTGGCGATGTGTGGCCTGGAATTTGCCACAGAAGCCATAAATAGGGGAAATGGACCCTCAAATGAAGATGCAGATCTTTTGGATTCCTTGAAAAGGATGTCCGAAATGATTCTTTCATCGCTTGATTCCAAATGAACCGACATTTATCATATTTCCATTAAACACGTTGTTCATAACTCATTTATTTGAACAACATGATAGAAGCAATTATTGGAATTATAGCCGGCCTGGCAGGACTTGGAATCGGTTATTTCTTTACAAAAAAAACGCAGGCTGATGCACAATCAAAAGCCGAAGGTGAGGGACGCATAAAAGCCGAAGCATTGCTTAAGGAAGCGGAACTAAAGGCAGAAAACATTAAAAAAGACCGGATTATGGAGGCCAAGGACAAAATCATGGAACTCCAGAAACGAACAGAAGCTGAGCTTAGGGAACGCACTCAAAAACTGGATGCTGCAGAAAACAGAGTAAGACAAAAAGAAACAACCTTAAATCAACGTCTGGAAGGTTCCAAAAAAGAACAGACACAAGTTGAGCAGGTTAAAAAAACGTTAACGGAGCAACTTGAACTGTTGAACAGGAAACAAGAAGAAGTTGAGCGCATTAAGAAGAATCAACTTCAACAATTGGAACAAATAGCTAGCCTAACCATTGAAGAAGCACGTAATCAAATGACAGAACTTGTCAAAGAGGAAGCAAAAACAATGGCAGGAGCCCATGTGAAAAACATCATGGAAGAAGCGCGACTCACAGCCAACCGAGAAGCGAAAAAGATTGTTATCCAAACGATTCAACGAACTGCTACTGAGCATGCCATTGAAAATGCTGTTTCTGTATTCAACCTTGAAAATGACGACATAAAAGGTAGAATCATTGGACGTGAAGGACGTAATATCAGAGCTATAGAAGCCGCAACTGGTGTAGAGATTATTGTGGATGACACTCCAGATGCCATTATCCTGAGTTGCTTTGATCCTGTTCGCAGAGAAATTGCGCGAATTTCCCTACAACGACTTGTTGCTGATGGGAGGATCCATCCGGCAAGAATTGAAGAAGTGGTTGCCAAAACCACCAAGCAAATGAATGATGAAATCATGGAAATTGGTGAAAGAACAGCCATTGACCTCGGCATTCATGGTTTGCATCCAGAACTGATAAAAATGGTAGGACGTATGAAATACCGTTCTTCCTATGGACAGAATCTATTACAGCATAGTCGCGAAGTTGCCAATCTGTGTGCGACTATGGCTGCAGAATTGGGCTTGAATACCAAACTGGCGAAAAGAGCCGGACTTCTCCATGATATTGGTAAAGTTCCGGAAGATGCCAGCGAAATGCCACATGCATTATTGGGTATGGAATTAGCACTTAAATACAAGGAAAACCCTGAAGTATGTAATGCAATTGGTGCTCACCATGATGAAGTAGAAATGACCAGCATGCTATCCCCTATTGTTCAGGCATGTGATGCTATTTCCGGAGCAAGACCAGGCGCAAGACGGGAAGTTGCGGAAAGCTACATCCAGAGACTCAAAGACCTTGAAGCACTTGCTGCATCCTATCCCGGAGTTAGTAAAACCTATGCTATTCAGGCTGGGCGAGAACTCAGGGTTATTGTTGAATCTGATAAAGTAAGCGACGAACAATCCGATATGCTTGCCTATCAGATTAGTGATAAAATCCAAAATGAGATGCAATACCCAGGCCAGGTGAAAGTAACTGTCATACGGGAAAAACGGGCTGTAGCTTACGCTAAATAAATTACATTCATTACATAGAAAAGCAGGGAACTCCCCTGCTTTTCTAATTTAAAATTCTATTTTCTGAATTAAATAAAATCATGGATTTAATTTTTCCATGATTTTATTATTGAGTATTTTTAAAAAAAATTTTGTCATGAAGAAAATAGGCTTTTTATTGCTCATTTGTATGGGGTTGATTATAGGTGGCTGCCCTTATATTTCACCAGTTTCCCTTGGAGAACCTGATGCATTAGATTCAAAGTTCCTTGGCAAATGGCATAAAGAAGGAGAAGAAAAATCTCATTACCTTTTTGAAAAAACGAGTGATAAATTATTTAAAATCACTGAAAACAAATGGAAAGAAGACGAAAGTAAGTTTGATGAAAATCCAGTGATTTATACAGGCTTCATTAAAATGATCAATAATAAGCCGTTTTTAGACCTTCAACCTACTGAAGATCAAATGACAATGACCGTAAATGATCATATGATATTCGGACTTACAATGATTTCTGACTCAAAAATGGAAGTGCGTCCGTTAACTGAACGTATTGAGGATAAGTTTACTTCCAGTGCTGATTTGGTAGATTTTATTAAAAAATACCAAAACCTTAGCTTTTTTTACGAAGCTACTGAGATCTGGGAAAAGAAATAACTATTCGTTTTCCGGTTCCGTTACCCCACCGGTAATGACGAATTTCATTACATCGGTGCCAGAGGCTTCTATGGGTTCAATATGTTCTCTTGCAACAACATACAGGTTACCTGCAAAGTTGTAAGACATAGGAACGTACACTGCAATTTTATCCTTTAGTCCCCAATCAGAAAGGTCATCGCGGGTTACAAAACCTAGTTGCTTAAGGTTGGATTCTTTTTGAATAGTAACCAAAACCGGGTGAGTGAATTTCTTTTTATCACCGACAAAGGCTTCTACAAAGTCTTTTACACTGCTATACACAAATTTAAAAACGGGCGTACGGCTTAGTAGTTTATCAAAGAGGGCAAGAAGGGGTTTGGTAATCAGGAAGGAAGAAATAAATCCTGTGATCGTAATTCCGCCAACAACGATTATGAATCCAAGTCCTGGTATTTCAAACCCAAAAATGGAATCTACGCGCTCGAAAACATAATACAAGGCATAAGCAGAAATGGCAATTGGTGCCAGAAAAGCACATCCTTGGAGAAAGTATCCTGCTAGTCTGGTAAAAATACCACTCTGCCAGGGTGTTTCCAGATGGAAACGGTCCATAAACCTTCCGGTTTTAGGATTATTTTTTGTCATGATTTAATAAATGTTCAGGTAAACTTCTAAGTGCTGCATACTGTTTCATGGAGGTTCTGGCTTCTTCGGCTACCAGCCCAAAATACGTTTTACCGCCTTCAAGGGAAGAAGAAACCCCTGTTTTAGCCAGGATCACGGCGCCTTTACCGATTATGCATTCCTTATTTATTCCGACTTGCCCCCAGATAATTACTTCATCTTCAATCACTGAAACCCCGGCTATTCCAACTTGTGAAGCCAGAATGCATTTTTTCCCAATTCTGGTATCGTGTCCAATTTGAATAAGATTGTCGAGTTTGGTCCAATCGCCAATTTCGGTATCACCACTTACCCCACGGTCTATGGTGCAGTTCGAACCAATGTCCACATGATTTCCAATGATTACTCTGCCTTTTGACAACATTTTATCTCTGCCATAGGGTCTTGCTTTAAAATAGAAAGCTTCCCCACCTAAAACAGTTCCGGCATTAATACATACAAATTCACCAATTTGAGTATGATCGCAAATGGTAACATTGGGATATATTATGGTATCATTTCCAATGGTAACACCCGAGCCAATAACTGTATTATGCCCAATTTCTACCCGGTCACCAATGCTTACATTTTCTCCGAAAACTACATTTCTTCCGATTTTGACATCTTCACCTAATTCAGGTAAGCCAAAAGTCGCGGGGGAAATTCTTGGATTAAATTTTTCTGTTAGCAGGTTATAATCTCTAAATGGATCATCACTGATAAGCAACCCTTTGCCAGAGGGTGCTTCTACCGATTTATTAATCAAAATAGTTGTAGCGGCACTGTTTAAGGCTTTTGCATAATATTTTTCGACATCTACAAAGGTAAGGTCACCCTCAGAAACCATATGAATCTCATTAATTCCTGAAATCAGATGGGCAGGATCACCAGTAAAAGCACACCCTAAAATGGCAGCAGCTTCTGAAAGCGTTATTGCAGGATTTAGTACCATAAATTTCAGGACAAAGGTAAGCCTGAACTTTTTCTCTTTGGTTTAATGTTTTCAATTGTACCTGAAAACTTGGTAATTTGCCCAAAGAAACAACATTTTTGATCTCGGATTCAAAGCTTATACAGGCCAAGCAGCAGTTTATACAAACTTGGGGAGAAATGGCCTTTTCCTGGGGAATCAGTAAAACTATGGCTCAGATTCATGCCTTCTTGTATACTGCCGAGACACCTGTGGATACGGATGAAATAATGGCATTCCTTGACATATCAAGAGGTAGTGCAAATATGAACCTCAGAAATTTAGTGACCTGGGAATTGGTAAAAAAAACTGAGAAAAATGCCCGAAGGGATTTTTTTATTGCAGAAAAAGACTTGTGGAATATAGCTGCAATAATTATCAGAGAGCGACAACAAAAGGAACTGAAACCGGTATCTTCTTCCTTAAAGGAGATTATTACCTTTGTAAGCGAAGATAATGGAGACCCAAGATTGTTAAATTCAGAAGAAAAATCCTTTATATCTGGCCTTAAAGAATTACATGACTTTTTAATATTGTTTAACGGATTTGCTGCCAGTCTTTTGCCTTTATTGAAGGATATTGGCCCAGAGCAATTAGAGCAAATCAGTATGGCTATCGGGAAAAATGCAGACTGACCTCAAGAAAAAAACAGAACAGATTTTAAAAGATCTGCATGCCAGAGAATCTATGCGACTGGGTTGGTACCGTCAATGGAGTCTTCACCAACAGCGTATGAAACACCTTAGGGAACGGAAAGCCAGTCATCAGGCTTTTTTAAATGAGCTGATGCGGAAGAGAGGATTAAGTCCGGCATGGTATGCACGTTTGTTTTACCTAAGCGGACATCTTTTTGGATGGCTTACTGCATTTTTACCAGACAAAATGGTTCAAAAAATTGAAACCACATTAGAGTTTTGGATTTTGGAGCGGTATAAAAAGTACTTTGATGATTTGCATTTAAGCCAAAACCTGAGGTCAATGATTGAGTCTATGCAGCTTCGCAAACTCAGCCACAATGAGCCCGGTACAGATGTGTTGACCCTGCTTCAGGCTATTATTCAGGATGAAGAATCCTTAATCAGCTCCTAATGTCATTTGTAAGACTTGGTATTATTGAGGAGATTTTACCTTTAAGATCTGCAGTACTCAGAAGGGGTTTGGCCCCTGAACTATGTATTAATCCTGGAGACGATACTCCCGGAAATTTCCATGTTGTCCTTGAATCTGAAGGCGTAATTGCCGGCGCAGGAACTTTTATTCAGGAAAATCTTCCAGATTATTCAGGTTTGGGATACCGTCTCCGAGGAATGGGCGTTTATCCTGAATTTCAGGGAAGTGGATACGGCAAAAAAATCCTTCGTTTCGGGATGCAACATTGCCTCAACTACCACGCAGATTACCTATGGTTTAATGCCCGGAAAGTTGCTTATGGTTTTTATACTGGAATGGGATTTAAAATTATATCGGAAGAATTTGAAATTGAAGGTATTGGCCCACATAAAGTGATGATTTTGAATCCGTTAAAAATGAATTGATTATAGTTATTCCCTAAGAGGTTCCGCAACATCTTCCTGCTGATTCGCAACATTATTTATGAGTGTAGAAACGCGAAAGAGATGCATTTCTTCTGAAGGATAGGGATGCAAAAGTTCCATGATATCCGAAGGCCTAACCTCAGGTTCCATCCAAAAAGAAAATTCCTGTTCATTCAAAATCACCGGCATACGCTCATGCACCGAAGCGGTCAGCTCATTTGACTTAGTTGTAATTATTGTAAAGGAGTTAATCACTGTCCCTTCAGGGCTTTTCCAGGAGTCATATAAGCCAGCCATAACAAAGGGATTTTTATTCATAAGTCCGATAGCATAAGGAATTTTGACTTTTCCTTCTTTTTTCCATTCGTAGTATTGATCTGCAGGAATGGCACACCTTTTCCTGGCTATCAGGTTGCGGAAGGACGGTTTTTCTAGCAATGTTTCTGCTCGTGCATTAATGGTTTTAAACCCAATGTTTGCATCTTTAGCCCAGGAGGGAATAAGTCCCCATTTATACAATTTTCCCATTCTTGGATTACCAGTTTCAATAACCGGAAGATTCATACCTGGCGCGGCATTAAAAACCGGATGGTAGGTAGTAAATCCAAAGTCAACCTGAAACCTTTTTTTCAGACCCTCTTCATCTGTTTTGATGGTAAACCTACCGCACATATTCAAATTTTATTGAAAAATACAGTTCAAAATTTTAAAATCCGGGTTGCGTCACATTTAAATTAAAATTAATTAATCTCTACTTAGTATACTAATTCAATAGATTATGTTACCTTTGTCGCATTCCCTCATTACATTTCAGATAAATATGAAAGAAAATCACACCAGAAGCGTACTCAAAGGTTTAACCTGGAGAGTTGTCGCCACTGCTGATACGATTTTTCTGGCCTGGATAATCACCGGAGACATCAAATCGGCATTAAAAATTGGATTTACTGAAGTTTTAACCAAAGTATTTCTGTTCTACTTACATGAAAGAGTTTGGAACAAACTCAAATTCTGGAGAAAGCAAACTGTACAGGCAGATGGAACGATTGTAATTAAAGATAGTCACCACCGAAGCCTTGTGAAAGGAATTAGCTGGCGCTTTTTCGGAACGATGGACACCATTATCATTTCAACCATCTTCACAGGTGATTATACAAAGGCATTTAGCATTGGATTTGCGGAGCTATTTACCAAGGTAGGATTGTATTATCTGCATGAAAGAGTATGGCATAACATTAAGTTTGGAATTACTCCTGTAATATCAGAAACGTCTCCGGCTGAACAGGTAGTTGAATCAGAGGAAGAGCCTGCATTCTAACTTTTCCGATTAACAAGGTTAGGAACCACCGGACACAGATATCGTCCGTTTTTACAATTTATTTCGGTAAAACCTGAAGATTTGCTCAAATTTGAGTAACTCTTCAGGTTTGCGTATTTTTA
>Ga0209598_10002287_pt1 | contig 15045 bp, 13 predicted proteins | sample M_140807_EF_Meta_FD_187317 | JGI IMG/M metagenome (GOLD analysis project Ga0209598, IMG submission 187317) | Freshwater microbial communities from Lake Montjoie, Canada to study carbon cycling - M_140807_EF_MetaG (SPAdes) (version 2) | ecosystem: Environmental > Aquatic > Freshwater > Lake... | reverse complement strand
CGTCTTCCCCAGCTGGCACGTCAGCGCCAGGTGCGATGCCTACTCCGGGTCCCACCAACGCACCAGGAGCCCCTCACTCGTCAGTCTCTGAGGCCCGTTCGGCCAACCAGCCCCCAACCTCCTCGCAGCCGGCTCAGGTCTCTCCGTCGTCCACTGGAACCACCTGGAAACGGCCCGATGGAACGCCGGTGGGCGGATGGCGTTGGCTGAAAAGCCAGGACGGCCAGGCTCAGCTGCTCTTCTTCCTGGGCCCGCCACCCCTGGCCCCCCTGCCCCAAAACCCTGATCAACGAACAGGGCCAACTGCCTCTCAACTGGCCTTGAGGGTTCGCCCTTCGGCGCTGGATACGCTTGGCCTTCTGCCTGCGGAGATGCCTGCCCTCACCAGGCTGGCGAGTCAGCTCTGGCTGAACAGTGAGCCGCTCACTGGCGCAGGACCCCAGGATCCGATCAGCCGCCTGTCGGGGCGGCTTCAGTTGCAGCGTTGACGCTCTCCTCACCCTGGCGTTCCCGGCGGCGCCGTTCGGTCGCCAGGGTCTCTTCCATCATTTCCACCGCCTGGGACAATTTCTCCAGGTTCCCGGCGTAGAGACTGAGATCCTTATCGAGGCGCTCCCGCAGCAGTCCCATCGATGCCCCCAGGTCGTGGGCATAGGTGCGCAGGGTCTGGGGGTCCATCCCGTCGGCCCCCTGGGCCTGCTCAAGCAGGGTGAGAAGCCCCACAGCCATCAGGCGGGAATAGTGAAAATCAGGCCGGCGGATCTCCCCGAGGGCGTGAGCCAGGGGTTCAGGCGCTCCTGCGCCTTCTGCCTGGATCCAGCCCTGCACCGCATCCACGTTGTGGCTGCCCATCGCCGCGAGAGCGTCATGGCTGAGACGGCGTAGTGAGTCGGGATCAAAGCCAGAGGAGCGGCACAGGGCCTCGAACAGGGGCTCGCGATGGTGCTCCGGCCGGTAGCCCCTGGCAAATGCCTGAAAGACCTGCACCAGACCCACGGCAAAGAGGGGATCGGCCTGGAAGCCTCGCTGGTGACTGAGCAAATGAAGCTCCACCAGGAGCTCATCGACCATGCGCCGGTGAAGCGGCCCGATCACATAGGGAAAGGCGGCGTGGAAGGCACGCTTGCTGTCGGCAACGGTCTGAGGGGCGCTCACGCGGCAGGGCGAATGGTTTTGGCGACCCTAGCGCTGACGGCGGCCCTCCCAGCGGCTCGGTAGAATCGTATGAGCCGCGACTGCATTCCATGATCCCGATTGTGATTGAAGAGTCGGGTCGCGGGGAACGGGCTTTTGATATCTATTCCCGCCTGCTGCGCGAACGCATCATCTTCCTTGGCGAACCCGTCACCTCCGAATCGGCCAATCGGGTGGTGGCCCAGCTTCTGTTCCTTGAGGCCGAAGATCCAGATAAAGATATCTTCTTGTATATCAATTCGCCCGGTGGATCCGTCTACGACGGCCTCGGAATCTTCGATACGATGCAGCACATCAAGCCTGATGTGCAGACTGTTTGTGTAGGGCTCGCTGCTTCGATGGGAGCCTTTCTTCTTTGTGCAGGAGCCAAGGGAAAGCGCAGCAGTCTCACCCACTCCCGTATCATGATCCACCAGCCGCTCGGGGGCGCCCGCGGACAGGCCAGCGACATTCGTATTCAGGCAGACGAAATTCTCTATCTCAAGGACAAGCTGAACCGGGAATTGTCCGATCGCACCAGCCAACCACTCGACCGCATCCAGACCGACACGGACCGCGATTTCTTTATGTCGCCCAGTGAGGCTGTCGAGTACGGCTTGATCGATAAGGTGATCGATAAGCGTCCTGTGCGGCCGGTCTGAAACCCAGGCTGGATTTATGATCCCGCCACCTTAATCAACAAAAAAAGCCGGGCATTGCCCGGCTTTTTCATTTAGAGGATTTAGAAAGGTTAGATGGGGAGCTTGCCGCTCGTGATTGATTAGGACTGGCTGAGTGCAGGTTCCTGAGGCAGCAACGGGGAGAAGCGTTCCTTCTCCGGAATGGGAGCGAATTCCGAAACAACGGCACGCAATTCCTCGCCATTGAGGGTTTCCTTTTCGATCAACATCTCCACCAACCGGTCCATGCAGGCACGGTTAGCGGCCACCAGCTCCACGGTGTCTTGGTAGCAGCTCTGCACGATCGAACGAACCGCCTCATCAATGCGGTTGGCGAGGGCATCGGATCCATCGCTGCGGGTCATCAGATCGCGTCCCAGGAAAACCTCCTGGTTACCAGCTTCCAAAGAGAGCTGACCCAGATCGCTCATGCCGAAACGGGTGACCATCTGGCGGGCGATCGATGCCACCTGCTGAATGTCGCCGCCGGCACCCGTTGTCACTTCGGCATGGCCGAACACCACATCTTCGGCTGCCCGGCCGCCTAGGGCCCCCATGATGCGGGCGCGCAATTGAGCCTTGCTTACCAGCATCTGTTCCTCATCTGGGGCAAACCAGGTGAGGCCCTGAGCCTGACCTCTGGGAATCAGAGTAACTTTCTGAACGGGATCGTGAGCCTTCACGAGGGTTCCCACCAAGGCGTGCCCAACTTCGTGATAAGCAATCAGTCGCTTGCTGCGGCCATCGGTGAGCGGTTTGCCTTCCATACCAGCAATCACCCGATCAACAGCATCATCGATTTCGGAGAGGGTGGTGGCATCCTTGCGACGACGTGCCGTGAGGATTGCCGCCTCATTGAGGAGATTGGCTAGATCCGCACCGGTGAAACCCGGGGTACGGCGGGCAATCGATTCAAGGCTCACATCGGGCGCAAGCTTCTTATTGCGGGTATGAACCTTCAGAATGGAAAGTCGGCCCTTGATATCTGGTGCGTCCACCTGAACCTGACGGTCAAAACGACCCGGGCGCATCAGCGCGGAATCAAGAACATCGGCCCGGTTCGTGGCAGCGATGATGATGATGCCGCTGTTTCCCTCGAAGCCATCCATTTCGGTGAGCAACTGGTTGAGGGTTTGCTCCCGCTCATCATTGCCACCACCAATGCCCGCGCCGCGCTGGCGACCCACCGCATCGATCTCATCGATGAAGATTAGGCAAGGGCTATTCTCTTTGGCCCGTTTGAACAGATCGCGAACGCGGCTGGCACCAACGCCCACAAACATCTCGACAAATTCAGATCCGGAAAGGGAGAAAAACGGAACACCAGCCTCTCCAGCGATCGCCTTGGCGAGCAGGGTCTTGCCGGTTCCGGGGGGGCCCACAAGCAGCACACCCTTCGGAATTTTCGCTCCAACCGATGTGAAGCGCTCAGGAGTTTTCAAGAAGGTCACCACTTCCTGGAGATCCTGTTTGGCTTCCTCGACCCCGGCCACATCATCAAATTTGACCCCGGTCTCTGCTTCCATCAGGAACCGAGCTTTGGTCTTTCCGAATTGCATCGCCTGGCCAGGGCCACCCGGCATGCCGTTGGAGCGGCGGGCCAGGAACACCAGAGAACCGATCAGCAGCAACGGGAAGAGAAGGTTGCCGAGCAACCCGATGGCGGGAGAGGCGGGCTTGGGAGGATGGATATCGAAGCTGATGCCCTGATCTTTCAGTTTGTTGACCAGTTCTGGAGCCAGACCCGGCAGGTCGACCCGCAGCCTCTGGACGCGATTATCAAGATCTGGATCAACCGCTTCGATCACGGCGGTGCGGCCACCGTCGTAGATGTCGACGGCCGTGACGCGACCGGCTTGGACGTAATCAAGGAAGCGTCCGTAACTCATGCGGGCCACCGCAGCATTGCGAGGGGCGACCACAGGAGCTGTTCCTGAAGGGCGATTGGCGCCAGTTCCGAGCACCTGCCAGCCAAGGAACAGGGCCACGGCGATCGGCAGGATCCAGAGAGCGAGAAGACGCCAGCGCTGATTCATGAGCTCGAGAATTTTGAACAAGTGTAAAGGAGGTGGAGGCTGGATCGCTCCGTTTCCTCAAAACCCAGCAGGCCAGGTTGGTTCAGGGTTTGATGGTTCTTAGCCAGCCTCCAGCCAGGGTGTTTCTCCGTAGGGCACGGCATTGGCCACGGACTGAACCGGGTCCAGCACCACCAGGTCATCCGCCAGGAGGGTTTCCAGCAGTTCGGGCCCGCCCAGTCCGTGGGTCCAGATTTCAACGCGCGAGCCTGGAGGGCAGGAGAAGGCGAGCATCTCGAAGGGGAACACCACGCGTTCGAGGTAAAACTCCTCCGACCCACAGCACCGCACGATCACCATCCGGTCCGAGGCGTTGCGGTAGCCGCAGTCGAGGCTCTGAAGGATGCCCTCGTGCTGGCGGTGCTGGTCGGCGCGCTCCAAAGTTCAGGATCAAAGATTCGATCCATCTAGCCATCCTGCCCTGTTCTGATTTGGTGACGCGCGCGACCGTTTGACCACTTTTACAATCTTTTCGCTTTCCAGCGGGGGTCGGCCCGCCGGGCCTTGCCAGCGTTGGGCCTGTGTTGGCTTTGGCAGCCTCCTTTTGCCCTTCACAGGCTCCGCAGGGCCACGATCGGATCGAGCTGCGCCGCGCGACGAGCCGGCAGCACACCGAACACCAGGCCAATGGTCCCTGAGAGCAACACCGTGCCGAGCACGGTGCTCAGCTCAATGGCTGCCGGAAGGGGCGTGAGGGCCGCCACCATGGCCACGGTTCCCAGCCCGGCCGCGCTGCCGATCACACCGCCGAGAGCAGCAAGGACCAGGGACTCCACCAGAAATTGCAGCAACACATCACCACTGCGAGCTCCCAGGGCCTTCCGCAGCCCGATCTCCTCGGTGCGCTCACTCACCGAGACCAGCATGATGTTCATGATTCCGATGCCGCCCACCAGCAGCGATACCGCTCCGATCGCCGCCAGCATCAGCGTGAGCCCGCCGGTGATGGTGCCCACGATCTGCTGAGCATCTTTCTGGGACCGCACGGCGAAGTCGTCATCCCGCAGGATGTGATGGCGCTGACGCAGCAGGTTGGTGATCTGGAAGGCAGCGGCGCTGGTGCTGCGCTCATCAAGGGCCTCCACGCTGATGAAGCTGAGCACCACGCCATAAGTGGGATCTCTGCCGCTCAGGCGGCTCACCATGGTGGTGAGGGGCACATAGGCCGTTTCGTCCTGATTCGATCCGAACACGGCCCCCTTCGGCTCCAGCACCCCGATCACCTCGAAGGCCTGGTCGCGGATACGCAGTTGTCGACCGATCGCCGAGCCAGTCGGCAGCAGTTTGTCGCGCAGATCGGGGCCGATCACCGCCACATTGCGGGCCCCCTCCAGATCGCTGGCGCTGAAGAAGCGCCCCTGGGCCATCTCGAAATTGCGCACCGGTAGGAAGTCTGGTGTCACCCCCGAAACGGTGGCCGTGGCCGTGAGGGCCCCCGCCTGCACCACCTCAGAGAGCGTGATCTGGGGCGCGACCCGCCGAACGCTGGGCACTTGCTGGGCGATCGCGCGGGCGTCCTCCAGCACCAGGGTCTTGGGACTTTCGATCCCTTGGCGGCGGGTGTCGTTGCGGCCGGGCACCACGAACAGCACATTGGCTCCCAGGCTGCTCAGCTGACCCTCGGCCAGATTCTGGGCTCCTCGCCCCACCCCGACCAGGGTGATCACCGAGGCATTGCCGATCACGATGCCCAGCATGGTGAGCAGGCTGCGCAGCCGGTTCGAGGTCAGGGTGGTGAGCGCCATCCCCACTGTCTCGCGGAGAGGGAGTCGGGAGGCCATGGCCGAGGGCGTGGGAGCTACAAGGTTGGCCTGGCGACGACCTCAATGGGGTTGAGGGCACCGCGATGCACCACGCCTTCGTGCACGGTGAGGGTGATGATCTCGCCCTGCAGCAGATCCACGGTTGCATTGGCCACCCCCACGATCACGGGGATACCGAGCTGCTCTGCGATCACGGCCGCATGGCTCTGATCTCCATCCTGCTCGGTGATCACCCCCTTGGCCCGGCGGATGGCCTCCAGATAGTCGGGATTGGTTTCACGCACCACCAGGATTTCGCCGTTCTCCATTCGGGCGGCCTCCTCCGGTGATCGCGCCAGGCACACCTTGCCGCTCACCGAGCCCTGGCCGATTCCCGTTCCACGTCCGAGGATGGCCGACACCAGACCCACCCGCACAAGATCGGTGGAGCCGCTCACTCCTTCGAGGGTGCCCTGGGTCTGCACCACCAGCTCCCCTTCGCGCAGCAGGCCCATTTCCTGGGCTACGCCCATCGCCACATTGAAGGTGCTGCCGGTGTTCACCTGTTTGGCGATCAGCAGGGGAGTCACCCCCCAGACGAGCTGAAGTTGACGGGCCACCTTCACCTCGCTGGTGATCGCCAGGATCGGGGTGCTGGGGCGGAACTTGCTGACATTTCGAGCGGTTGAGCCGCTCTTGGTGAGGGGGAGGATCGCCGCCGCATTCAGCTGGCGGGCGATGCTGCTCACGGCCTGGCAGATGGCGTTGGGGATCGTGGTGGCCATGTGGCTGTCGAGCTCACGGCGGGGGTAATCCCGCTCAATGCGACGGGCGATCTGGGCCATGGTGGCCACCGCCTCGACCGGGAAATCCCCCACGGCACTTTCGTTGGAGAGCATCACCGCATCGGTGCCATCAAGGATGGCGTTGGCCACATCGCTCACTTCGGCCCGGGTGGGCCTGGGGCTGGACACCATCGAATCGAGCATCTGGGTGGCGGTGATCACAGGGATGCCGAGGCTGTTGGCCTTGCGGATCAGTTCCTTCTGGAGCAGCGGCACCTCTTCGGCCGGCATCTCCACCCCGAGATCACCGCGGGCCACCATCACCCCGTCACACAAGGGCAGGATGGCGTCGATGGAGTCGATCGCTTCGAACTTCTCGATCTTGGCCACCACCGGGGTGGCATGGCCCTGGCTGCGGATCAGCTCCCGGATCTCCTGCATGTCGGAGGGGTTGCGCACAAAGCTGAGCGCCACCCAGTCGACTCCATGCTGCAGCCCGAAGGTCAGGTCTTCCCGGTCCTTGTCGGTAAGAGCTCGGATCGACAGCTGCACATCGGGGAAGTTCACCCCTTTGTTGTTGGAGAGAACTCCTCCCACCGTGACGCGACAGTGGAGGCTCTGCTGCTCCTCTTCCACCGACTCCACCACCATCTCGACCTTGCCGTCATCCAGAAGGATGCGACTGCCGGCATGCACCTCGGAGGCCAGCCTGGGGTACGTCACCGTGGCGATCGACCGGTCGCAGGCCACCGAGCGGGAGGTGAGGGTGAACGGATCCCCGTTGGCTAGGGAGATTGGTCCCTCGGCGAAGCGCCCCAGCCGGATCTTCGGTCCCTGCAGATCCTGGAGGATGCCGACATGCACCCCGAGCTCCTGAGCCACCTGACGGATCGTGGCGATCCGTACGGCGTGATCGGCGTGGTCGCCGTGGGAAAAATTGAGCCGGAACGTGGTGGCACCGGCATCGATCAGGCGGCGCAGCATCTCGGCCGACTCGGTGGCCGGGCCGATGGTGGCCACGATCTTGGTTCGACGCATGAGATGGGGCTGGGCCATGGACCACCGCAGGCAAGCGCGGAAACTACCATCCGGCCCTGCTCATGCCCCGCTCACAATGGACTTCCAGGCCTACCAGGAGCGTTCGCGCACCACGGCCCGCTACCCCGATGTCGGTCGTAACCCGATCTATCCCACCCTGGGATTGTGCGGCGAAGCCGGTGAGGTGGCCGAGAAGGTGAAGAAGGTGCTGCGGGATCGCGAGGGTGAGTTCTGTGAGGCGGCTCGGGAAGACCTTCTGCTGGAGCTCGGTGATGTGCTCTGGTATGTGGCTCAGCTCGCCAGCGAGCTCGGGCTCAGCCTGGACAGCATCGCTGAGGCGAATCTCGCCAAGCTCGCCAGCCGTGCGGCCCGTAACGTGATATCTGGCGATGGGGATCGACGCTGATGCAACCTATGCCGAAGGCCACAGTGCGAGCCTGCCTATCCCTGCTGATCGGTTTGGCGCTCGGCCTGCTTCTGTGGCAGATGTTGCCGGCCCCCGCAGCGGCGGCCGAACTGCAGGTGGGCCAGGTGCGCCTGGAGCCGTGTCCGGAGGCCGATCCCGGCAGCCAGAGCGGCATGCGCAGGCCCTCTGGGGCCAGTTGCTATGCCCTTCGCGGTGAAGTGACCAATCCCGGACGACAGACCGTGGTGGATACCGATGTGTTTGCCCTGATTCTCGATGCGAGCGGCGAACCGGTGCTGCCGAACCGCACGCGGGTGGGCTCGATTGGGGATGTGCCACCCGGCCGCTCCGACTTCGCCCTGAGGCTTGCTGTTCCGGCGGGAACCCCGGGTCCGTTTCAGGTGGGCAAGGTTCGGGCCCGGGGTTTCTCGGCTCCGGTGCGGATGCGGGTCGGTCCCGATGAGGAAAAGCTCCCTCTTGAGGAGGCGATCGGCCAATCCTGAAGGCAACATTGCTCCAACCCTGGCTGGGCAAGGGAGGTGTGGTCGCGGCGATCAGCCCATCGTGTGGACTCCCATCGGGCTGGACAGCTGATCAAGATCCGAGTCAGTACCCGAAGTTGCCACCCCCAAGGCTGCTGGCACCCAGGCCGAGCAGTTGCTGCGCGAGCTGCAGGGCCACGAAGGCCACCAAGGAGGAGAGGTCCAGGCCACCCACCGGGGGGATCAGGCCACGGAAGGCATTGAGGTAGGGATCGGTGATCGCACTCACGCTGGAGAGAATCGGATTGCTCCAGTCGAGGTTGGGGAACCAGCTCAGCAGCACCCGCACAAGCAGCACCAGGGTGTAGATGCTGAGGGTCTGGGCCAGCACCTGCAGCACAAAAACGACGAGATCCATCGGAAGCCGGAACAGTGGTGCACTCAGGCCTGAATCTATTCAGGCGGCATCCGATCAGCTGCGGGGAAGCTCCTGCGGATCTCCGGCCAGGGGCTCAGGCGGCCAGCTCCGCCGAATCGTTCTGGCTTTCTCCCCCCAAGGATTCCTGTCCAAGGGCCGGGTCGGGGTTGGCCAGGGCGCCATCGGCCTCGATCTCCAGCTGCTGGGAGCGCTGTGGATCCCGTCGCGGGGCGAGGCTGCGTGGCTCTTGCCCCTGCACGGCAAAGGTGCGGTGGAATTTCTCGCTGAGACTCAGCCAGAAGGAGCGGCCGTCGCTCTGACGGCGGCGTTCGATGAAGTTCTGGGCGAGCAGTTCCTTGATGTGGTCATAGGCGCCGGAACCGCGCAGCTCGACCAGCTCGGACTGGAGGATGCGCTTTTTCAGGGCGATCGTGGCCAGGGTTCGGAGGGAGGCGGTGGAGAGGTCAACCGGCAGCAGGTTCTGGACGAGATCACCCAGCCCCTGGCGCAACTGGAGGCTGTAGAGGCTGCCCTCTTGATGGATTTCCAGAGCCGTATCCCGGTGGGCGTAGTCGGCCATCAGAGTGATCAGGGCCAGTTCGGCCTGCTCCCTCGCCAGGCCCGCCAGGTCGGCCAGTTCGTTCAGGGAGAGGGGACGCCCCTTGAGATAAAGGATCGCTTCCAGTCGGGCCGGGAGGGAGAGAATCTCCAGGGCCGCCAGAGCGGGGCGGTCAGGGCCCACTGTTCCGGGGGCGGGGGCGGGCTCAAGGGCAGCGGCCGGGGGATCCTCGCGGGCGTCCTCCGCCGGCACGGGACTGGGCATGGTGGTCCTTGAAGGGACGATCGGAACGGTATCGCAGGCTTCAGGTTGTCACCAGCGCAAGGGGGAGCGCTCCCCCCTGGCGTCCCAGGAACAGCCGGTAGGCGGGATTGTCGCTTTCATCCCAGTGGGGATAGGGCAGACCCTCCACGAACGCCTGCCAGGCCGCCCGTTCCCCATCGGGAACCTGCACCCCCACCACGATCCGCCCGACATCGGCGCCGTGATTCCGGTAGTGGAAGATGCTGATGTTCCAGCTGGGGTGCAGGCTGCTCACGAAGGCCATCAGGGCGCCGGGGCGCTCCGGGAATTCGAAGCGGTAGAGCAGTTCCTGGCCCTGCTCCAGGGCGGCGCCTGCAGTGGCCGGCAAGCGACCGCCCACCATGTGGCAGAGGTGAAGCTTGGCCAGCTCGTTGCCGGAGAGGTCCAGGCAGGGGAAACCCTCCCCCTGCAGTTCTTCCATCAGCTGGCGCGTGTCGGCATGGCCGCTGATCTGCACCCCCACGAAGATGTGGGCCAGGCGTGGATCGGCCAGGCGGTAGGAGAACTCAGTGAGGCTGCGCTGACCCAGCACCGCGCAGAAGCGCCGCAGACTGCCCGGCTGCTCCGGGATCTCCACCGCCAGCAGCGCCTCTCGCTCCTCCCCCAGTTCGGCCCGTTCGGCGACGAAGAGCAGCCGGCCGAAATTCATGTTCGCGCCGCAGGCCACCGCCACGAGGGTGCGATTCCGCAGGCCTCTTGTCTGCACATCCGCCTTCATGCCGGCCACGGCCAGGGCGCCGGCCGGCTCGAGAATCGAGCGGGTGTCTTCGAACACATCCTTGATGGCGGCGCACACCGCATCGGTGTCCACGGTGATCATCCGATCCACGTACCGACGCGCCAGGTCGAAGGTGAGTTCCCCCACCTCGCGCACGGCCACCCCATCAGCGAACAGTCCCACCGTGTCCAGCCGCACCCGCTGCCCCGCGGCCAGGGAGCGGGTCATGGCGTCCGCATCCACCGGCTCCACGCCGATCACCTCAATCTCGGGCCAGAGGTTCTTCACGTAGGCGCTGATGCCGGCGATCAGCCCCCCACCGCCCACCGCCACGTAAACGGCATCAGGGGGTTCTGAGCATTGCCGCAGGATCTCCAGGGCGATCGTGCCCTGGCCGGCGATCACATCGGGATCGTCGAAGGGGTGGATGAAGGTGAGGCCCCCTTCCACCTCCAGGCGGCGGGCCTCCTGGGAGGCGGCGTCGTAGTTGTCACCGTGGAGAACCACCTCAGCGCCCCGCGCCGCCACCGCCCGCACCTTCATCTCCGGCGTGGTGACCGGCATCACGATCACGGCACGGCAGCCCAGCCGTTGGGCGGCGAGAGCCACTCCCTGGGCATGGTTTCCCGCGCTGGCGGCGATCACACCCCGGTCGAGCTCGGCGCGGCTGAGGCCCACCATGCGGTTGTAGGCGCCGCGCAGCTTGAAACTGAACACCGGTTGCAGATCCTCCCGCTTGAGCAGCACCCGGTTTCCCAGGCGAGCTGAGAGGTTGGGGGCCGGATCCAGGGGCGATTCGATGGCCACGTCGTAGACGCGGGCCCGCAGGATGCGTTGCAGGTAGGACGACGGCTCGGGGAACGCAATGGCGTTGGGGGGCTGAGCGAGCCCAGGGGTTCCGCCGGGCTGTCCGGGCTGATCGAGGGCGCTGGCGGCGGAATTCATGGTTCCAGTCTCGCAATCGACGGCTCGAACAGTCGCCGTTGTCGCCATCTGCCCTTGGGCAAGCCGTAGATTGGTTCTGAAGGGAGTCTGAAGGCATGCATCTCAGCGCGTTGAGCCACCCCAACCAGCTGCATGGCCTCTCCATCACGGAACTGGAAGCGGTGGCCCGGCAGATCCGCGAACGCCACCTGGAGGTGGTTTCCACCAGCGGTGGCCATCTAGGACCGGGGCTGGGCGTGGTGGAACTCACCCTCGCCCTCTACCAGACCCTTGATCTCGACCACGACCGTGTGGTCTGGGATGTGGGCCACCAGGCCTATCCCCACAAATTGATCACCGGCCGCTACGCCGATTTCCACACCCTGCGCCAGAAGGGTGGCGTGGCCGGCTACCTCAAGCGCTGCGAGAGCCGCTTCGACCACTTCGGGGCGGGGCACGCCTCCACGAGCATCTCGGCCGCCCTGGGCATGGCCCTTGCCCGCGATGCTCGTCAGGAGCACTTCAAATGCGTGGCCGTGATCGGCGACGGTGCCCTCACCGGCGGCATGGCCCTTGAGGCGATCAACCACGCGGGCCACCTGCCGCGCACCAACCTGCTGGTGGTGCTCAACGACAACGACATGTCGATCAGCCCGCCGGTGGGCGCCCTCTCCACCCATCTCAACCGCATGCGGTTGAGCAAGCCGGTGCAGTTCATCCAGGACAACGCCGAGGAGGCGATCCGCCACCTGCCGTTCCTGCACGGGGAGCTCCCCAACGAACTCAAGACCCTCAAGGAGAGCATGAAGCGCCTGGCGGTTCCCAAGCTCGGCGCCGTGTTCGAGGAGCTGGGCTTCACGTACATGGGTCCGGTCGACGGCCATGACATCGCGGCGATGGTGCGCACCTTCGAGGCGGCCCACCGCACGGAGGGTCCGGTGCTGGTGCATGTGGCCACCACCAAGGGCAAGGGCTATCCCTATGCCGAGGCCGATCAAGTGGGCTATCACGCCCAGAGCGCCTTCGATCTGGCCACGGGCAAGGCCTACCCCTCCAGCAAGCCCAAGCCCCCCAGCTGGAGCAAGGTGTTCGGACAGACGCTCGTGAAGATCTGCGAGCAGGATCCCCGCGTGGTGGGCATCACCGCCGCCATGGCCACCGGCACCGGTCTGGATTTGCTGGAGAAGGCCCTGCCGAAGCAGTACTTCGATGTGGGCATCGCCGAGCAGCATGCCGTCACCATGGCGGCGGGCATGGCCTGCGAAGGGCTGCGGCCCGTGGTAGCCATCTACAGCACCTTCCTGCAGCGCGCCTACGACCAGCTGATCCACGACGTGGGCATCCAGAACCTCCCGGTCACCTTCGTGTTGGACCGGGCCGGCATCGTGGGCGCGGATGGCCCCACCCACCAGGGTCAGTACGACATCAGCTATCTGCGCGCGGTGCCGAATTTCACCGTGATGGCCCCGAAGGATGAGGCCGAACTGCAGCGCATGCTGGTGACCTCGATTGCCCACTCCGGCCCCTGCGCCATCCGCATCCCGCGGGGCGAAGGTGAAGGCGTGCCTCTGATGGAGGAGGGTTGGCAGCCGCTTCAGATCGGCCGGGGCGAGCTCCTCACCGATGGTGATGATCTGCTCCTGGTGGCTTATGGGGCGATGGTGGCACCGGCCATGGCCACCGCGGGCCTCCTCCAGGAGCACGGGGTGCGAGCCGCGGTGATCAATGCTCGCTTCCTCCGCCCCCTCGATGAGGCCCTGATTTTGCCGATGGCCCGTCGGATCGGCCGGATGGTGACCTTCGAGGAAGGCGCCTTGGCCGGTGGTTTCGGAGCCGCGGTGGTGGAAAGCCTCAACGACCACGACGTGCTGGTGCCCGTGCTGCGGCTGGGCATCCCCGATGTGCTCGTGGACCACGCCAGTCCGGATCAGAGCAAGGAGGCCCTCGGGCTCACCCCAGTGCAGATGGCGGCCCGCATCCTGGAGCGCTTCGGAACCGCCATCGGCGCAGGCCGTGGTGTGGAGGATCGCCGCTCCCCGGACGACCGCCGCGCCCCGGTTGTGGCCTGAGCCCCACGACCTCCCGATCGGTGCGCTGTGAGGTGCTGGTGGTGGGGGCCGGTCCAGCCGGTGCTGACCTGGCCCGGCAGTTGGCCTCCCGGGCTGTGGACGTGCTGCTGGTGGACCGGTTGCCCGATCTCCGCCGGGCCGCTTTCAGCAGCGCCGCCCTTCCCCTCGAGGCACTCGATCGCTTCGGTCTTCCGGCAAGTGTGGTGGCCCATCGGTGGAGCGGCTGGGAGCTGCTGGGACCTGGAGAGGCCCGACGGAGCTGGCATGGGACGGGTCCCCAGGGGGTGGTGCTCGATTTCGGGGCCCTGCGGGAGTGGCTGGTAGGGGAAGCACAGCGCTGGGGAGCCGGGGTGTGGCTCGCCCATCGGGCCGTGGACTACAGGCAGGACTCCGATGGGATCCACACTGTCCTGCGACGGGCCGATGGCAGCCTGCAGCAGGTTCACAGCGACTGGGTGATCGATGCCACCGGCCAGGAGCGGACCCTGCTGGGCGATCCGCCGGCGGCTGGCCTTGGGGCCGAGACCCTGGTGAGTGGGGTGGGCCTGGAGTGGCTGGTGGAGGTCCCCCGGTCCTGCTGGGATCGCTGGAGCGATCGGCTGGCCTTCTGCCTCGGCAGTGACTGGGTGGGCCAGGGCTATGGCTGGGTGTTTCCCATGCAGGCCCCCCGGCTCAAGCTTGGCGTTTGTCGGCTGCTCGATCCCGGACGGCATCAGCCGCCTTTGGGGGGCGTGCTGGAGCGGTTGATCGAGCGCCTGCTGGAGCCAGCCGATCGACAGGCCATGGCCGTGGTTGATCGCCATGGCGGTCTGATCCGCAGCAGCATCCGCCGCCGGGAACCCCACCGCCGCGGCCGTCTGGTGGGCTTGGGGGATGCGGTGAGCACAGCCAATCTGCTCGGCGGAGAAGGGATCCGCCATGCCCTGACGAGCTCCCGGGTGCTCGCTCCTCTCCTGCTCGAGGAGCTGAGCGGGAGACCTTCGAGGGTGAATGCGAGTCCGAAGCGCTCAGCGGCGGGCGACACGTCTGGATCGACCCTGGCTGTGCGAACGATGGCAGGAGACCCTCCACAGGGCCGTTTCCTGGATCGTTACCCGCAGGAGCTCCGCCGCGCCCTGGGCTGGCGCTGGTCCCTCAGTGGTCGCCTGGCCCGGCGCACCTGGCTTGGGCTGCATGGAGCCGCGGCCGATCGGCGGCTTGGCTCGTTGCTCACAAGCCTCGAACCGCAGGGCGCCGCTGCCCTTTCTGATCTGCTGTTCGGCTACCGCTTCGAGCGCTACGGATTGAGGGCTATTCCTTACCTGCTCGGCCTGCGCTGAGCGGAAACCGCACTTCTCTGCAGTCTTCTCGGCTTGAGCCTGGGTGGCAGATCGTTCAGGTGAACGGATCGTTGGGTTCGGGACGCGGTGAGTGTTCGGGAGAACTCCGAACACTCACCGCTGCAGCCCGATCAGAGCACCCCGCGGGAGGCCAGGCCCTGGATGGCGCCCATGCCGAGGATGTGGCCGAGGCTGATGGTGCCCAGCATGGCGCCGTGGCTGAGCCCACCGAAGAGATTGGCGCTGGGCAGTTTGAGGCCCACGTTGGGCTGCTTGATGGTGGCCTTGCCGATGGCGATGGCGATGATGTTGGCGAGGATCATCACCAGGCCCACCTTCGGCGACCAGGAAACG